>Ga0315282_10000862_pt1 | contig 59427 bp, 47 predicted proteins | sample YL17G07_20_MG_FD_203693 | JGI IMG/M metagenome (GOLD analysis project Ga0315282, IMG submission 203693) | Sediment microbial communities from Yellowstone Lake, YNP, Wyoming, USA - YL17G07_20 | ecosystem: Environmental > Aquatic > Freshwater > Lake > Sediment | place: USA: Wyoming | collected...
GCAACGAATCGACGAGCCTCCAGAGCTGAGAAATCCCGACGGGGGCGAACTGTGGGGTTCATGCCCCACGATATCACATTGCGGGGATGGTTGTCACCCTATTAAGCGAGGCTCATTAGGTCGGTCACGTCGTGCGATATGCTGACCAGCCTTGCCACACTTCCGTTCGCGTCAAACATGGGGGAAAGGTTCGTCCTGTACCATACGACTTGTCCGGTAGGGTGCTTCCACGTCCATTCGTAGCTGACCGCCTTACCGGCAAAGGCCTCGAGCGCTTTTTCCTCATGTATGCGTCCGGCCTCTGGGCCGGCGGATTCGGTCGGCCTCTTGCCGCGCATCGCCGCCGCGTCGGTCAAAGGCATTCGGGGGGAACTCCCCAATACCTCGACCTGCCGAAGGTCGCGGTCGAGGACCACGACGGTGTCATGCAGCGATTCAACCAGTGAACGGAACTTCTCCTCGCTGGCTTTCAGGGCGTCCTCGTAGTGTTTGCGCTCCGTGATGTCGTAGTCCATGCGCAGTATGAAGCTCTCGCCGCCGCGTTCAACGAGCGTCAGTGAAGACAGGGTGTCCTTGATTTCACCTGTTTTGGTCTTTATTTTGCTGTCCAGGTAATCCAGGTGGCCAAGTTCGCGCAGGCCGTGCCCCAGCTTGGCCTTTACGGACGGGTCTGCCCAAAGGCCAAGGTCGGAAGCGCGCAATCCGATGACTTCGGCGCGCGTATACCCGGTCAGCTGGAGGAAGGCGTCGTTGACGTCCATGATGGTGCCAGTGGAAAGCGAGCTGAGAACGGTGGAGACGGGGCTGGCATGGAATATGGCCGTAAACTGCAACTCGGAATTCCGCAGGGCCAGCTCCGCCCTCTTGATCTCGGTGACGTCACGGCTAAGGGCTACGAGAACCGGACCGTCCGCAGGCGCATTCTTTATGGGCGAGAAGGTGGTGCGTATCCATCGCCCCTCGCTGCCGCCAACAGCGATGTTCCAATCGTATGTGACGGGGCGCCCAGCCAGCGCCCAGTTGGCCGATTCGGTGTGTATGCGCGCGATTTCATCGGGGTAAACGTCGGCGATGGTCCGGCCGAGGCACCGGGAGGGAACCGGTATGCCGGGATCCGCCAATTGACCGAATACGTCAAGAAAGCGCAGCTCCCGGTCGAAGATGGCTATGCGTTCAGAGAGGGAGTCGAGGGCGACATGCAGCCGGACGTCATCGCCAAGGGGCCGGAAAATCGGCAACTTCCTGAAAATGCGGCGGAGCCCCCGGAAAGGATTAGCCATGGTGCTTTGCCATGCGCATTAATGCATCGTGCATCATGCTTCTATTATCGCGCGAGATGCGTTCATTTACTGGTCAGCGGTGGAAACGGCCCTTTGACGATATTGGGGACCGTGAAGACGCGGTCCAAGGGGGCTCTCGCATGTTGTATAATCGCATTCCAAAACGATTTCTTTCCTAAGGAGGGCAAGATGGCCAAACCGGTGAAACTGGGCATTGTGGGTGCGGGAAGCATAGCGATTCGTGCTCCGCTGGAGCACATATCGGTGGGTGACATGAAGGACAAGGTCGTCGTGACGGCGATTTGCGACCCGGTCCCGGGCCGCGCGCAGGCGGCGGCCACCAAGTTCGGCGTTCCCAAGGCCTTCGAGTCCTACGAGGAGATGCTGATGAAGGGGGATTGCGAGGCGGTCACCCTCTGTTCGCCCATCGGACTGCATTTCGACCAGGGAATGAAGGCGGTCAAGGCCGGCAAGCACGTCCATTTCAACAAGACGATGACCACCACCAAGGAGGAGGCCGACAAGCTTATCGACGCGGCGGCGAAGGCAAGCGTCAAGCTGGTGGCCTCGCCAGGCCAGATGCTCCGTCCCCAGTGCCGGCGCATGCGCAAGCATATCGAGGATGGCTCCATCGGCCGGGTCGCCTGGGCCGCCGTCGGCGCCGCCTTCGGGGATTACCACGAAACCGAGTCGGTCAGGCAGGGGAACGATGTGCTTTCGAACATAGACCCCTCCTGGTACTTCCGGAAGCCGGGTGGCGGGCCGATGTTTGACATGACGGTTTACAGCCTGCACACCCTCACCGGCGTGCTGGGGAGCGTGAAGCGCGTTACCGCGCTGTCGGGCATACTCCTGAATGAGCGCGATTTCAAGGGAAAGAAGGTGCCCTGCGACATGGATGACAACACCATCATCGTGATGGACTTCGGCAACTCCCTCTTCGGAATAGCCTACGGGGTCGCCGCCGGGTGGCTGGTGCCGTCGCTGGATTTCCCGGTCATATACGGGACCAAGGGGCAGATAGAGCCGGGGCACGCCGACGGGAAACAGGTCATCAAGCTTAACGGGGAATTGATGGATTACCCGGGGCGTGACCGGGACGGGAACGGCTGTGGGCAGTCGCTGACCGACCACGCGGTGGGCAAGCACGCGGAGATGGACGAAGCCCATGTCTTCGAGGACGTCATGCAGCTGGTCCGGTGGATAAACGAGGGCGTTCCGAGCCTGGCCACCGCCGAGCATGCGCGCCATGTCGTCGAGATTATCGACGCGGGCTACCGGGCGGCGAAGACGGGGAAGACGCAGGAACTGTCCAGCAAGTTCACGCCGGCGCCTGGGGCGTAACAGGTCGGCGGCTATCAAGTTTGGCATGTAGCCAATGAGCGGGTTCTAGGGGTTTTCCCGTGGCGGTTTTGGAATGGTTTCGGTCTTTCGCCAACGGAGCATTCCTTTGGTTATGTGCATTGGTATATTTGGGGGCACCGGTGGGCTGGGTTGCGTTTATTGTGGTAAGAAGGAAAAGGATTTTCGATTTCACGGAATATGGCGGATGGAAAGACGGCAGACTTGGAATGGTGCGGTTGATATTCCCAATTCTTGCCATCCAATTATTGATGTTTTTTGTTTCGCCCTTCGTTTTTGGAATCGGTAATATATGGAACGGCTTGGTTCTTGCGGTCAATATGGCGGGAGCCTCTGCGATTGCTGTAAGCCCTCCTGTCATTCTGGGATTTCCGAAAGACCTTGATGCCGCACGCACGGATAATGAAAGGTTCCCGCATAGGATGGCAATAATCCTATCTACAATTGCCTGCTCGGCTTTTTGCGCTTTCACTAGTTGGAGAATGTTCATTATGGTAATGGGTAATGAAGGGATGTCACCGTATTTCAGGAATATTCATATCAAAATGCCATTCTGGTGCTGGGTATTTTTCCCTGTTTTCTATTGGGCGGGATGGTTTGGTGGCAGGAAATATGCCTGCAGGGACAGTAAGTATCAATAGCCATCGTTGGAATGCATATTGGGAGAAGGCATGAAGGGTTTCATCGGGAAGCGCAGGATAATGATTGTTGTTGCGGTGATAGCAGTGCCTATTCTCACGGTCTTGTTCACGTTGCGTTCTTGTGTGTTTGGATACAAGTATGAAGGGCCTTCGACCACGGAGGACCTGATTCACCAGCTTAGGCACAAAGGCGTATCAATAAGCGTGATCAATGTAAAGAAGGAACCGAGTAATAATAAAACCGTATATTTGGTTAAGGGCGATGGCCTGATGATGAAAATAGAACACTATAATGAGTTAGATGCATTTCTTTCAAGGAAAGAATCGGTTCGCGGCGATACTGTGATGAATCAGCCTGAACGCCCGGGTTCGGAGGTTTGGATATACGCTAGGAGACCCTTCGTAATATTCCTATGGGACGGGAAACAGCGGCAGATAGCAGCATCGTCTCTCCCTGATATGCTGCCGGCATTGGAAGAAATATATTGAATAAATATGACTTCAAGTTTATGAATATCGCGATATTCTTCCGCCGGGAACGGAATGGAATTCGATTCGTTGGACTTTTGTCATATCTGTTGTTTGCCCCGGCATTATTGCTTCCAAGCAATTACGCATATCAGCGGTATCTGGATATTACGGGAGAAATTTATACCGATGCCCTGGCTGCAGTCGTCCTTCCGCCGGAAATCACCACCAAGTGCAGGCCTGATTTGGCCGATGTCGCCCTGTTTGACGGTGAAGGGCGTGATATCCCGTTCGCAATCGATGCGCCGGGGCGGGCAGATTTGAACCGGGAATGGACCATCGACGTCATTTCGAACATAGTGACCGCGGGGAGCCGGACGTCTTGGGTCCTGGATTTGGGGGCATCGAAGACGGTGGACAACATGACCGTGAACATTTCGGAGGAGCGGCATTTCCGGACCCTTTCAGTCGAGGCAAGCACGGACCAGGCGAGGTGGAAACGGGCGGTGAGAGATGCAGCCATTTTCTCTGGGGAGCCGCTGGCACCGGGCAGGCACGATACCGTGGCTTTCTCCCGGCCAGTGTCAGCGCGTTATCTCAAGGTTTCATTTAATGACGGCGGCCAGAAGCCGCTCGAACCGCAATCCTTCGTGGTGGGAGCCAGTGACCGGATATCCGGCATGCGCTGGGAAAGGACGGTCCGGATTGAGGCGCGCCGCGCCGAAGAGGGGCAATCCCATGGATACCGGATTGTGGCGGAGCCCGGCATTGCATTCGACAGGCTGACGCTGGGTTTTGATGACAGGAAACTTTCCCGCGAAGTTGAAGTTTACGAAAAGGTGGCCTTTCATGACCCGCGCGCAGAGGCGGCAAGGCTAAATCCCCAACACGGGGTCTACCGGCGATTGACAACGCTGGGAGTGGTGAAGGAGCCGGAGTTCGATTTGGTGAGCGTCGGTCGGGGCTGGATTTTCCGTGCAAAGCTTCCGGGTACCGGTTCCAGGGTGGAATCGCATGAAATAGTGGTTGGCCCGCACGGCAGCGGGGAACTCTGGCTGGAAATCGCAGGCAATGGGAATCAGCCGCCTGGCAAGCTGTCCGTGACGGCTTCGGGCCTGTCGCCTCGTCTGTTGTTCGTTCCCGTGGGGCGCAGATGCGCACTGCGTTACGGCAATCCCTCCGCCGAACCGATATCGCGCCCGGAAAACATTATCCGCAAGATGATGGCGGGAGGAACTCCATTGCTGGAGGCCAGGCTGGGGAAAATACTTCCTTGAACGGGGCAGGCGTTACTTGAGCCGGTCGTAGTCGCCGGTCCAGCCCGCCATGGGCAACTGGACCGATTTGGGGCGCCCTTCCTCCTTGGGAAACACCATGTCGCATTGCCATGAACGGCAGAAGAAGACCGAGTCGTTTTCCGGCCACATTTCGAAGTATTCTCCGCCGTCAAAGGAAAGAAGGAGGATGCCCCGCTCATGTTCCGGTTTCACGTCAATCAGCCCCCCACCGAATCCTCCGCGAAGTCCGTATTTCCCGGACAACGCGTTCAGGCGCTCCCGGGATAGTTTGGCCACCCGGCGGGGCGCGGGGAATTCCGCTTTTCCCCCCGCAAGGGCAGTTACGACGGCGTTTCCAAGCGAACCGATAAGGTTGGTCTGGCCCGTGCACAGGATTACCCCGGCGACCTTGTTGGTCCGGTCGATTCCGAGATAGGCGTGCTGGAAGCCCGTATGGGAGAGGCGTTCCGCGCTCCCTTCCTCGTTCCATCCCAGGTGTGATTGGCGTCCGTTCGCGTCGGTGCCCTGGCGCTCGAAGGTCAGCGCAAACGCGTTCCTGAGCGGCTCCGGGGCGTCGTCCAGGGCGGCCTTGGCGAATTTCACCAGGTCGGTCACCCGGGAATGGAAGCCGCCGGCTGGCGCGAATATGCCGGTTTCCGTATAGAAAATCGGCCGGGGAACTTTCGGATCCAGGGCCACCCTCGTTTCGCCCATGCCCAAGGGGGCAAGTATGCGCGCGATGACCATTTGCTCGTAGGGGCGTCCGTCGGCCAGCTCATCGATGTGGCCAAGGATGGCCATGCCGATATTGGAATAGGCATAACTGTGGCCCGGCGCGTGGGCCAGCTTCAGCTTCGCCAGCAGGCCGTAGGCGAATTTCCATCCCTTCGCGGCCATCTCCTTCCTGACGTCGTCCCCAAGCTTGATTTCAGGCAGGCCGGCGGTGTGAGTGGCGAGATGGCGGATGGTAATTTGTTTTCCATCCCGCGAGGGCAGCTTGCCTCCGTCGTTCAGCCGGCTGACAGCGGGGTCGTCCAGGGATAGTTTCCCTTCGCAGACCAGGAAGGCCAGGGAAACGGAGGTGAACAGTTTGCTGATTGAGGCCACGTGGAACGGCGTGTTTTCGTCGGGAGTGAACGGGGTGGCACCGGCAGTGACTCCGTATTTGAGGAAGGTGGTTCCTGCGGGGGTTATCAGCGCGGCGGCCAGCCCGGGCACTTCTCCAGAAGCGACGAATTTAGAGAGTTCCTGTTCGATTGTTTTCACGGAATCAGGCCTGGTTCCCATAGCCATGGCGGAGGATGCTGCAAGTAAAAAAGGCAACAGGTATTTCCATTTGGACATCTGGCGGATTATAACATCGGATATGGTAATATCAATAAAACGCGGGCGTAATTCACTGGCAGAATGGTAGCTTCCCAAGCTACACGTAGGGGGTTCGATTCCCCCCGCCCGCTGGGCCTTGTAGGATACGGATGACCCTATTCAGGGTTTCGATATTCCAACATCGGGTTTTGGGGGAATGTGTATTGTAAATACCTGGCACCTTTTATAATATTTCTTCCGTTTGCAGGGAAGTGCGCAAGGGCGGAAAATACAGCGTGCCAGAGATAAATCGGAAAAGGCTTTTCCTGACAACCTGTATTGCCATGGTGACGATTGCCATGCCTTTCGCCATCCGGAGCGATATTTTGAGCGCGTTGGGCCGAGAGTTCGACCTGAGCCACGAACAACAGGGGCTTATGCAGGCCGCGGCCAGTTGGGGGTACCCTTTCTCGGTGCTGGCGGGAGGGCTCCTGTGCGACATCGTGGGGATGCGGCTCCTCATGCTGATGGCATGCGGGGGGCATATCGCAGGAATCATATTCACCATACTGTCGCCCGCTTTTGGGTTCCCCGTCCTCCTTTTCGCAACATTTATCATGGGGCTGGCAGATGGCACGGCAGAATCGGCAATGAATCCGCTCGTTGCCACGCTCTACCCCCGCCAGAAGACCGGCCGCCTCAGTCTATTGCATGCGGGCTGGCCGCTGGGGCTGATAATCGCCGGCCTGCTTTGCCTTTTCGTGACAAAAATAACCGGTGCAGGTTTGCCGGAGGCGCCTGCCGCAGTCGTCAGTATCAGCTGGAGGATAAAAATGTCCCTGGTATTGTTTCCCGCGATCCTCTACGGGATCCTGAGCGTAGGCCAGTTTTTCCCCGGCACCGAATGTCGCGAATCGGGGGTTTCGATGATGGAGATGTTGAAAGAAGGGTTCCGTCCGGGTTTCATAATTCTTCTGCTCTGCATGATTCTCACTTCGGCGGCCGAGGTGGGGCCAGACCAGTGGTTCGGGTCCGCTTTAAAAGACACGGTAGGCATAGGAGGCATAGCGTTTCTCGTGTTTACTTCCTGCTTCATGCTCGTTCTCCGATACAACGGGGGGAAGCTTGCGGATGCGCTGACCCCGTTCGGTCTGTTGGTCGGTTCCTGTTTTATGGCGGGGCTGGGGCTCTGGTGGTTAAGCCATGCATTCACGCCGCTGGCAGCGTTGGCCGCGGCGGCACTTTTCGGCATTGGCAAGAGTTGTCTCTGGCCGACCATCCTGGGAGTAACTTCCGAAAGGTATCCGCGCGGCGGGTCTTTTCTTCTGGCCATCATGAGCGCAATAGGAATACTGGCCGGCGGGATGTCCGGGCCGGTATTGGGACGCGTTTACGACCGATATACCATCGTGAACCTGCCCGCGACGGTGGCGCAGGCAGTAGTGGTGGATGGCCGTTACAGTCCAGTGGCCAGCGCAAAGTTGTCCGCCCCAGCCGACAGGGCGGCGATCAGGGAGGCCGAAAAACAGGGGGCTGCGATGACCTTTCGTCTGAGCGCGGCGGCACCAGTGCTGCCGTTATTCGTGTTTCTAGTAATGGGAATTCGCCATCGCATGCGGGGCGGCTATCGGATTGTTAATATTGGCGGGAAGCGCGGGAATCGTTAACGAGGATTGATGGAATGCTTGTCGATTATCCTCAGAAAGTGATGAATATATTCACCAGCGGATAGAGCAGGGCGCCGATAAAAGCGGATACGGGGATGGTGAGAATCCAGGCCAGCACGACACTGCGGGCGACCCCCCATTTCACGGCATGCAGGCCCCGGGTGGCTCCCACGCCTATTATCGAGCCGGTAATCACGTGGGTTGTACTGACAGGTATCTTCAAAAAGGTGGAAAGAAAAATTGAAATGGCGCCCCCGGTCTCGGCGCAAAAACCGTGAACGGGTTGAAGGTGCGCGATTTTCTGCCCCATGGTTTTGACTATGCGCCAGCCTCCGACCAGCGTGCCAAGACCCATAGCCGTATAACACGATATTGCCACCCAGGCAGGGATGTCGGCGTCGATGGGAAGAACCTTTCCGGCAATAAGGATAACCAAGATTATTCCCATGGTTTTCTGGGCGTCATTTCCTCCGTGGCCAAGACTGTATGCCGCTGCTGATACCAATTGAAGCCGCTTGAATATTCCCCCTATATGCTGTGGGTGGGAATGATGGAATATCCAGTAGACCGCGACCATCATGGTGAAACTCATAATGAATCCGAGAATCGGTGCAACGACTATGAAGATGGCAACCTTGATTAGGCCCGCAGGGATAAGCATAACCAATCCTCCCTTCATCACCGCCGCCCCCGCAAAACCCCCTATCAGGGTATGTGAGGAACTGGAGGGAAGGCCGTAGTACCAGGTTAAAAGGTTCCATATCACTGCGGCGATAAGACCCGCCGAAACCAGGGCCATGTTGACCTGCGTGTGGTCGACAACCCCCTTTCCAATGGTGCGGGCAACTCCGTGGCTGAATACGAAATAGGCGACGACGTTGAAAAAAGCGGCCCAGGCTACGGCGAATCGGGGTGAAAGGACACGGGTTGAAACAACAGTTGCTATGGAGTTTGCCGCATCGTGGAATCCATTTATGAAATCGAAGATGAGGGCTACCGCGATGATTGCAACGACCGCCACCAGAGCGGTTTGTTCAGGCATTCTTGATGGCTATTCCTTCGACGATGTTAGCCACGTCCTCGCAACGGTCGGTGGCCGCCTCAAAAATCTCGTAAATGTCCTTCCACTTGATGATGGTTACCGGGTCGGAACCATTCAGGAAAAGATTTTCCAGCGCACGGTGGAGGATATGATCACCCTCATTTTCGAACGTGTTGACATCGATGCACAGTTTGAGGATTCCTTCGGTATTCTTGGGATTTCGGAGGGTTGGCAGGAGCTCGACCAGGGTTTTGGTGGCGCCGATCAGGACAGCGGCCATTTTCTTTGCGTCCTCCGTCGGGGCCGGAATCCGGTAGAGAATCATCCGGTTTACCCCCCCGTCGATGAGGTCTATGACATCATCCAGCCGGGTGATGAGCCGGTGGATGTCGTCCCGGTCAATGGGGGTTATGAAGGTCTTGTTGAGCTTGGTCATGGTTTCGTGGGTGAGCTTGTCGCCGCCGTGCTCGAGTTCCGTAATCCGCTCGGATTTAATGGAAGCATCGCTATAGTTGTTGAAAAGCTCGGAAAGCGCATTGGCCCCGTCGAAGGCGTTCTTGGCCGCCTTTTCAAACAGGTCGAAAAAGCCTTCATCGCGTGGAATGAGCCTAAACATAGCCGAGCTATTTAACCCCAAGGGCCTACCGGTGTCAAACCAACGGGAGGCGTTTCACCCGGGCCCCACCGGTGGGATACTGGATGTTGGCATGAACGACAAGGATATGATTTGGCGGCGGTCCAGCGGGGTGCTTTTGCACCCAACCTCGCTGTCCGGACCACATGGCATCGGTGACCTCGGGCCGGAGGCCCGCCGCCTGGCGGACTTCCTCGGTTCGGCGGGGCAGTCCTGGTGGCAGATGCTTCCGGTAGGACCTCCAGGTTTTGCCGATTCCCCCTACGCCGCGCTTTCAGCGTTTGCCGGAAGTCCTCTCTTGATCAGTCCGGAAGAGCTTGTGGCGGATGGTTTCCTGAAGCCCGGGGAATTGGGTTTGGTCGGGGGAAACAAGGAAAAGGTCGATTACGGGAAGGTGTCTTCGTTCAAGATGGGCATGCTTCGGCAGGCATTCGCCGCGTTTGAATCCCGGGGAGATGCCGGTCATCGCGCGAATTTCGACGGTTTTTGCTCCGTAAACGGCTCCTGGCTCGGGGAATACGCGCTATACATGGCCCTCAAGGGGGACAACCACGGCATTCCCTGGAACAGGTGGCCGAAGGAAGTCCGGGGCCGGGAGCCGGCCGCGCTGGCCGCCGCCCGAAAGCGGCTGGACGGAGAAGTACGATTCTGGATGTTCATCCAGTGGTGCTTCGGCCGCCAGTGGGAGGCATTGCGGACACATTGCCGGGGGAAAGGCGTCCAACTTATGGGTGACATGCCCATATTCGTCAACCAGGATTCGTCCGATGTCTGGGCAAACCCCGCGCTGTTCCGTCTCGATTCAAGCGGGAATCCCGAGGTGGTGGCGGGGGTGCCCCCGGATTACTTCAGCGCTGAGGGGCAGCGCTGGGGAAATCCGGTCTACCGGTGGGATGCCCTGCGCGGTCAGGGGTATGGCTGGTGGGTTGATCGTTTCCGGCGTACCTTTTCGCTCTTTGACGCGGTGCGCATCGACCATTTCATCGGCTTCCACCGCCATTGGGAAATCCCCGCGGGGGGGAAGGCGCGCGACGGTAAATACGCGGCCGGACCGGGCGCGCACTTCTTCGAGACCGTCAAGGCGCAATTGGGGAGCCTGCCCCTGTTGGCCGAAGACCTGGGTATCGTAACCCCGGAGGTTACCGCGCTGCGGAAGGAATTCGGCTTCCCGGGCATGCGGGTCCTCCAGTTCGCCTTCGGTGGCGAACCTGATGGGACGAATCCCTATCTCCTGCACAACTGCACTCCGGACAGCTTCATTTATACCGGAACGCACGACAACGACACGACGGCCGGATGGTTTTCCGGGACGGAGGGAATGGGTAGTACGCGAACCCCCGAGCACGCCCGGAAGGAACGGGATGCCTTCTCGGCCTATATCGGGCAGGTTCCGCGAGAGCCGAACTGGGAGATGATAAGGCTGGCCATGATGTCGGTTTGCGCGGTGGCGGTGATTCCGGCGCAGGACCTGCTGGGATTGGGGTCCGCGGCCCGGATGAACGTGCCCGGCGTGGATGGGGGGAATTGGCAGTGGAGGATGGTCGATGGGGCACTGACGACCGCAATCGCGGAACGGCTGGCCAAGTTGACCAGAATGCACGGGCGGTTCCCCGTGAAAGGATGAAGGAGATCGCAATGTCCAAACGCTCAAGGTTCTTTTTGGCGGCGGCGGCCATCATTGTGATGGGGGGCTTGGGTGGATGCGGAAGCGTCAAGTTGTCGCCCCAGCCGGAGAAAACAAATACCGCGGCAGTGAAGGCGAACGGGGCTACCATCCCGGCCGGCGAAACCGGAACTACGGAGGGGAAGCCGGCCGTGGAGAAGGCAGGGGCAGAACCGGGTTCTGCAGGGATTTTACCAGCGGAGGACCGGTCGTTCGGAGCCAAGGCCATCGGCCGTTCAACCGACAAGGGGAAGGAAAAGCCACGCCGGGGAACCGCAGCGCCCGGGGTCCTTGATTACGCGAAAGCGATGAAAGGTGTGCCGCGTCTGGATGGTGAGACCGCGGCTTCACCGGAAGAGTCGGCGGCATTCGGGGGGTCGGCGGGGTCATCACCCAAGTCAGGGATGGTTTCCGGGGCGGAACCTCCCGCTTCGCCCGGCGTAAAAGCGGGATTCCACGATGACAATGTCGAATTCGGCGCATTTCTTGATTTCATGGATAAATACTTGCGGCAAGTTCCGGTTTTCATTGATGTCACCAACAGGGTGATTGTCCAGGTCAGGGACCGGCAGGGGAAGCCGGCTTCCTGGGCCCAATTGGAGGTGAAGGGCCAGGGAGGCGCGACATTGGCGAAACGGACGGCCTATGCGGACGGTCGGGCCATGTTTTTCCCGTCTGAGAACCAGGAAAACGGGAAGGCGACCGTGGAAGTCACCTGGAAGGGGGCGCGCCAAAGCGTGGAAATCGATCCGCAGGGAAGGAAGACCGTTGATATCTTGATGGACGCCACGGCATCCATTCCCCCGAGGGTTCCCGTGGATATATGCTTTTTGCTTGACACAACAGGGAGCATGGCCGATGAAATCCAGATGCTCAAGGAAACGCTGGAATCGGCCCATTACCAGCTGGCGAACCTAAAGGAGAAACCCGACATCCGTTTCGGCATGGTCCTCTACAAGGACCGGAAGGATGTCTATACGACCATGGAGGTGCCTTTCACAGGCGATGTCGGAAAGTTCCGTGAGGTTTTGCAGAAAGTAACGGCAGGAGGAGGGGGTGATGAGCCGGAAGCCCTGGCGGAGGGCCTGGGTAAGTCATTACTTGGACTCAAGTGGCGGGAAGGGGCCTTACGGGTCATTTTCATCCTGACGGATGCCCCGCCCAAGGTATATAAGGACGAAACGTCCTACACGGAATTGATGCAGGAGGCCGCGGAGCGCGGCATCAAGATTGTCGGGATTGGCGCCAGCGGCCTGCGGACGCCGGGCGAGGTGGCCCTGCGGCAGATGGCTGAATACACCATGGGCTGGTTCGTGTTCCTCACCTACGGCGAGCGCGGGGAGAGCGAAGGGGGAACGGAGACCTCGGTGAGCCACCACACCGGCGCGAACTGGCAGGTCAAGACGCTCGATGGAATCATCGTCCGTTTCGTCCGCCAGGAATTGGCCGGCATGGCCGGGGAGAAGCTTGCCGAGGACGACTGGCTGGAAACGACCTCGGCGGAGGTGGCGGACCAGGACAAGGTTCTGGGGGAGCTGTTCGACCAGGGGGTCCAGCGCCTGCTGGATTACTCGCTGGTTCCGCTGGAAAACGGAACCCCGACCGCGGTGGCGCCGATGACCACGGGTGATGCCACCCTGAAAAAGGCGGCGGAAAGGCTCAAGAAGCACCTTGAGCTGGCTGCCGGACGCCAGAAGCCCTTCAAGCTGGTCGAGCGGGCCAACCTGCGGCAGTTGATGGAGGAGCAGGCGCTCGGGCTTACGGGAGCGCTGGACGAGAACACCGCGGCGAAGGTGGGGAAACTTGTGGGCGCGAAACTCATGCTCATTTCCTCGGTCGGCCGCGGGGAAAAACAGCTCGAGGTGTTCCTGAAGTTGGTTAAGGTGGAAACCTCGGAAATTCTTTCGCAGGCGCTCCTGAAGGTCACCCCGGGACTGGTGAAGTAAACAGGAGGGCGCGCGGGCTCCGGTTACTGTTTCTTCATGTATTCGTCGGCATTTTCGGCCGTTACGATTTCCATTGGGGTTTCCACGAGACGGGGAACCTTTTTCTTGCCGAGCTGCTTCAACATCGTTTCGACAGTTATTACGCCCATCTTTTTCGGGTAAACCCCGAGTGTGGCGGTCATGTCGCCCCGTTTTATGGCATCGATGGCGTTGGGGTTTCCGTCGATTCCGAGGAAATACATCCCCTTGACACTGTGGGACTTGGCTGCCGAGGCGGCGCCCAGGGCCATCTCGTCAGAACAGCCGAACACGAGCTTCAATTCAGGTTCGCGCTGGAGGAAGTTCTCGGTGACCGCCATGGCCTTGCTGCGCTCCCAATCGGCCGGTTGCGACCCGACCACGCTGATTTTCCTGTTGCCAGCGGATTTGAGGCCGGCCAGGAAACCCGCCTTGCGTTCGCGGGTGTGGTATCCCGGGATGCCCTCGAGGATGAGAACCTTGCCGCCCTGTTTCAGGAGCTTGGCGGCAAACTTGCCCATCATCATCCCCCCCTTGCGCTGGTTGTAGCCGACATAGGCGGTGACCCTGCCACCGGGAAGTTTTTCCAGCGAGTTGTGGATGAAAAACGGTATCTTCGCGGCATTGGCCTTCTTCACCGCCGGAACGATGGCCTCATTGCCGATGGCGCATACGCTTATGGCGTCCACTTTCTGGGCAATCAGGTCCTCCACAATGCGGACCTGCTCGGCGAAATCGGTTTCACGCGGCGGGGCCGGGTGGTAGAGGAAAACCCCGTCCACCGAAGCCGCCGCCACCGCGCCCTGGTCCACCTGGGCGTGGAAGGGACTGATAAGACCGGGGGGGACGACGGCAATCCTTTTGTCGCCGGGCTTGGGTGATTTTGTGCACGATGCCAGGATTATCGATAAGGCGAGGAGTGTAAGCACCTTTTTCATTTTTTCGTCCCTCCGGTCCGGTGTTTGCGAGTGATTATACCCGTTGGCTTTCAGCCAGCGCTTATCGATCCTTCTTTCGAATACTGTCCACGAGTACGGCTAGCAGGATAATCGAACCTATCGCCACTTTCTGCCAATAGGCTGAGACGTTCAGGAGGTTGAGTCCGTTGCGGACGACCCCCATGATGAGCGCGCCCACCAACGAGCCGAAAATCGTTCCTTCGCCGCCGGAAAGGCTGGCGCCACCCATGACGACCGCGGCTATGGCGTCCAGCTCGTATCCGTCGCCCGCCTGGGGTTCGGCGGAGTCCAGCCGGGCCGAGAGGATGAGGCCGGCCAACCCGGCTGCCAGCCCTCCCAGCGCGTATATCGCGACCTTCCGGGCCCGCACCGGGATGCCGGAGAGCCGGGCTGCCTCCTCGTTGCCGCCAATGGCATAGACGGCGCGGCCGAAGGCGGTGCGGCCCGCCAGGATGTGGGCCAGGATGAAAACCAGCACCATTATCCAGATGGGCATGGGAATACCGAGCAGGCGACCTTCGGCTAAGAAGCGGTATTCAGGAGGGAAAGTGAACAGTGGAGCCCCACCCAGGTAGACATAGGCGAGCCCGCGGGCGATTCCCATCATGCCCAGCGTCGCGATGAAGGGCGGGAGGCGCAGGAATGCGATAAGTCCGCCGTTGGCCATTCCAAGGAAGGTTCCCGCGGCGAGCCCCGTTAGCATCGCCAGCGCGACCGGCGCGCCGGCCTTGAGCGTTCCCGCGCATAGCGCGGCGGAAAGCGCCAGAATCGAGCCAACCGAGAGGTCGATTCCGCCGGCGATGATTATCAGGCTCATCCCGGCGGCCAGGATGGCGGTCACACACACCTGCATGAGTACGTTGGTCAGGTTTTCGACGGAAAGAAAGACCGGGGAAGCCAGCGACAGGATTATGCAGATTACGGCGAAAGTGGCGAGCGCACCGGCTATTCTTTTCATCTGCCGGGATTCAGTCCCATGGCGAGATGCATCACCCGTTCCGGCGTGGCGGATTTTCGCGGCAGGACGGAGGTTATCCTCCCCGTGCGCATCACCGCCACGCGATGGGAAAGTCCCAGAACCTCTCCCAAATCAGAGGATATGAAAATGATCCCGGCGCCCGCGGCGGCCAGCGATGTAATGAGCCGGTAAACCTCGAATTTGGCGCGGACGTCGATGCCCCTCGTGGGTTCGTCGAAGATTATGATTCGCGGGGAAACCGCAAGCCACTTGGCCAGGACCACCTTCTGCTGGTTCCCGCCGCTGAGGTACCTGGTAACGCGGTCCAGGTCAGGCGGACGAATGTCCAGCTTGCGCACCAGCCCGGAGACGACCTTCTCTTCCCGGCCACGCCGGATAAAGCCAAACCGGGTGAATTTGTCCAGCGCGGCCAGTGAGGCGTTGTGCAACAGGGGCAGTCCGAGGACGAGTCCCTGGGCCTTGCGGTCCTCCGGGAGCAGGGCGATGCCTGCCCGCTTCGCCTCTCCCGGTGAGCGGAAGGTTCGGCGCGTCCCGTCCAGGGCTATCGAACCAGCGGTTGGCCTATCGGCACCGGCCAGACAACGGGCCAGCTCCGTCCTCCCCGCGCCGACGAGCCCGGCCAAGCCGAGTATTTCCCCCCGGGCGAGCGAGAAAGAAATTGGCCCAAAAGCCCCCCGGCGCGCAAGCCCTTCCGCCTTAAGGAGCGTCCCGCGTCCCGCGGCCGGGAGGCGCGGGAACTGGCGTGAAAGCGCTCGGCCGACCATGAGCCGCACCAGCGCCCCGTCAGACAGCCGCCCCAACGGACCGGTTCCCGCCAGCTTTCCGTCCCGCAGGACCGTCACCCGGTCGCCCACCTGCCGCGCCTCTTCGAGCCTGTGGGAAATGTATACGATGGCGGCTCCGGACGAACGAAGCGCGCGGATGATGCGGAAAAGGCTCGAAACCTCCTTTTGCGAAAGGGGAGCGGTGGGTTCGTCCATTACCAAAATGCGGGCGTTTAACGAAAGGGCCCGCGCTATTTCGACTATCTGCTGCTTTGCGACGGGGAGTCCGGAAACGGGCGCATCGGGGGAAAATCCCGCCCGGAGGCGGTGAAGCAGGCGGGAGGCTTCCTTCCGCATTTGTGCGCGGCTGATGAATCCCCAGCGGGACGGTTCACGGCCCAGGAAGATGTTTTCGGCAACGCTGAGGTGGGGGACCAGCGTCATTTCCTGGTAAATCATCGCCACGCCAAGTTGCCTGGCGTGGTGAGGCGAGCGTATTTCCGCCGTTTTCCCGTTGATGCGTATTTCCCCTGCATCCTTCGGGTAGGCCCCGGAAAGCACCTTCATCAGGGTGGACTTGCCGGCGCCGTTCTCTCCCATGAGCAGGTGCACTTCACCCGCCCGGACGTTGAAATCGACCCGGTCCAGCGCCAGCACTCCGGGGAACCGCTTGGTTATCCCCTTCATCTCCAGCACAACTCGCCCCTGGCCTGCCATCTTATCCGCCATTTTCGCAGTAGTCCGTGACTATTTAAAGCGGTAATATTGCATATCTCGGAGGGGGAAAGTGGTATGCCACCTCCGAATTGCGGTCGTAGCTCAATTGGAAGAGCGGCCGGTTTCTACCCGGCTGGTTGGGGGTTCGAGTCCCTCCGACCGCGCGGTCTAATTCTTGGAGCCCTGCGACGGCAGGGCGACCGCGGAGGCCTTGGATTTAGTCCAAGGTCGAAGCGGGTTTTGTAATAGGCTCCGTGTTTGAGCGAATAAAAGAGCAACCGGTTTCTACCCGGCCGGCAGGGGTGTTGAATCTTTCCGGAAGCCCGGTTCTATTTGGAAATGAAGTTGCCCTGAGCGAGCCCGGTCGACACAACGCTATATACACTATTCAGGGCGAGTCGAAGGGTTGGTTGGGGGTTCAAATCCCTCTGGCCGCGCCTCTTAATCAGTTAACGCTGACCTTGAAACACACGCAGCCGGATGAGTTGGCATAGACGTCCCTTATCGTCCACCTGAGCCAGCGGCTATTGGCCAGCGGGCTGGAGGTTCCGGGCAGGCTCGTGAAAGTCCCCGGAGGCGTGGTGGTTGTGGCCGTGGAATACCACACCGTCACCCCCGGAACAGGCGCGGAAGACCAGCAGAGCATCGTGCTGGCGATTTCGGGGACGTAGGAAGTTCCCATCGGAATGGCGTCCGTTATCACGAAGGAGAAAGCCGTGGCAGACGCCGCGTTCACCCAGCACAACTGGAATCGGATGGTGTCCCCGGACGCGGCGACAGTGAGACGCGGCTGCTTCTCGAGCTTGACGTCGGCGCCAACCACGAGGAGGGAGGCAAGCCCGGTTATCGAGCCGTCCATGGTATCCACGGCGACTATCGTCTGCATGCCCAGCTTCGTAAAGCTGACGTTCATGAATATCTTGACGCCGCAGTTGGTCCCGCATCCGTTGTACTGGTAGTTATAGGAGTCCATGGCTTTAGCCTCTATTTTGGCGCTGGGATCGGTGGAGGTGAACGAGGCGGTGCCGTTGTAGGTGGTTTGGGTCCCGCCCCCGACGTCCATCACGATGACGGTTATCCAGAAATTCTGGCCGACATAGACAACCGGGGGAAGGATTATTTCGTAATGGGTTCCAACTTGCACAAAGGGGGCGGTGAAGAATTTGTGGCTGGGCTGGCACTCGTTGTACATGCCGATGGCGTTGCCGCCGGTTATTTGGAAGCGGACAATGCGGTGCCCGCCCACCGGGACGGTGGCGATGTTCCGGAAGGAAACGCATTGGTCCGGCCCGGTCGTGGTGTATGTTATCGAATAGGCGTTGTCGGAGGTGGTCTGCTTGACCACCATGCCCTGCTTCGGGCAGAAAATCTCCACGGCGTAGGTGAAGTTGTCGGGAGTGGGATCGCAGGGACTGCCGGAGAAAATCCACTGGTATCCCATGCCGAGCCAGAAGTCCGTGCCTGACTGCGGGCGGGGCGAACCGGCATCGGCCGGATGCATCAGCGTGCCGCCGCCATAAACGGAAAGGATGTCGGCCCCCTGTTCAACCTCGATGGGCCCGCCGGAAAGCAGGACAAGACGGTATATTCCCCCGGTGCCGGAGGGCGCGTCCATGAAAAGATAGGACGGGTCCGCGGATGGATCGGTGCCGTAGATATGGGGGTTCCGGAGGGTCCAATTGGCACCCCACTGGCTGAATCCCGCCTTAACGGAATGCGTGACGCGGGGGTACCAGAGGCCGGCGGTGTCCCTCATCCAGGGCGGGGCGCATGTGTCCCCGTCGATGATGTTGAATGGCTTGTAGACGTCAATACGGTAGGTGGCGTCCACCGCACCGACGTTGGTCACGATGCACTGGACATTCAGGTAGCCCGGCTTCATGTTGGGGAATATATACATGGCTTCACCGGCCACATCCGTGGTGAGGGTGCCGCCGTTGCGGGCCGGGCTGAAAGCCTCCCAGTTGCTCTCGCTGGAGTAGAAGTCCGCCTTGCTCTCGCGAATTATCATTTTTGCCTGGGATGAGACAAACCGCCAATGGTTATTGTGTTTGTACAACGGGCAGACGGCGACATGGCTCTCCTTGTCCAGTTCGTAGGTATCCATGTGCAACCAATCCATCGCGGTGTAGTCCCACCTGAACGAGTGAACGGTCGTGGTCAGGTCGGGGTCGAGGGTGCCGTAGGGATCGACGGAAGTGTTCATGATGTTGAAATAGTCGTCCCCCCAGTTGGCGCGCGAGAACGCGTAATGGACGAAACCGGAGAAATTAAGGGAGGTGGAGGGGACAAAGGTTTGCGCATTGTTGCCGTTGCAGGTGAACAACTGCCAGAGGACCGGCGAGTTGGCCACGACCTTGTAAACGTAATGGTAAATTCCGCCCCCTGCATCGGGCACTCCAGGACAACTGTTGCCAGGGGGAGCGTCGTAGCCCCGGCACAGGGAGCCGTCGCACCAGCAGGAGTAGTCGGTGGGGACGCGCTCGGCCTTGCAGCCGGGACCGGTTCCGCCCGCGATTCCACCCAATGCGCAGGTGAATCCTCCCGTGCAGGTGCCAAGGTTCTTGGTTATGGATTGCGAAACTCCGCCCGCGTTCACCCACGGGTCGGCCGCACCCGCCTCGTATCCGAAAAGCTGGAAATCCGTAACGCGGTTTAGCGGGTAGAAGACTATGAACATGCCCCGCTGTCCCAGCCCGCCTCCGCCGATGCCGGCGAAGCTGACATAGGTGGTTCGGAGGACTATCGGCGCCATCTGGACGAATTTTGTGGCCTTCCCCTGGTGGCCGGTGCCGTCCACAATGCGGGAATGACCGAGTTCCAGCAGGGACAGGATGTTGATGGCGGTTGAGCCGGCAGGCGCGGAAGAGGTCACGCGGGCTTTCCAGCGAAGTTGGAGGGTTGCTCCCGGAGGGAAGTCCATCTTCCAGGTCAGGATGGTTTTTCCGGAGCCGGTGAGGCGGCCGGGTGAGGCTGCGGCGCATCCGGAAGGCGACATGGTCCAGCCCGAGCAGGGGTCGTCGAAGCCGTAGCCGGGGGTCCAGGCGTCGACTTCCACCGGAATGGTGTCCCATATGCTGACGTTCCACCATGTTTTCGTGTCCGACATGTTCTTGATGAAGATGGAATAGATCATTTCGTCGGCCGGCTGGCCGTAGGAGGAGGCGAAGAGGATGTCGTTATCACCCAGCATCCAAATCATGTAGCGGCGTATCGTGGTTCCGACGCTGTTGGAGGTGCGGCCGGAGGAGCATCCGTTTGCATCCCAGGATAGGTGTGCGAAGTTCCGAAGCAAGGCTCCGTCGGGGGCGGCAACATCCCCCGAGCCCGATTCGAATGAGTTGCCGTTCCCCCAATCGACCGTCAATTGAAAGCTTACCTCGCCGGTGGCTCCGCCTGCGGTATTGGACGGTCCGGCGATGGTCCACCGCAACGACAGCGGCGGGCCTGGATTGGGATCCCAGTTGTTGTCGGCAGGCGGAGAGGCGCTTCCACCCAGGTAATGGGTATAGGTCGGCTGGGTGTCATAAATTGTAAGGTTGGTTACCGACGGCGTTCCTGGCTTGCCGTAGTAAATGGTGTAATCGATGGTGTCGCCGGGCGCGGCCACCCGGGGGCTGGACTTTTTCATGAGGTAACCTATGTCGACTTCCGGAGCGGTATAGGAATCGGTTGGGCCGCGAAAATTACAGTTATCGGACACGCCCCCCACACCTGAGTTGAAGCCTGGTCCCAAAATAAGGGAAGCCCCATCGGTTGGGCATGATCCTATGTCGGCGTATACCAGAATGCTGGAGTAGCACCAGCAACCGTTCTTCGTATCGCAAGGGTCGGTTGAAAGAGCCACGCTTCCTGCCCAGGTCCACGCAGGATACTTGCTGGCCCCGATGGTCCACAGTCCGGCATAGGACATCGCATAGAGCGCGGTAGCCTGGCCGCCGCAAACATAGTTCCACGACAGGCCCTTGATGTCCGTTCCGGCCACGGCAGTGCCGTAGTTTAGTATGGTGAGACCGTTAAGGTTTGACGCGGTGCAAGTCGTGCATACCGTGTCATCGCACTCGTAAATCATGAAGGGGGCGGCCGGCGCCTGCACCCAGTTGGGGAAAAGTATGGGGGGAACAGCAAAGTCAACGACCGCACCGGGCCAAACGTCAATGATGCCGTCGGCGTAGGCGGCCGTCAGTGGCGTCAGAGTCGCCGCCAGGGCCAAGGCAACGCTCCGCAGGCTTGTTTTCTTCACGTTAGCCATGGAAATTCCCGCAGTCCGCCTCCCCCAAGCGTGTTTAGTATAGCAATAACAAGGGTCCTGCCGATAGTCGGCAGACATTTCCGGCCCGTGTTTTCCACGCTTTGAGGCTAACATGGCGGTCCCACCCCAGTCCATGCCCGCCCTTTGCCCGGGCATATCCGTTTTTATCGCCTTTCATGTGGAAGGTGGATATTTGATATGCTCGTTCAGGCATGGCGAAACGGGATACCAGGGCCCGGGCGGCGGATTGGCGGCTGAAAAACCTGCTTGACGAGTTGCAGTGGGTGGTTTATCGGCTCTTTGGCGTTCATTCGCAGGTTTTCGGGCCCGGTCTGGATGGGGGGCTGAGCCACTGGGGATTCCACCGGCCGTGGTTCTGTTTTTTCCTGCACGAACCGTTGCCGTCAGTCGGCCCCGGCCACCCGCTCTGGGGCCTTGACCGGAGATGCAACGCGGCTACCCGGCGGCTCATGCTGGCCGGACGGTGCATTCGCGCCGGTGTTTGTGCGATGGGGCTCAGGCAGATATGCTTCACCGTGCCTTTGCCCGGCGGGGGTCACTGGCGCATCCTGCTGGGTCCCTATCTGCCCCGGCGCTTCCCGGAGCGCTGGTTCTGGCGGGCGGTCCGGCGCATCCGCTACCCGAATCCCCAGAGGCTCCACTGGGGTTTCCGCCAGCTCCCGTTGGTGGACCGGCGGCACGAGGGAAGGATGGTCATGACCGTCCGGCGGATTTTTCTTGAAGCGGCCGCCCGTTTCGGCCGGTTGGTCCGCCGGGGCACCTGGGAGGGGGCGCTCGGCGTTGAAGTGGAAAGCGTTTATCCGCCCCTGCGCACGGGTGATGACATGGGGGCGAACATCTACGCGATTTTCGTCGAATTCCACGAAGGCCGCCCGCCCGTCCTCGCGAGCGAGAAACGAAGCGGGATGTATGAATTGGATTATGTCAGGAGGGGGAGGGCGCTGGTCAGGTCCGGCGGAAAGGAATTCATCATCGGGCCGGGAGGAGGATGCCTGAATTTGCCCGGTGAGCCGCTCGAGATGGTCCCTTCAGGAGGAGAGGGACTCAGCACCGTGGCGATGTCTTTCACCGGGAATGTCCCGTTGTGCGTCCGGCTGGCGGGACGCCCGCTTGCTTTCAGCGCGCGCCACCAGGCGCTCCTCAGCGAGCTGTGCGCGCTGGCCGTCCCGGGGCAGGACCCTTCGCACCGGTCAACGCCGGTCAAGATGTTGCTGGTGAACCTGCTGTTGGGCCTCGAGTCGCCCGCACAGCCGGGGCGGGGTGAAGGGCCGGTTCCGACCTTTGAGCGCAACCGGCGAAGGTTCCTGGCCAACCGGATAAGGGACTACATCGAAGTGAATCAGGAGGAGAAACTCACTCCCCACCGGCTCACCGAGGTGGCGGGGGTGAGCATCACGACGATGTACCGGATGTTCTCCAAGGAGATGGGGATGTCACCAATGCAGTATTATACCCGGCAGAGGATAAATCGCGCCCTGCAGTTCCTAAAGGAGACCGACATGAACGTGAGCGAGGTTTCGGAGCGCCTGCATTTCAGCAATCCGTTTCATTTCTCGCGGGTGTTCCGGCGCGTCACCGGTCAGCCGCCCGCCAAATACGCCCGGGAAGTGCGGTTCGAGACGGAACCCGAGGCGCCCGGCGAGGAAAAGGGGCGGAAGGCGGCGAATTGATGGCATCCGCGAAGGTCACCTTCCTCGGCGCGGCGCAGAACGTGACCGGTTCGTGCTACCTCCTGCAGGCGGGAGGGAAGCGGCTGATGGTGGATTGCGGCCTGTACCAGGAGCGGGAACTCCGCCAGCGCAACTGGGAGCCGTTTCTCGAGCCTCCGTCGTCCGTGGACGCGGTGCTGTTGACCCATGCCCACCTGGACCACTGCGGCCTCCTCCCGCGCCTATGGCAGCAGGGATTCCGCGGGCCGGTTTACTGCACCCCGGCCACGGCTGACGTGGCCAGGCTCGTCCTGCGGGACTCGGCGCGGCTTCAGGAAGAAGACGCGGAATTCAAGCGGACACGGCATGAACGGGAGGGGAGGAGCGGACCCTATCCGGTCCGGCCCCTTTACTCGGTGGAGGACGCGGAGGCCGTGCTGGCGCTTTTTAGGGAGGTTCCCTATGGCAGGCCGCTGCCGCTGGGCGGGGAACTGGAGGCCGAGTGGAGGGATGCGGGGCATATCCTCGGTTCCGCCTCAATCCGGTTCGGGATAGGTACGGGGCCGGGCCGTCGCGTCCTGCTTTTCTCCGGCGATGTGGGACGACCGGGCCGCCCGATACTGCAGGATCCCGCCCCCCCGGGCGAGGCTGACTGGGTGGTGGTTGAATCCACCTATGGGGACAGGCTGCATGACGCGGCCGAGGACGCCTCGAAACTTCTTGCCGAGGCGGTGGTAGGCGCCCGCCGTGCGGGCGGGAACGTGGTCATACCGAGTTTCGCGGTGGAGCGGGCCCATGAAGTCCTCTACGAACTAAATCGGCTGGTCAGGAGCGGAAAACTCGAGCCTGTCCCGGTGTATTTTGACAGCCCGATGGCCGTGGGGGTGACCGGGGTTTTCCGGCACCATCCGGAGCTTTTCGACGAAGAGATGAAGAGGCTGGTGGAATCCGGGGATTCACCATTCGATTTTCCCGGCCTGCGCATGGTGCAGAGCGGGGGGGAATCGGCGGCCATAGACAAATCGGGGAGCCCGGCCGTCATAATCGCCGGTTCAGGCATGTGCACCGGGGGAAGGATAAAACACCACCTGATGCGCAACATATCGCGCCCGGGTTCAATAATACTTTTCGTCGGATATCAGGCCGCAGGGACGCTTGGAAGGGAGATAACGGAAGGCGCCAAGGAGGTGCGTATAAACGGGGAGGTATTCAAGGTTAGGGCGCGGGTCGTGCAATTGCATAGCTTCTCGGCGCACGCGGACCGCGATGAACTTCTTGGCTGGCTCTCCGGCCTGCCAAAGAAACCCGCGCGAATATTTGTAACCCACGGTGAACCTGAAGCTGCGCGCAGTTTCGCCGGCTTCCTTGGGGAAAAAAGGGGATGGGAAACATGCGTTCCGGCCTGGCGTGACTGCCTGGAGCTGTGAAATGGTACATATAAGGGGATTATGAGAAAGGGAATCGGCCGCCGCATCACCCGCAATGCGGGTTTCATATCTGGAGACGGTATTGGTCCGGAGGTGGCCATGGCGGCCCGCCGCTGTGTTGACGCCACCGGTGTCGGGATTGAATGGGACAGCATTTCGCTGGGGGAGTCCGCTTTCCTGCGCGGCGGCCATCCGCTTCCAGCTGAGGCGGGCAGGGCCCTCCTGAAGGCGGGCCGCATCCTGAAGGCGCCGCTGGAAAGCGGCCATGGGGTGCTTTCCCGCAACCCGAATTGGACGCTTAACGAGCTCTTCGGTGTTTCAGCCTCGTTGCGCCATGTCCGTGCCTTTGAAGGGGCGCCAACCGCGCATGCGGGGCTTGATTTGGTGGTGATAAAGCAGGAGTCCTGGCCTGAAACATCCCGGCTTGAATCGGATTCCCGCGACCAATCCTGGGAGAACCTTCGGGCGCTGGGGGCGCCAGCGCATGGCGCGGCGTCGGTCCGGTTCGTTTCCACCGAACGCATCCGCAATTTCTTTGAGTTTGCGCTGGGGTATGCAGCAAGGAATGGGAGGCGGAAAGTGACGGTGGCACACCGGATTGGAACGAACCCGAAGACCGACGGGATCTGGCTGGAGGCCGCGGAAAAGGCCGCCCGCCGCTTTCCCTCGCTGGAATTTGAGGACATGCTGACCGAGCATTTGGCGCTCCAATTGGTGCGTTCCCCCCGGCGCTTTGACGTGATTTTAGTGCCTGAACACGAGGGGGATACCGCGGGAAACATCGCGGTGTCATTGGCCGGCGGGCTTGGCTTCGTTCCTGAAACATTGGAGGGGAAAAGGGGCAGGATTCATACGACGGTGCACGGGACGGCGCCAAAATACGCCGCACTCAACAGGGCGAATCCATGCGCCATGATCCTGGCCGCCGCGGACATGCTGGAATGCATGGGGGAGGCGGTTGCCGCCGGTGCGGTGGTGGCCGCCGTGCGGGAGACGCTGGCGGCGGGAACCCGGACGGAGGATGCGGTGCCCGTTGACGAGCCGGTGGGCTGGACGGGAACCGCCGAATTCACGGATGAAGTGGCGGCCCGGATTGCCGTTCGCATGCGGGAAGCGGGAAAACCGGGCGGGAATACGGCAGAAAAGGCCGGTGAAACAAGGGTTTCCTGACATGCGGGGACATTTGGGAGGCCTTTGGGCCGTTTTGCGGGGAATTCGTCCTCCATTGACTTTTATTCCTGGTAATGCTAAATTCTGATGCATAGGAAGTGCCCCTCAGGCAGGGGCTATTTTTGTAACAGGGTTCTTTGAAAACCAGACAGACCGCACCAATACGATTGTTTGAGTCAATTTTTGTGAAGAGTTTGATTCTGGCTCAGGACGAACGCTGGCGGTGTGCCTAAACCATGCAAGTCGAACGGGTTGTACGAGGTCCGCAAGGATTTTGTACGGCTAGTGGCGAACGGGTGAGTAATATGCGGGAATCTGCCCCAGGGACAGGGATAATCCGTCGAAAGGCGGACTAATACCAGATGCGGTGCCGCGTTGAAAGATGCGGTATCAAAGGATGGCCTCTACGCAAGCAAGCTATCGCCCAGGGAGGAGCCCGTATCCTATCAGCTAGTTGGCGGGGTAAAAGCCCACCAAGGCTATGACGGGTAGCTGGTCTGAGAGGACGACCAGCCACACTGGGACTGAGACACGGCCCAGACTCCTACGGGAGGCAGCAGGTGGGAATATTGGACAATGGGGGAAACCCTGATCCAGCGACACCGCGTGGGCGATGAAGGCCTTCGGGTTGTAAAGCCCTGTCGTGAGTGAAGAAATCCGCATCCGTGAACAACGGGAGCGGGTAGACGTTAGCTCAGGAGGAAGCCACGGCTAACTCTGTGCCAGCAGCCGCGGTAAGACAGAGGTGGCGAGCGTTGTCCGGATTTACTGGGCGTAAAGGGCGTGTAGGCGGTCGCGTAAGTCAGTCGTGAAATCCGTCGGCTCAACCGAAGAATTGCTGCTGATACTGCGCGGCTGGAGGGCGGGAGAGGAAAGTAGAATTCCCGGTGTAGCAGTGAAATGCGTAGATATCGGGAAGAATACCAATGGCGAAGGCGACTTTCTGGCCCGCTTCTGACGCTGAGGCGCGAAAGCTAGGGGAGCGAACGGGATTAGATACCCCGGTAGTCCTAGCTGTAAACTATGGACACTAGGTGTGGGGGGATTTCTCCTCCGTGCCGCAGGAAACCCGTTAAGTGTCCCGCCTGGGAACTACGGCCGCAAGGCTAAAACTCAAAGAAATTGACGGGGGCCCGCACAAGCGGTGGAGCATGTGGCTCAATTCGACGCAACGCGAGGAACCTTACCAGGGCTTGACATGGCTTGGACAGTGTCCGAAAGGACATCTTCCCGCAAGGGACCGAGTCACAGGTGCTGCATGGCTGTCGTCAGCTCGTGTCGTGAGATGTTGGGTTAAGTCCCGCAACGAGCGCAACCCCTATCCCTAGTTGCCACCGGGTTATGCCGGGCACTCTAGGGAGACTGCCCGGGTAACCGGGAGGAAGGCGGGGATGACGTCAAGTCCTCATGGCCTTTATGCCCTGGGCCGCACACGTGCTACAATGGACGGCACAAAGGGTTGCGAAACCGCAAGGTGAAGCCAATCCCAAAAAACCGTCCCCAGTTCAGATTGCAGGCTGCAACTCGCCTGCATGAAGGCGGAATCGCTAGTAATCGCGGATAAGTACGCCGCGGTGAATACGTTCCCGGGCCTTGTACACACCGCCCGTCAAGCCACGAAAGCTGACTGTACCCGAAGTCGTTTCAGCCAACCCGCAAGGGAGGCGGACGCCGAAGGTATGATCGGTGATTGGGGCTAAGTCGTAACAAGGTAGTCGTACGGGAACGTGCGGCTGGATCACCTCCTTTAAAAGTACAAAGCAGTAAAAGTCGTGGCGGTGTCGGTTCTGTCTGGTTTTGAGCGAACCGGAAAGTTTCCCGTTCCCCCTCACGGGGGAGCGGGAAGGAATTATAAGGATAAAAGCCTTTGATGGGTCTCGCGGAACGAGCCCCAGTCGACGCAAGCAGCGTCCACCAGGCCCCCCAGGAAGAAGAGCTTGAAGCTGTCAGCTTTCTGCTGGCAGCCAGAAAAGGGGATGTTCGGGATTCGAATATTCCTTCTTCTTCCGCAAGCTGACAGCTGGCCGCTGAAAGCTGAAGGCTAAATAAAAAAAGAGGGGGGGCGCAGCCCCCCTATTTATGAAGGATTGGGCCGAGCGGGATTCGAACCTGCGACCCCACCCTTATCAAGGGTGTGCTCTAACCAGCTGAGCTATCGGCCCTTTGTGAAGTCAATTATAGCAACAGGAAAGTTGAAAGAAACAGCCTGTTCGGATATATTTTTTTGGCTTTGTAGACGCTGTCCACCTCAGGTGGCCGGCGGGGACAGGGACCGCTTTGAAGTCCGGCGCCCCCAGGCGGGGCGCGGAAATAGGGGCGGAGGAAATGAAAATCGGGGATGTAGCTCAGTTGGGAGAGCGCCTGCTTTGCAAGCAGGAGGTCGGCGGTTCAATCCCGCCCATCTCCACGTCGTCAACGGCGTGGTACGCGTTGAGCGAAAGCGAAACGCGCGGGAGCCATGGCTATGCCATGGCTTCCGGTCCAGTTGGCGATATCTTGACCTTTGAAAAATGAAGGATATTTGTTGGGGGTAGCCAAGAAAATTAGAGCATACGGTGAATGCCTTGGCGCTTGCAGGCGATGAAGGGCGTAGAAGACTGCGAAAAGCCCCGCGGAGCCGTCTTCGGGCTTTGATGCGGGGATTCCCGAATGGGGCAACCCTCCGCGCTGTTGAGGCGCGGAATCGCCGGTCGAATGAATAGGCCGGTGAAGCCAACGGGGGGAAGTGAAACATCTCAGTACCCCCTGGAAAAGAAAGAGTAATTCGATTCCCTTAGTAGTGGCGAGCGAACGGGGAACAGCCCAAACCGGATAGGTCAATAGCGCGTGTGCGTTCCCTTTCCGGTGTTGTAGGAGCGGGCTTGGGCGGATGCACGTATCCGTCCGGGAAGTTACAAAACCGACGCGGAGCTGAATGACCTGGAAAGGTCAGCCATAGACGGTGAAAGCCCGGTAGGCGAATGCGGCGGTCTTCCTCGGTCCGCACCCTGAGTACCGCGGGAAACGTCTGACTGCGGGAAGCTAGGCCTTCCACGGCCTGAGGCTAAATACTCGCAAGCGACCGATAGTGAACGAGTACCGTGAGGGAAAGGTGAAAAGAACCCAGAAATGGGAGTGAAATAGAATCTGAAACCGTGTGTTTACAATCTGTCGAAGGACTATAGCGGAGGCCGCAAGGCCGAAGCCATGTCCGACGGCGTGCCTTTTGCAGAATGATCCGGCGAGTTTATCGGCGCAGCAAGGTTAAATCCGTAAAGGATGGAGCCGCAGCGAAAGCGAGTCTGAATAGGGCGATTGAAGTTGCGTTGATAAGACCCGAAGCCAGGTGATCTACCCTTGGACAGGGTGAAGTCTGCGTAACAGCGGATGGAGGCCCGAACTGTTTGTTGTTGCAAAAACATCGGATGATCTGAGGGTTGGAGTGAAAAGCTAATCGAACCTGGTGATAGCTGGTTCTCCCCGAAATAGCTTGAGGGCTAGCCCTGCCGAAAAACCGGCGTGGGGGTAGAGCACTGAATGGTTTAGGGGCCTTAACCGGTTCCCAAAGCCAATCAAACTCCGAATACCACGCAGGACGCGGCAGGAGTCGGACCATGAGGGATAACCTTCGTGGTCAAGAGGGAAACAACCCTGATCGTCAGCTAAGGTCCCTAATTTCATGCTAAGTGGGAAAGGATGTGGGTTTGCCCAGACAGCCAGGATGTTGGCTTAGAAGCAGCCACCATTTAAAGAGTGCGTAACAGCTCACTGGTCGAGCGAACCTGCGCCCAAAATAATCGGGGCTAAAGCATGGAACCGAAGCTGCGACTGCTGTCCCGCCTTCGGGCGGGAAGCGGGGTAGGGGAGCGTTCCACGTACGGCTGAAGCTTGACCGTAAGGACAAGTGGACGACGTGGAAGTGACAATGCCGGAATAAGTAGCGAGAATCAGGATGGAAATTCCTGACGCCGAAAGTCTAAGGTTTCCTTGAGCAAGGTTCATCCGCTCAGGGTCAGGCGGAAGCTAAGCCGAGGCCGAAAGGCGTAGGTGATGCACAGCAGGTTAATATTCCTGCCCCGCCTTGTGGGCGTTAACAGCGATGGGGTGACGCAGGATGGATAGTCAGGCCGGGTGTAAGGCTTACCCGGTCCAAGCTTGGATCAGGGATCTCCAGGTAAATCCGGAGAGCGTCCTTTAGTGGGCACCTGATTAAGTGAGCGCGAGGCGCGTGATGAGCGCGTTGAAGCTGATGATCCAACACTGCCAGGAAAAACCTCTAGTCAGCCCGCAGGGCGTCCGTACCGCAAACCAACACAGGTGGACTTGAAGAATATTCTCAGGCGCTCGAGTGATCTATCGTTAAGGAACTCGGCCTAACAGCCCCGTAACTTCGGGAGAAGGGGTGCCTTTGTAGCGTGCCTCGCAAGAGGTGCGCGAAGAGGCCGCAGTGAAGAGGCTCAGGCGACTGTTTAACAAAAACACAGGTCTCTGCGAAGTCGAAAGACAACGTATAGGGACTGACTCCTGCCCAGTGCCGGAAGGTTAAGGTGAGGGGTGAGCCCGCGCAAGCGGGGGTAGCTCGCGATCCGAAGCCCCGGTGAACGGCGGCCGTAACTATAACGGTTTGCCATGGTAAGGACATGGAAGGGCCGTTAATAAATTCTGCTATTTGCTGGAACAGCTCGAGTATCCCACGTTACCGAGGAGGTAATAACACGATGGGTGGAGCCAATCAGCAGGAAAGACTGTACGACAGCGAGGAAGCGAGGTGGTTCCTTGCAGGGTTTATCGAAGGTGAAGGCTCCCTGACCGTAAGCGTAAAGGCGCATCCGACCGCCAAGTTCGGGTTCTATGTTGATCCAGAATTCTTTCTGTATCAGCATGTGAGCGGACAGCGGCTTCTGGAGTTCGCGCAATACGTTTTCCATACGGGAAGGATCTTCCCCAAACCAGGAAACCCCAACGTACTGACGTTCGCGGTAACTGATCGGCGAAGTATGACGGAGCAGGTCGTTCCGTTCTTTGAGAAATACGTAGTGCCTTTCAGTTGTAAGGCCGCAACGTTTGAGTGCTTCAAGGAGATCCTGGATAAGATGAATCGCAAGGAGCATCACGACCCGCAAGGTCTGGTTCAGATAGTCGAAATCGCCTATCGAATGAACCCTGCCAGTAAAGGGCGTGAACGCCTGCGACCAATAGAAGTTGTCCGTGACAGAATCCTCAGAGACTATACGCAGAACACTCGTAAGGACGGGTGAAGATATAGTCCAGTCCCCGCAGCGATGCGGGAATCGACTGCCTAAGGTAGCGAAATTCCTTGTCGGGTAAATTCCGACCTGCATGAATGGAGTCACGATCTGGGCACTGTCTCAACGATAGGCTCGGCGAATTTGCGGTGCCTGTGAAGACACAGGCTACCCGCCGCTAGACGAAAAGACCCCGTGGAGCTTTACTGTAACTTGGCACTGAATTCTAGTTGGACATGTGTAGCATAGGTGGGAGGCTTTGAGACCCTGCCGCTAGGTGGGGTGGAGCCGTCAGTGAAATACCACCCTTGTGCAATCGGGGTTCTAATCTCGAGCCGTGAAGCCGGCCGAGAAACAATGCCTGGTGGGCAGTTTGACTGGGGCGGTCGCCTCCCAAAGAGTAACGGAGGCGCCCAATAGGTCCCCTCAGCGCGGTCGGTAATCGCGCCAGAGAGTGCATTGGCATTAAGGGGGCTTGACTGCGAGACTGACACGTCGAGCAGGTGCGAAAGCAGGGCAAAGTGATCCGGTGGTTGCGTGTGGGCGCGCCATCGCTCAACGGATAAAAGCTACCCCGGGGATAACAGGCTGATCTCCTCCAAGCGTTCACAGCGACGAGGAGGTTTGGCACCTCGATGTCGGCTCATCACATCCTGGGGGTGAAGTAGCTCCCAAGGGTTGGGCTGTTCGCCCATTAAAGTGGTACGTGAGCTGGGTTCAAAACGTCGTGAGACAGTTTGGTCTCTATCTGCGGCGGGCGTTGGATACTTGCGTGGAGCCGTCCCTAGTACGAGAGGACCGGGATGGACGAACCTCTGGTGTACCGGTTGTTCCGCCAGGAGCATCGCCGGGTAACCACGTTCGGACCGGATAAACGCTGAAAGCATCTAAGTGTGAAGCCGACCACAAGATTAGGTATCCCACCCGCGTTGAGCGGGTCTGAAGGGCCCTTGTAGATTACAAGGTTGATAGGCTGGGGGTGTAAGGTCCGTGAGGATTTTAGCTGACCAGTACTAATCGCCCGTGTGACTTGGCTGCCTCCTACAAATTCCTTCATTGGCCGCGCCGGTCGCGGTTCTGCCGCGACCGGCGATGGCTTGAAAATATTCGGGGAGAAATCCCCGAAGCGAAATGTTTGCCCCGGTGATTCGAGCGAAGGGGTCACACCCGTTCCCATTCCGAACACGGAAGTTAAGCCCTTCAGCGCCGATGGTACTATGCGGAAACCCTGCATGGGAGAGTAGGTCATTGCCGGGGTTTTCGCTTTTTTAAGGAGCCCCGGGCTTAAGCCCGGGGTTTTTGGTAGAGTCGATTCAGGTGAATATCCTTCTTGTAAACCCCAAGCCGCGCGTATGGAACGCGCCGCGCGTTCCGCCGCTTGGCCTTGGCTATGTGGCGGCGGCGCTGGAACGCGGCGGCCACTGCGTGAAAATATGGGACGCGGTGGTGGATGCGGTGAAACCGGACTTCGGCGCTTTCCGGCTTGTTGGCGCGACCGCGGTTACTCCGCAGGTCAAGGAGGCGTGGCGCGTGCTTGGCGAGGCCAAGTCGCGCGGCGCGCTCACGATGATTGGTGGACCCCATCCCACCTGCCTGCCGGAGGAATCCATTGCCGCCGGCGTGGATTTCGTTGTCAGGCAGGAAGGTGAGGAGACCGGGGTGGAGCTGGCGGCCCGGCTGGAAAAAGGCGGGAGTGTCTCCGGTATTGCCGGTATAACCCATCGCCAGGACGGCAGGATTGTCAGCGAGCCTGACCGGGAACCCGTCCGCAACCTTGATTCACTTGCACCGCCCGCCCATCATCTTCTCCCCGAACTTTCAAAATACACGAGTCCCCAGCCGCTGCTATCCCGCCGCGCTCCGTCGCTTGGAATCTTTACCTCGAGGGGATGCCCGTTCGGCTGCAGTTTCTGTTTCAAGGGCGTCTTCGGCCGGACATTCCGGCCGCGGAGCCCCGGGAATGTCCTGGCGGAATGGGAGTTATTGGTGCGCAAATATGGCGCCAAGGAGATTGCAGTGCAGGACGACGCATTCAACATTGATGTCGCCCGGGCCGTAACGATTTGCAGGCTCGTCAAGGAGCGCGGTCTCGTGGTTCCATGGTCGACGCCCAACGGAATCAGGGCGGATTTGGCCACCTTGGAACTGCTCACCGCCATGCGGGAAGCGGGCTGTGCGAGGACCGCCTTCGGCGTGGAAACGGGCAATGCGGAGGTCCTTGCGCGGCTGGACAAACGCATAACGCTTGGCCAGGTCGAGGCGGCGTTTGCGAACGCCCGGAAGGCCGGGCTCAAGACCATGGCTTTCTTCATGTTCGGGAATCCGTGCGAACGGTTGGAGGAGATGGAGGACACGATCCGGTTCGCGGCCCACCTGGAACCGGACACGGCCCAATTCACGCTTTCCACCCCATATCCGGGGACGGAACTCCGGGAGGAGGTAATGCGCAACGGCGAGATGCTGGAGGGGGACTGGGAAGGCTTTGGGCACTATACCAGCCGGGCATTTTTCCGGATGGGGGAGGTTACGCCCGGCCTTCTTCGTGCGGAACTGCCGCGCGCCTACCGCAGGTTCTACATGCGGCCCGCTAGGATGGCTAAAATGGCCCTGGACCTGGAAACATGGAAGAACATCGGGAACATAGCGGGTGGCGCGTGGCACCTTCTGGCGCGCGGATAATGGGTGGATGAATATGAAAGGGCGGAACGGCAGGCCGGATGTCAGCGTGATAATGCCGGTGGCGGAGGGTTGTTCGGCCGCCGGGGCGCTGGCAGCCCTGAAAAGCGGCATGCCCCCAGGCCTCCGCGCAGAACTTCTCCTTATAGCCGGCACGCAGCCCTCGCAGCAGCGCAATCTCGCTTCCCGGCGGGCTTCGGCGCCCGTCCTTTATTTCCTCGACCATGATTCCCGCGTCCGTGGCTGGACCATTAAGAGCCTTCTCCGCGCCATGCGCGGTGACCGGGTCGCCGCCGCGGGAGGTCCCAGCCTCGGGGGCATTCCAAGGGGCTTTTTCAACGCGGCCGTGGACGCGGTGTTCCGTTCCCCGTTCGGTTCCCCGCTGGTGAGCTCTCGTTACGCCCCGCGCGGGAAGGCCAGGGACGCGGGGGAGAAGGACCTTATCCTCTGCAACATGATGGTGCGGCGCGAGGATTTCCTGGCGCTGGGCGGCTTCGACCCCCGGCTTTATCCGAACGAGGAAAACGAGTTCCTGAACAGGCTCAAGGATTCCGGGCGCCGCTCGCTCTATGTTCCGGAGGCCGACATACTGAAACCGCGGGAATACGGCCTCGGTGGTTTCATCTGGGAGAATTTCCGCAATGGGCGGGGGAGGATGGAGCAGGCGTGGATTGATTTTCACGCGGGAGACGCGATTTTCCTGGCCATACTGTTATCCACATGCGTTTTCGCCGTTGCGGCCGCATTGCGCCCCTTTTTGCTTATTTTTGCGGCACTTTACCTCTTTTCGGCGCTAATGGCGGGTTTTCTTGGGGCGCGAGGCTCCCGGCAGGGATTTTCGGCGAAACTGGCGCAATTCGCGAAGGGCGCGCTAATATCGTTCCTTATTGCCTTGCGGCACTCCTCCTATGCGGCCGGCCTCCTTTGGGGAGGATTTTTTGGCTGGAGGAAGCGGGGCGTTAAAATCACCCCCAGGGTGTTCCGGCTGGACCGATACCTGGTAGGGCGGGGCCGGGCTACAATGTGCCGTAGCGAGAAATTGGGCGTCGGCCTGACGCCCCGAAGGGAGGCTTAGAAGGATGCTGGAAGTGACGGTCACGACCGTTCGGCCCGGGAATCACCTGAGCATGGACCGGGGCGTTTGGGAAGTGGTCAACTACGAGCACGTGAAGCCGGGCAAGGGCGGTGCATTCGTCCGGATCAAGCTCAAGAACATCCAGTCGGGCTCCGTCCTGGAAAAGACGCTGGACGGGGACGCCAAGGTTTCCACCGTCGAAGTCGAGGAACATCCCGCACAATACCTTTACCGGGCGGGGGACAAATACGTTTTCATGAACCTGGAGACCTACGAACAGACGGAGCTGGGCGCGGACGGCCTGGGAGGCGAAGCCGGGTACCTCAAGCCGGATGTCGAAGTGAAGTTCCTCGAATGCGAGGGCAAGTTGATGGGGGTCAGCCTGCCTATTACGGTCGCGCTGAAGGTCGTCGAGACGCCCCCGGGAGTGAAGGGGGACACGGTTTCCCGGGGAACCAAGCAGGCCACCCTGGAGACAGGCATCAAAGTGAACGTTCCGTTGTTCATCAACAGCGGCGACATGGTGAAATTGGACACACGGAACGGGGAATACCTGGAGAGGGTGGCATGAGCGCCGACGAGACCGAGACGCAGGGTTCCATCGACTTGCGCATGCTCAAGAAGCTCCAGAAGTTCATGGAGCAGGGCGGCCTGGTGGAATTGGAGGTCGAGATGGAGGGCGTCAAGGTCCGCCTGAAAAAGGGCGGAGCGGGTTCGGGAACCGAGCCTCAGGTGGTGGTGGTTCCCTCTCCGACCGTGGCCGCGGCCAATGGTGTTAACGGGGGCGCGGTACAGGCGGTGCCCGCTCCGGCCGCCGCGGCGCCTGTACCTGCGCCCTCGGCCGCACCGGGAATCCTGCAGGTGAAATCCCCCATGGTCGGCACCTTTTACCGGTCCACGGCGCCGGAACAGCCGCCCTTCGTCGCTGTCGGCGACGTGGTGAAGGAAGGGCAGACGCTGTGCCTCATCGAGGCGATGAAGCTCATGAACGAGATCAAGGCGGAAAAGGGCGGGCGGGTCCTGAAGGTGCATGTCGAGAATGGCCAGCCCGTCGAATTCGAGCAGCCCCTAATGGACATCGATACCGGGGATGCCGCCGCACCGGCGGCCTGAAAACCGCAACAACGTGTTCAGGAAAGTCCTTGTTGCCAACCGGGGGGAAATCGCCCTCCGCATAATCCGGGCCTGTTCCGAGATGGGCATAAAGACCGTCGCGGTGCATTCAACCGCGGACGCCGACAGCCTGCACGTGCGTTTTGCCGACCAGGCCGTGTGCATCGGGCCGCCGCCGTCCGCGAGAAGCTACCTGAACATCCCGTCGATAATCAGCGCGGCGGAGGTCACCGACGCCGAAGCCATCCATCCCGGCTACGGGTTCCTTTCCGAGAACGCGCATTTCGCGCAGGTGTGCCGCGAATGCAACATCGCCTTCATCGGGCCGACGCCGGAGGCGATATCACTGATGGGCGACAAGATAGCCGCCAAGAAGACGATGCGGAAGGCGGGCGTTGCAGTGGTGCCCGGGAGCGACGGGCCCATCGCCGACGAGAAGGAGGCGGTAAAGGTGGCCCGGCAGATCGGCTACCCGGTCATAATCAAGGCCGCGGCCGGCGGCGGCGGGCGCGGAATGCGCCTTGCCCACACCGACGTCTCGCTTTCGGGCGCGTTTCTCACGGCGCGGGCGGAGGCCGAGGCGGCCTTCGGGAACCCGCAGGTATACCTCGAAAAATACTTCGAACAGCCGCGCCACATTGAAATACAGGTGGCGGGAGACCGTTTTGGCCACTATGCCCACCTGAATGAGCGCGACTGCACCATCCAGCGGCGCCACCAGAAACTCATTGAAGAGGCGCCATCGCCGGTCATAACCCCCGATATACGGAAGCGCATGGGCGAGGCGGCAGTCCGGGCGGCGGAAGCCGCGAAGTATGATTCGATCGGGACCGTGGAGTTCCTGTATGACCAGGACAGGCGGTTCTATTTCCTCGAAATGAACACCCGTCTCCAGGTCGAGCATGGCGTGACCGAAATGGTGATGGGCATCGACATGGTGAAGGAGCAGATTAACGTGGCCGCGGGCGGACGGCTCACCGTCCCGCGGAAAATGATGGAATTCCGCGGGCATTGCATAGAATGCCGCATCATCGCGGAGGACCCCGCCAATAATTTCGTTCCATCACCCGGGACGATAAGGGCGTTGAACCTTCCCGGCGGGCCGGGAATCCGGGTGGACACCCATATTTATGCCGACTACACGATTCCCCCCTATTACGATTCCCTCATCGCCAAGGTCATGGCGCACGGCAAGGACCGACCCGAGGCCATAACCCGCATGCGGCGCGCCCTTGACGAATTCGTAATCGAGGGCATCAAGACGAACATTCCGTTCGCCCGCGAGATAGTTGGGTCGGAGGTCTTCCAGCGCGGGGTGTATTCGACCCGCTTCCTGGAGCATTTCAAGCTGGGAGAGGTGTGAAGAGGCAAATCGCCCGCGCCCGCGCATCCGGCGGGACGCTGTGGCGGATGCTGGATGCCAACGCCAACAGGGCCCGGGAGGGCCTTCGCGTTGCGGAGGACGTACTCAGATTCGTGCGCGGCGACTCCGCGCTCAGCATGAAAGCGCGCAAGTTGCGGCACGCGGTGGGGAGGGAAGCGGAGGCGCTGGCGCCGCGCACAGTCCTGCTGGCGGCGCGCGACAGCGCCGGCGACGTAGGGGCACGGCAATGGCGTGGGGGGAAGGCGCGCCGCAATGCGGAGGGTCTTCTGGCGGCGAACCTCCGGCGCGCGCAGGAAAGCGCCCGCGTCATGGAGGAATGCGCCCGCCTTCTGGGGAAATCCGCGGCCATTCGCAGGCTGCAATCGCTGCGCTATTCCATTTACGACCTGGAAAGCCGCGCGAATTCGGGCCGCCACGGGCGGAATCCGGCCTGGTGAAGAAAGCGCAGGGAGGGGGGAAGCTCGCCCCGCTGCTCGAAACGGGGGTCCTGGCAATCCTGGATACGGGAATCCCCCGCTTCAGGCGGGACCCGGTTTCCGGCGCGCGCGCATTGGCCAGGGCAGGTATCCGCTTTTTCCAGTTGAGGGCGAAGGGAGTCCTGGACCCGGAATTCCTGGAACTGGCCTTCCTGCTAAGGTCCGCCCTTCCCGGTTGCGTCCTGACCATGAATGACCGGTGCGACATCGCGGCGGCATCAGGCGTAGATGGGGTTCATCTGGGCATGGATGACCTGCCGCCGCGCGCCGCCCGGGCCATGCTGGGCCGCAAGGCGGTCATCGGGGCTTCGGGCGGGAATAACCGGGAAGTGACACTGCAATGCCGGGAAAGGCCCAATTACCTGAGCGTGGGGCCTGTCTATGCCACGGCAACGAAATCCGGTGCGGGTTCCCCCCTGGGAACGGTTGGATTCCGGCGGCTGGCCAGCATGGTTCCCCCCGGCATGGCGCGGCTTGCAGTGGGGGGGATAACTCCCGATAATGTTGGTGGTTTGATGAATTCCGGAGCCGACGCGGTCGCGGCGGCGTCCTGGTGGTGGAGAGGTACCGGCCCCGGATGGGCAGCCAGGAGCATGCTCGAGGCGGTTGCGGAGGCGCGGAAAAATGGACGGTCGACCCGTCGGGGGCGGCCGGGAACCGGAGGTTGAAGCATGGTGATAGTGAATTCGATACTGATCACCGCGATGGTGGTCCTGCTGATCGTCGCCGTGGTCCAGTTGTTGATGGACTCGAAGCAGTTGAAGGAGAACGTCGGCACCCTGGTCGGGCTGGTGATATGGCTGCTCGTGGTCGTGGCGATCGGTTTCCAGGAACTGCCCTGGTTGCGACAACTCATCGAAAAGAAATCCTGAGGGCAGGGATGGCCGGCCAGGCTGCGGTAGAATACGCCCTGGCCGCCGCCGTTTTGGCGGGCGTGGCCGTGGTGGCCGCCCGCCTGCTGGGGAGGCTGGGAGCGGGCCTGGGGAAGGGTGCGGCATCCGCGATTGCCCAGACGCTCAACCTGTTTTGACTGAGGAATTAATTGATCAAGAAAATACCTAAAGGAGACCAAATTGAAAATGTTTCGTCGAAGGAATTCGAAGCAGGACCTGGAAAGGGGACAGAGCCTCACCGAATATACGCTCATCGTGGTTTTGGTCGCGGTCGCCGCGCTGGTGGTCCTTAAGCTGTTCGGGGCCCAGATCAAGGGCCTGCTTTTCAAGTCAACCAAGGATATCGCCACCACCACGCAATCCCCGGTTCCCTGAGGGGCGGGGCCGCGAGGCCGGTCAACCATGGGCCTGCGCGGGCTTCTCCTCGTAACCCTCGTCATCGCATCGGCGGCGACCGACGTCAGGAGCCGCCGGATTTACGACGCGTTCACCTTCCCGGCCATGCTGGCGGGAATCCTTTTGTCGCTCCTGGATGGGCCCGCTGACGCTCTAGGGGCGCTGGGGGGATTGGCCGCCGGGTCGCTGGTGCTTTACCCCTTCTATCGCATCGGCGGGATGGGCATGGGTGACCTCAAGCTGATGGCCGCCATCGGCTCGCTGGGCGGTATTTCCCTGCTCGTTTCCGCGGCGGTGGACACCGCCCTGGCCGGGGGAGTCATGGCACTGGCCCTGCTCGCATACCGGGGCAACGCGGTGGAGGTCCTCCGGCGGTCCGGCCTGGTCATGCGGGCATTGGTGTCCCGGGGCAGGCGCGCCCACCTTCCGCCCGCGCCGCGGGCCGATACCGTCCCCTACGGGGTGGCCATCTGCGCGGGCACGCTGGCCGCGCTGTTCCTCCGCTGGCCATGGTGAGGAGAACAACCGGGGGACAGACGATTGTGGAGGCGGCGCTGGTCCTTCCGATGGTGTTGGTCCTCCTGCTCGGTTCGATGCAGTGCGTCCTGCTGGCCTACGGGGCCGCGCTGGCCCGGTTCGCGGCGTTTGCCGCCCTGCGGGCCTCCGCCACGGCGGCTTCCGGCGCCCGTCCGGCCACGGCCCGCGCCGCGGCCTTCAAGGTGCTTTCGGGGGTTCCTGCCGTCACCATGCTCGATGTGGCGACGGGTGAGGTTCCCCTGCCCCTGCGCGGCGCTTCCCTGGCCGCCCCCCGGATGACCTGCACGGTTGTCGCGCGGGTCCCACGGCTCGTTCCGCTCCGTCTTTCGTTCCTTTCCACCGTCAGGGCCTCGGCCGCCATGCCGATGGAGCCGGCGCGATGAGGAAAAACGCCGAGGCCGGACAGGTCCTTCCGCTCGCGGCCGTGGCGCTGCTGGGATGCGTCCTGCTCACGCTGGCGCTGGTCAAGGCCGTCCTGCTGCTGGACGCCCGGACCAGGCTCCAGACCGCGGCGGACGCCACCTCGCTTTCCGCCGCGACCGCCTATGCCCGCGGGCTGAACGTAGCGGCCGCGTCGAACGACCTGCTGATTGGTGCGGCGGGCACCGATCTCCTGATGAAATTATTCGGTTCCTCGCTCGTCAAGCTGGGGGCGAAAGTCCCGGCAAAGATGGCCAAGAAGGCGCTTCCCGGCAGTTTTACCGACATGGTGGTGATGTTCCAGGACCTGTGGGCGGGGACCGGCGGAACGGCGCCAAGCGCCGGCGTCGCTCCGCTCTTCATGCAGGCGACCGCACTTGGAACAGGCGCCCAGAACGGGCTCGTTGTGGTCGCGCTTTGGAACGGGAGGGTGGACCCGGGTGGGATGATGCCCGACCTTAACCTGCGGAGGTGCGATGTTTACGACTACGCCGCATGGCTCATGGGAAGCGACCTCGGGCCGCGGGGGAATACGGGAAAAGGGACCGTGCGGGTGGCCAGGAAGGAGACGCAGGAATCGTTTTCATACGTTGACCATTCAACCGGCCGTACAGTCACGCTTTCCCGCCAGCAGGTCGAGCGGGTCACCTTCCAGCGCCGCGGCCGGGAGTACACGACGTGGCGGATAAGGGAAAAGGCGGGAAAGTTCCTGAAAATCAGCCGGGCCACCAAGGAGGTCATGGAGTTCTTTGATGTCCCCTTTCCGCTCATAGAACGCACGCCGGAGCACGGCATTCTGGTGGTGGGGGTCAGGGCTGGCACCTTGGGCACGGCCAGGCTGGTTCCGGTGGCGTCACGCGCGGACGCGTCCGGCGGCGAGGTTTTCAACGGCCTCGCGGGCGACGCGGGATTCGAGGCAAGGCTGGTCCGGACCGGGGCGGGGACGGCGGATTACACCGCCCTGCTTGGCCTGCTGTCGAGCCCGGAGGAGTGGAAGGCCTGGGCCGCCTCCGCTGCGGTCGGGATGGCGGAGGATTGGGCGAGCGCGCAGCTGTGGAAGGCGGCACGGAAGAGGCTCCCGGCCATCTGACGATGCCGGCGCTGGCGGCGCTCTTCCTCCTGGTTTTCCTGGCGGCGCTCCGGACCGCTGCGCCAACCGTGGCGTTCGACGACACGGGCGAGGCGGCGCTGGCCGCGCTCCAGCTGGGGGTTCCCCATCCACCCGGCTATCCGCTCTTCACGATGCTGTCCTCGCTCTGGATTCGCCTGCCCGCTTCCTCCCCGGTTTTCCGGCTGAACCTGCTGGCGGCGGCGTGCGCGGCGGTTGCGGCCGTCCTGGCGTCGGCATTTTGGCGGGCCGCCGGAGGTCGTTCGCGGTATGCCGGAGCCGCCGCCTCAATACTCGCCGTGCTGTTCCTGGCCTCATGGAACCAGGCGGGGCTGGGGAAGGGCGCGGTGTACATGCTCAACCTTTGCCTCACCCTCGGGTTCCTTGTTTCCTCATGGAACCGGGAAACGCCGGTGCGTTCCGTGCTCGTTTCCTCACTCCTGTTCGGGCTGGGACTGGCGCACCATTGGATGAGCATGGCCGGACTGGTCCCCGCGCTTGTCTGGGTGGTTTGCCGCGGCGACGGCGCATCGCGGGGCCGCAAGGCGGCGCTTGCCATGTTCGGGGTGGCCGCTGGCTGCTCGCTTTACCTCTTCCTGCCCATACGGGCTTCCGCGTTCCCGTTCCTGAACTGGGGCGATCCGTGCAAGTTCACCGATTTCCTGTTTGTGCTCGGACGACGCCAGTACCTGAGCGTATTGCCGGGAGAGGAAGTGGCGGCCCTGCGGGACAAGCTGGACTGGCTGCTGGCGACGCTGAACGGGGCAGTCCCTTGGCCGATACTCCTGGTATTGGCGGCGGCCGGGATGTGGGGCTGGCGCAAGCGGGGCGTAGCGGCGATGGCGACCCTGGTTTTCCTGCCGGCGGCGGTTTTCAGCGGCCTGCTGTTTTCCGTCCCGGTCAGGCCCGGGGCGCACTGGTTTGTCGAGACGTATTCCATTTCAGCGGTCGCGGTGCTGATTCTGCTGGCTTGCGGCGGCCTGGAGGCGCTGGCGGTCCTGTTGTCGCCGCGCCGGGGAGTCGCGATGGCTTCCGCGGCGCTGGCTTTGGTCATAATGGCGGTCATTCCGGGAAGGTGGCGGGAAAATGACCGCTCGGCCGATTACTTCACCTGGGACCAGGCCTTGAATCTCGCCGGGACGTCGCTTGACGGAAGGGGGCTGGTATACGGGGCGAGCGACTCGGTGGTTTTCGGCAACTGGTATCTATGGCTGGTCGAGGAAAGGACCGGGGTCGCCGTGGTCCCGGTTCCGCTTATGCCGATGCCCTGGGTGGCACGCGGCTTCCCGCCGCTCCTGCCGGAATTGCGGGCGCCCTTTCCGGCGCCGCATATAGGGGCGGAATCGGTCCCCGCGCTCCTGCGGGCGTGGGGAACGGCCAATGCCTCCTCCTTCCCTGAATGGATTTTCCTGACTGACCAGGCCCAGGCGGCGTTCGGGCGGCAAAAGCTCGTTCCCGAGGGCTGGATGTACCGCATCGCCGGCTCCGGTCCCGGCAGCGGCATGAATTTGCGGATGCGTCACCTGCGTTTCCGGGGATTGTTCGGACCGAATCTTTCCCGGGACGCGCGGCAGGATGCCTCCATCCGTCCGATTGCGTTCAGCGGATTGCTGACTTACGGCCGCGGCCTTTCGAAGACCGACCCCCGCGCGGCGCTTCACGCCTTCCGGCAGGCGGAGATGCTGGCATGGTCGGAGGCGGACGCCGCGGAATGCATCCTGGAGGCCGGCAACCTTGACGCGCAACACGGGCGTTCCGCCGAGGCCGAGGCCCTGTACCGGAAGGCCATGAAGATGGATCCGTCCCTGACCGTGGCGGCGCGCAACCTTGCGATGCTCCTTCTGAGCGTGAGGAGGCCGCGGGAAGCTCTCGAATTGATGAAAAAGATAGGCATTGAGGCCCCCCGGAGCGAGGAGGCCGCGGAACTGGCCCCCATCATGCGCCGGCTTGAGAAATATTCCGGTTCCGGGGATAATACACCCCGTTAACCCGGCCTAATAGACGGCCAAATATTCCCTTGAAGGAGGATTGTCAAATGGCAGTTAAGGTAGCCATAAACGGTTTCGGCAGGATTGGCAGGCTGGTATTCCGGGCGGCGATCGAGAATCCGGAGGCCTGGAGCAAGCTGGATTTCGTGGCCGTCAACGACCTGGGCGCGCCCAAGACCCTGGCGCACCTGTTGAAGTACGACTCGGTGCATGGAACCCTGAAGGAGAACATCACGCTGGGCGAGTCGGACATCACCGTCAAGGGAAAAAAGATAAAGATAACCACGGAAAAGGACCCGGCCAACCTTCCCTGGAAGGCGCTTGGCGTGGACATCGTAATCGAGTCTACGGGCAAATTCACTGAAAAAGAGAAGGCTGTTGCCCACATCACCGCAGGCGCAAAGAAAGTGATCATTTCCGCGCCGGCCAAGGGCGAGGACATCACCATCGTGATGGGGGTCAACGAGGACAAATACGACGGGTCCAAGCACCACGTCATATCGAACGCCTCCTGCACGACCAACTGCCTGGCTCCCGTGGCGCGCGTCATCATGGACTCGTTCGGGATAAAGCGGGGTCTGATGACCACCATCCACTCCTATACGAATGACCAGCGGATTCTGGACTTTGACCACAAGGACCTGCGGAGGGCCCGGGCTGCGGCGCTGAATATGATTCCAACGACGACCGGAGCGGCCAAGGCGCTGGCTCTCGTGATTCCCGAATTGAAGGGCAAAATGAACGGCTATTCCATGCGAGTTCCCACCCCCAATGTTTCCGTGGTGGACCTGGCGGTGGACGTGGAAAAGAACGTAACAATCGAGGACGTCAACGGTGCCCTCAAAGCGGCGGCCGCTTCCGGGCGCCTTTCCAAATTCATGGCGTATACGGACGAACCGCTTGTTTCGATGGATTTCAACCACTCCCCGGTCTCGGCGACGGTCGATGGCGGATGCACGATGGTGATAGACGGGAACATGGTGAAAGTGGTCGCGTGGTACGACAACGAGTGGGGATATTCCAACCGTGTTATCGACCTGTCCCTGCTGGTATCGTCCAAGCTGTAAGCGGGTTCGAAGGAGGGAAGAGGCATGGGTGAGCTGAAGAAACTCAGCGTCGAGGACCTGGATGTAAAGGGCAAACGGGTCTTCGTCCGGGTGGACTTCAACGTCCCGCAGGACGACAAGCAGAACATCACCGACGACACCCGGATCAAAGAGGCCATTCCCACCATAAAATACCTGGTTGACAAGGGGGCCAAGGTGATACTTTCCTCGCACCTTGGGCGTCCGAAGGGGAAGGTTGACCCCAAGTTTTCGATTAGTCCGGCGGCCGACCGGCTGGGGGAGCTCATGGGCATCAAGATACAGAAGGCGCCCGAAGTGATCGGGGATGTGGTCACGAAAATGGCCGAAGCCCTTCAGCCCGGGCAGGTAATGATGCTGGAGAATGTCCGCTTCCTTCCCGGCGAGGAAAAGAACGACCCCGAGCTGGCCAAGGCCTTCGCTTCCCTGGCGGATTTCTTCGTTATGGACGCGTTCGGGACGGCCCACCGCGCCCACGCCTCCACCGAGGGGGTGGCCCACTATGTCAGCAAGGCCGCGGCGGGTTACCTCCTCATGAAGGAGATAACGTACCTGTCGAACGCCCTGCTGGAAAATCCCAAGCGCCCGTTCACGGCGATATTGGGCGGGGCCAAGGTTGCCGGCAAGCTCGAGGTCATCAACAACCTGCTTGAGAAGGTGGACAACATCCTCATCGGGGGAGGGATGGCCTACACCTTCCTGCGCGCCATGAAAATGGAGGTGGGCAAGTCGTTGGTTGACGAGAACCTCATAAAGGACGCGAAGGAAGTAATCAAGAAGGCCGTGGACAGGGACGTCAAGTGGCTGTTCCCGTTCGACCACATAGTAACCGATGTGGTCGGACCCGAGGGGGACGTGACCATAGTCACCCGCGAGGGATTCGGCAACAAGATTGGCGTGGACATCGGCCCGAGCACAATCGAGATGTTCAGCAACGTCATCAGGAAATCGGGGACGGTTTTCTGGAACGGCCCCATGGGGATATTCGAGATACCGCAATTCTCGCAGGGGACCAACGCAATCGCGCTCACCATCGCACACAGCGGGGCGATATCGGTGGTGGGCGGCGGGGATTCGGTGTCGGCCATCAACAAGCTTGGCCTCGCCTCCAGGTTCACCCACATATCCACCGGGGGCGGCGCTTCCATGGAGATGGTCGAGGGGAAAGTTCTTCCCGGCATCGCCGCATTGACGGACAAATAACATGGCTATCAGTAGTGTCAAAAACCATAATCAGCCCTCACCCATACCCTCTCCCGAATTGCGGGAGAGGGTTCGCAGCCCGTCCTTCGCGGGCCATAGAGGTATGAAATGATCAAAAGAACCCCGTTCGTAGCGGCCAACTGGAAGATGCACAAGACGCGAGCGGAGGCGCGCGATTTCGTGGCGGCTTTCCTTAAGAAAATTCCCGCGTCGGGCGTCAAGACGGCCATCTGTCCATCCTTCACGGCCCTATCCACGGTCGCGGATGCACTCAAGGGATCGTCCGTTGCGATTGGCGCCCAGAATATGCATTGGGAAGCCAAGGGCGCATTCACCGGCGAGGTTTCTGCCGGACAGTTGAAGGAAGCCGGCTGCACACACGTAATCATCGGACATTCCGAGCGCCGGAAACTGTTCAAGGAAATCGATGCCGACCTGAACAAAAAGCTTAAGACCTGCCTCAAGGAAGGGCTCCTTCCGATATTCTGCGTCGGGGAGACGCTCGAGGAGCGCGAGGCGGGGAAGATGAAGCCGGTAATCATGGGGCAGCTGCACGCCGGGCTGGCGGGGATTTCCTCCGACGACGCCCGCAAGACCGTCATCGCCTATGAGCCGGTGTGGGCCATCGGGACGGGGAAGAACGCCACCCCCGAACAGGCGCAGGAAGTGCACGCATTCATCCGCGCGTGGCTGGCTGAGGCGTTCGGCGCCGAAGCCTCGCAGGATATGATTATTCAATACGGCGGTTCGGTGAAGCCGGACAACGTTGAGGCAATCATGAAGGGCGCGGACATCGATGGCGCGCTGGTCGGTGGGGCGGCCCTGGACCCCGACGGGTTTGCGGCGATAGCTGCCGGCGCCGCGAAGGCGAAATCCTGATGGTCGGCATCCTGGTCTTCCTTCACCTCGTTATCTGTTTCCTGCTCATAATCGCGGTGATGATCCAGCAGGGAAAGGGCGCAAGCATGGGCATGCTCGGCGGGGCAAGCCAGTCATTTTTCGGTCCGGCGGGGAGCAAGACTTTCCTGATGAAGCTGACCGTCGGCCTGGCCGTCGGCTTCCTGGCGACCTCAATACTGATAACGCTGGTTTCCGCCCAGCGACCCGTCGCCTCGGGCGCGGCTCCCGCCGCGCCAGCCTCCGCTCCGGCCGGCGGACAGACACCCCGCTAAGCCGACACTTCACAAGGACTGCCGTGCCCACCTACGAATACCTCTGCGTGAAGTGCGGGAAATTCGAGGATTTCCAGTCCATTACCGCCAAGCCGCTGGAGAAATGCCCGAAATGCGGGGGACCGGTGTCCAGGGTAATCAGCGCAGGCGGCGGAATGATTTTCAAGGGTTCGGGATTCTATTCGACCGACTACAGGAATTCCGATTACGCCAAACGGGTGAAGGAAGAGAAGGGGGGCGGCGCGGTGGAAAAACCCGCGGCCCCATCGCCTGCCGGGGCGCCGGCGCAGGATGGGGCGGGAGCACAAAAGAAGGGAACGGAACCTTCCGGAGAGGGGAAAGTCGGTCCGGTAAACGGGGCAGCCGGCAAATGAGGCGACTCGCCTCCCTTTCCGTCCTGCTATTAGCGGTATTACCCGCGTTTGCGGACACCTGGGCGGGGGGAAAGGTAATCACCTCCTCGGAAAGGGTGCAGGAGGCGAAGGAAAAGGACCGGCGGATCATGGCTATCATGAAGGCCCGCGGACTGGACGCCCTGTTGCTGACAAAATTCCGCAACCAAGCCTGGGCGCTGGCCGGCTCGGATACCCGAATCGTCCATTCACAATCAGAGGGGGCGGTGTGGCTTCTCTACACGCCAAGTGGACGGAAGTACCTAATTGCCAGCAACATCGAGGCGAAGCGCCTGATGAACGAGGAGGGGCTGGGGGACATTGGAGTGGAACCCCGGGTCCATCCGTGGCACTTCGGAATAGCCTCGGGCCAGAACCAGCAATGGGTGGCCGTCACGGAACTCGTTGGGGGTGGCCGCGTTGGCGCCGACGGACCGCTGCCGCAAACCGAGGACGTGTCGGCCGAGCTGGCCCGGGCCCGTTTCCCGCTTACGGCAACGGAAATACGGAAGATGCGCTGGCTGGGCACGAAGTGCGGTGCCATCGCCGGGGAGGTATGCCGGGAAATTGCCCCCGGGATGTCGGAGGAGGATATTGGGGGAGTTACTGCCGCCAAGCTCTGGAAGGAGCGCATTTTCCCGACGGTAATCCTGGTCGGGGTCGACGGGCGGCTTATGGAATACCGGCACCTGACCCCGACTGCGCGGGTTCTAAGAAAATACGCCCTGGTGAACCTGTGCGCGGAGCGGTGGGGTCTGGTGGTTGCCGTGAGCCGCCTCGTCCATTTCGGCGATGTTTCACCGGAACTCGGAAGGAAAATCCGGGCCTGTGCCCAGGTTGACGCGGCCGCACTGGCGGCGTCGCGTCCCGGCGCAAAGTTCGGAGAGGTGTTCGCGGCCGAAACTGCGGCCTATGGAAAGGCCGGTTTTTCCAGCGAATGGAAACAGCACCACCAGGGCGGCGCTATCGGATACTTTGAGCGCGAGTTCCTGGCTTGTCCGGAATCCGGGGAAACGGTTGTCGAGGGCATGGCGCTGGCCTGGAATCCCACCATCAGGGGGGTGAAGGTGGAGGATACGGTGCTGGTGGGCCGGGACGGGGTGGAGATACTGACCCCCACCCCCGATTGGCCGATGATACGGGTGGAGGCGGGCGGAAAGACCTTCGAAAGGCCCGGGATACTGGTGAGGAAGGCCCCATAGAAGGGGATCCTGTCAGCCTGCCGGGAAAACACGAAAATCACGGTCTAACAATGATATTGACGGAGGAGGGTTTGCGCGATTTCATTTATATGATGAAGGGGAACATGACGGGGCCTTGCCGCGCCACTGGCGCCGCGTTTGCGTGCGCCATGGCGATTGCCGCTTTCCTGATGACCGGATGCGACAAGCTGCCGGGGGGGCTGTTTTCGCGCGGGGGAACCGACCTTTCGTTCCGCCCGGCGGCGAGCCAGGAATACACCTACCAGTCGACCGTTGATTCCTCGATTCCGTCCTGGACCAAGACGGGCTCCGGGTCGGTCACGGCGACCCTGCGCATGAAAATACGCTGCCGTGCCTCCGGGCAAGCTGACGCCGACGGAATCCCCGTGCAGGGTGATATCCTCGACGGGCAGGCAACCCAGGGCGGAAAGCAATGGGCCATGCAATTGATGGGCCAGAAAGTCGTGTACCGCATCAGCGAACTCCGGCGTATTTCGCAGTGGCAGGGATTGGGTGCGATTCCGGTGGGCCCCGAGCTTTTCAGCCTCGAGGTTCCCAAGGGCAAGGTGAAGAGCGGCGAGACATGGAAGGTGGAATCGGACCGTTTCATCCTTCAGCTGGCCACGAGCATCCGGATAACGCGCAACTTCTCCATCAAGGGTGAGGAGCAATTCGGCGGCGAGCAGTGCCTTGTGGTTACGACGAGCATTCCGGCCATGACAAAAAAGCTCGAGTCGGGGATAACCCTGGATATTTCCGGCAATGGCTCAACTTCGATATCCAAGAAGGACGGCCGCATAGTAAAGGCCATCGAGACCTTGCAGGGTTCGATGACCAACCCCTCCGTTTCCCAGCAGGCCGCCCCTTTTACGCAGTCGGTTGTGATTACCGAGTTATCGTCTGGTGTGGCGCCCGCGCTTCCATCGGCCGCCTCGCCCACCGGGCAAACAGCGGCGAAGCCCGTTTCCGCGCCGGCGCCCTCTCCGATTGCCCCGCCGACCCCGTTGACCGGACAGCCGGTTGCGCAGGCACAGCCGCCCGCGTCGCTCACCCCGGCGGTTCCGGCCAAGGCCCCCACGGCCGTGCCGGCGGCGGCTCCGACCGCGGCACCATCTCCCGCGAAGCCTGCTGCTACCGGCGCTCCCGTTCAGGCCAAGCCCGCGTCCGCTGCCACTTCCGCTGCGGCGGCTCCGAAAGAGGAAACCGGCCCGTTCCAGGAACGGCTGGTTTTCGTAAGCCGGGCGACGGGCCGCCGCGAAGTGTGGTCGGTTGCCCCCGATGGGACAGCGAAGCGCTGCCTTACGCCATACACGTTTGAGCATTGGTATCCATCATTCGACCCGGACGGGAAAGTGCTCGCCTGCGCCTCGCGCCGTTCAAACGGCGTGAACCTTTGGAGCTTCAACATGGACAACGGCGCGTCCAGTCCGCTCACGGAATTCGGCGAGGTGTCCGACATCAAGGCGGCGTGGACCTTCGGCGGGAAGAAACTCGTGTTCATCAAGGACTCCAAGCTCTGGGCTATACACCGGGACGGGTTCAACATGCAGAGCTTTGATTTCGACGGTCCAGTGGTGGATTTGGCCGCTACCCCGATGACTGCTGTGGTGGCGGTGGTGGTAAACGTACTAAACCAGATGAAGATCCAGACGGTTGAAGTCAACAGCGGCGCGGTCAGAGACCTTTTCGAGGGTGACCTGCCGGACTGGTCGCCGGATGGCGGCCGTATGGTTTACCGCAACGTGGATGCGTTGAATGTGGCGCGAAGCGACGGGACAGGGTCGAAATCGCTTTTCAAGGGGCACATCCTCAGCACGCCCCTGCGCTGGGACCCCTCGGGGCGGAAGATCATGTGCACAATACAGGAGAACGAGGCCGTCGTACCGAACGTGCTGATCATAAACGAGGCCGACGGCATCTCGAACAAGGCGACCAGCCGCGGCGGCATCGGGCAGGCATTTTCTGTCTCGGGTGACAAGGTGGTTTACCTGCTCCACGGGGACATTTGGATTGCGACCCTGGACGGCGCGGCGCATGTACAGATGACAACCGATGGCGGGTCGAGCGGTCCGGTAATATGGGGGAAGCAGTATGTCGCACGGTAATACATCTCCTGTCCCGAACGCCGCCAGGTATGCAGCGGTTCTGGCGATTGTCTTGGCGTTCCTGTTCGCCTGGGGGTGCAAGAGCAAGGAGGTTCCCAAGCCTGCGGTCAAGGCGCCGGAGAAGGTGTTGGGCATCCCAGTGGGAACCCTGGCCTATACATCGGAGGGGGGCCTTTGGGTCCTGAGAAAGGGGGGGAAGCCGGAGGTCGTTCACGAAGGCGCCATCTGGTTTCCGTCAGTGAGCCCGGATTGCACGAGGGTGGCATTCTGGGAGGACAGCGGCGCGACGATGTCCCTGCAGGTAATCAACCTGATATCCCGGCAGGTGACCAAGCTGGGCCAGTGGGAATCGCTCGGCTCGCTGGGCCGCAACCTTAACCTGCGCAACGCCCCCTGCTGGTCCGCGGCCTCGGACCGCATCTGGTTCGCGGACGGAAGCCAGATATGGGAAGTCGCGCCAGACGGGTCGAACCTCCAGACCGTCTACGAGCACAGGGAGGGAGGCTGCTACTCCGTGACCACTTCGCCGGACGCCAAGAGCGTCGCCTTCATAGGGGTGGGGGAAAAGGACCAGAACCTGTGGGTGTATTCCACCCTGACCCACGAAGCCAAGCAGGTGACTGACTTTCCCCAGAAGGACGGGATGGTGGGGGCGCCGGCGTGGTCCCCGGACACCTTCAAGGTTGCATACGTCCTTTACAAGGCCGAGGATTCCAACATCTGGACCGTGCCGCCGGCGGGCGGCCAGGCCATCGCGCTGACGACGGGCGGGAAGACCAACTCACCCTGCTGGGACTTTACGGGGAAGCGGCTGGTTGTTGGTTCGGGAATGCAGAACCCCTATGCATGGCAGGTGGCGCTGGTCAACTTCGAGGACGGCAAGTTCCTTGAGCAGATGACCACTGCGGCACGCGGGGCGTCATCGCCCTCCCTCGCGGGAGACTGGTAAGGGAAAACGCGGGCTGAAGCCCCGAGACCTGCTCACGTTGCCTGCCCTACAATATCCGCAATGAAGCACTACATCCTTTCCGTATACACCAAACTGTCATTCCGTCCGCCATCTCGGTTAGGATGCGGAACTCCGGCTGGCCTGGCTCAGAATCTTGGAACGCAATACCGGTGAGCGCCAGGCTTTGGCCGCTCAGGCGGTCGGCGATTCGAATCAGCGTCGTCGGGAGATCGCCGCGTTCGAGTTCGGTTTCCATCGTTCGCTTCCTGATCTTCTTCATGCGCTCATGGGGACATGGGTGCGGAACTCATGTCAAGCGCCAGGACAACATATTGGAGTGCGTCATCTGACATGGGCGATTGTCTTTACCCACTCCAGACATGGCTTTTACGGAATCCTTTTTGAGGAATGTTGGATAATCGTAGTAAGCGGGTAGGATTACATTGCACCAGGTGGCTGTGAAATTGGAAATATTTCCGCAGACGTGGAATTATTCCCTGACTCAAGCAGGAATTGGAGCCAGCGCTACACATAAACTGATTGACACGCCAACAGTTCGGTGTTAATTTGGCCTTACTATGCGGCTCACGGGGAAAGCCGCTTCCGGGTTGGCGGGGAGGTTGGCTGGTGCGTGCCTTCTAACAGCAGGGATTGCGTGTGTCTCCGGGATTTCAAGGGCGGACGAGATAGATGACCTACTCACCAAGCGCCAGAACAACTTCGCACACGTAAAGAAGTACAAGGCGGAATACATTGTTGAGACGGAAAGGCCCGATGCTCCGCAAACCAGCAACCTTCCGAAGAAGAGGATGCGGTATGTCTATACGCTGACGCGCCGTGACAGGAACCACCCCGATCCATTGAGGCGTTTCGATCTCGACATGGATATACAGGAGCCCGCCCGGATGCACTTCAGGATAGTGGACGGCCAATTCAGCATCCTCATGGCTTCCGGCAAGTGGGTTCCAAAGAACCTTCCCGATTCGGCCAAGCAGTTCCTGAATGACCTGCCCGAAAGGAACGCCACGGATGTCCCTTCCCAGCGGAATCTCTATGACGTCAAGCGTCACAAGGAGAAGGACAGCTTCTGGGGTAACCGGAAAGGGCTGGAGTTTGTGCCCAAAGGGCGCGCCAAGCTCTATGCCCGCCGCGTGGAATCCGTGGATGCAGATACAGGGCAGGCGATGGATACAGAATTGTATGACGACAGCGGGAAGAAGACGCTGCATATCAAGATCAACAAGATGGGAAAGCACAACGGGGTATTCATTGCGGAGGATATGGATAGCGAGGCACCCGACGTTCCGGGGGTAGGCCGGGTCATCAGGAAGACGAAGGTGGAGAAAATAGAGGTAGATACGGAATGATTAATTCAAACGATTTAGGAGGTGATGACAAGATGAGGAAGACGATCGTAATGGCATTTACGTTGGTGCTTATGGCGGGTGCAACCCATGCGCAGGCGGGCAAGCCGAAACCGGTGGTACCGGATATATTTCCGATTCAGGCGACAGCAACTCCAATGACTTCATCTGCGCCGTCCACTACAACACCAATAGTATCCAGCGGGCGCACCATCACAGGCCGCCCCGCTGATCTGGACCCGCGCATACCGTGGCTGGACGACCTGGGAATGCCGCAGAGCGGAGGACCGGAGCCGCTAGTGAAGACGGGGGAGATAAAGTTATCGGGAAAAACCACATTGACCTCGCTCGTTGAAGTGGATGGACATCTGTTGCTGATGGAGGATGAGTGGATACTGAGTCTCCGGGACAAGATGGGGGGGGTTAAGTGGAGCAAGATGCTTCCCGGGCCAGGGCGATGGGGGGCAGTTGCGGACGATATGCGTGTTTATGCGGTTCCTCTCGCGGTTGCCAAGAGCGAGAATTCTGTTATTCACGCGTACGATTATTCGGGCAACGAGATAGGGCAATACAGTTGGACGCTTGTCCCCCGATACGACTTGGTTAAAGACATAAGATTAGAGAAAGACACAATCGTGGGTGACCTAAATCACGGCACCCGCATCCACGCCCGCATAGACCCCAAGTCCACGATTGATCCCGATGACATAGTGACGGTGGGGGATGTGGGGGTGAACAGCGAGATCAATGCCGACGAGTACAAAAAGAACTACAAGGCTGGTTATGCCGTATTAGGGGCGCGGTTGGAGGACGAAAGCTATGACCCGGAAAAAGCTCGCAAGCTGAATGAAAAGCACAGGAAGCGCGCCGGAAAACTGAGTGGGCATAGGATACAGATAGGCGGCCTGCCCATGTTCGATCCCAATGCTGAATACAAGATGGGAGATTCCTGGAAACCACGGGTGAGTGGGGGGGAAATATTGAACATTGGGGCCGATGGCAGTATTTGGACCCGATTCGGCATTACTAACCCCCACCGTTTATCAAGGGAGGACATGGATGATCTGGAGGCACGAAAAACCAAAAGCATGGATGCATACCATAAGATGGGCAAGGCGGGACTCGTGCTCTTCTATCCCGATGGCAGATTGCGCGGATGGTATCTCATGGCGGACGACGAAGTAGGCGGATACCCGGCCGGTGACGCGATTTACATCGAAAAGGGTTACATGACGGGGAACGAACGACTGGTTCGTTTGGAGCCAATGAAGACCAAGTAAATCATGAGTCTCGGACGATACCTCGCGGCTGTCTGGGCGCTGGTGTTTCTAATCGCCAGCGCGGCGTCTGCCGTTGATGCGCCCGTCCTTGAGAACCTCACTGAGGTCAAGGTCGGGGTGAAAATACCGACCACGGTGATCCTTGATAAATTCAACGCCTATGATACGAATCTAGCGAAGTTGCATCCGGAACAGGGAAAGACTGCTTTAACACCATTTCAAGGAAAAGTATCCGTTCCTTTACAGGTTTATCTGTCTGCTGTTGTTTTAGGAGAAATCGACATTGCATCGATAATCGGCACAACCTATTACGTGGCTGGCCAAGTAACCCCCGCCCAGCGCGAAGCCTTCCACGCCCAGGCCCAGGCAGCGCTGAACTGTTTGCTGTATAGGATGGCGAATCAGGAGTTCAGGGCAGGGACGAACCCAATCGTGAAGGTAGAGGGGGACACAGTGACGGTGTCCGGTGAGAATCCCGGTCCCGGGAAGACCAGCTTCCAGACCACGGCGTTGCCGATAAGATTCAGCGGATTCAACATTTCCGCCACGGGATGCAGTCTTGATTTTGGGGATTTCATGACGAGCACTATTTTTTCCGCGAACGATCCAGTCTTCAACATCGTCAGCTCCGTCCTCGGCGAATACAACTACCCTAAGGGCGCCAGTTTGGTAAACGTCGTCACCCTGGGGGATAAAGTTCCGGTTGACTTGCCGTATTTCGACAAGACCTCATACGGCATGACCTCCGACGTCAATGTCACCACGGGCGGCGGCTGGAGCGTCCACCTGCGGGCCCAGCCGAGTCCCGAATACCTATGGAGCGGCGTATACGGTGGCATGGTGTATGGGGACGCCAATACGGACCAGGTGGGGATGAGCCAGAAGGGGATGATAGCGATGGCCGCGGAGGGGCTGTCATCCACCCAAATTCTGGACCATTACTACCACTACCTCCCGCCATTTGTTCAGAGCGTGGAGGTATTGCAGGTAAACGGTACGCTGGAGAACAAGCTGATTGCCAGGAAGGACGATGCCAAGGCGTTGCAGACCCTCTTCTCAAGGATTGAAATGAGAGGACTTGTAATTTGTGATGATGATACGAACATGGAGGTGATGAAAACATGAAGAAGATAATCGCGTTTGTGTTTACCCTGTCGCTAACGGCCGACATGAGCATGGCGCAGGCATCGAAGCCGAAGGCGACAACATCGGTGCAATCACGAGTTCAAGTGACGGCAACGCCGATGACTGCGTCAACTCAGTCCTCAGCAACAACGACAGTATCCAGCGGGCGCACCACTACAGGCCGACCCGCCGACCTGGACCCACGCATTCCGTGGCTGGATGACTTGGGAATGCCGCAGAGCGGAGGTCCGGAGCCGCTGGTGAAGACGGGGGAGTTTGTAATGCCCGCTAAAGGTGCCGTACTAGACCTATTCGAATACAAGGGCGACCTTGTAATGCAGATAAACGGAATAGACCGGGTTGTCCTTCGCAGTGCGAGCGATGGGAAATTAAAGTGGTCGCATGTTCTGAAAGAAGGAGTAGGCTGGGGGATCGTCACCGACGGGGAAATGATCTATTGCGTTCCCGCGTCAATACCGGAGGAAACGAAGGTTAGGGAGAGTATTTTGGCGTATGACGGGGACGGGAAGCTTATTCGTCGTATTGAATGGCCGATTCCAAGTGTCTATGAGGACGTCGGCAATATCACGTTCGCGAAGGGGCTGATTATTGCGGAAACATCCCGTGGCCGCCGCATCCATGCCCGCATAGACCCGAAGTCCACAACCGACCCGGACGACATAGTGACGGTGGGGGATGTGGGGGTGAACAGCGAGATCAATGCCGATGAGTACAAAAAGAACTACAAGGCTGGTTATGCCGTATTAGGGGCGCGGTTGGAGGACGAAAGCTATGACCCGGAAAAAGCTCGCAAACTGAACGACAAGCACCGGAATCGGGCCGGGAAACTGCGGGGGCACAGGATACAGATAGGGGGACTCCCTATGTTCGATCCAAATGCGGAATATGGTATTGGGGACTGGTGGAAACCGGCGATTCGTGGGGGGTCGATACTCGCAATCGGAGAGGACGGGTCCATCTGGGAGGAATTTGCAATTTGGAATCCATATAGGAAGTCCTTCCAAGAAATGAATGAAGCTACTGAAAAGGACAGTCCCAATAAGAGGACTATTTCTAAATCAGGGATTGCACTCTTTAGCCCGGACGGGAAACTCCGTGGTTACATGCTGAAATTAGAAGGCGATTCTTACATTTACCCAGTAGGGGGTGCCGCATACGTTAAACATGGAGATAAGTTGGTTCGCATCGAACCCATGCATGCCAAGTAATACATGAGGTCGAGTATCAGCCGAACCCTCCTGGCATTAGTGATGCTATTGTCTGGGGCCTGCGCCCTTGCCGCAGAATCCATTTCATTCGAGCCCCTGAACGAGGTCAAGCCTGGGATTTCCTTGCCGACGAACGTAACTATAACGCCGTTTCGGGCGTATGACGTGGAGGATGTGGGAAGTCACCCCGAGCAAGGAACGCCAACGGATAAGATGCTATTCAAGGGCAAGGTAACAGTCCCGCTCCAAGTGTATTTAGCGGCTGTGGTCTTGGGCGAGATTGATATTGCTCCAAAGATAGGAACCACCTACTACGTTCCCGGTCAGGTGACTTCCGCTCAGCGTGAAGCTTTTCATGCTCAGGCGCAGGCGGCGCTGAACTGTTTGCTGTACAGGATGGCCCAAGGGACGAGCGCGGTGTCCGTCTCGAATGTCGCCGGCGAGGTGACCGTGACGGTCGCCGGGAACGATCCGGCCAAGAACGCGGCGCTGGGGACGCACTCGTTCCAGAGCACGGCGCTGCCGGCAAACGCGGCGGAAATGAAGCTGGCCTTTGGCAAAAAATTGGCAGACCTAGCGACGGATGGAACCCTGGCTATCAATTTGGAGGTAGATACGGAATGATTCATTCAAAAGATTTGGGAGGTGATGGACAGATGAGAAAGACAATCGTGATGACACTTACTTTGGTGCTTATGGCGGGTGCAAGCCGGGCGCAGGCAGGCAAGCCCAAGGTTCAAGCGCAGGCTCCCACAGATACACCCGCGACATCTATATCAACCTCGGTGCCTGCTACTACAACACCGACAATAACGGGTGGGCGTACGACAACAGGCCGTCCCGCCGACCTGGAACCGAGGATACCTTGGCTGGATGACATAGGCGTGGCACAGAGCGGTGGACCGGAGCCGTTGGTGCCAATTAAGCGGGCTGTCTTGCCGGTTCCATTCAGTTCACCGGATCCTTTTATTGTTCTGCCTTCCAGCAATATTGCCGCATACGGTGTAAGAGATATCGGAGTATTGGATATGGATGGGCATGTATTATGGCAAAAGAAATTGGCGGAGTTTACCCAGAAGGATGCAGTGGCCATCGATTTTCTTGTGGCCGGTGAGCCGGGCACATTCTATGCCCATACTTATGGCCGAAACCGGCAAGAGCCGGACGATATAGTTGGATTTAGTGAGTCGGGAGATATTATTGGGCGATGGAAATGGCTCGAGGCTATTCCGTATGGACCAATCGAAGTTTCTTATGCTTCAGGTTGGATAATAGGTGATTTATCAAATAGCCGCCGCCTGTTGGTCAAGATTCGTCCGGATGCCAAATCATCGGTGGACGATGTTGTCACCGCATACGACATCGAGCCATTAACCAGCGGATTCAAAATGCGGGATGCCGCCGAGAAATATCGCAACGATAAAGAGATCGGTTCTAAGGTCCGCTCAGAGGAACAGAAGCGGCGCAGGCGCGTTGCCGCACTGGTGGACCGCAAGCATGACCCGAAGGGTTTGCCGTTTAGGGAGTGGACATACCGTCGATCTGGAGCTGCACCTACGCGCCTTTCCTTGTATAACTCGAGTTTGCGGCATTGGGATTCTAAGACACAATGCGCGGTTATAGAGCTTTCGATTCGCAATCCCCAGGGGGAATCCAAGGAAAAATTGTCCTGGCGCGGGAAATTGGAGGGATATGGACCGGCTGAACGGGAACGCCCCATACTTGTCTGGTTCGACCGACAAGGGCGTCTATTGCGGTACCTAATTCCGCGCCGGGGCCAGAAGGCGCAGGTCATAGATGACAGGGCCGTTCTGGTCGGCGAGCACGAACTGGAAATCTGGGAGCCGCTGAAGCGGTAGCCAAGTGCTGAAGCGCGCGTTACTCCCGGTATCGCTCCTGTTGCTGGTCCATGGAGTGGTATGGGGCATTCAGGCCCCCATACGGGAGACGATGACGAGGATATCGTCGAGCCTGCCATTGCCGTCAACTATCGAAGTTGTGGGGTTCATAGCAATCGATGACCAAGGACGGCGAAGCACGGATACAGGACTCCTTAATCAGCCATTTAAGGGCAAGGTACGTCTCACCCTACAGCAATGGATAGCTGGGGTAGTTAGGACGGAGATCGATGTTGCAGGAGAAATAGACGATGGTTACCTGCGACCAATTCTACAAGCACAGAATCCCAGGTTAACAAGCGATCAACTTGACGATCTCATTCGAGACGTACAGAAGAACCGCCGCTGGGAAGCATACCGGGCGCAGGCGCAGACGGCCTTGAACATACTCCTGTGGCGCATCAAGGTGAAAGACCCCAAGGTCGTTAATCTCGGAGGTGGCGTGTATCAGGTTCCGGGCGGCCTGCCGGGTGATCCGAATGTCAGGGAGACTGTGGCGTTGCAGGTCAACCTCGACATATTCTTTGACGGTACCGGACAACCACTGGGGAAATCATTCGCCGGCAATCTCTCGAGCGCTGCCAGGAAAGCGGCATTGAAATGGGTGGCCAGTTCGACGACGCAGATATTTGACACAAAGGCTGAGATATCCACCGGCGGAGACTATTTCGGCATCTTTGATGCATTGGATAAGGACACGCTTGCGAAATACGAGGGCTCTGCAGTTTCCGTCCTCACGCTTGGCGACCACATTCCGTTGAATCTCCCATACATTGACGGCACATCATACGGATTCACCTCCGACAACAACGTTACGGCAGCCGCTCCCTGGTTCCCCTGCCACCGCGCCCAGCCGAGCCCCGAATACGCCCCCGGCGTTTACGGCAATCCCGGCATGCCCAATCCAGACACACGCACTGACCAAGTGGGGATGAGCCAGAAGGGGCTCATACACATGGCGGCGGACGGGATTTCCGCCACCTCCATTCTCGACCACTATTACCATTTTCTCGCGCCATTCGTGCAGGGCGTGGAAATCCTGCAAATACACAAACCTCTTGAGGACAAGCTGATAAACAATCGATATAACGCGGGACCGCTCCGGGACCTGTTCTTCAGCGATTTGTCCTCGCCGAATAGAACCAAGGGCGATCCTCCCGTCCTGGGCATTCGGAGGGCTTGGATGCGCGGGAAAGTGGACCCGCACTCGCCGATGTCCGCCACGAGGTACCTGGAGGCAACGAACCAGCCGGGTATATTCGACAACACGTCAGTCGGAATTGCCGTGTATTTCCACGAGGAACTGGCGGGGACGAAGGGGAGCAACGACAGGCCGGAAGTGCGTAATCTCGTCAGGTTCAGCTACACCTGGACAGGAAGCGCCACCATGACCGTGGATTCCCTGTACGGCACGGTCTATATATTCAGCAGTCCCGGTGACCTGAACACATCCTCGGGCACGGATGGGGTGGTCAAGGTCGGTGAAAACGACCCGAGGAAGGCCGGGGCCAACATAAACAAGGGTACGACGGTGTGGTTCGCGGTGTTGAACAGGGACTTCGTGAAAAGGCAGTTGGGAGGAAACCGGATCCGGCTGGAAATAGGTCCGGCCAAGTCGGACGGTACACCGATCCCGCTTGACACGGTTCCGGCGACCATCGCCATGTCGTGGACGGGGACTGGAAGGACGGTGAACGCCGAGGGGGGCCTGGCGGATGCGGACAAGAACCACGAGATAGATATAGGAAGGGAGGCGGAATACTGGGCCATGAGGGAACTGCGGGAATACACCCACCACAGCCCGCTAAAGGAAGTATGCCGGCTCCAGTATGTCTGGAACCCCTCAAAACGGTCGTATGACAGCTATTTTGAGCCTCCCGATGTAGGGGGC
>Ga0315282_10000863_pt1 | contig 59415 bp, 56 predicted proteins | sample YL17G07_20_MG_FD_203693 | JGI IMG/M metagenome (GOLD analysis project Ga0315282, IMG submission 203693) | Sediment microbial communities from Yellowstone Lake, YNP, Wyoming, USA - YL17G07_20 | ecosystem: Environmental > Aquatic > Freshwater > Lake > Sediment | place: USA: Wyoming | collected...
GTCCAATAGCGGTGGACTTGTTGGGGCAATAATGAATGCAAGTGCACTGTCAAAGATGGGAATGCGATTCAAAGTCATCTTCGGGGAACCCACAGACCAGAAGGCTTTCGCCAAACTGGAAAACACAATAGAAGCAGCCAGGGTACTGAAGGTGCTCCGCACCTCCAAAGTCGGCATCGTCGGGTATCATTCGCCAGGATTCTATGATGGATCTGTTGACGAGATTGCATTGAAACAACACGTCGGCACCGAATTAGTACACATCGATCTCAGCGAACTGAATTCGGCGATGCAGAAGATAGCGGAAAGCGATGCGAAGAAGACCCACCATGAGGTCACAAGCAAAGTCATGGAGCTAAGTCCGGAAGAGAGGATCAGAGACGGAAGGATCTTTCTTGCCCTGAAGCGACTCGTGGAAGAGAACAAACTGGATGCTGTGGCCGTGAAATGCTGGCCAGAATTGAAGTTCTCCTCATGCTTTGCGCTCTCGAGGCTCTCTGACGCCGGGATTCCTGGAGGATGCGAGGGAGATGTCAACGCAACAGTCACAATGTTGACGCTTCAACGGCTAACAGGACGACCAGTCTTCCTCTGCGATGTCTTCCACTTAGACGAGAAGAAGAACACAATTCTGACCTATCACTGTGGTGCAGCCGCTTCCTCATTGGCGTCCAAGAAGAACGAGATCAGCATCAGGAAACATGCGCAAGGATCCGGTGCTACTGTCGAGTTCCCCATCAAACCTGGTCGTGTAACCATTGCACGAATGGGCAACTGTGCCGGCAAGTACCGCATGTTTATTGCTTCAGGGGAAGCAATCCGCACAAAGCAGATAGTGAGGGGCAACCCACTAGAGGTCAGGCTTGATTCGAAAGTTGATGACTTCCTGAGGACTGTCACCAGCAGAGGGATCGAGCATCACATGCTGATTGTTCATGGGGACTGGGCAGACATCCTCAGCGAAATGTGTGATATCGCGGGATTTGAGAGAATTACGGTCTAGCGGGTCGGAATTATCTCGTTATGATGGCCCGAACAGAAAGACAGAAGGGGTCAGAGTGGAGATCTGGACTCCTCCATTAGCATTCTGTTCTGCGATCTAGGTTCTTCAATCTGGGCCTTTTGAGGCGCTCTATCTGGCCTTCTGCCGACTTGCAGCGTCGACTAAGGCCTTGACGCCTGGTAGCTCCTCTCCGCTAAGGAACGCTAGCATAGCCCCGCCCGCTGTGCTGACATGAGAGAGCTGCTTGTCGAGGCCTAGCATACTCGCGTAGCTTCCCATGTGTCCACCGCCAACGACAGTAAACCCGTCCGCCTCTGCCATCGCTTGCAGCACGGTTCTACTTCCCACATCGAAGCCTTTCTCCTCAAAGACACCGAGTGGACCACTGGATACAGCCGTCTTGGAGTTCTTGACTATCTCGGCATACTCGTTTGACGTCTCCTTTCCGATATCCCGAACTGGCTCTCCTCCGATTCCTTTGACAACGAGAACATCCATGCGTTTCCCATCGTGAAGTACTGCCAGGTCCTTCGGCAATACAACTCTCTCTTTGTACTTTGAGAGAATCGTCTTCGCCTTGTCAAGAAGAGCGGGAGATTTCTCAAGTCTGCGATTCTCTGTCTCACCGAAATCGATGCCTGATGCCCGCAGGAAGATGTTTGCGACTACGCCACCCACGAGGACTTTGTCAGCTTTGCCGGTTCTCAGAATGTTCTCAACTATCGGGAGTTTATCCTCAGCCTTCGCACCCCCAATAATGTAGACGCTGGGTTTACGAGGCTCATAGTACGCCTGCTTCAAAGCATTCAGCTCTTTAGCCATGAGTTCACCGGCCACAGCCGGAACAACTTGTGGCAGACCTACGATCGATGCCTGGAGCCGGTGCGCAGTTGCGAATGCATCGTTAACATACAGATCCACTAGTTCTGCCAGCCTCCGAACCATTATTGTCCTTCCAAGGACCTCAGGAGAAGCCAAGATGTTCTCTTCAGAACAGAGGCGAAGATTGTCAAGAAGTAGTATCTCTCCAACTTTGAGGTTCTTGATCTGGCGTCTTGCTTCAGGTCCGATTACATCATCAACAAACTTGACCTTCTGCGAAAGATACTTCTGCAGAAGCTGTGAATGAGGTTCGAGGGAAGTAAAGTCCTCATCGCCTGGGCGACCCTGATGAGATCCCACGACAACTTTCGCATCCTTGAGTCGTTCCAAAGTATCATGAGTCATCTTGATGCGTGTATCATCGAGTATCTTCTTGCCTGATGGATCGAGCGGGGAATTCATGTCAACTCTGACGAAGACTGTCTTCCCGCTTGTCTTGACGTCGCCTAGAGTGAGGAAGCGGAATTCGGTGCCACTCAACTCTGATTCCTCATGAGGTGCAGTCAAAATTGGGTGAACATCGCATTAAGTCTGCTCTAAGGACGACCGTCCGCTATGCAAAGGGGTCAATTCTGCGTGTTGGGCAAGATTTAATGTAAGAGCTGGCTCACCGTATGAGCGGTGCCGGGGTGGCTCAGCTGGTAGAGCGCCAGCAAGAGCCGGATTGGCGAAACTCATAATCTGGAGAGCATAGGGCCCAGAAGTCGGGGGTTCGATACCCCCTCCCGGCACCACATACATCCATTTAGCGTAGAGGACATGTTTCTAACCAGAACATACGCGCGGGCTACTTGGATTCGAGTACCTTGACTCCTCCGCCGTTTAGCCCTACATACACGCGATCTGTCAAGCCCAAGAAAAGCCCTGTTTCTACAAGACCTGGAATCGATTTCAGCTGGCCATCTAGCAGGCGAGCATCATTGATCGGACCAAAATCCACATCGATTACGAAATTGCCGTTGTCTGTGGTGATCGGGCTAGATCCTTGGCACCTGAGTTCCGGCTTCCCGCCCAACTCTGCGAGTCTTCTCGTGACGAGCTTATGTGCGAAGGGTATCACTTCCACCGGGAGGACCTGACCACTACCCAGCGTAGGAGTCAGTTTCCTCTCGTCAACCACGACTATCAGCTTCTTTGCAGCAGAATCCACGATCTTCTCTCTGGTCAGCGCTGCGCCACCGCCTTTTATGAGATCTAGGGTTCGTGACTCCACTTGGTCAGCTCCATCCAGCGCCAGATCGATCTGTGAAACATCATTCGGGCTCACAGCGCTAAGACCAGATTCCGCGATCACTCTTTCGATCTGGCGAGATGTCGGGACTAGCTTCAGTTCGAGCCGCTTCCTCCTTGTGAGCTTCGCGAGTTCAGGGACCAGAAGTTCGAGTGTAGTGCCACTTCCTATGCCAACGACGTGTACATCTTGGACTTCTTCAAGTGCTTTTGAGACCGCTGCTCGTTTCGCTGCCTCAACCCAACTCAATAACTAACCCTCTGATTCGATCTGCTCAAGGCGTTCCATTGCTTTGAGAACCTCTTCCCTGATGGCTTCGATTTTCTTTTCTGTCCTAGTCTTGGCGTCTTGAAGACCCGTTCCTGTCGTCTTCCGTTCCGGTTGAGGCGGTGTCTGAACTGGCTCGTGAGGTGCAACGACATGATCGCTGCTGATCTCAGGAGCGGGAGACAGTGTGGGCGTAATACCCGAGCGCAGATCTGTGAGTTTCTTGTCTATCTCGGATAGCTTCTCGCGGAAACTGAGCAGGAGTTCCTTCCTTGCGGACTCCAGGTCAAATGTGTCTACGATGCGTTGATTCTCCGAGATTCTGGATTCGAGCGTCTTCAAGTCCGAGGAGTATTTTTCGAGGAGGCGATCGCGCTCGTCGCGGGTTATGATCGCTTGTATCTCTGATTCGTATATGGTCGTGAGTGCGGTTCCGATGATCTCGCGTTCCAGCTTGAGCACCTTTAGAATCTCACGAGAGCGCGACGCATCAGTCTCACTGACCGTGTTTTCACTCTCAGGGCTGGACTCAGCCGTCGCCTCTGAGACATCCTGCCTTGGCTTCTTCCTCCAAAAGACCAGAGAGATGAGGAAGGGAAGAAGCCGCGACGGCATGAAGCTGGTCACGGATCGTCCTCTTCTGAGACGCCTATGACGATGGGGTGCTGTTATAAATCCGCTTGCCGCGTGCATGGGCATCTGTGGCATCTGCGTTGCAGAATCCTTACGGATTGTCAACATTCGTCCGGAATATCTTGTGAGAGTGAATCGGTCAGCTCTTTATCTGCGGGCGCAGCTGTGCCCACATTGATTGACTTGAAAGAAGGTCCCGGGAATCGAGACCAAGCTGCAGGAAGGGGCTCGACCACTAGATGAAAGATCCCATATGTGGAATGTACGTCGACGAGAAGACGGCGCAGATAAAGAAGACCATCCGGGGAACGACATACTACTTCTGCAGCGAAAGCTGTCTTAGGCAGTTTGAGAAGCCTGAGGTTGAGCTGCACAAGCTCAAGCTACTTGTCTCGATAGGTGCAATCCTGACAGTCCCTACCATGATAATGACCTACGTCCTTGTGTTCCCGCAAGCAGTGAACAACTTCGTGCTGCTTCTTCTGAGCGCTCCTGTCCAGTTCGGCGTGGGTCTTCGGTTCTACAGAGGGATGTATGATGCGCTGAGGAACCGCATGGGGAACATGGACACACTCATCGCGATAGGCACGACCGCGGCCTGGGTATACAGTTTCATAGTGACCGTGTATCCTTCAGCATTCCCTTCCGGCGGAATCTACTTCGACACGGCCACCTTGATCATCACGCTCGTTTTGCTTGGGAATACGCTAGAATACATTAGCAAAGGGAAGGCTTCCGAGGCCGTCAGGAAGCTGTTGGATCTTCAGTCTAGGACTGCAAGGATCGTGCGCGACGGTAAAGAGACGGACATCCCCGTTGAGGAAGTGCAAGTTGGCGACGTGTTCCTCGTCCGACCAGGCGAGAGAGTGCCTGTCGACGGAGTCGTGCTTGAAGGCCACACGTCGATCGATCAATCGATGATTACAGGGGAGAGTATACCAGTCGAGAAGAAGACCGGCGACCAAGTAATCGGAGGAAGCATTAACAAGACCGGTTTCGTGCGCGCCAGAGCGGAGAAGGTTGGAGCAGACACTGTCCTCTCCAAGATCGTTCAACTCGTGGAGGAGGCACAGATGGCCAGGGCACCAATCCAGAGGTTGGCAGACAGGATATCCGGCTATTTCGTTCCTGCAGTGTTAACGATTGCCAGCGTCTCGGCGTTGGTTTGGTACTTCGTCGGGCACATCGGGTTGAACTTTGCCTTGCTGGCCTTCGTCTCAGTCGTCATAATTGCTTGCCCCTGTGCCCTTGGGATTGCGACGCCAGCAGCGGTCATGGTTGGAACAGCCAAAGGAGCGCAATATGGAATCCTGATCAAGGGCGGAGAACATCTCGAAGCGACGCAAAAAGTCGACACTGTAGTGTTCGATAAGACCGGGACCTTGACAAAGGGTGAACCTGCTGTCACCGACCTCATTACTTTCGGCGACTTTGCAAGGGAGGATGTTCTACAGTATGCAGCGATTGCCGAGAAGAGGTCGGAACATCCGCTTGGTGACGCAATTCAGCGCGAGGCCCATCGGTTGCAGTTGCAGGTTCCTGATCCTGAATCGTTTGAAGCAATCCCTGGGATGGGTGTAAGATGCAGTTATCGTGGGCGCGACATCAAGCTCGGAAATGCAGCGCTCATGTCCAACTCCACTATGATCGCGCCTAACGAGGTCGAGAGACAGATCATAACTATTGAGAACGAAGGCAAGACGGCGATAATCCTCTCGGTCGACAACAAGATCGCTGGGCTGATTGGAGTTGCAGATACTCTCAAAGAGCATTCAGCCGAGGCGATCAAACAGCTCGAAAAGATGGGCATTCAAGTTGTCATGCTGACGGGGGACAACGAAAGAACAGCACGTACAATCGCGGAGAAGCTCGGCATTGAACGAGTGCTATCAGAAGTGCTCCCCGATCAGAAGGAACGGGTCGTCAGAGAGATTCAACACGAAGGCAGACGTGTCGCTATGGTCGGCGACGGGGTGAACGATGCTCCCGCACTTGCTGCAGCTGACGTAGGGATCGCGATCGGAAGCGGGACTGACGTCGCAGTCGAGACTGGCGGAATAGTCCTCATCCGAGACGATCCGAGAGATGTTGTCACTGCGATCCAACTCAGCAAGCGCACATTGCAGAAGATCAAAGAGAACCTCTTCTGGGCCTTCGCATACAATACCATCCTGATACCTGTCGCAGCGGGAGCGCTTGTTCCGTTTCTGGGCGCCGGAGTTTACGATTACCTGCCATTCCTTGCAGCAGGAGCGATGGCCTTCAGCTCAGTTACGGTTGTTGGCAACTCGCTTCTTCTTTCAAGATTCAAACCTACAACAAAGGTATAGGATACCCGCGAAGCCGACAGAAAACGGGCTCTTGACTAACCTAATCCTTGCGTTCCAAGGAGAGCTTTGTGATTTTTGTCCCGTATCTCTCTTTGTATTCCGTCAGACAGGGCTTGCAGCAGAAGTAACGGTTTCGATCTCCGACAAGAAGCGTAGTTGGGTCACCGTGAATCTCCTGCCCACAAGTATCGCAAGTGAGCCTAACGAACTGTCCTGGACGGATTGCAACGTTTGGTTCATCCTTGACGACTCGCGCTACCACATTGTAGGTGAGAGACGACACGTTCTGTATAGAAGAGATTGTTGACGACAAGAGCGTTTGAAGGTCATCTAGACTCGCCGTGAACACCGTAAAGAGCACATTGTGTTCGCCGGTCATTCCGTAGACGTTCCGAACCTCCGGAACCTTTGCCAGAGCATTCAGGACATCATCTATCTTCCCTGGTTCCACTCTCGCCGTCGCAACGGCGAAGAGCCCGTTCGTTATCTTAGAAGCGTCAATTATGGGCGCAATCTTCTTAATTAGACCCATATCCAGCATTTTCCGCAAGCGACTTTCAACCGTAGGTGTGCTGACCCCGGCAGTACGAGCGATATCCCTTAGCGAACGCCTACCGTCTTCCGAAAGTGCGGAGAGAATGTGATAATCCGTATCATCGATTCGATTTGGCAAGGTACACGCCGAGGATACGGTTTGACGCAGTGATATTAAAAGAGTTGTTAGAGCCATGGCCTTGACTTGACAGGCTCAGCAAGACAAGGACAGGCTACTCTGATGTTCCGCAGAAAGAGTCGATTGAACGGACCCCTTCCGGTATTACGAAGGCGATTACCTCCACGGCCCACTTTGGTTGCCTTTCGGAGCCGTGGGCAGCCTCTCCAAGCATTCAGGCATAGGCTATTTGCCTAGTTTTCCTGGGCGAGGCCTGTCACAGCCCACGGTGTTCGAGACTAGAGACCCCAAGGGTTGGGTTGAGGCACAACGGCCATTATCATGGAACTAAGCGCCACAACTGTCAGGGCCGTTACAACAATGAAACCAAGATCAGCTCCGTGGAACCTCACATCTCTAAGGAAGGTCTTCTTTACTTTTGATGAGAACCCGCGCGCCTCCAGAGCAATCGACCTCCTATAGGCTTCCTCTATCGCCCCCATCAGAAGCGGCGTGATGAGAGGAACGTATGTTTTGAGTCTCTGAACGATCCCGATATCTTCGAGTTGCAGTCCTCTCGACATTTGAGCCTGTTTCACGGACTGTAGTCTTGAATCTATCATAGGAACGATCTGGAATGCCGAGAAGAGTGGGTATGCGACCCTGAGTGGCAAGCCGAGCTTCTGCATTGAGGCCATGAGATCTCCTGGACGTGTTGTCATAGTAAGCAAGTATCCTCCACCAAAAACAGCAAGCAAGCGAGTCAACAGAACTGTCGCAAAAACGATCCCCTCGCGCTTGAAGTATAGCCACGGCAGAATGAATAGGACCGGCGTCCTTCCGGCCGGATTGAAGAGGCCTTGTATTAGGAAGATTGGGATGAAGACCGGAACGACGATCTTCGCCAGATTCTTGACATACAACGGAGCTACTTTTCCTACTGCGGAAAGAAGCACCGTAAGAAAGAACGCTGCAAGACAGGCAAGAATACTGTTGGAGGCAATAGCTGGAACTGCGATTATGCCCCATATTATGAGCTTCGTTCTGGGGTCAAGCTCATGAAACGATGAAGAACGCGCAATGAAAGAAAGACGAAAGGACACAGCTACTCTGTCCTAGCGACGTACTGTCTTGACGAACTGAGCTGGGACTCTCATGTAGATCAACCATGCAATGAAGAACGTTATGATCTTGTCCGTGATGTCCGAAATGAACTCCGCTGCCATTGAAGCTGGAAAGATCTGCCAGCCACCTGCAAGAAATCCTGTGAATATGAAGTCTACCCACGGTTTTCCTGTTTGTCCTCCCCAAAGAGACACATTGATTGGCGTCGATGTTAGGGTCGCGACGATCGCAAGCACGATGCAGACAATGAGAGTCCTGCCGACCTGTGCTTGACTCATCTCTCTCCTAACGAATCCCAACAACGCGAATACACCGGCAATTAGGCCAATTGCACCATTGACTATTGAGTAGGGTAGGGCGAAAGGATCGAATGTGATCCACTTGAAGACATTCGTGAGAATTCCTACTACTAGTCCGTTCATAGGTCCGATGATTATTCCCGCCAGCATTGAGCCGAGTGTATCAGCCCAGATTGGTGTGCCTGCAGCCAAGTATGATGATACTATGTTGATGCCAATCATTAGCGGGATCATGGCAATTCCGAAAGTGGAGAACTCTATTTTGAATCTGGACGGTTTTGTCTCTGCCATCGTCTTCAATCACATGGTTAGGCTGCTATTGAGCAGGTAATAATACTTACTTGCGGCCACAAAGACTCATGCTAGCGTGTCCGGCGAGTACTTCAACCATTTCTTCAACGGTCATGATATCACGCCGCATCCCGATAGGTGAGAGATTGATTGCCAAACGCGTGACTTGCGGGGGTCGCAAGCCAGACTGTTCGAGTCTTCTCGGATCGGAGAGAATGCGTCTGGTTGATTCATAGGCCGTTATCTCTCCATTGTACATCACCGCAACTCTCTCGCATTCTCTAGCAACAAATTCCATGTCGTGGGATATGATCACGACAGTCTTGCAGTCGCGTTTCAATTGTTCGATAATCGATCCGAGCAGACGTAGTCCTCGGTAATCCTGTCCAGCGTTAGGCTCATCCATTACCACAATACTTGGATCCATCGCGAGAACCGAGGCGAGGCATAGCATCTTCCTCTGTCCGTAGGTCATATTGTAGGGGTGTTCCGAGGTGGACGCCGACAAGCCGACCATGGACAGTGCCTTGTGGGTCACAAGCTCGATCCTTGTTTCGTTCATACCAATATTCCTGGGTCCAAATGCCACTTCCTCGATGACCGAGGACGCAAACAGCTGATCTTCAGGATTCTGAAATACGTAACCCACTTCTCGGGCCATCTGGCTAGCGGATTTCTTCGAAGTGCATATGCCGGCCACGTTGACACTACCGCAAGTCGGCTTGAGGAGACTATTGAAATGCTTGGCTAACGTTGTCTTGCCGGCTCCATTCTTTCCTATGAGCGCAACGGTGCTTCCGGCCTCGATTTCGAGATCCACATTCCTGAGAACCTCTCGTCCGCCGGGATACTGATAGTGAAGGTTCTTGACGGAAATGGCGAAAGGCATCCTATTCACCGAAGAACTGTCTCTCGATCATCTTGGCCGCTTGATACTCATCGAGAGGATAGTCACCTCTCCAGAGACCCTTGTCGTCCAACATAGCAGCCACCTGCGCGACTTGAGTGTGTCGAATCCCTAGTTTCTCTGCGAACCGAACTTTCCTTGAGAATTCCTGCGGGGAATCCACCGCAACAATCCTGCCATCGTTGAGAATACAGATTCTTTCTGCATACTGAGCGAGTGTTTCAGGTTGATTAGACACCAAGATCGTCGTCATGTGATATCTCTCATGAACAGAGTGGACTGCCTTCATGACGGAGACGGCACCCTCTGGATCCAATAACTCAGTCGGCTCATCTAAGATCATGATCTGAGGCCGCATGGCAATCGCGGTAGCGAGAGAGAGTCTCTGCTGTTCTCCTCCCGACAACTCGAAGGGTGCCCTCGTCTCAAATCCTGAGAGACCAACCGCGTCAAGTGCTTCGGTTATCCTGTCTCGCATAGCTTCCCTCGGGACTCCTAGATTCTGAAGTCCGAAGGCCACTTCCTCCTCGACGGTCATGGCTGAACCTGTCAACTGAGAACGAGGGTCCTGAAACACTATTCCGACAAAACTCGATAGCTGTGAGACCTCACTTTTCCGAGTATCAAAACCTCTTACGCTGACGGTCCCTCGCATGGTTCCTTCTATGACGTGTGGGACAAGTCCGTTTAGCGAGAGGCAGAAGGTTGATTTGCCCGCTCCTGAGGGTCCAGTGATCCCCAGAAACTCGCTATCCATCACTTCGAGAGTGATTCCATTTAGTGCCCATTCAGCACGCCAAAGGTAGCGAAAAGCCAGATCAGAGATCGTAATCGCGGCAGAATCCATCTGGCGAGCTCCTATGGGTACACTCTAAAATGCTCCTTACATAAAGCAGGTTTTGAACTCACCTCAAGTGCCGCTAAGCAAGTCGAAGCGTGCGATAGCCTACGTGCGATTCCCACCCAGATAATCGCAAGTTATTAGCATGAGAGCTCATTCGAGTCATCAGACCCAAGTTCGCGGCCGCCTTGGCGGGTGGGCCTCGGAGTCAAGTAGCAATGACTGGCAAGAGGAGTCTCGTCCTTGAGCTTTCCCTAGCAGCCTCCTTCGCAGCGATATATGCAGTCGCCGTTGTAGTGCTTGGTCCCATTAGTTATGCTGTGATCCAAGTCCGAATAGCAGATGCCCTGATTCCGCTTTCTATTGTCTTCGGTCTGCCGGTGGTCTTTGGCGTAACATTGGGAAACATCGTTGCAAATCTCTATGGAGGGTACGGTCCAGTCGACGTCATATTCGGAACGCTGGCTAATCTCTTGAGTTCGTACCTGGCCTTCAGGCTGAGATCAAAACCGTTTCTCGCATGTTTTGCGGCCACCTTGATCGTGTCTCTGATTGTGGGGGGGTATCTCTGGCTCCTTGTGAATGTCCCGATTGAGATCAGTCTGCTCGGCCTGTTCGCCGGAAGCCTCATCAGCATGACGATACTCGGCTACCTTCTCCAACGCTTGGTTGCGTCACGATTCAAGACGCCCTTGTGATGGATCCAACTAGGGATAGCCCTATCCGACTCTTTCCAAGAACGACGAATTCATCTACGAGTTCTCGAACAAAGTACTCGAATGATCACGCTAGGGATGATGAGACAATTGGCCGAGGGGTTACAGTATCATATCAAATGTAGGAAGGGCGATGTGGCACGCTACGTGCTCTTACCGGGTGACCCTGCAAGGGTTAAGGTGATAGCCTCCCTGTGGGAGGAGTCACATAAGGTCGCGGAGAACCGCCAGTACGTCACATACACTGGAAAGGTTTCTGGCGTGGACATCTCAACAACATCGACAGGGATTGGGAGCCCATCCACCGCGATAGCGGTGGAGGAGCTGGCTAGGTGCGGGGCTGACACGTTCATACGCGTCGGGACATGCGGTGGATATCGGAAAGATCAGGAGATAGGCGACATCGCAATCGCCACCGGAGCCGTTAGATGGGAAGGGACCACTCGCCAGTACGTGCCCATAGAATACCCAGCCATTAGCGCGCCAGAAGTGGTTATGGCGCTAGTTGAAGCCGCCGAACGAATCAAGGCCAATTATCACGTGGGCATAACGAAATCAGGCGATAGCCTGTATGCAGGGATGGCGTTCGGAGGCTACCAACAGAGCTGGATGAAGAGCATTGAAGCAGATTTCAAAAGATCAAACGTCATCTGCGCCGAGATGGAAGCGTCGACCATATTCACACTCGCAAACCTGTTCCGCCTGCGGGCGGGGGCTGTCTGCTCAATCATCGACCTTGTAGTGACCGAGAACACTCAACAGCCCGGGCATGAAGTGTCAGTCGAAGAGACGTTCCAGCCCAAACCAGAGTTCATTCTTAGGTCCTGCAGATGCGCGGTTGAAGCCGTGAAGATACTTAACAAGTGGGATCTAGACAAGCAAGCCAAGGGTAAGATGAATTGGTTTCCATCACTTAGCTACGTATCGCGCAGCTAGCATGAGCCGTATCCTCGTACGTTTAGAATCCTGAGTGGGAAATCGCTTGTACGAACTCTTTGATGGCGTTTGCTTTGTGTTGAAAATCCTGAAATGACCAACCCGGATAGGGACGATGCGTCGTCGTCAGTACCAAACGATCAGAACCCACGTTATCAATCACGCATTTGACGACATCAACTAGCTCCTCCGCAGACACTTCAGGGTTGCAAAGGAGGTCTACCGGAATCCCCGTGAAGAAGACGGCATCTGGGAGGAATCGTCTCAAAGCTGCCAGTGCAGATGCCCACTCGTGTGCACCCGCTAGAGTTGATTTTGAGCTGATGTCGAGGGGATGAAAGCCCGAGTATCCTTGAGCAAGTGCGCTGAGGTATTTCGTTACATCTCCGTCACTGTGGAGAACGGAGCACTTACCGCTCTTGATAATCGCTCGTCCTAGCTCGACCTGTCTCTGGACGATAGTGCGGGTGAAATCTGGTTTGTAGATTGACCCTGTGTAGCTACAGAAATCGTCAGCGATTCTGATTGAATCGATGGCATCGTACTCGGTTGCTCGTGTAACTATGTTACGAAGAAGATCGAATAGCCTTGTGTGGATCATATCTGCTTTGTCAGGACTCAAGATGGTCAATATTGAGAAATCAAATTGATGTGAGATCTGATCTAGTTTTCTTGCTTGCAGAGTTTTCCCGGAACTGCATGAGTACTCTGCATACTCGGTCGGTCCCAGGATCTCAAGCTGGAACGATTTCGTTCCGTCCACTTTTTTGATCGTGCCGGCCACCATCTCATCCATCTCGGCTACGAGATCGTCAAGAGTAGGCCACTCGTAGGCGTCTGGGTCTAGCCTGTCGCACCATTCTCGACGGGTCTCTGCACCTCTCTTGAAAGGGCCGCCTTTCTCCAAGAAATCAAAACACTTGAACCAGCATCGAACGCCGACAATATCACCTATAGCCGCCTCGAGCTTAGGATCGGCAAGCCAGAAGTATAGCGGGAGCCTAGTGGCTCTTCCCTGCATCGCTTCCGAGACCAAAGTTCTAGAGTCCAATCACCACAACTCTCGGACCTGTCAGACTAGTATCGACGCCAAATCAGAAGAGCTCTCAAGGGATGATTATGGAGCCCCGGGCGGGATTTGAGCCCGCGACCTTTGCCTCTGTGGGAGCGCTCAATGAGCAACTCTTACCAAGGCAACGCTTTCTGCTGTCGTTTGACATCTACCAGGCTGAGCCACCGGGGCTGCGGTTCAGGTCAGAATGATCTTCTAATAAAGTTTCGACTAGGAAGGATAAGTCACTTTTACGGACACCTTGTTGCTGTTTTAGGGCTCTGAAATGACAAGAACATGATGACGCCGACACTCATCGTGTCTCAATTGCTCAAGCAGAGATTTGTGCATTCGCCGTTCGTCAACCGTTTTTACCAAATGTTTAAGACCGCTGCGTCATGAACATGTGCTCAACGAATCATAAGGAGGAAGAATGAATATTGGTTAAGCGATGTCTAACATGCGGATACAACAACAGAGATGACGCCGTCTTCTGCTCGAGCTGCGGCGGTTCACTCGCTGCCGCTGGAGCACCAATGATGAAACCAGTACCGTCAGTTCGTGTGGTAACTCCAGTCACGCCCGGCGTGCCAATGAGAGTTCCACCGCCCGGAATGTGTTTCTATCACTCCAGCCTTCCAGCCGTGTACATATGCAACCGCTGTGGTCGAGCAATCTGCCGTGACGACTCAAAGTCCTACATGGATCTAATCCTCTGCCCACAGTGCTATGTGGGAATTGTCCCACCGATGGCGATGGCCCCGCAAGCACCAGCACCACAATATGCGCCAGCACCACAATATGCGCCTGGACCTTTTGCCGGACCGATGATGGGCCCCATGGGGGCCCCTATGATGACAGCCGGGCCCGCAAGGTCGCTCTGGGCATTCATACTCTCGCTCGTTTCAGGAATCCTTGTGCTGCTCAACGCCGGGTTGCTACTAGCATGGCAGTTCTATGGCGGAACATTCCTTTGGGCGAACATATTCTTCTGGATCTGCAACATCGACCGTTCCAGCGGGTGTCCACTGCCTTCAGGATCCACGGCGACCGGAAACATCTCATTCATGATTGGAGCAGTCGTAGGCCTCGTCATAATCGTCGGATCGATTATGATGATCCTAGGTTACGGCACAATCGGCAGCGTCGTCATTTTCCCACTAGCCGTCTTCAGCCTAGTAATAGGCGGCGGCTTCATCGCAGGTTTCGTGCTGGGAATCATCGGCGGCATCATGGGCATGATAGGGCGATAGTCCTTAAATTACCCCAATTTTTTCTTTAACTTGCTATATGTTTGGTCGTGTATTGCGTGTCGTATGTTGCGATCTCCGGCCCAGTAAACGAGAAAGTGGTCAGGGAGGCGAGAGAGCATCCAGACGAGCAGGTCGTCGGCGTATTGCTCGGCGGACAATCCGGCGGCACCATTGTCATTGAAGACGCTGCCACAGGACCTGCCGAGTCAGATGCTACAAAGGCGACTCTGACCGGAGATTCGATCGCAAGAATAGCCGATGACATAATCAATAAGAGACTAAGAGGTAGTATTGTAGGTTGGTATCATTCTCATGTTCGCGGGGGCGTCTTCATGTCCGAGACGGATGTGGAGACTCAACTCAAACTTCAGCAATTCTCTCCTCTGGTGGCAGCAATGGTGATTGACGCGCAAACCGGAACATCAGGGTTCTTCAGGGCTGACCCGAAGACGAAAGAGGCGGTTTCCGTGCCTTCACAGAGCATCAGCACGGAGATAGTATCGCCCACATCCACACTCTATGCGCCTGAGCGAGCGATGTACCCACAGGCTCCTGCACCAGTGAGCCAAGGGCCATCAACTCGCACATTGCTCCTAGCACTAATCATTATCACATTGGCAGTCACTGGCGGCATCGTTGCACTCGCATACTATCGCAGCCCAGGAGTCTATGGTGGTAATCTCGCGATAACTCATACTTTGCCTCAACCACCATTCACAATTGCAAATCCCGTGACTTTTGATGCGAATGTCACTGGCACCGATCTGAAGAATGTCACACTCGCATACAGAATCATAGAAAGGGCGCCGAGCGGCAAAGGGCTCATCGTCGGAGACTTGATCCAAGTTCCAATGCTTCTAAAAGCGGCAGGCAAGGACACATACTCCTACACCATACCCTCATCGGAGATCTCCGGAGTCTATATACAGTACTACATTTCCGCCTGGGACGGCTCTAACAACGTCATTCGAACAGAAGTCTACAACCTGTCAGTAGGGGACTTCGATTGGGCTAGTGACAAGACAGACGAGGTAGTTATCGTTAGAGAGATGACGAATCAAGTATTATTGCCATTGGAAACGATCAACGACTTCAACAAACCCGTCGCGATCAGGGTCGCCGGCTCAGCTCCGGCAGGCGTGAGCATCAGGCCTGCCGCTACTCAGGTTGCTCCTCCAAGTCCCGCTGTCCTCCAAATCACGAGCACAAAGGACTCGGAACTCGTTCAAAAGTATGAAATGGAAATCGACGCCATCTACTCACCCCTAGGAGCATCGGCGGTTCAAATCATACGGAGAACCACACTCGTACTGACCGTAACGGATTTCGACCTTGACGTATCACCTGCATACATGGAGAGCGGACGAGGCACGGATAAGGAGGTTTCTTACACATTGACTCTGCGGGTCTACGAGGGTTTCACGGCAACTAACGCCTTCCAGTTCTCAGTCACAGAATTGCCGGCCAACACAAGCTGGAAACTCGTCCTCGTCAGCTACAAGATCGATAAGACAGGGTTGGCCACGAGCGTATATAGTCTTGTGATAAAAGTTGAATCAAACGCCCCGACCGGTTTATTCCTTTTCAACGTCAACGCAAGTGCCACTACCTCTGGTGGCACTGTCTCGCACGACTCCACCACCACTCCTATCCAGCTAAAGATCGTATAGTGGCAAGCAGAGACATGGAATCACTTCTCGGAGGTGAGAGAAGTACTTGAAGCTCTTCGTTCAGGCCCCGATCGGGCCACAAACAGGGTTGGCTGAAATTGATGTCATTCCGGATCATACAATCGGAGAGATCAAGCAGCAGGTATGCACCTCGTTTGGAGTTGACCCTGCCTCGGTCGCATTGATGTACGGTGGCATCATACTGGATGAGTCTAGCACGGTGAGCAGGGCCGGGATTCCCGAGAACGCTCAACTGGCACTCATGCCCTACAACATCATCGGTGGCAACGGAAGGTGAACCTCCCTCTTCTCTACAAGGAGAAGAATTTCACAAACCACCAGTTTCCAACAGTCACGACGCTGAACGATCCTCCTACGGTCTACGAGGGTATGCTCAGATGCGAGAAAGGAAATGTGAAGACGCTCGCCGAAAAGAACGTTTGGCCCTTCACCGAGTATGTGGACTGGAACCGGTTCAGGCTGGAGCTTCCTGAAGAGTACCCGCTGAAGCCTCCCAAGGCGATGTGGCTCTCAGATATCTCTCACCCAAACATAGTGCCCAAGGTCATGAACGCTGTTTGCGTTTCGATCCTTGGCGAGAACTGGCGTCCCGACCTGAAGATTGTCTCGGTCGTGAACGCGCTCTACTACCTCTTGTCTGATCCAAACCCAGACAACGTATTCGACCATCCCAATTGTCTGAAGGCCGCGAGTGTCTGTAGATCGTACGGATTTCCGAAGATGGCAAAGCGAAAGGCCACGACACAGCAGAACGATCTCTTGCGATTCGACATCGTCCCCGTGCCTCAGGCGCAACAGAGAACGCCCACACCAGCGGGAGATGTGATTCGATTTCGAATCCTTGACAGGGAGCGAAAGGAACACTAGTTGAAAGTAAAGCTCTCGATGCCGTCCGTTCAAGATATAGAACTGGACGTTCCCTCAGCAGCAACCATTGACTTGGTCAAGAAGAGAGCATGTCGAAAATTCGGAATCGAGCCTGATCTAACGAGTATCCTCCATGACGGGAGACTAGTCGACGGAAAGCGAAGAGTTGACAGCCTAGGACTCAAGCAGAAGCCGTTGACGGTCGACTACCTTTGGGCTCGCCATCTGATACTCTGGGGGCCCGAGGGACAAAAGCGACTTAGAGAGTCTACCGTACTTGTGGCTGGCGCAGGAGCGATCGGCAATGAGGTTGCCAAGAACCTCGCGATGCTTGGCATCAAACGCCTTCTGATTGTCGACAATGATATTGTCGAACTTTCGAACACGAGCCGAATGATCTTCTTCGACCGCAAAAGCCAAGGCTTGAACAAGGCAGAGATGCTCGCACGAGGGATCATCTCCAAGTTTCCATACGTCGAAGCAATAGCATGGACTGGGGCACTGGAAGACCTCCCGCTCGAACATTTTCTCAGCGCCGACGTGATCGTCTGTGGGTTGGACAACGTTCTCTCTAGGATATACCTAGCACAGGTTTCTAGGAGATACTCCATACCAATGGTGGACGGAGGCATCGTTGGATACCGCGGACGCGTCCAAGTTTATGTGCCCCCAAACATGCCATGCCCACTTTGCACATACCCCTCAGCTGAGTATGGCCGCATCGCAGGACTGAGGAACCCCTGCGACGGGCCAGCGGAAGAAACTAAGGTCCCATCTTTGCCGACCACGATCTCATTGGTTTCTTCGATCCAATGCCAAGAAGCGACCAAACTAATCGTTGGATACCAAAGCTACTTGAAAAACGGCACCTGGCCGAAAGAAACCGGAGAACCACTCAAGGGAATACTCATGGTCGACTTGCAGTACAATCGTTACAGCCTCATGGAGATTAAGCGGAACAAGAGTTGCGTTGTGTGCGGAGACAACGGCCTTGCGCAGAAATCTGTGCCGATTCTGACGATTCCGATACGAGAACTCCATGACTCAACCTCTCAACTGCATCAAGTAGTCGCTCGAGAGATGAGACGGACAGAGCAACAGATCATGTTGTTCTCGCAGAGACACAACAAGACAAACAAGATCGAAAAGAAGCGATCTTTACGAAGGTTGCACATCGGAGTGGGCAGCATCATAACCGTGGTTGCACAGGATGGGTCTGAGTACGCCGAGGCAATCGTCAGACTCTCAAGATCGTAGATTTCACACATCATGCCTCGAGATGAGGCAGGAAAACCTGAGTGGTCGAGCCTGAACGCAGCAACGGTTATTACATGTGTATGGTCGTATCAGAATAGGTTTAGACGATGCGGCAGTGTCCATCCTGTGGAAGTAGGAACGCTGATGATGCAGCCTTCTGCAGCATGTGTGGAGCTTCCTTTCCTGAGAGCCAATCGCAGCAGTTCATGCAACCTGTTGGCGGCGCCATGAAGCCTGTTCCGGTTGTGAGAACGATTACGCCATTGGCACAGGCAGCTCCACAGTTCCCTATGCCAACGGTGCCAACGGCTCGGCCTCAGATGACAGTCGGATCTTGCTTCTATCACCCTGAACTTCCGGCGTCGTACATCTGCGTTCGATGCGGCAGGCAGATATGCTTCTCCTGCACGAAGCCCTATGGCCAGCTAGCGATATGTCCTCAGTGTTACTGGGCGCTTGCACCACGTCCTGGTGCATGGCAACAGGGGCGCTGAAGGCAGCTTTCCTACGCGAGGCGCCCCTTCCTCTTCAGCCGTTCAGTGGAAAGCTTCACTTCATCCACGGACAACCCCAGATCCTTTGAAGCCTGACTGAGCGATATCTCACCATGTCGTTTCGCAATGTAATCGTAGACTCGGTTGTCCAACCCCTCTAGGTCAGGAGTAACTGGGAGCTGCCCTCGTTTCTGGATAGCTCCACAAGACTTGCAGTATTCAGCCGTGCTCAGAATCCCAGCACCACACTTCTGGCATGGAATCAGTGAGACTTGAGGGGTAGTGCCAGGAACCGCAATCTTGCGCCGCCTCAGACCGGACTTGAGTGATGAACCTAGCCTTCTAAAAGACCCTGGACGCTTGACGATCACGACAATCGCAGCTGTGACTACGATTGCCGCAGAAACTAGAGCAAAAATGAAAATCCACAAAGGTGTGTAGTCGGTGCTCCATTGTGCTTCGATCACGTACGGACGATCCATCGTGACCTCGGTTTCACTTGGAGGGAGGGTTCTGATTACATTCGAGGAGTTGACGCGCCAGCCAGCGAGTGTGTGTTTCACCAGCAACTCTGATCTGCTATAAGTCACACCAAATCTTGCTTTCTGTCCGTCCACATACCAGCCAGTGCCAGTGGTCTCCCCGAGCGGAGATGTCACGAGAAGGTAATACTGTGTTTGATAGATCAACCGCACGCTATGCGGTTTGTCCATCAGGATCTCAGCCGATGCTCCTGGCTGAGTCATGCCATCTATGTTCCACGAAAACCAGACGAACCGCTGAACTGAGCTCTCCGGGATTGAGATTATCTGAGGAACAGGACCGAGAGAAACGGTCTGGCCAGCATCATACCAAGTGCCATTGGGCACTGATAGCCTCTTCTCGATCCCTGGCGGGTCAAAAGCGACGCTCAACTTGTACTGAGCTTTGTATTTCGCGGTCACGGATTTCGCTCCATCCATACGCACGGATCCGTGGGCGCTGGTGCCTGAGTAGTCTCCGATCCATTGAACAAAGACTTGTCGAGCATCAGTTCCGTTTGTTCCTTCGGGTGCGGCGAACTCCGCAATAGAGTCAGCATCGAACCAAAGAGTCGAGGGCGAGAAAATCCCGACCGGGTCATAATATATTCGAAGGTTGTATTGCGTCTTCCAAGTAGCGACTGCTTTCTTAGGACGATTCATGACTATCGGGTCAGAAACTGTTCCCTGCCCCGAGGCGTCCTGGTCCCATTTCACGAAGAGGTATCTCACCCCTTCGGGTCCAGCGGTCATATTCGTGGCTAGTCGCGCCTGGGCAGTTGCTCCTTCGTCGTGCCAGTCACTTCCAGACGGTGAACCATATGGAGAGACAACTTCGAGGTAGTATTGCGTCTTGTAGGTGAACGTGTAGGAGGGTCCAGGGCCAGTGAACGACCATACGTTCCCTCCGCATTGATACCTTGTTCCATTGCCACCGCCCACGTTCAGGTCGACGCTGAGTGTGTGTGCGCCTCCAAGAGGGAGGTCTAGGGCCTTCGTCTCGCTTGCCGTTATCGTTCCGTTCAGCACGCCGTCCAGATAATATTGGGTCACCACTCCAGCGGGAAGCCCTGTCACCGTGAACGAAATTGAGTACGCCTGAGCTTTCACGAGTGTCGGTGTAAGAATGAGAGAGATGAAGATTAGTATGGCAAGTCCCGGAAGGGCCATTCTAATCCTCGGTGGCATGAGAGAGGCCTCCATCACCAGTCTAGCGTGGTGCGAAGCCTAAAATGCATTACACCCTCGAATTTGTCATTGCCGTGTCAAACCAGCAAGCTAGTCATCAATCTCTGTTGCCAGATTGATTGCGTCGTTCGGCAACAGACCCACGCCCTCTAGCGCAGTCCATCGAGGCCGCCTATGTGGAAGATACGACACCTGACGAGATGAATTGCCAAGCCTATAGGCGTAATGGTCATAACTGGTTGGCTCCACCCAGTAAGACATGGTCTCCACGGCGTACGCGCGAGGAAGAAGCAGAGAGTATCAGGTACTCAAGAAACTGAGGCATGAGGGATGGTGCTGCAGCAGGAGCGCCGCATCCCACGGGCCCGTGGACGTTTTCGCGGGAAAGGATGGACTGGTTCGCATGATTCAAGTAAAGAGTGGACGAGCCAGACTGAGACCTGGGGACAGGGAGACCCTCAAGCTTTGGGCCCAAGCATACGCTGGCGTGGCTGAGGTCTGGTATTTCGGCAGGCGCTCCGGCACAAAAATAGAAGTGGTCCTAGACGCAAGAACAAACCCCTAGCACTCTCAGTTCATATGCGCACATCCAAACAGACTTGGTAGCGGCAAGGCCCCACACTTCTGACCACGTGCGCCTCCACATTCTCTTCGACTGCACCTATCTGCCGAAGCGCTGGATCCAGCTTCGACAGGGCCTGCTTGCCTGCTTCTGATCTACGGTTTGAGTCCACGAAGACATAACAGTGGATTAAGCCGTGTTCATTCTTCAACGCACTCTTGGCAATCGGCAGAGACTCCAATACCAGTTCAGGTAGCGGTAACAAGACCCGATCGGCGCATCCCACAAGAGAAGCCGAGACCAGACGCTTCGCGTCCCCACAAATCAGATCTATCGTATCTCGCACTCGGTTGAGCACGTTGTTCATGGCATGATAACGAACAGCGGCCGGGTTGATGTCAAGGGAATAGATCCTCGAGGGGCGCGAGTGCCTCGCGATCATGATTGAAAACGATCCCACTCCAGCGAAGAAGTTTACGACACACTCGCCCGCGGAGATGACGTCAGCTATTCGCTTCCGCTCGTGGCTGAGTCTCGGCGAGAAATACGTCGTCTCTACGTCGACTCTGTACTGGCATCCGAATTCGCGGTGCACAGTCTCAGTCCGGTGCTCACCTGCCAACCATTCGAGCTTTCGAGTCCGAATTTGGGACCCAACGGGCCCTATTTGCCCTAAGACAACTCTGACGCTAGGCGTCAGATCGAGTAAGCTCTCAGCGATCCGATGTTTCCTATCCTGGAATTCTTGGGAAAGCTTCAAGATTGCTATGTCCCCGACGACATCAACACCCTTTGTGAGATGAGAAAGCTGTCCGGCGTCCAAGTGTCCCATGGCGGATTTCGTAACTAGTCTCAATGCCGAACGCTCTGAGCCACTTGTCAGGTTTGGATCTCACAGAGTACCAAGCGAGAGACCCGCTGCAGATGGATCTCGTGCAAGAAGAGCGACCCTGCTCACTGTGTCCTCGGCGACGAACTCGTATCCCGTAGTCTTCGCCATTTCCTTCGCAAATTCTCTGATCTCAGATTGATACGGCATGGCATTGATCGGAAGCCGTTGCTTCGATTCTCCCAGCCAACTGTACCCCTTGAGCTCGACAAGATCCGCCGATCCTTCCATTGCAAGTTCTGAGTACCTTTCCGGACTATGCATGTTCTGCCCCTTGACGAGTGTGAGCCTCAAGATGGTTCGGGATCGCTCGAAGCGACGCATCAATCGAAGACTCGCCAGAACTCTCTGCCACACATCTGGAATCATCGGATATGTCACGTTCTCGTACGTCCGACTATCTGGTCCATACAGGCTAAGGTACAGGTTTGTGGGCTCCGCTTGGCACTCTACCATCTCCTCAAGCCTGTTGGGCATGGTGCCATTGGTCACGAGGAAAGATGTCATCCCCCTTCGAGAGATCTCGCGGATGAGTGGCGCGATGAACGGGTAGAGAGTCGGCTCACCGTCGAGAGAGATCGCGACATGGGTCGGGTTCATCGATTCTTCGAACAACTTCTCCGTTACATGCGGATTCGCTTTGAAACCAGTCAGAAGTTTCCGTTGTGCGACGATAGCTTCATCCACAATCAAATCGGGAGCATCCCAGATATGTTCGGACTTGAATCGTTCAACTGTGTGGAAGCGCCAACAGAAGATGCAACGTAGGTTGCAGAACTGTAGAGAAGGGGTAAACTGCAGACACCTGTGACTTCGGATGCCATACCACCTCTTGTAGCATAGTCTGCGCCCCATGAGCGCAGTACGGGCCCATCTGCAGATCTGAATGCCCGAGTGTCTTCCTACGAGTCTGTAGCCTGCCCTGAGATATCTGGGCACCGTGACCGGTCCAAGGCTCGTGCCTGTCTGGCTGAGTGAAGATCTCAGCATCATTCTACCTCAGGCCCTTTTATCGAGCAGGAATCTATCGACAACTTGCTGACTGTGTTGAGCGGGAGACTTTGTATTGTGCCCTCTATCGATAGGGGACGAACTCTCTGCCTAGCAGTTCTCTTGCGACGATCATCTTCATGATGTCGGATGTGCCGTCGCCGATCATAGATCCTCTGATTTCTCTCAAACGATATTCGTCTAGAGTCTCTGTTGTGAAGCCTACTGCTCCGCGGTTCTGTATGCAGTCGTTTACGACGTTGAAGGCTACCTGAGGAACCCAGAATTTTATCATGGCTGACTCTCTTGTATATGGTTGCTTCCTGTCCTTCAACCAGAATGTTCTGTAGCAGAGGAGCCTAGCCGCCTGAAGTGTCGTGTAGTCTTCGGCTATTCGAAATTGGACTGATTCGAACTTGCCGATTGGGCTGCCAAAGGCCTTCCTTTGCTTCACGTATTCTATTGACTCGTCAAGTGCGGCCTCGGCCATTCCGACTGTCCAAAGGGCAATGTACGCGCGCATTAGGTCAAAGGTTTCCATGACGTAGTAGAAGCCCTTGTTTTCCTCTCCGATCAAGTTGCCTTTAGGCACAACAACATCCTTGAGCACAAACCCGCCGAACGAGAACAACCTCCACCCAAGGGCGTCAAACAGATACTTCTCGAGCCCCGGACGATCAGTCTCGACAAGAAACATGCTAACTCCCCTTGCATCGCTCCTCTGCCCTGTTCTCGCCATGAGACAATACGCGGCACATTCGTTGATGCCTGTGATGCATTGTTTCTCACCGTTGATCACATATTCATCGCTTTTCTTCACAGCTCGAGTTGAGATCGATCCTGCATCCGAACCCACACCGGGCTCCGTTGAAGCGATACCGAGCATCTTCTCGCCGATCGCGAGTGAGCGCAGCCACTTGTCCTTCAGCTGCTGCGATCCATGCAAGTACAGTATCTCAGCCATGATATCGCCAAGGGGTATCTGCCAGCCTGCTCGGGCCAGCTCTTCAACGGCGATTGCCATGGTTGTCGCATCGGCTTCTTGACCACCAAATTCCTTCGGCAATCTCAGCCCCAGCAAGCCAGCCTTGCCCATCTTGCGGTAGATATCCCACGGAAACTGGCCTTTTCGTTCATGCTCGCGGATCTTGGGAGCGATCTCTTTTTGCGCGAACTCCCGGACGGTGCGTCTGAAGAGCTCCTGCTCATCAGTGAAATTGAAATCCAATCTCGCCTTCCCCACCACAAATGGCAGTTGCCCTATTCTTCGTACCGCTGATAAGCTTGCCCTTGTATCCGCCTCAACGAACCAGACTGTCACGGTCCGGCGGAACTGCAGACTAGTGACAGATCTTACCGAACGGGTCTTGAGGTCTGTCGGGAAAAGGCCCCTCTTCGAAGTGGCTTTCGACTCTCCGTTCTCTATCCCGAGAGAACGTACCCACGATGCGACTTGATATCTTCAGTTCTGAGAGTCGACGCAGAACGCCACGCTCAGCACATGGGGCCAACGCGGCAACGAGGGTACCAGTCGAGGACATTGACATCAATTCATCCCTTGAGAGTCGGAAGTGTCGAACCAAGGAGCCAACCTCGCTCGGAACTGCGAGTGATGTGAAATCCAGGGAGAACCCAGTCTTAGATGCTTCAGCCATCTCATTGAGTGCTGAGACCAATCCTCCTTCAGCCGCATCATGCATCGCGTGGACTCCGGGAATCTTTGAAAGCACCAAAGCCTCCCTCACGCAAGATTGAAACTGAAACTGCCGACTAAACCGGGTTGCCATAGATTTCCCGAAAAGCCTACTCGCAAGGTCCCTTCGCATCTGCGAGAATGTGGTGACTGTCTCAAAACCGATGGGCTTTGTGCAGAGTATTCTGTCCCCAGGCCTTGCGCCCCCAGGCGTGATTATGTCTCTGAATGGCGAAAGTCCATATGCCGTACATACTCCAACCAGACTACTCACGCCTTCGTATCTTCCAGTGTGTCCCGTAACTATCCGCATGCCAAGCTCATTTGCGGCGCGACATGTCTTTCTCATGACAGCCTCAAAGACGCTTGTCGGGGTCCTGAGAGGGCCAAGTACGTTCACAGTGCAGAATTGAGGTTTTACTCCGAAGACTGCGACATCCGACGCGGCATAGTGGATGAGCAACCATCCGAACCAAGCCTTGGGAACGCCGACGCAGGGGTCCGTTGATATGACCAAGCAGAGATCGTTAGTGATCTTGTGTACTCCAGAATCGAATCCGAGTCTCGGAGGGACAAGGATGGAGGGTCCTCCTTTGATGCATCTGATGACTGCCACCAACTCCTCCGGCCCAAGCTTACCCATCAGCCATGTTCCTTCTGCAACGTTGTGTTCTCTCGGATCTTCGATGCATTTGTTCAGCGGCTAAAGCATAGGTTTTCTGTGGTTATCCAGGACATGGTGCTGCTGTCTGGCCTACAAGTGAATAGACCCGGGGTCTCGCTCAAGCCTGCGCGCTACTTGTAGAGGTCGATGATCCCTCTTCTGATCACGACTTCCATTAGAACTAGGCTAATCACTAGTTCTGGAAGCAAATAGCTCCCGTTGTAGAGGGCAGAGTAGGTGTAGGCATTGGCCCCGATATTTATGCCCAAGTAAACTGCAGGGGCATACGTGGCGAAGAATATCACCCCCGAAACAAAATGGGCAAGGAATCGCCCTCCGATCCCCAAAGCTACAGCAGCAAGCTCATGCTTGCGCAGCATGCCAGCGAGACCGAGCGCACCAAAAGCGACCGGATAGTCTAGCAAGAGCTGCGCAGGATGGACAAAGAATGGCCCAACAAAGAACTGGACCACACCGTACGCAAGACCTGCCGTGATACCCAGTTTTGCGCCGCGCCTTAGACTGAACCAGAAGAGCGGGATCATGCTTCCTGCCGTTACTGAGCCGCCTTCCGGCCAGATCGAGAACTTGACGAGACTGAGGACCGTGCCCAGCGCTATCGCAACAGCCATTTCTGCGAGAAGCTTAGTTCTAGATCGAATCGGCCTCTCTGAGTCAAGTGTCAGTTTCGTGCCTTTCGGTTCTGTTTTCATTCAGTTGGACCTCTGTCGGGTTCCGCTGGCCACCCACAGATCCCCTAAGAACTTCCTGTTCCTACGCCAGCATTGTCTGGATCAGGTTCGAAAGGGTCGACGGCTCCAGCCGTCCTCTCAGCCGGGTAGACCCAGCTCCCCGATATTCCTGAAGCGGCGCCATCCTATATAACTCAAGTGATCGTGATGCATCTGCTGTGCCCAGCTGGCCACAGCGATTGCAGCCGAGCTCATTTTGAGCGAGGTGATCTTGTGTCAACCCCGACGTTTTTGTACCACCACGGCTCGATAGCATTGGAAGACGGATGGCCAGAGAAGCCCAGCTCTACCGTGTGCTTGCAGGAGGCCGGGTGAAATGTACTGCTTGTGCTCGATACTGCAACATTCCAGAGGGAAAGATAGGATTCTGTGGCATCCGCCAGAACTTGAAAGGTAAACTGTACCTACTCGCATACGGAAAGATCACCGCCAGTCATGTTGACCCGATCGAGAAGAAGCCCCTTACTCACTACATGCCAGGAACCAAAATTCTCTCGATATCGACCACCGGCTGCAGTTGGAGCTGCTCCTACTGCCAGAACTATGACATGAGCCAGCGACGAATCGTGGAAGGGACCAGCGTAACGGTCGAGCAGATTGTTCGCCTAGCAGAACAGCATGGATGCCAGAGCATCGCCTACACGTACAATGAACCGACTATCTTCCTTGAGTTTGCGCATGATGTAGGAGTCCTCGCACGCAAGCAAGGGCTCCACAACGCCTTCGTCTCCAACGGCTATGCCACGCCGGACGGGCTGAAGATGATGAGTGAATTCCTCGACGCGATAACAGTCGACTTCAAGGGCAATGGAGAAACCACCTTCCTGCGACACAGTGTAGGAATACCTGATGCGGAACCTATCTACCAAACACTTCTCGCCTTGAAGAAAGCGAAGATTCACATAGAAATCACTGATTTGGTCGTGCCAAGGATTGGGGACAACCTTGAGGAAGCACGAAAGATGTCACGCTGGATCTATGAGAACCTTGGGCCTGAAACTCCCACGCATTTCCTCAGGTTCCATCCTGACTTCAAGCTGAGCGACTTGCCTTCGACACCAGTCGAGACACTTGAGAGACACTGTGAAGTGGCAAAGGCGGAAGGCCTCAAGTACGTCTACGTGGGCAACGTTCCGGGGCATTCGCTTGAGAGCACGTATTGCGCTGGATGTGGTGCGGTGGTGGTCAAGAGATACGGGTTCGACATCACGGGTTGGTACATGGACAAAGACAACAATTGCCTGAACTGTGGCGAACACATCCCGATCGTTGGAACGCTCGGTCAAGCAGTCAACGATAATCGGTTCTTTCCGGTCGCGGTCGACCAGTGATGTTGACACAAATGTGAATTAGGCCCCCTCAAGCGCTGAGAATTCCTTCAATAGCTCCTTCTGTCGATTCGTCAACTTCGCCGGGATTCGAAGCAAGAGCTCAACGAGCTGGTAGCCATTGCCCCCACGTGCTCTGGGCATTCCCTTCCCCTTGAGTCTGAGAACCGTTCCGGACTGTGTGCCTGCGGGGACCTTCACTCTCACCGTGCCTTCTAGTGTGGGAACCTCGATCTCCCTTCCTAGCGCTAGATCCGCAAACCCAACCTCTGCGCGATAGATGAGATCGTCTCCGTCCCTCTGCAGAAACTCATGAGGTTTCACATGCACAACAACATAGAGATCCCCCGTTGGTTCTCCTAGCTCGCCAGCTTCCCCCTCTCCCGCCAATCTCAGGTGATTACCAGAATCAACTCCAGGCGGTACCCGGATCGAGATCCTACGGGTTCTTTGTACCCGGCCTGCACCTTTACATTCCTCACACGGATTATCAACAATAGTTCCACTGCCACGACAAGTATTGCACGTCTCTACCCTTACGAATCGTGCAAAGCCTGCTTCCTGAACGTGCTGGATTTGGCCGGCACCATTGCATTTAGGACAACGCTTTGGCTTCGTTCCCGGTCTTGCCCCTGTTCCTCTACAAGTCGGACACACTTCAGCCCGCGGAACTTCGATCTCACGTCTCACGCCCGAATAGGCTTCCTGAAGTGAAATGCTGGCATCATATCTCAAGTCAGCTCCACGAGACGCCCCGCGTCTTCCACCCCCTCCGAAGAAACGATCGAAGATGCTGTCAAAACCGCCGAACCCGAATCCAATGTCTCTGAAGATCTCTCCGAAATCTACTCCTCGAAATATGTCATCCTGTGAGTATCGACTGTCTATTCCAGCGTGGCCAAACTGGTTGTACTGTGCTCGCTTTTGGTCGTCTGAGAGAACTGCATACGCTTCCGATATTTCTTTGAACTTCTCCTCGGCTTCAGGTGACTTGTTCCGATCGGGGTGATATTGAAGAGCTAGTTTTCTGTACGTGCTCTTTATGTCGTCCTTGCTCGCATCGCGGGGAACGCTCAGGACATCATAGTAGTCGCGTCTGCTCAAGCTCTCTCAGCCGTTGTCGTGTTGCGTAAGTTTGCCCTACTTCTTTTCGTCCTTGACCTCGTATTCCGCGTCAACAACCTTCTTTTCGGGCTCGCCCTCAGGAGGCTTGCCTGAGGTCGCCTGCTCGGCTTTCGCTCTTTCTTGGGCGACCTGCTGATATACGACCGTGCCTACTTCCTGCAGGATCTTGGCGAGGGCTTCACTCTTCCCTTTGATGAGTTCGATGTCTTTTCCTGCCAGTGCCTTCCTCAACTCTTCCGAGGCCTTGTCGACCTTCTCCACCTGATCCTTTGTGAGCTTCTCTGCAAGATCCTTCTTGGTCTTCTCAGTTGTGTACATCAACGAGTCTGCGTTGTTGCGGACCTCCGCCTCTTCTTTCCGCTTCTTGTCTTGTTCAGCGAACTGCTCAGCATCTTTGACCATGCCTTCCTTCTCTTTCTCAGAAAGCTTAGTAGATGCAGTAATAGTGATCCGCTGCTCTTTCCCGGTTCCAAGATCCTTTGCAGAGACATTCAGTATTCCGTTTGCATCGATGTCAAATGTGACCTCGATCTGCGGCACGCCTCTGGGGGCGGGCGGTATGCCCACCAAGTTGAACATTCCAAGCGAGACATTGTCGCTGGCCATGCTCCGTTCGCCTTGGAGCACATGAATTGTCACACTGGTCTGAAAGTCAGCTGCTGTGGAGAAGATCTGGCTTCGCTTGGTTGGAATAGTAGTGTTTCGTTCCATGACCTTGGTGTGGATTCCCCCGAGCGTCTCAACCCCCAATGATAGAGGAGTCACGTCGAGCAATAGAAGATCCTTGACTTCTCCTGCAAGTACCGCGCCTTGGATCGCGGCGCCAACTGCGACGCACTCCATAGGGTCGACGCCAGTCTCAGGAGGTTTGCCTAAAGTATCCTCGACAAACTTCCGCACGAGCGGCATCCGAGTCTGTCCGCCGATGAGAATTATCTTATCAACATCAGCAAGCGTCAACTTCGCGTCCTCAATCACTCTCTTTATCGGTGTTCCGATCCTTTCAACGATCGGACGAGCCAGCTCCTCCAGTTTGGCTCGAGTCACTGTTACGTGAAGATGTTTGTCTTGCATTACGAATGGCAAATCTACATCTGTAGTCACAAGCGTTGAAAGCTCGATCTTTGCCTTCTCAGCTGCCTCCTTCAGTCGAGTCATCGCCATCTTGTCAGTGGTGAGATCAATTCCGCTCTGTCGCCTGAACTCCTCAAGTAGATACCCCACAACCGCATTGTCAATGTCAGCTCCTCCCGTCTTGGTGTCTCCGCTCGTAGCCAAGACTTGAAAGACTCCGCCTCCGAAATCCATGAGCGTGACGTCATGGGTTCCTCCGCCAAAGCTGAAGACTAAAATCTTCATCTCCTTCTCGAGCTTGCCTAAGCCGTAAGCGAGGCAGGCAGCAGTGGGCTCGTTGATTATTCTGACAACTTCTAGGCCAGCTATTTCTCCAGCGTCTTTCGTTGCCTGTCTTTGATTGTCATTGAAGTGAGCAGGAACCGTGATTACGACTTTCTTGACCGGACCTCCGAGGAAAGTCTCCGCATCACGCTTTATCTTCTGAAGAATGAACGCGGAAATCTGTTGAGGCGTGTACTCCTTTCCGAATATGGAAACCTTATAGTCCGTGCCCATTTTCCGCTTGATCTCAAATACTGTCCCTTCCGGGTTGACTGTAGCCTGTCTCTTCGCAGGTTCACCAACCAGTAGCTGACCTTCTTTCGTAAAGGAAACGACCGATGGAAACATCTTCCCCGCCATCGTCGGCCCCTCCGCGCTGGGAACGACGGTAGGTCGGCCAGCTTCCATAATGGCAGCGGCGGAGTTGGTGGTGCCGAGGTCTATGCCCAATATCTTCTCCTTAGCAGGTTGTCCTGAACTGCTCAACTTTTCCCACTCTCAACAGGTTCTGGATTGACAGGCTCCGCGATATGCGGAACCGAGATTTTAACAATACTAGGCCTAACTAGCTTTCCCTTCATGGTGAAACCCTCCCGGACCTCCTCCACGATGGTTCCCTCCTCGCCTTCGCATGGAATACGTCCAACTGCTTCATGTAATGTTGGATCAAACTTCTTCCCGATCGCCTCGATCTTGGACAAACCTTCAGTGGCAAGCAGATCACGGAACTTCTTCAGCACGATTTCAAGACCTTCTGCCACGGCGCCGGCGTTTTCGGTGTTCCTCGCAGCCTTTAGTGCGAGTTCCAGCTCGTCGACGACCGAGAGGAGGTTCTGAATCAGTCTTGCTTTTCCAGCATCGATTCTGGACTCCACTTCTTGATTGAGGCGCTTCCGATAGTTCTCGAAGTCTGCTTGAACATACAGGAGCTTGTTGAGATGCTCCTTTGACTTCTCCTGCTCCTGCCTGAGCTGCTCCCTCAGAGAAGCGACCTCGTCAACAGCGATCTCCCCCTGTTCAGCTGCTGCGGGTTCGGGGGGCGATTGTCGTTCTGCTGAGGCAGTCTTCTTTTGCTGCTTTTGTTGCTTCATGGGCCTAACCTCGTTTTCAGAACGCTGATGAGAGATTTTTCCCCCAACAGCGCCCACGCGACGCGCCTCTCGGATTGTCTTTCAAGGAAAGCGAGAATCTGAGAGGGCACAAGCCTTTTCCTATAAGTTTTTTGGCAGACGCAGTCAATTAGTGCCAACCTCAGTTGGAGATTCATAGTGTCAGACAAGCCTCACGATACCGTCGTAGTCCTGGACTTCGGCGGACAATATTCCCACCTCATAGCCCGAAGGATCCGAGAGTGCGAAGTCTATTCTGAGCTCCTGCCTTGGAACACTGGAATCAGTGAGATTGGGGCCAAGGCACCGAGAGCCATAGTCCTCTCTGGCGGCCCCGCAAGCGTCAACGACCCAAATGCACCCAAGTGCGAAAAAGAGGTTTTCAGCCTTGACATTCCCGTGCTCGGGATCTGCTACGGACTTCAAATTACGGTCGAGGCGTTCGGAGGGAAAATCGAGCGTCCACATATGCAAGAGTATGGACGGACCATTGTCAACTTCGACGATCACACCGACCTCTTCAAGGGACTCAGCGATGAGGGCGTGTGCTGGATGAGTCACGCCGATTCCGCAGCAAAGCTCCCTGACGGTTTCGAAGGAATCGCACACTCAAAACATACCAAGTACGCAGCGATCAAGAGCAAGAAACGCTTGCTGTTCGGTGTACAGTTTCATCCAGAAGTCGTTCACACAGCTAGAGGAATGGATATCATCCGCAACTTTCTCTTTGAAGTTGCAAAATGCCGGCCGACTTGGAAGGTCGCTCCTCTTGCGAAGGAAATGATCGCTGACATCAGATGCACTGTAGGGAAGGAGCATGTTCTATGCGCCGTCAGCGGGGGGGTTGACTCGACGACGACCGCAGTTCTTGCAAACGAGGCTGTAGGGGACCAGCTGATGTGCATCTTCGTCGATCACGGACTCATGCGGAAAGGGGAGCCTGAACAAGTAAGGGATATCCTTGAACGAATGAAGCTCAGGACCGTCCATGTGGAAGCATCCGAGAGGTTCCTCAAGAGGCTGAAAGGGATCTCCGATCCAGAGCAAAAGAGGAAAATCATCGGGGAAGAATTTGTCCGCGTCTTCACTGAGGTTGCCAATGAACAGGGTAGATTCGAATGGTTGGCTCAAGGCACGCTTTACCCGGATGTGATCGAGAGCGCACACACCGGAAGCCCTGCGTCAAGGATCAAGACACATCACAACGTTGCTGGGCTTCCCGAATGGACGGCGTTCAAGCTGATCGAACCATTGCGATCTCTCTACAAGGACGAAGTGCGAAAAGTTGCCGCAGCTTTGGGGATCCCTGCAGCGATCACTGCGAGACACCCATTTCCTGGACCGGGCTTGGCTGTAAGGGTTCTCGGAGAAGTGACTGAGGAGAAACTCGCGATATGCCGTGAAGCCAGCGACATTGTTGAGGCGGAACTCAGAGCTGAAGGAGTTTACGAGAATGTATGGCAGGCGTTTGCAATAGTTGGAGACGATCTTGCGGTTGGGGTCTTGGGTGACGAACGAAAGCTCGGACACGTTGTTACAATCCGCATTGTCGAGTCTGTGGACGGCATGACTGCAGATTGGGTTCGCATCTCAAATGACCTACTCTCGCGGATGAGTAACAGGATTACGAATGAAGTCAAGAACGTTACATGGGTCACTTATGCGATATCCTCCAAGCCTCCATCAACTATCGAGCCCTGCTGATTCAGTATCCGACATTTGAAAAGTCGTGGCTCCAGGCGGTAAGACATCTCACAGTTCAGCCTGCACAAACGTAATCCGCCGGAATCAGAATGATGTCCTGAGATGATTATTGGCTGAGTTCAAGATTGGAGACTGCGTCATTACCGTCGTTCTGGGTGACATTACGCAATGTCAGGCTGAGGCTATCGTGAATCCTGCAAATAGCAGATTGATGATGGGCGGCGGAGTGGCAGGGGCGATCAAACGAGCTGGAGGCCCAACAATAGAGAAAGAAGCCGTTCGGAGCGGACCGATCAGGGTAGGTGAGGCAATTGCGACCAACGCAGGAAAACTCCTCGCACGATATGTGATTCATGTGCCCACCATGCCGCTACCAGCAATGAGCACGGACCTGAAGAGTGTCGAAAAAGCTACTACTGCGGCACTCAGAGTCGCAAGGGATCTACGACTCTCAAGCATCGCAATACCAGGCATGGGAACCGGAGTTGGGGGAGTTGACGTCACTGAGGCTGCGAAGACGATGGTTGGGGCAATCAGACAACATCTCTCGGAAGGGACGACTCTAATGCACATCTTCTTGGTGTCTATTGATCAGGCATTGATCGACGCGTTCGAGTCCGCGCTGCAATAGTCCTCAACTTGATTCTGTTCGGTTCGGTTGTGAATCTGCAGAGTTGGCTAGTTCTGTGATCTTCCAATTTGCGTGGGCGAAGACCTAGCCTAGTATAGCATGATCTGACCTTTTGCCGCAGAACGCCTAGCGTACATTTTGCCATGAGAAAATGCGACTCGCACCTGCAATCTGAGGAGCCTATTCCTTTCGCCAAGACGTCGATATCAGAATCCCTGAGAAGCGCGGTGTTCACCTTGCATTCCGCTTTGCTTGGCGTCTTCGCGAAGATCACTGAAACAACATGGGCCGAATCGGAAGAGAGGACCCGATCTATGTGCCAGAAATTCTTCTTTTCTCGACTAAGATGGCGGCCAATTCTCCCTTCCAACGAGCTTGAACCCTGACCCAAAGCAGAACCCGTGTAGAGGTACAAGGCTCGTTGGAAGGACACTGATAGATGCCTGCCGACCGGGACCTTGCGTCGCTCGGTCGAGCGAATGATTAATGTGTATACGCCTCTCAAACCCTATTCCGTCTCATTGCAGATGTTCACGGCAGACACGACACGATGGCTTGATTGTGGTGCTTCGACCTGAAAGCATTGATCTTGGCCGGGGGATATGCGACTAGGCTTCGACCTCTAAGCTACGCGCTTCCGAAGCTTCTCTTCCCAGTCGGTGGTAGACCTGTCCTCGAACAGACGATCGATCATTTGTCATCCTTCGGTGTTGACGAAGTCATCTTAGCTGTGAAGTATCTCGCTGATGAGCTGAGAGACTACTTCGGCGAAGAGTATCATGGAGTGAAGATCACATATTCCCTTGAGCCGAGACCGCTTGGAACAGGCGGGCCGATCGCGTTTGCACACAAATACTACGACAAGAACGAGACATTGCTCGCGATGAATGGTGACATTTTTGCGGAGATCAATATAGATGCCATGAAGCGCGTGCACGAATCCAATCACGCTCTCGCAACCATCGCACTGCACGAAGTGGACGATCCTACGCGTTTCGGGGTTGCGAGACTGGACCGAGATTCAAGGATACGCGAGTTCGTGGAGAAACCAAAACTGGCCGATGCCCCAAGCCGACTGATCAACGCTGGCACATATCTCCTAGAACCAGAGGCCGTCGATCGTATTCCTCAAGGGCGGAAGGTCATAATCGAACGCGAAGTCTTTCCTCGCCTTGCGAACGAAGGAAGGCTCTTCGGGTATGTCCACTCGGGAACTTGGTTCGATATCGGGAACCTTGACGATTTTCGGATCGCTAACTTCACGCAACTTGAGAACAAGGCTCGCGGTAAGGTGATTATTGGAGAGGACGCCACAGTCTCCAAGTCAGCGAAGCTGACCTACCCTACGCTCATAGGTGATCACGCGACAGTGGAAGAGGGAGCGAACTTGGGCCCCCGCACAATCATCGGTCGTCGTGTACGGGTCGGCGGAAGCGCAAGTATCGTAGGGAGCATAGTGTTCGATGACGTCGAGATCGGCAGGAACTCCTCGATTGAAGGAACCGTAGTAGGCAACTCGGTCGCAATAGGGAAGGGTGTCGAAATTCAGAGCGGATCGGTAGTATCTAGCCACGTAACCATTCGAGATAATGTCCATGTGGCACGTGATGTGTATATTCACCCTTACAGGGAGATTGGCAAAGACATCTTGAATCCGGGGCATGTCGTCTAAATGGCAGAACGGTTGGATGAACGACGTCTCTTCGGCACGAACGGCGTCAGGGGCGTTGTTAACAAGGAACTGACTCTTGATCTGGTCATTGAGTTATCTCAAGCCATCGGGACCTTCTTCAAAGGAGGCAAGATGGTTGTAGGTTCCGATGGTCGTACGAGCAGCCCAGCCTTCCGGAACTTGGCCATGGGCGGGCTTGCATCGGTTGGATGCAAGGTGTACGACATCGGTCAAGCTCCAACCCCGATGATTGATTTCTTGACTCGGGCTTGGAAAGCTGACGGAGGCATCGCGGTCACTGCAAGCCACAATCCGCCCGAGTACAATGGAATCAAGACCATCAAGTCAGACGGCGTCGAGACAGACCGGGATGAAGAACTTGAGATCGAGAAGATCTACTTCAGCCGATCTTGGAAAAGAGCCGAATGGAACCGCGTAGGCGACATAGTACAAGGCCTGGGAGCGGGGCTTCGTGAATACCTCGATTCAATCAAGAAACAGATCGACATCGAGAAGATACGATCACGGAATCTGAAGGTGGTCGTCGACCCAGGTAACGGCGTTTCAGCGCTCACAACGCCGATCCTAATGTCAGAACTGGGCTGCAAGGTCCTCACAATCAACGCTAATGTGGATGGAAGGTTCCCGGGGAGGCTATCTGAACCCAGGCCAGACACGATCGGCTCGCTCATCAGCTTGGTAAAGTCGTCGAGTGCTGATTTTGGCGTGGCACTCGATGGAGACGGAGACCGCGCCATATTCGTGGATGAGGCGGGCGAGGCACATTGGGGCGACAGGACCTTTACGTTGATTGCCGACAATTACTTCGCAGCCAACCCCGGTCGCACGATAGTGACGCCGGTCAGCTGCTCGAGGGCCATAAAGGAGATCGCTGACTCGCGAAACGGAAGAATCATCTGGACGAGGGTCGGAAGCGTTGACGTTTCTCACAAAATGATAGACTTGGGTGCCGATCTTGGCGGCGAAGAAAATGGCGGCATCTTCTACGCACCACACATCGCGGTCCGAGACGGATCTATGGCTGCGGCACTCGTCGCAGATATACTCGCGAAGGCGGGGCAACCACTCTCAAAGCTCCTTTCGGTCTTGCCAACCTACCAACTCTCCAAAGAGAAAGTGCCTTGTCCGAATCACTTGAAGAAGCAGGTTCTTGCCAGCTTGCGTGAACGCACAAGCAAGTATAATCCCGAAACCATCGATGGCGTCAAGGTGATGTTCGAAGACGGAACCTCCGTCCTACTGCGGCCAAGCGGGACAGAACCAATCTTCAGAGTCATGGCTGAAGGAAAAACCGCGAGCGCCGCGAAAAACGTGGCTGACCAATACAAGTCCATCATTGCGGAGATCATCAAAGAGAAGATCCGAGATGCTTGACTACTACACTGGCGGCATGGCTCTGACGGTTTCCGCGGCCGCTTTTGTAGTCACTTATCTGGCGACACCGCCTCTTGCGTCATGGCTTAAGCATCGAGGCATAGTCGGGATCGACGTTCACAAACTTGACAGACCAAAGATTCCTGAAATGTGCGGACTCTCAATCATAGCCGGCCTCACTGCCGGCACGCTCTCATTGGAACTACTGGGTGGACTTTCACCAGACATCGTTGCCTTTCTGGCAACGGTACTAATCGCTGGAGCGATTGGTACTATCGATGACCTTCGACCACTGAACCCGAAGCTGAAACCAGCCTTAACAGCGCTTGCAGCTATCCCAATTCTTCTCCTAGGCACCTACAACCCTCACCCTGTCTTCCCGCTGATTGGTGCTTTCAGACTGACCATCCTGTACCCGATCCTGATCTTTTTCGCGATTGCTGTGCCGGCGAACGCGGTCAACATGCTCGATGTCTTCAACGGCTCTATGAGCGGAACCCTCACAATCGTCTCGCTCACACTTGCTGCGGTTCTTGCTGTTTCAGGAAAAACGACGGCTATGGGCCTAGCGTTGGCGTTGTTTGGGTCATTGTTTGCGTTCTATCTGTTCAACCGCTATCCTGCACGTGTCTTCGGAGGAGACACGGGAAGCTTGGCTGCTGGGGCTGCGGTTGGGGCGCTTGCTGTGATCGGGCGGATTGAGTTGGTCGCAATTGTCGCGCTTGTGCCATACATAATGAATGCGTTCTATGGCCTCGCATCGATTGGTCGATTGTATGAGAGACGAGAGATCAAGCCTCGACCGGTCAGATTGAGAAGCGACGGGATGCTCGAAGCGACCACTGACAGGCATGCACCTGTGACTCTCACGAGACTGATTCTTGCGGAGGGACCGATGCCCGAGAGGCAGATCGTCCGTGTCATGCAGCTGTTGGCTGTCCTGTCATCTGCCATGGCTGTGCTGGCCTTTCTTCTCTTGGAGGTACGATAGTATGCGGATCGCTGCTCTCACAGTGCTCGTGATCTTCGTCTGTCTATCTGTGATCTTTGGAGTCTTCGTCATCTTCAGATGCCTATTGTTCGTCTTGCCGTATTCTATAACGCAGTTCCAGATTGTCGTGGAGATTCTGAGAGTACTTCTTGCTCTAGCGCTGGCTTACGCTTGGCTTCGGGTTTGGAAAGCAATTACTGATCGGTACTTCTGGCGATCCGTCAGTGTTGTCAGAGGCCGAGATGAGTCATGATGATACGCAATGGGTCCTCCATCTTGGCCAGTACGCGATCAGCCTTCTGTTTCTGACGAATCGCAAGTTTCGGGTCCATCAGGAAGCTGCGCACTCTTGCGACTGCCCTGTCGACCGTCAGCACTCTCTCGGCAAGTTTGCGCTTGAACAGGAACTTGTCCACATATGTGGGCTCAGAGGGGTAGCAACTGATTGCTGGAACCCCCATCAATGCTGCCTCCGCGCTCATAGTTCCTCCTGCACCAATGAAGGCCGAGCACCGTGAGTACAGCGCGATAGCGTCGACTACGTTAGGCAGAACGAAAGCGACGCCGGTCAGTTCCTTTGTCAGCACTTCAACCTGCTTCTCATATCGCGGTAGCACGACAACTTGGGTGCCTAACTCGTTGAGCGGCTTAGCCAGCTGCGTAATGATGCTTCTCCTTGCAGTTCCGGTTTGCAGGTACGACGCGTATTCCTCTTCAGGGCGCAGCACAACGATCGGCTTCTCCCTGCCTAAGCCCAACGCCTCTGTCGGATCCGACGCCGGAGCGTATTCTCGGATCCATACTACGGGATCAAGTGCGTTGTATTGAATTATGTTGGATGAAACCACACCGTATCGTTTCCATGCGCTCTTGGGAATCGCTCTTGGAGCGAACAGTTTCCTTGATAGTGGAAGTGTGAGTCTGCAGACCGCCTCTGCGTGCGGTGAATCGCAGATGGCATAGTGAGGGATACGAAGTCCGTATGCCACTCTTGCAGCTTCAGGTGAACAACAGGAGATTGTGAGATCAGGAATCCTATGGCTTACCAATTCTGCTAGTTCAGTGATCCTCTTAGAACTCTCTGCAAGTTTTGTCGGTAGATCCGCGCCGCCGTGTCTACCGATAACTGTTGCTTTCGTGCCTCGTATCTGAAGAAGCTGCTCAACTTCTCTATAGTGCCTGGTGGTGACGAAGATCTCATGTCCGTTTGCTGCGAGTCTTGGGACAAAAACCGAGAACAGATTTGCTTGTTTCGGTGTCAATACGTCGATCCAGACCCTCATCGCTAGCTGCCTGCTGGACTTCCACCGCGCATTCTTCGTCTCAACACTAGAACGCTCAGGGTGACATAAGAACTCGCAGTGGTAGCTCCTAGGAAAAGAGCGATTAACCTAAATGTACATCTTACTCGAAAGTATGCTCTGGTGTTTCTGAATGTCGTCCTCAGAGCTCATGGCCACGAAACCCGATGAGATTCCTGCGAGACTGAAGGCGGGACTGTTCACGATCGAAGTGGTTGGACTCGGCTGGATGGGCATGCCTTTGGCATGTCTTTTCGCGAATGCCGGTGCACGTGTGATCGGAGCAGATCAGAACTCATCTCTAGTGAAGGCCATCAACTCTGGCAAATCATCAATTAACGAAGAGGGATTGCCTGAACTCCTCGCGAAAGTTGTATCCTCCGGCAAGTTCACGGCGACGACGGATACTACAGACGCTACCTCAAGGAGTGATGTAATCGCGATCATGGTGCCCACCCTGATCGATCGGCACAAGAGACCATACTACCAACACGTAGAGGAGGCTTGCTCGGATATCGGCAAAGGAATTCGCCCCGGTTCTCTCGTACTCTTCCAAAGCACATGTGGGCCCGGAGTTACAGACAGGATTGTTAGAACTACAATCGAGAAACACTCAGGACTCAAAGCTGGACAGGACTTTGGAATTGCCTACAGTCCAATCAGAGCAATGGGCGGCCAAGGACTTACCGACATGCGAAAGTACGCCCGAGCTGTGGGCGGCATCGACAAGAGGAGCCTTGACGTTGCAGTCGCGGTATTGTCTTGCATCGTTGATGGTGAACTCATTAGAACTCGAAACATCCCCACGGCGGAGGCGTCGAAACTCTTCGAAACCATCTACAGAGATGTCAGCATAGCTCTTGCAAACGAGTTTGCGCTCTTTTGCGAGGAGGCCCGAATCGACTATTTTGAAGCAATGCAAGCAGCGAATTCTCAACCATACTCTCACTTGTTGTCGCCCGGAGCCGGTGTCGGCGGGCACTGCCTGCCCGTGTATCCATATCTTCTCTCAGCTGAAACTGAAAAAGGAAAACTGAAGATTCCTATGAATTCAAGGCGCACAAATGATGAGATGCCTAGCCATGTTATGAGACTCGCGGCCGATGGCCTGAGGGTATGTGGTAGGAGCGTGAAGAGATCAAGGTTCACAGTACTTGGGATCACCTACCGACCAAACGTGAAGGAGACAAGATTCTCTCCATCGGTGGAACTTGTCGGCCTACTAAAGAGACGCGGTAGCAGAGTCTGCGTATACGATCCATTGTATACTCCGGATGAGTTGAAGAAGATGGGATTCCACGCAGAACCGACACTTCCCGGCGCTTTGGAGAAAGCTGACTGCGCAATCCTTACGGTCGGCCACAAGGAGTTCAAATCGATCAAGGCCATTGATCTCGCTGCCAACATGTCGAAGAACTCAGTCGTCGTCGATTGTACAAGGACTCTTGATCCAGAGGACATTGAGAAGGTAGGCCTAATCTACAGAGGAATCGGTAGAGGGCTCTGGTCGAAATAACAAGGCCGCGGACAGACTGATAAGCAGAATATCCTACCTGTAATAACCACTTGAGGGGAACTAGTTGAAGAAGAGACTGATGGACATACTTGCGTGCCCGATCGACAAAACGTATCCGCTCGAACTTCATGTCTTCGAAGAGGGGGACGAGATTCTCTCGGGCATCATCATATGTCCCAAATGCAACAGATGGTATCCAATAATTGATGAGATCCCGCACATGCTTCCAGACGACCTGAGAGAGGAGAAGGAAGACGTTGCCTTCCTTCGCAAATGGAAGGAGAAGATCCCTCAGACTACACTCGCTGAAGGCAGACCGTTCAAGCTCAGCTAGCTGCGTCCCGCACGGAATGAAGGTTTTATAGCAACGACGGAGCCGGGGTAGCTTGGCCCGGGGCCGACAGCCCGGTGGAGGAGCCGGTTGCTCCGCCGAATGTAGTGGACAAAGGAAGAGCTGTTCCGTCTAGGCATAGCGGGCTTTGGTTCTCGTCCAGCGAGAAGAAACCCGCCGACGGGAGTTCGAAAGGTTCGTTTCAGAACCCGAACGTCTCCCCCGGGCTACCATACATCTATCTTTACGTCAAGAAGTCTAGCGTTTCATCAAAACTGCCCGGCTCCACACGAACGGCAGAATCTGTCTTCTGCAAGAATAAGCGCTCCACAGTTCATACAATACTTGGTTGGTGCACCGGATAGTCGGATTGCATGCGCTTCAGGCCTAAACGGAGAGGTCTCATGAGCGGTCCTTGTGAACCTGAAGAAGATGATCCATCCGACAACAACAACTCCACTAGCGATTATGATACCTAGCAACGGTTCTGTCCCGACCAGTCCATAATCAAATATCGTGTGCAAGATCACGGCCACGGACAAGCCCAGAAGACCTGACCTTCGAGCGCCTGTGAATTTCTGGCGTGCGAGATAGTATCCTATGATCGAGCCCCAGAGTGCGTGTCCTGGCACCGACAAGACCGCGCGAACGATCCCCAAGGTCGCTCCTCGACTCAATACGTACAGCAGGTTCTCAGGCGCGGCAAATCCTAGTCCAGCTATGGCACCATACACTAACCCGTCCATTGGCTCATTGAACTCGCGTGAACCGTACACCGAGACACGAACGGCCAGATACTTCGACGATTCCTCTACAAGCGCCACCACTAGCAAGAAATGCAAGAACAAATCGAACGGGTCAGCCGACGGCGGAAGGAACAGGCTTCCAAGCAGTTCGGCGACTATTACCGGCACGACAAGGATGGCACCTAATACGAATGTCTTGACGATGAGCCTACGCGGTTCCCTTTCATACCGATCGCGTGTGTAGACGAACCAAGCGAGGAAAACGATGGGAGCGAGTGCAACTACGACAAGTTCTAGATCCATCTGCTATACAAGCCCCGTGCTCACTCTGTAGCGCACGCTCACTTGTCCATCACCTTGACGCAAAGAGTTATCGTTTTACGGTGCGTATCAGGTCTCAGGAGGTGGCGAGTCTGGTCTGGAAGTATATTGAAGTGGTGGGCGAATCGCCAGAGAGCTTCGCGGATGCGGTCAAAGAAGCCGTATCGGAAGCAGCCAAGACAGTACGGGGAATGAACTGGTTCGAAGTAACCTCCCTCCGAGGAAGAATCACGAAGGATAAGGTCGAATCTTTCCAAGCAGTAGTGAAGATAGGTTTCAAGGTAGAACGCTAGGTGCAGGCGTATCCGCATGAACACACCCGTTGAAGCGCGTGTTCCTGAAATAGAAGACATCAAGCGTGCAGCTAGAATCATAGAGGACGTAGCCTACAGGACTCCACTCTATAGATGCGAACCCCTCAGCCGTCGATTCGATGCAAATGTGTTTCTGAAGCTGGAATGCTTTCAGCCTACTCGGGTTTTCAAAATCCGCGGCGCAGCAAACAAGATCCTGCAGCTCAGCCGCGCTCAACGAGATCGCGGTGTAGTCGCGGCATCCTCAGGTAATCACGGCCTCTCGGTAGCATACGTTGCTAGATTGATTGGCATCCCAGCGACGATCGTTGTGCCCACGACCGCGGTCAGAGAGAAAGTTGAGGCCATCAAAGAACAAGGCGCCACGGTTGTGGAACGCGGCCGTACCCATGCTGAGAGATATGCTCTAGCCGTGGAGATCCAGAGAGAGCGAGATGCGGTACTTGTGCATCCATTTGATGATCCACAAGTCATTGCAGGCCAGGGAACCATTGGTCTGGAGATACTGGAAGATCTCCCTGACGTTGACACGATCTTAGTTCCGGTGGGGGGTGGAGGCCTCATATCAGGCATCTCTCTGGCAGCAAAAGCAGGAAGATCCGAAACGAAGGTGTATGGTGTCCAGTCGGATAAGGCCCCATCAATGTATGAATCTCTGAAAGCCAGCAAGCCCATCCGCTTGAATCATATCAACACAATCGCTGACGGTCTTGCTCCCGGCGAACCTGGACAGCTCACATTTCGTATCGCCAAGAACTACGTAGACGGCGTCGTCCTGACATCGGATGACAAGATTCTATCTGCTACGAAATTCGCGCTCGAATCCCTTCACCTGCTGATCGAACCGTCTGGAGCTGCCGTAATAGCCGCACTAGACGGAAGCTACCAACCAAGAAAAAGAGAGAACCTAGTATTGGTGATCAGCGGGGGTAACATCTCACTTGATCTACTTCGTAGACTACTCAATGAACCCTAGATGTGCCTGAGAGAGGAGTTGACATGGTCTTCACGGTAGATATGCCTGTTCGTTGGGTAGACACGGACGCGCTCAGAGTCGTTCACTACTCCAACTATTTCCGATATGTCGAAGCAGCAGAGGAGGAGCTCTATCGTTCTCTTGGTTTCACTTTCAAGGAATTAAATGAGAAGTACAAGATCGCTGTTCCCCGTGTGGAGGCATTCTGCAGATACGAAGCGCCAGCTAGATACGAGAATGTCCTCACGGTGACGTTGCAGCTTGGTGAGAAGGCCGAGAAGATACTAAGGTACGATTTTGAGATCCACCGGAAGTCTGATGGTGAACTGCTCTGCAGCGGTTATCTGAAAATCATCGGCCTTGATCTAGGCACTTGGAAGGCAACAGCACTCCCCGCTGACCTGATAGCGAAAGTCGCTAGCGCTCTCAAATGAAAGCTCCACAGACAGATCCGCGCCGAAGTTTGCTAAACAGACACGTCGGCTGACTCATGCTGCCTTCAAAGGCTCTGACGAGACGACCCTCCTGTAGAGATCGTCCCTGAGTTTCCGTCCCGTTCTCTTCTCCCATTCAGTGATCGGTATTCCGTACTCTTTCTGAACTTTGTCTCTATACCATTCTGGGATCACGTTGAACGTACAGAAGGGGATGATGCCGCCGTCCGGCGTAGCATAGTGGATTGCGCAACGTTTCGCTCTTTCAATATCCCAATTGTAGAGGTCTTGGAAATGCATTAGGCCGATGAACAAGCTCTTGTGATGGAGCACCCCGAGTGTTCTGTAGTCGTGTTTGAGAAGCGAGTCGAACAGGATTCTTGACAGGTTGAGTCCTTTCGGCGCCTTGCTTTTGTCCACGTATTTCGTGAAGAGGTTATAGAGGAGCTTCAGACCCACCGCGTATTTGCTAGTGCCTTCGCGCAGATCGACGGCTTTTTCGTCCATGTATTCGAATAGTCCGTCTACATCAACAAAACGGGGCATCGGAATGATCTTCTCGCCATCCAAGAATACGTACGTTGCCATGCCGCAAGCGAAGTGCGTTGACAATTCGTACTCTCGTCTATGCGTCAAAGCCTCGACAAAGTTGCTGAATGGCATGCATGATGGAATTGGATAGAAGTCGTCACGTGATATCTCCCCTGCGAAGTCGTCCTCTATCCTCATCATGACGTCGGGAATAGTGATTCGAAGGCGTTCTCTCTCCCGCTCCGGAACTCGCCCAACAATGGAGATGGGTTGGAAGTTGACGCCTCTGATCGGATCTAGGTTCTTGAGCGCAAATCGGATGATGTTTCCAACCTCAGAATCATTGGTACCCTTGATGACCGTTGGAACTAGGACAACACCCACGTCCGCTCTTCTGCAATTCTCTAGAGCTCCAGGGATCTCCCTGTGGTTCTTCGGATTCTTCTCCAGCGTCGTGCCGTCATAGCTCAGATACATCGTGTTGACGCCGGCTTTCCTAACCCTCGCTGCGAGATTAGAATCCGTCGACAACCTGACGCCGTCTGTGTTAAGTTGCACATGTTCGATCCCCTCTTCCCTGCAGATCCTGATGATGTCGAGCAGATCTTCACGAAGAGTAGGTTCTCCTCCGGTCAGCTGGACAGCGTTGCAGGGCACTGGTTTCTCCTTCCTTAGCGACCTAGCCATTGATCGAATCTGATCCAAGGACGGCTCGTAAACGTACCCAGCCTTCTCTGCAAAGAAGAAGCAGTACCAGCAGTTCAGGTCGCACCGGTTTGTGAGGACAATGTTTCCGAGTGCTGTGTGGCTCATGTGTAGGTTGCAGAGACCACAGTCAACTGGACAGACAGGATCTTGTTTCGTGACAAAGGGATCCTCTACCCCTTTCCCGTCGCGTGCGTATCGTTTAGCTCGTCGGTAAATATCGCTGGATCCCCAGTAGAGCTCGTTGAATTCTCCGTGCTTTTCACAGGCCTTGCGAATCCAGATCTTACCCGCCTGTTCGTACACCTCGGCTTCTAATATAGCAAGACATTCTGGGCAAAGGCTCTGTGTATGACTGATTGGTGTCACAGGTTCCACACGCAAGGACGGCTCAGTGGCAGTTTTTGTCAAGATCGTGATCTCCCTCCGAGCAGGGGGCAATTGTCCTATTTACCCGTTCTGATTAGCCCTCAAACGAGCTTTCAAGGCACGCTTTTATCATCTGAGGCCTGCTGCTAGCGTGATTAAGATGTCATTAGACCAGCGCCTAGTTTCTGACACTTCGGCGATCATCAATGGACGAATAGCCGAGATCATTGAAAAAGGAAACGTGGCAGAGGTAATCATACCGCACGCCGCATTGGATGAACTACAAGCACAAGCATCGAAAGGCAGAGACGTTGGTCACACCGGGCTCGCTGAACTCAAGAAGCTCCGGGCACTTTGCGAACAAAAGAACATCAAGCTCACCTTCATGGGCTCCAGACCCGACCTCGACCAGATCAAATTGGCTAGAAGCGGCAGATTAGACGCCATCATCATCGATGTTGCAAGGAAGGAGAATGCGACCCTTGTGACGGCGGATTACGTGCAAGCTCTCGTGGCGGAGGTGCAGGGTCTTAGGGTGCTCTACTCAGCGCCTCCAGTTAAGACGGAGGGGCTCATCTTTGAGAGCCTCTTCACGCCGGAAACAGCGAGCGTGCATGTCAAGGAGGGTACTTTGCCGCTTGCGAAACGAGGGAAGCCCGGCAAGTTCGAACTCGTAAAGATATCCGACCGACTGACTACGAACGAAGAACTCGAGCATATTATCAAGCAGATAAATGACGCAGCCCATTTTAGCGATGAAGGATTTGTAGAAATTAGCCGCATAGGTGCTTCAGTGATACAGCTGGGCAAGTACAGGATTGCAATCACGAGACCCCCATTCTCTGACGGGTTGGAAGTAACTATAGTGAGGCCGGTCGTGTCGCTCCGTCTCGAGGATTATCGTCTCTCGGGGAACCTAATGGAGAGGCTGAAATCGAAAGCTGAGGGAATCCTGATCGCGGGCCCTCCAGGGTCAGGCAAGACAACGTTCGCATCCTCACTCGCCGAGTTCTACCTGAACCAGAACAATATCGTCAAGACGCTGGAATCCCCACGGGACCTCCAGGTAGGTCCGGAGATCACGCAGTACGGCCGTTTGGAGGGGGATTTTGAGAATACCGCAGAGATCTTGCTTTTGGTTAGGCCCGACTATACGATTTTTGATGAGGTGAGAAAGACCAAAGACTTCCAAGTCTTTGCCGACATGCGTCTTGCCGGAGTTGGCATGGTAGGAGTCGTGCATGCCACCGACGCTATCGACGCCGTGCAGAGATTTGTTGGTCGTGTTGAGCTGGGCATGATTCCTCACATTATTGACACAATCATCTTTGTCCACTATGGAGAAGTGGCCAACGTGTTTTGCCTCAACCTGGTCGTGCGCGTTCCCAGCGGGATGACTGAGGCTGACTTAGCTCGACCCATTGTGGAGGTCAGGGATTTTGAGAATGGGAAGCTCGAATATGAGATGTATACCTTTGGCGAAGAGAACGTCATAGTACCGGTTACTGAAGCCGTCCCCCAAGTATCCGGAGCGCGCAAACTGGCTGCCGAAAGGGTTCTTCAAGAAGTCCGTCGATTTGATCCCCAAGCTGAGGTGACATTCGTATCCGATAACAAAGCCGTTCTGAAAGTGGACAGCGAATCGATTCCACTCTTAATAGGGAAGAAAGGAGCCACCATCTCGAAGCTCGAGAAATCTCTGGGAATCCGTATCGATGTCGAACCTGCCACTCCGACTGGAGGGAATGAAATACGGTTCAAAATCGCGGAGGTCGGAAACGGGATCGACCTCGAATTCGACAAGATCCATGTCGGTCAAATTGCGAGTGTCTACATCGACAACGAATTCCTGTTCTCCGCTACTGTCGGAAAGAAGAGCCGAATCAGAGTTTCTAAAGAATCCGATCTCGGAAAAGCGCTCCTTCGCGCAATTGTTGGTAAGAAGACAATCAAGATCCTAGTCTAGACCGAAAGATCGGCCTGATGCAGCCCGATCTTGACCGGTTTTTTCGCCAGTTTCTCGGCCAATTGTTCGGTCTCTTTGGTGAACTGCACAAGGGAATTTCTGAGTGTGCCCGCTTTCTCCGTGAGAAGCTTGGATCGATGCTCAAGATCTGCGTATTGCGCCTGAAGCTTCTTCAGGTCATGTTGCTTCTGCCTGTAGGTACGGACAAGTTCGAGACACTCTGGGTCCTGCAGGTACGTTCTTCGTTCGCCCAGAAGCTTTGTAGCTTCGTGATGTATTCCATCCAAGCTGTTCTTTTCGGCGACATTATCAATTCTTTCGAGGACTTTCCTCTCCTCGCGCTGCTTTAGCAGAAGCTTCTTTCGTTCCACTGCCTGCTGCATGTTCCTCAGGATGGATTTCAGGAACGGGTATCCGTCTTCTTCATGGATGAACGCCGTGAATGGTCGCTTGAGGTATTCTGAAAGTTTGTCTCTGACCTCGGGGGCCATCGGAAACTCGCCTCTGGCAGCCATCGTCTCGAGCTTTCGCAATGGCCTCCCCAAGCGCCTGAAGCCCATAGCCAAGAGATCTCCGCGAAGTTCTCTCAGCCTATTGTCAATCTCCCTCAACTGCGCGACTTTCGGGTTAGCGGCAAGCGATTCTATTTGACTCTCAACATCCGAGATTTGTGGGCTGAAGCTTCTGGCCTCGTCGGCTACCAATTTGCACTCAGCGATTTGTTTCTGCAGCGACTCCTCCAGATCTTGGATCTTCTCTACCCTTGTGTGGGTTTCCTCAAGCCGGCGCAGCAAGTCCCCATCTTTGTTGAAGAGATCCCAAGCCTGCTCTCCAAGTCGACGAAGTCTGTCGATTGAGGCGTTGAGGCTCATCATGTCGAGGATGTAGTAGGGACGAATATGCCCAATCCACCTGTCACGCACCTTGGCGGCATCGCTGGCGAGTCTCGTGGTGGTGTCGCTGAACTGCTTCAGTCCCTGGTACGTATGGGGGTCCCCAGGTGGATTAGCTGCGAGAAGATTTTGGAGTTCTAGGCACATTCGGGTTACGGCCTTTGCAGATTTGTATATGGCTCTGTCGTTTCTCTTCTCCGCGGAGTCTTTCTCAGATTTCGCTGTTAGATCTGCTACTACTTCGTTGAGCGAGGCGATTTGTGCCTCAGTATCACTCTTTGCTTTCGCGATGGCCTTGTCAGCGTTGGCGATTTGAACTCTTAGCACACCTTTGAGCCAGGGTTCCAGCTCATTGGGCCTAACAGCAGCTTCCATGGTTCACCATGGCATTGTGTAACAGCAAAACAATTGCGGTGTAGGTTCGCACAAGTATGCGTTTCGCCGTCTCAACGGGCGTCTTCTCGAAGCGTGACCAAGCTCGTCTCTACGAGTTCCCGCGCCTTGTCGATGCGTCTGTTCAAGTCATCAAGTGCTCTCTCGTACGCTTCTTTCGACATCCTTCCTGAGCGGTACTGTGCCTTGAAGTGTTCTTCGCCTAGACGATTCGCGTCGATTTCGGCCTCAGCTTTCTCCATCCGCATAATCATCTCACCGTATCTTGCATGGGACGCCTTGAGATCTTCCTTTAGAGGCTGAAGCGCTCTGTCTAACTCACCCATACGGACCTCGATCGTCTTACGCCTGCGTCTGTACTCATGCTTGTTGAGCGCACCTCGGGCGAGATCCTCAGCCATTCTGTCCAGCTCAAGCCTCAAGACAGCCCTTCCGTCGTAGAGTTCCACGAATTGCTTCAGCTTGTCAGAAGGAACAGGGATCTTCAATGCTGCGGGCTTTCCTCTCCTAGAAACGACAATAACGGCTGCCACCACTAACTCGATTATCGCAAGCCAAACCAGTAGGAGGGAACCCGACCAGAACGGGGTGTAGACGTATTCGAGACTCAATCCGAGGTCATTGTATGGCGTAACGTCAGTGAGCGTGTACGTGAGGCCGCGATAGAAGAACGATTGTGACATCGAGGAAGGAGATGGAGAGATGTTTCTAACGGTGAATCCGTCTGGAATAACTATGGTAGTCTCTAGCTTCTCAATCACCCAGTACTTCAAGTTCGACAAGAGAGAGAGCTTGCACTTGTTCGTACCCCACCAGTTTATCTCTTCCACGTAGGTTGCTGGATCCAGTTTGTACTTCAGCGTAAAGGTGAATGTTCGGTTCGTGCCGATGCCACCTGAATACCTAGGGCTGACGGAAACATCAGGGCCTTGGCTTGGCGCATCCCAGAGTTGGCCGATTTCATCGTAGGCCATGACGTCGCTGGAATTCTGAGGGACCCTGAGTTGAATCGTAGAGACCGGGCCGCCCAAACTCTCAAAATCGTAGGTTTCCGAGACCTCTATTGACCCATCTTCATTAAATCTGATCTCTCTCGCCACATCTGGCACTCGGACGATGAATTGAGCCGTGGAAGTCATGTTCAGTACGAATGACCTCGTCGTGTAGGGTTCTATCGGAGCGAAGTACCCATTGAGATGCACGGTGTCGCCCACTGGAGTCTGTGTGAGGTTCAGCCATTCTGGCACCGAGAACTTTGAATCAGCGCCAGCTGTTATTGTCATGTTCTCCGAGGTAGCCCTCACTTGCAGAATAGGAGTCGTTACGAACTGGAACTGGTATGCGCCTGAGGCTAGGGTCAGCAGATTCGTGTAGACGGATGTCACCGTTAACTTGTAGGTCTCGTCTTGAGCCAGCGCGTGTCCGAAGTCGACCTTGAACCAGTAGGTACTGCTTGAAGAGTCCAAGTCACGCTCGATAGTGAGATCTCTGTTCTGATCGTCTCGGGCACCCAGGTACCTCAGGCCTGTGGTAAGGTTTCTCGGAAGACCTATCGGTATGCCCTCCAGGGGGGTTGGGGAGTTGTTCCCCACCGTGAGCGTGTCGTTGACTGTGACCAGGCCCCAGCCGGTGATTTGTGCAACCCTATCGACGCTTACAGCATAATCGGACGCAGGTTGTGCGGTCACCGCCGAAAGCCCAGCAGTGAAAATGAAGATAATCATGAGAGCAGCGGTGCAAGCAATCGCCTTGTCCCTCATTCCCGGAACCTGTCCTTGCGCTCTCTCTTTGAATGCTTTGTCGTGCGCGACATCAGCGCGATGAACCCGACTTGGGGCTTCCACTTCAGTCGGCCGTAAGTCGCTCTCCACGACTTTTCGGCAACTCAACTGATGATCGCTATTTAAGAATGCCGAACTTGTTCCGTCTGTCCTCAGGCTTCCTAGCGGCGAATTCACTACTGGAGGAGAGATGTCCTCCAGTCCGCTGGGACCTTCTTCAATTTCCTTGCGGGTATTCCGACGTAGATCGAGCGGGCAGGAACATCACGTACTACCAGAGACTGAGCTCCGATGACTGAGCCCTCACCAATCTCGATGGATGGCATCAGCAATGAGTTGGCGCCTATGCTTGCGCCTCGCCGAACTGTCGGGCCGATAAGCTTTGTCTTCTTCTGAGTCACATACTTGTCATTAGTAAGCACGGCATGCGGCCCTAGGAAGACTGAATCCTCGATTGTGGAATTAGTGCAGATGTAGCCGCCGGTCTGAATCGAGACTCGTTCGCCGATCTGGCATGATCCGTCTATGGTGACGCCTGTTCCGATTAACGTGTTCCTGCCGATTCGGACGTTCTCTCGAACCATCACATTGTGTCCGAAGGAGACATCGTCACCTACTGAAACGTCGGAGTAGATGCATGTCCCGGACCTGATGACACAGTTGCGCCCGATGAGGAGTTGGCGTCTGCTGGGGATACCGTGGATGTTCCGTCCCTGGCTGACGGAGTCTGTCAACTCGGTTCTTGATGGGAAGCCAAGTACAACGTTTGGTCCGATGAAAGAACCGGGTCCGATCCTCGTTGGCCCGTACACTACAGCGTTCGGTTCTATTCTGACCTTCTCGCCAACTGTCACTTGACCGAGGAGTCTGGCACCTTGACTGATGATGCAGCTCGGAGCTAGGGACGCATCTTTGTCGACCCAAGCACCGTTTTGGACTTGCGGAGTGGCTCCTGTCAAAGCTAACCCTGAGCCGATGGGATCCTAGCGCAAGATATTAGTTTGGTTCCTAGGCAACCTCCATACGTTCGACTGATGAGTGATGAACGAACCGCATCCCTTCATGCCCAACAGTGCGCGAAGAATCAAAGAGGAGATGCTGCACGACCTGGGCGCTCGCTATGTGGAAGCCCTCTTCGGCGACATCCCCGAACCGATTAGGAAAAGCTCTACTCTGAATTTGCCTTCAGCCCGATCTGAGATGGAAACCAAGCGGGTGGTCGAGGATCTGCTGTCGAGAAACCTCTCGACGAGGGAAGTTGTCTCCTTCTTGGGAGGAGGAGTCTGGCCTCATTACGTTCCGGCCGCTGTGGACGAAATAGTCTCCCGATCTGAATTCCTCACATCCTACACTCCCTACCAACCAGAAATCTCGCAAGGCATGCTCCAAGCCCTGTTCGAATACCAAAGCATGATCGCCGAACTAATGGGGATGGAGTTCGCGAACAGCTCACTCTACGACTGGGCAACTGCTCTCGGGGAAGCGGCGCGAATGGCATCCCGCGTGACAGGCCGAGATGAGTTCCTCGTACCTCATTACGTCCAGCCTGACAGGATTCAGACTTTGAAGACGTTCTGTGAGCCCGCCCGAATACGCGTGGTCGAGGTTGAGCAGGATAAGCGAACTGGAGCCCTCTTGGATGGTGACCTTCAGGAGAAGATCAGTTCGAAGACCGCTGGCGTGTACGTCGAGAATCCATCGTACCTTGGTTTCCTTGAAGTCGGAATGAAACGAGTCGGAGAGATAGCTCACCAGAAAGGGGCATTGTTCATCGTCGGTGCCGACCCGATGTCGCTTGGATTATTCGCATCACCCGGCGAATTGGGGGCAGACATTGCGATCGGGGAGGGGCAACCCCTTGGAAACCACATGAACTATGGCGGCCCTTTGCTTGGGCTCTTCGCTTGTGGTGATGAACGGTTACTGAGGCAGATGCCGGGGCGCCTGATAGGAAAGACGACGACCAAAGATGGCAGTTCAAAGGCTTTCACGATGGCCCTTCAGACGAGGGAACAGCACATTCGGCGGGAGAAGGCCACCTCGAACATCTGCACGAATGAGGCACTCTGTGCGTTGGCTGCTGCCACATATCTTTCACTACTTGGCCCGGGTGGACTTGAAAGACTAGGCAAGATCATCCTTGACAACTCACACTACACCATGCAACAATTGAGGGAGTTAGAAGGTCTCAAGGTGCCGCTCTTTGAAGCGCAACACTTCAAGGAATTCGTTGTTGGTTTCGATCGCACAGGCCTAACAGCCTCACAGATCAACGCGGAACTCGCCAAGCGAGGCATTCAAGGAGGTATCTGTTTGCACGATCAATTTCCTGAGCTCGGTCAGTCCGCGCTCTACTGCGTGACCGAGTGTCACACTCGCGGCGATATCGATCGACTTATCGCGGCGATCAGAGCGATCCTGGGGGAGAGATGATGACGTTCAAACAGGCTCAATGGAACGAGCCCCTCATCATCGAAAGATCTAGAGAAGGAACTGTGGGCTTCTCTCTTCCGGGCCCTGAGAAACCCACGGTCGACGTTCCGGTTGAGCTTCTCCGCAAGAAACGTCCTCAGCTGCCAGAAGTGTCTGAGACTGATGTCATCCGTCACTATGTTCGGCTATCGCAGGAAAACTACGGAGTGGACCTTGGGATTTACCCGCTCGGAAGTTGCACGATGAAGTACAACCCGAAGGTGCTGGACAAGATCGTCGCAAGCGCAAAGATCCAAGACCTCCATCCTCTGCAGGACGCTGGATCTGTGCAAGGCATCCTGAGAATACTTCGCGAACTTTCTGAATGGCTCGCCGAAATAGTCGGATTAGACAAGGTCTCGCTTCAGCCAGCCGCAGGCGCGCAGGGCGAATTCGCTGGGGCAATGATCATGAGAGCCTTTCACAAACAGAACGGAGATCTGGACAGCAGAGACGAGATCATCGTACCTGACTCAGCACACGGGACGAATCCGGCAAGTGCGACGATGGCAGGCTTCAAGGTTGTTGAGATACCATCCAATACGGATGGGTGTGTGGATACCGACGCTCTTCGTGCCTCGCTTTCTCACAGAACCGCCGGCTTGATGCTCACGAACCCAAACACTCTCGGAATATTCGAAGCAGACATCCTTGAAATCGCGAGACTGGTTCACGAAGCCGGTGGCCTCCTCTACTATGATGGCGCAAACCTGAACGCGATGCTCGGAAAGGCCAAGCCCGGACGGATGGGGTTCGATATCGTACACATCAACATCCACAAGACCTTCGGCACCCCCCACGGAGGAGGAGGACCCGGCTCAGGCCCAATTGCGGTCAGCAAGAAGCTTGAAGAGTTTCTTCCCGTTCCCACCGTAGAGCGAGACCGCGACACATACTATTTGGACTTCAATCGGCCCAACAGCATCGGGAAGATCCGGAGTTTCTGGGGAAACTCATCAGTCCTGCTTCGCGCCTATGCCTATATCATGATGATGGGACGCGATGGACTTGAGGAAGTCGCAGAGATTTCTGTTCTTAACGCAAACTACCTCGCAAAGAAACTAAGCCAAGTGCGCGGCCTTGAATTGCCGTTCCCACACAAGATCAGGAAACATGAGTTCGTTCTCAGCGCCGCCAAGATGGCACATGAGACGGGCGTCACAGCTGCGCATCTCTCGAAGAGACTGCTTGATTCCGGAATCCACGCCCCCACAGTCTACTTCCCCCTCATTGTGGACGAAGCCATGATGATTGAACCGACTGAAACAGTGAGCAAGCAGGAACTAGACGAATTCATAGCAGCCTTCTCAAAGGCGAGCACTGAAGCATACGCGAATCCCGACGCTGTGAAGGATTCTCCAAAGAACACTGCCGTTACCAGGATCGATGAGGCGAGAGCTTCTCATCCCAAGACCATGCAATTGACATGGAAGCAGAAAGGCTAAACGGTTTGAGAAACGTAACGTTTTTCCTAGGGTTGGAAACGTAGAGCACATTGTGCCGGGTCTTCAATGAAGGTCAAGGTCAAGTTCTTCGCACTTGTGAGAGAACTCACAGGCAAGAGAGAGGAGGTTGTTGATCTGGACGATCAAGCAACCGTCCGAACACTCCTGAGCAAGCTCGTGGAGGAGTACGGCGCCAAGTTTCACGACTACATATTCGACCCTGCATCGAAGGAACCAAGAGGGCACCTGCAGTTTCTGATGGACGGGCGCAACATCGCGCTGATGCAAGGTCTCGATACGGTCTTGAAAGAGGGAGCGAGCCTTGCGATCCTACCGCCGGTGGGCGGCGGATAGAAACTTGGCAAGATGAGCTGAAGATTTGACCTATTGCGAGTCTTAGATTGCGAAGGAAATGCTATTCCTGCGCCAGAGAGCGGCCTTGGGACTGGTGACGGTCGGTTCGGTAATTCAGCTGTATTTCAATCGTATTACGTAACGCTATATAAGTCTCGCCCAATACTTGCATCACTCCACCGCCAAGCACGCAGAGATATTCGGAGCCCTCGCAACATGGTTCTCAACTCGACCCTCTCTCAGTTGCCTGAACTCTATGCGAGATTCCCTCGCGTCTCAATCGTAGGCGTCGGCGACGAAGGAAACGACATTATCAGTCGGGTATTCGAGCACGGAGGCTCGGGTGCCCAGTGCATATCAGTCAACACTGACAACACTAACCTCGAGCACATCTACTCACATGAGAAAGTGCTGATCAAGGGACAGACTGTCTACGATGCGGGAACATCCGGCGAACACAAAGCTAAACAAGAAACGATTCAAGAATGCGCGAGCCTCATCACCCCGCTTCTCACTGGCGCAGATATCACCTTCATCATCGTGGGAACTGCAGACGCGGGCGAGCTCAACATAGCCGCGGCCACTGCAAGCGTGGCCAGACAAATCGGAGCTGTCACGGTGGGCATGGCGATCATCCCGTCAGACTCACAAAGAGACGACGGCGTGATTGCACCTCACGGGCTAGCGCAGATGCGACACAGCTGTCACACTATGGCGATAGTTGACGCCAAACGCTCGGCGCAATTTTCGGAGTACCCACGAGAGCTATGTGGTGATTCGGCGGACCAACTAGTCATTGATACCGTCTCGGGCCTGTCCCAAGCTCTTGCGTGCCCAAGTGCTGTCAATATTGAGCTTCCAGCATTTCGAGAACTGATGATGCATGGCGGGATTGCTCATGTTGGAATCGCCCACTCGTCCTCTGCTCTCAGGATTGAAGAAGCAACGATAGGCGCTCTCAGAGCCCCCTTGCTCTATGACAACGTTGCGCGTTGTCGCGGCGCCCTCATTAACGTGCGTGGCGACTCAAGCCTCACAATCGAAGAGGCTGAGAGAGCGGGTCAGCTTATTGCAGAACGAGCGGGATGGAACGTACCTGTCGTGATGGGAACTGTGGTCGACGAATCGTGGTATGAGGGATGTCAAGTCTCGGTCCTCCTGACGGGAGGCGTCTATCCGTACATCCCAGGCGGATACAGGAGATTACCCCTAGACATGTATGAAATGGAACCTGGCGGAGAAGAGGAAGGACCCTTAGACCTCGAGTTGGATTTGGACCAGCTGGAAGAGGCCTAAAGGCTTCTGAGCGTCCTTGCCACCTTGAGGAGTTTCTTGCTGAGCGGTGTCGGTCCACCCGCAGGTTGAACAGATCCTCTTCTTATCGCGCTGAGAATGTCATCAACACTTCTAGAGTTGTTGTCAATCAGAGTATAGGCATCACCGACAGTCTCAGGTATGTGCGAGTCGCTCCCGCCAACCATGGGAAGATCCAGCCGATTCGCCATCCACTTCGCGACTCTAGTGTTGAGACGGAAGAACAGGGCGTCAGAATTGATTACCTCGATTGCCTCGGGTCTCGACGTTAGCTTGAGCGGATTCACACATGGAGATATCGGGTCGAAAGGATGCGGAACTATTGCGACTCCTCCGGCGCGGTGGATCATCGCGATTGTTTCGTCTGCTGTTTTTCCTTTCGCGATTGGAACCGATATTCCAAGTCCGATGATGTGTCCTTGTCGCGTTGATACTTCGATTCCTGGCAGGATAATCGTCTCTGAGCTCCTCACTTGGGTGATTGCATCATGATTGGTGATGGCCACGCCGTCGAGGCCTCTTTCCTTCAGGATTAGTGGAAGTTGCTCTGGCTCTACGAACGCGTCGTTTGAGCCTGTTGTGTGAACGTGAAGGTCGATCTTGAGTCTCATTGGACACGGACCTATCTCAGGCGACGCCTTGGGTGTGACCTGCAATCTGTTCGTCAGAGATTTTCTTGAATAACGGCGTGGGATCGCCTATCACGTGACCTTCACGGAGACGTACCTCACCGGCTTCTTCCCAACGCGCGTTGGACACGCCGTTCTGCAAGCCAAGCTGCGACCAGATCGACTCTGCGGTCACGGGCAGGAATGGCGCCAGAAGAATCGCAAGGGACCTCACCAGCTGTGCACATATGAACATCGTGGTGCGAGCGCGAACACGAGCTTTGTCTTGCTTGATTGTATGCCATGGCTCACTTTCGCTAAGGTAGAGGTTCCCATCTCGAGCGAGATCGATCACAGCTGACAGGCCCTCTCTCAGCTTGCACTGATCAAGCACGATACTCGTTTTCTTCGGCGCTTCCTGGAGTCTCGCTAAGATCGCCTTGTCACGATCGTTGAATTCGCCTGGTGCAGGGATCGCGCTTGAGAAGTTGTTCTTGATGAAAGTCAGGGTCCTGTGGATGAAGTTGCCGAGCACGTCGTTGAGGTCTGCGTTCACTCGAGCTTGGAAATCTTTCCAAGTGAAGTTGGCGTCTTTCGTTTCAGGTCTAATCGCGATCAGCAGATATCTCCAGTAGTCGGCTGGTGCAACTCGCAGCGCCTCATCCATCCAGACCCCGATTCGGTGGCTCTTCGAGAACTTCTTGTTGTCGAAGAGTATGAATTCGGTCGAAGATACTTGCCATGGTAGAACGTACGGTTCCTTCGTCGCCATGAGCAAAGCTGGAAAGATTATCGTGTGAAATGGAATGTTGTCTTTGCCGATGAAGTGTACGTTTTTCGTCTCCTTGTCGAACCAGAACCTCTTCCAGTCTTCGGGTTTTCCGTTTTTCTCGGCCCATTCCACAGCCGCAGAGACGTATCCCAGAACCGCTTCGAGCCAGACATAGATCGTCTTGTCCTCTGCGCCGGGGAAGGGTGCGGGAATTCCCCACCTGTTGTCCCGTGTGAGAGCTCTGGGGTGCAGCCCTTCTTGGAGCCATCGCTTTGAGAAGTTGCGAGCATTCTCTGGGAGTTCAGTGCTCGAATCGATGTACTCGCTCAATGAATCGGAAAACTTGGGAAGGTCAAAGAACCAATGCTTGGACGGCTTGACAGTTGGGGTAGTGCCGCAAAACGCGCAACGGGGCGATTTCAATTCCATCGGATCGAGAACTCTGCCGCAGTTGTCGCATTGATCTCCTCTCGCATTGTCGCGACCGCAGTGAGGACATATCCCCTCAACGAATCTGTCCGGTAGAAAACGCCCGCACTTTGGGCAGAATGGGAGGTTGACGGTCTCTGTGAATATGTAACCATTGTCGTATACCTTACAGTAGAATTCTTGAACGAATCTCTTGTGGACCAGGTTTTCGGTTCTGGTGTAATTTGTCAAACGGATCTGGTACTTCTCTAGTAGATCGCATATGGCGGCGTGATACTCATCTGTAAGCTGTTTCGGCGGCACTCCCTTCTTGATCGCCTCAACTTCGATCGGGGTTCCATGCTCGTCGGATCCTGTGACTGAGATTACGTCTTCCCCTTTGAGCGACAGGTATCTTGAGAAAACGTCTGCCGATAGAAGGTGAATGAAAGTGCCAAGGTGTGGAAGCGTGTTGACGTACGGCCATGCTGAACACACTATCCACTTGCCCACTTCATGTCCCTCCACGAAATGCTGCTAACTCGATAACAGGCCCTGCAAGACCGCGAGCACGACGCGATATGATAGGTACCTAGAATCGCCCCTCCAAAGGCTGAACAGCGGATACGCGAGCTTTCAAATAGATTAACATTTTCAGTTGAAGTGCCAAAATGGGAACGAAGAAATAGAGCACAGATAATGTGCTCCCGAGGAAGAGTACGATGAGCGACGAGTACACAAAGCTGCTCGACAGCGCGATGGAGAAGATCCCTAAGAAGACCTCCTCCGGTGAACGATTCGAACTGCCGGCAATCCAGGGAATCAGGATGGGAAGCAGAACGATAATCCAGAATTTCAAGGAAATCGCCGACCGGATGAACCGGGATCCACACCATCTTCTGAAGTTCCTTTCCAAAGAGCTCGCCACTGCCGCGACGATGGATGGAGCACGCGCAATCTTCCAGGGAGTGTTCAAGGTGGAGTCGATGAGGAGGCTGTTGAACATCTACACGCAGAGATTCGTGATCTGTCCAGTCTGCAAGCGGCCTGACACGAAGATGGACAGGCAGGAGCGGTATACCTTCCTCACGTGTGAGGCGTGCGGCGCAAGATCATCCATATCGACGGCGTGAGAAGTGCAAGGCTGTGGAAGTCCACCTTAGAGTCATTCATGAAAAGCGTGGTGCACTGGTCGCTGTCTGTGATTCTGGTCTGCTAGGTGAGACTTTCAGACAAGGCAAGATGAAGCTCGAAGTGAGCACCGAATTCTATGGAGGCGCATTGTGCACGGTCGAGAAGGCCATGGAGGCGCTGGCAAAAGCAGATGTCGCCAACCTTGTTGGCGAAGCCACGATCAAAGCAGCCGCCGACAAAGGCCTAATAGACCCTCAGGCAGTGATCTACTTCGGTGCAGTCCCGCACGTCCAGATCGTGAGACTCTAGGACCGAGAGCCGCCGAGTATGCTCTTTCCAAGTAGAGAAGCGGTTCAACTAGTGTCGGCTTTTTGGACTTTTCTTCGCCCGCGAAGGAAGCATGACTGATTGAAGGCCTCTGAAAAGGTATCTCGAAGGAAATTCTTTGCAGGTCTCGGCCTATCGGCCTTAGGCACTGTGGGCCTCTACGCAGCTTATCGCCTCAGCAATCCACAGGTTCCCGAGATACAGAGTTCCATCACCACAATCAACCGAGTTGGGTCCGAAACCTCAGCGGTCGCGTTTCATGCTGAAACGATGTTAGAGAACCTCATGATTCCTTGGTCGCTCGCTTTCGCACCGGACGGCCGAATGTTCTTCACAGAGCGCGTGGGACGAATCAACGTGGTCGCTTCAGGCAGTTCTAAGCCCAGCTTGTTCTCCGAGATCCCTGTAGAGAACGACAGTGAGGGAGGCTTGCTGGGCTTGGCACTCAGCCCGGAGTTTTAGACTGATCGGTTTGTCTATGTCTATCACACCTACTGCCTTGGTGCGGGCGCTTGAATTTGAACCGTCGTTCCTGGTATTGTGTGTGTGCGCGTATGTAACGTGTGCTGGTCTTCTGCTGCCGTCTAGCTGGATTCCTTTTGTCTCTGGTATAACCTATGCTCCTTTTGATGGGGGTAGTAGCACACCGTGCCCCGTCTTTTCCGC
>Ga0315282_10000864_pt1 | contig 59309 bp, 69 predicted proteins | sample YL17G07_20_MG_FD_203693 | JGI IMG/M metagenome (GOLD analysis project Ga0315282, IMG submission 203693) | Sediment microbial communities from Yellowstone Lake, YNP, Wyoming, USA - YL17G07_20 | ecosystem: Environmental > Aquatic > Freshwater > Lake > Sediment | place: USA: Wyoming | collected...
CCTTAAGCATCTGCATGGAAACACGTGGGTCCTTCATTGATTACACGATGCCCAGAGTGATAACCCTCCTTCGTCACATCCATGAGGCTTTCGTAAGCTCGGAGGTATGGGAAAAGACCATCAGCTCAATGAGGGGCGGGAGGGTTAAGAGTGAAGGCGGTTCCAGTCCCCTCGATTAAGATCCGCTGGGTAAGGGGCATGGAGGACATAAACATAAACTCCGCCCTCGTCATCCTGGCTCTTGGGATCAGAGGCAGCGGCAAGTCGGTCCTCTTGGAAGCGTTTGCGGAGCACTACCTGTCGAGCGGCAACAATGTCTTTGACATGTTCGGGGCCTCCTCCGGTGAGGGCTTGGCTTGGCTGCGCTCCCCTTGGGTAGAGCAAGAGAACCTCCCCGTCCTGCTGGTACGCGGCGACAACCTCTCAGTGACCTCCTCATGGAGTTCGAAGAGCTGGAAGGATGTTGCCCTTCACGACCTGGAGGCGAACAGGATAGTGATCTCTGCAACTCCGTTGTACGAGGACAAAGACGAGGAGTTCAGGGCAGCCGGCAGTATCCTGGATTTATTGTTTCAGAGGTTCGGGTGGTCTAAATACATATACCTCCTCTGCCGTGAAGCCTCAAGCCTCTTCTACTCAAGGCTGAAGCTGCGCCACGACATGCTGGCTGCAAAGTCTGAGGGAAGTTACCTATTAAGAGAGAGCCGTCATCACGGGATCTCTCTTGGCCTGGATACGCAGAAGCTGACGGCGGTTGATAGCGACTTCCGTGTTTTATGCGATTACATCTTTTTCAAGAGCCAAGGGATCTGGTCCCTCCCCCGGGAGTGGTGGTTTCTCTACGGCTACTTCAATCCCACCTGGATAAGGAACATGAGGGCTAGCCAGTTTGCCGTCATATCGAGGAGGGGCAGCCTTGGGGTGGGGCTTAACGATCTTCCCTCTTGGCATAAGCGGGCGCGGGAGCACATACTTAAGGCGCTGGCGATTGATGTGGACAGAGGCGAGAAAGAGAAAGAAAGAGAAACCCTTGCTATTCCGTGAACGCCTATATAATAAAGGTTTAATCCTTCTTTGATTGATCACACACCTAGGGGGATTTAGAAGCTAAACCTCCTCCAGATGATGGAGGATAAAAAATTAAGTAAAGCTATGGTTTACAATAGAGTTAATTAGGTAACAAAAACTTATGATTGTATATCTCTAGGATGATTGCCTATGGCCTCAGCGACTGCCAGAGATAAAAAAGTGGCCACTATCGAACTTAGGTTGAGGCTTACGAGGATCTTCTCCAAAGTCATAGTCTTTATCCTTGTACTCTTCTTTGGTTACATAATGATGCCGTATCTGCAACAGATCAGCTTCATGATACCATTTCTCAACCTGCCCCTAGTCACGGTCGGCTCTGTTATGGTATTGGCAGTAATCGGGATATTGCTGTACCGTATTTTGAGCGACATCGTGGCTCTTCTTGAGCCAGTTTCTAGGGCGTTCAAGATCATATTAAAGGAGTTTGCTACAGATCGAGTGACCATTGCAAAGAGGGTGACCTACGATCTCCTCTTTCTGATTGTTGTATTGATAACATTCGCGGTTATATTGCCCCCGCTAAGCAGCTTGCCAGGAATCGGGATATACGTCGCAACAGCAGTGCCGTTGCTGGCATTGGCCATAGTGGTGCTGATATTCTGGGATCTGGGGAAAGTAATCTACAGCGAAGTGGAAAGGTTAGCAGACTTCATAGCAGATAAGCTAGAAGAATTTGAGGAACGGGATTAAGGCATTAGTATCAGCTACGGTGCCTCTTCTGGCATGCACTTTTCCAGTTCTCCGACAACACAAAACATATTTAAAGCAGTGATTGATGTAGTCCATCGGTGACGCTTATGGCTCACTATCTATGCGAGAAGTGCGGAAAGGTCATTGACAACAACGCGTTGATGGGTCTGCCGGGCATCAGGTGCCCCTCATGCGGTCACAGGATCCTCTACAAGGCGCGTTCGCAGATCGTCCACGAGATAAAGTCCCATTAGCGCCTCGACGCAGTTATCATCGAGCATGTCTCGAAGATGATTTTTGACGCAACAGCCGCCGTGCTGCCCTTGTCGTACTGCGGTGAGACCTCCATAAGATCAAACCCGACCACCCTGTCGTCAACAACCTCGTTCAGCACATCCAGAAGAACGGTAGGCGAGGTCCCCTCTGGCTCTGGGTTCCCTACCCCTGGGGCATACGCCGGATCCAGCACGTCTATGTCGATGGTGATGTAGACCTTCTTACAGTCTCTCAACCTCTCGCGTAGCCAGGAGGACGTTGCTTTTGCCCCAGAGCGAATCATCTCTAGGGATGTAAGGTAGCTTATCCCGCTCTTCTTGACGAAGTCCATCTCCTCCCTGTAGGTCCCCCTCGCTCCCATCAGGACGACCTTCCCGGTCCCCAACTCCTCAGCGACCCTCCTCATGACGCAGGCGTGCGAGAGCTTGTTGGACAGGTACTCATCCCTCATGTCAAAGTGCGCGTCGAAGGAGACCACCGTTATGTCCTTGAAAGCCTTTACCGCGCCTAGGGTCATCATGTGCTCGCCGCCCACCATCACCGGTACCTTCCTTGAGGAGACTATGTCCTCCACGGTCTCGGCGACCCTTCTCACGGTCTCGGCAGAGTCGCCGTGGACGACCGCCAAGTCCCCCATGTCGTGCAGCTTCACCTCCTCGAAGTCCACCCCCGTCCGCCACGACCAGGTCTCAAGGTTCGCGGAGACCTCCCTCAGTGCGCTCGGGCCAAACCTCGAACCGGACCTGTAGCTGGAGGTGCTGTCGAATGGGACGCCGAACAGAACAAAATCTGCCTCAGAAAAGTCCCTCTTGAACCCACCGAACCCCTTCGATGGATCGTCTACGTAGAAAGCCCCCTTCATCCTCTTCACCAGAATAAGATATATCTATCTCATTAACCTCTACTTGAATCTATCTCACTGGTGTAATATCATGGATAAGTATGATAAGATTGTCGATCTTGCCAAGAGAAGGGGCTTCTTCTGGCCCTCATCCGAGATTTATGGGGGCGTAGCTGGTTTTCTCGACTTCGGTCCCATGGGAACACTCCTGAAGAGAAACGTCGAGAGGCGGTGGAGGGAGGTGTTCATCCACAGGCACCACGGCCTCGTCTACGAGGTGGAGACCCCAGTGGTCATGCCCTCTAGGGTCTTCGAGGCCTCCGGACATGTGGACCACTTCACCGACGTCATTGTGGAGTGCCTCTCCTGCCACAAGAGGTTCAGGGCCGATCACGTCATACTCGAGCAGGCCGAGGACGTCAAGGGCATAGAGGGTATGACGACGGAGCAGCTGGACGCGATAATAAAGGAGAAGGGCGTCAAGTGTTCAGAGTGCGGCGGGAAGTTGGGGAAGGTGACCACATTCAACCTCCTCTTCAGGACCTCCATAGGCCCCTATTCGGAGAACGTGGCGTACATGAGGCCTGAGGCAGCGCAGGGGATGTTCGTCAACTTCAAGAATATATACACCACCATGAGGGAGAGGCTGCCCATGGGGCTCGCCCAGATAGGCAAGGTGCTCAGGAACGAGATCTCCCCGAGGCAGGGTCCCATAAGGCTGAGGGAGTTTACGATCATGGAGATAGAGTTCTTCTTCGATCCCGAGTCCTCGAACTGCGAACTGCTTGGCGAGGTCGGCGACAAGAAGCTACGCCTCTTAACGGAGGATCTTGTCGCTGCCGGCAAGACTGAGCCCAAGGAGGTCACAGTCAAGGAGGCCGTCAGGAAGAAGATGATACTCTCCGAGTGGCAAGCCTACTTCATGGCCCTCTCCACGGACTTCGTCTCGGAGCTCGGCGCCCCCCACGACTTGCAGATGTTCGTGGCCAAGCTCGCAAATGAGAGGGCCCACTACTCCGCACAGACATTCGACCAGGTGGTAAAGCTCGACAGGTGGGGGTGGGTGGAGGTCTCTGGCCACGCCTACCGGACCGACTACGATGTTTCGAGGCACCAACAGTTCAGCGGACAGGACCTCAGCGTATTCAAGAAGTTCGAGACGCTGCAGAAGGCGAAGGTGCTGGTAGCCCGCCCCAAGGTGAGCATGATAAGCGGCGAGTGCAAGAGCGATACCGGAAGGGTCCTCGCAGCTATAAAGGGGTCGGATGCCAAGGGCTTGAGGGAGCTTATGAGGTCTGGCCCGGCAGTAATAAACGGCGTGAACATAAAGCCCGAGTACGTTGAGTTCATTGAGGAGGAGCAGACCATCGCGGGGAAGCGCTTCGTACCCCACGTCGCCGAGCCTTCCTTCGGGGCGGATCGGCTCACTTACCTTGCCATGGAGTGTGCCTACACCGAGAAGGATGAGAGAGTCGTCCTGCGTCTTCCGAGATTCGTCGCTCCGGTTCAGGTATCCGTCTTCCCCTTGGTGAACAAGGACGGGATAAGGGAGAAGGCGCTCGAGGTCCAGAACTTGATCAGGGCAGAAAGCTTCCTCTCGGACTTTGACGATGCTGGATCCATAGGCAGGAGGTACGCAAGGTCCGACGAGATAGGCGCACCCCTTGCAATAACCGTGGACTACCAGACCCTCCAAGACGGAACCGTGACCGTGAGGGACAGGGACACTTGGGAACAGTCTCGGATCTCTATAAAGAACCTTACCAAGTATCTGAGGGAGTACTACCGCCGTTAATCTTAAAAAAAGGGAACATCAATACCATAGGTGGTGGTTTCGTGTCGCAAAGACCTCCAGAAAAAAGACTTCGCCTTAGAAGAAGGGACGAGATCGACAAGGGCACAGCAAAACTTAACTCCGCGGCCTACAAGTTCCTGCAGATCGCTGGCAGGATCGAGGTCGTCGTCGCTGGAAAGAAGAAGTTGGAGCTGAAGGCAACCTCTGTCTCTGACGTGCCTGAGAACGAGGTGTGGATAAACACCGACGAGATGAAGGTTCAGGGTCTATCAGACAACTCTATAGCCACCGTCAGGCGCACTCAGTAGATCGATCTGTCAGCTCACTTGTTCTTGCTTTTCACAAAGCTAGAGGCATTTATCCCAGCAGCCGCCCCCTGTCCCACGGCGACTATGATCTGGTGGCTCGTCCCCGTGCAGTCCCCTGCCGCGTAGACCCCTCGCACGTTCGTTTCCATCTCGTCGTTCACCAAAATGAAGCCCTTCTCGTCGACCTTTAGACCCGCCTCCTTTAGGATATCCACCGTGGGGACCGTTCCAACCGCTATGAAGAGGCCGTCCACCTCAACGGTCTCCTCGGCGCCCTTCTCGGTTCTGACCTTCAGGCTGCGGACCCTGTCCTCCCCGACCACCTCGACTACCCTGCGATCCATTATGGGTTCGACACCAAGTCCCTTCAGACTCTTGATGTATACATCATCAGCCGTTATCTTGTCCGTGTTCGGTATCCAGAGGAGGTTCTTGGTCAGAGATGCCAGATAGGTGAGGTCGCTGGCGGCCTCGTTCCCACCGCCTACCACCGCAACCCTCCTTCCCCTGAAGAAGAACCCGTCGCAGGTAGCACAGTACGATACGCCCCTTCCGAGTAGCTTCTCCTCGCCCGGTATGCTCAGCTTCTTCTGCTTGAGGCCCGTGGTCACGATAACGGACTTTGAGGTGTATTCTCCGCTGGGCGTCCTTACCTCCTTGAGATCCCCCGCTAGATCGAGATCGACGACCATCTCGCCCGCCTTTACAACACCCCCGAACTTCTCGGCCTGCTTGGCCAGCCTTGCCACTAGCTCGCTGCCCGATATCCCGTCTGGAAAGCCAAGATAATTATCTATGTTGTGCACATAGATGGCCCTTCCGCCGATCACTGCTTCCTCAAGCACGGCAGTGCTCACCCCGGCCCTCGATGTGTAGATCGCCGCGGCCAACCCTGCGGGACCTGCGCCGACTATTATCACGCCATAATTGTCCGTCATCAAACCCCCTCTAGACCTATAACTAGATAATTCTTCTTTCTAAAATATCTTCACGGTGTGAAGCTGAGAGAGGGTGTGGAAGAGATCATGAACCGGCGCGGTGTCATGCCCATCAACTTTAGGAATTAATAAACAAAAATGCTGATACTAACGTAAAAAATAGAAACATCACAATCTTTCCCGCCAAATCTTTATAAAAGGCATCTGTTTTTTAGAACGCAAGCTGAGGTGTGCAAGGTTGAGCCTACCCGCAGAAGAGATAAGCGAAATTGAAAACGGTGTATACCGAAGATCAATCGATCTGCTTTCAGAACACGTTAGGAAGGTCCAAGACTCCGTCAGGGTGCTTGTCAACGCATTTGACAACTTTCTCCCCTCCAAGACCGCTGACCTGAAGAGCGACTACCAGAAGATATCCGTCTTGGAAGAGGAGGCGGACGAGATAAAGAGGGAGCTCATAGAGCAGCTGACAAAGGTTGCCCCAACCTTCCTCTACAGGGAGGACTTCCTCAGGCTCGTGGCCAAGGTGGACGAGGTCGCGGAGCTCGCCCAGTCCATCTCTAGGCAGATTATCCGGCTCGCAGAGAACAAGTGGGTGCCTAAAGCCTCCATTAGTGATGGTCTCAAATCAATGTCTGCCGAAGTCCTTACGACATATGAGAGGCTGCGCGACGCGATAATGGCGCTGTCAATGAACCCAAGAAGGGCAATCCAGCTTGTAGGCAAGGTTCACGAGGCAGAGTCAAAGGTCGATAACATGTACCACGATCTCGACTTCAAGGCGCTCATGGAGGTAAAGAAGATCGAGAGGCTGCTGGTATACAGAGACCTTCTGGGACTCCTCGAACACATGACAGACTTAATGGAGGACGCCTCAGACGACCTGAGGGTGCTAGCCCTACACAGGGTGGCTTAAACCCGCACCACTCTTTCCTTTATTATTTATGCCCTGGAGTCCCCTAATTCCTTGGAAGGACGCGGCTGCACCGCTTATTAAAAGCTCAAACCAGAAGATCACCAGCCTGGTGAGTATCGTTCCCGAGGCTGCTATGTCCGCGGGGATTCCGAACCCCATGAAGAAGGCGGTCATCGTGATCTCCATCACTCCCACGAGCCCCGGGATGCCAATGGGTATCATCTGAACCATGCTCGCGAATATGGAGACGCTCAGAGCCACCCAGTAAGATACGGGATGTCCGAGGGAGAAGAACATCAGGTACGGTATGGATGCTATCAGGAACCACCTGGCTGTCAAAACAATCGCTGAGGCAAGGATCGAGGTCTTCTTTACGCCAGTTATTGCCCTACCGAAGGTGTTGAAGCCTCCCATTACACGTGCTCTCATATCCTCCACGTTATACTTTGACCGAAAGATTCTGATGAAGTTCCCCGTCTTTATCGCCAACCGCTCAACGAACTTCTCGAACCTCTGCGCTCTAAAAGCCGCATAGATGCCAATTACCCCCAGGATCAAGTCAATCACGGCCAAAGCCACGAAGAGGTAAAGCCCTGCCAGCGGCATTGCCTGCGTCATTATGATTAAGACGAGGCTGACCCCCAGCACTCCCCCAAACGTGATGCCCAGCAGGAGCCTGTGAAGGAGAACGCTGGCGGTAGCCTCACTGATCTGGAGGCTTGATCTCTTGGTGGTGAGGGTGATCCTAAAGATCTCGCCAGATATCGATCCGGTGGGTATCATAAGATCTCCAAATATGCTCACCAGGACTATCTCAAAACAGTGCCTGAATTTCATCCCGGGGTTCCCCAAAAGGAGCTTCCATCCAAATGCAAAGAGGCCGATGCATGCCAAGTCTATGAGGATCGTACTGAGCGCAATTCTGAGGTCAAGGGCGCTGATGACCTCGATGACGTTCCAGAAGCCCACGAAGTACAAGTAGCTGATGAAGATGATGGCACCGAGTACCAGCATTACACCGGTCAGGCTGATTGGAAATTTCTTCAAAGTGCGTCACTTTTTCCGAATAAGCTTTATGAATGAGACAGCCTTCTATTTTAAAAAAGGACTTCCCTTTTATAATTTGGGGTATTACGATGGTCGAAACCGATGTTATTGAAGCGTCCCTTCATGGGTCTAGAGTGCTGGTCTGGTCGAAGGAGGACGGCGCCAAGCTCTATAAGTCGGGGTTCTACGGTAAGCCTCTGAATGTAAACAAGCCAAAGGATGCGTCTGACGTAAACGCCTACCTAGAACTCTCCCCCCTAGAGGCCAACTACCTCTTGGAGAAGGGCGTTATCCGCATAAGGTCGGGCAAATCCCTGCTAACGAAGGAGAAGTTTCTCAAGCTCTCTAGGGGGCACTACAAGCTCTTTGACGAGCTATACGCCGTCTACAAGGATCTCCGTGGGAAGGGGTACGTCGTTCGGCCGGCCATGAAGTTCGGTGCTGACTTTGCCGTCTATCAATACGGACCTGGCATCGACCACGCCCCGTTCATAATACACGTCCTGCCGAACTCCGCGGACATCGACCCGATAGAGATAGTCCGAGCAGGCAGGCTCTCCCATACCGTGAGGAAGAAGTTTGTCCTCGCCACAATAGACAAGGTGCAAAAAAAGGTTCTATACTACATGTTCAACTGGTGGAAGGCCTGACGAAAATGCTCCGAGCGCAAGCTCCCGTCTTTAGCCGCATCGGAGTTGGCGGGGTTTAAATATGATTTCTGAGAGTGTGTTAAACGTGCTGAGGACCTCAACAGTTCTCCTCAAACCCGCCGATACACAACCGCTCAGCGAATACGCCGAGCAGTCAGCCATCTTATGGAACATCGCAAACTATGAGCGGAGGAAAGCCTTCTTTGAACATAAGAAAATGCCCTCTTACACCGCTCAATGCAGAGAACTCAAGCATACCGAACCCTTCAAGAAACTTGGAACCTGTAAGGCTCAGGCTCTGCTTTCAAAGCTTAATGAGGCTTGGCAGAGCTTCCATGCCCTTCTCAGACTCAAGAAGAAGGGCAAGCTACCGTCACACATCCACAAGATACGCCCGCCAAGATACTGGAAAAGGAACGGAAAAAGAGTGGCTAAGGCCTTCTATGTGAGAAACGACGGCTGGGGCATGAATGAAAACGAGATCTCAATCTCCAGAGCCGTCAAAATTCCCTACCAATGCGGAGAGCTGTGGGTGGGTAAGCAGGGAAGGCTTGAGGTCCGAAGGGACGAGCTAAGCGGGAGGTGGTATGCCCATATTCCAGTCGAGGTTTCATGGAAACCTCCGAGTCGAACCGACGCCCAAAAGAGGGCGTCTTTGGATTTGGGCATATGCAACCTTGCAACGCTCTACATGGAAGGCGAAAGACCAGTCATCTACTCCGGCAGAGCAGCTCTCTCAGACTGGATATACCACACGAAGAGGATAGCGGACAGGCAGTCAAAACTTCCACAAAGGAAACACACATCCAAACGTATTAGATTACGCTTCAGAAAAAGGCAGCGAAGGCTAAAGCATGCCGTAAACACTATGCTGAGAAGCATCTTTTCGCTTCTGGAAAAGAGGAACGTAGGCGAACTCTACATTGGAGACCTCAACGGAATCAGAAAGGAGGCAGATCATGGAAGGAGGGGAAACCAGAAACTGCATAACTTCTGGGCCTTCAACCTTGTTGAGAGGCGAATTATGGAACTCGGAGAGGAGTACGGCATCGCCGTTAGAAAGGTCTCTGAGAGAAATACATCAAGGACATGCTGCCTCTGCGGAAGGCGGCACAACGGCAGAGTGGAGCGTGGGCTGATGGTCTGCTCGGGAAAGCATATGGGCATCAACGCAGACGTAAACGGGGCCGTAAACATCTTAAAGGTAGCCGTGAAGAGGTCTCCCTCAGTCCTTAGCACAGATAAAAAGGAGACCAGCGGTAGCAGGCTGTTGGCACAGCCCCTGCTCTTGAGGTGAAACTACCATGAGTGGCAATGAAACCGAAAAGAGGCAAGAATCTCCCGAATTTATTCGAGGAGAGTGTCAGTCGCTTCGACTCGAACGTTAGGCAATTGGTACGCCGTTTGCCGGATCGGATGTGAACTTCTGGAACTCCTTACTTATCCTGGCGGTTATGGCGCCGGGCTTGCCCGTGCCTATCGCCCTTCCGTTGACCTCCGTCACAGGTACGATCTCAGCCCCGGTCCCGGTGAAGAAGACCTCGTCAGCGTTGAAGAGCTCGTGGGCGGTGATCAGTCTCTCCTCTATCTTTAGCCCGATCTTCTTGGCTATCTCGAAGACTACGGACTGCGTGATCCCTGGCAGGGCGCCCGTGTATGCCGGTGGGGCCCAGATCTCTCCGCTCTTCACCACAAAGACGTTCTCTGCCGTGCCCTCGCAGAGGTAGCCCTGTGTCGAGAGGATTATGGCTTCGTCTACTCCTACGTTGTTTGCCTCGATCTTTGCGAGTATGCTGTTCAGATAGTTGAGCGACTTCATCTCGTGGGACGTACCGTCGACGGGGTCCCTCCTGACCCACGTTATAATCGTCCTTATCCCCCGCTCCGCGACCTCTTTTGGTATGACCGATATACTCCCCACTATGATGAAGATGGTGGGCTTTGAGCACTTCCGGGGGTCCACACCCAGATCCCCTGCCCCCCTGGTGACCACGAGCCTGATGTAGGCGTCCTTCATGTTATTCTTCTTGAGTGTATTGATGACTGCTCTCTTCATCTCCTCCCTTGACAGAGGGACCTTGATCATCAGGCTGTGGGCGGAGGCGTAAAGCCTGTCCAGGTGTTCGTTGAGCTTGAATACGTACCCGTTGTAGGCCCTTATCCCCTCAAAGACCCCGTCCCCGTAGAGGAGCCCGTGATCAAATACCGAGATTGCAGCCTTGGACTTCGGAACGAACTCTCCGTTTATGTAAACCAACGGCTCTTCCAAAAGCGTTCACCATCCGTATATCTCTATGTAAGATGATAATATCGCATAAAAGCCTTGCGTCCGCCGTCCACAAAAATAGAGAGGGGGTCTATTCGGTCCCCTCTGACCATCCCTTCACGTACTTCTCCTGCTCCTTCGTCATGGTGTCTACCTTGATCTCCATAACGTCGAGCTTCAGTTTCGCGATGGCAGAGTCTATCTCCTTTGGCACGTCGTAGACCTTCGCCTTCAGCTTCTTTCTGTTCTTGATGATGTACTCTACTGCCAGCGCCTGGTTGGCAAAGCTCATGTCCATGACCTCGCTGGGGTGCCCCTCCGCGGCTGCAAGGTTAACGAGCCTCCCGTCTGCGAGGAGGTAGATCTTCCTCCCATCCTTCAGCGTATACTCGTCCACGAAGTCCCTCATCTTGAGCTTGCTCTTCGCCATCCCCTCGAGTTCCTTGATGTCTATCTCGACGTTAAAGTGACCGGTATTCGCGAGAATCGCTCCGCTCTTCATCCTCTTGTAGTGCTCCCCTCTTATCACGTTCTTGCTACCGCTGGCGGTGACGAAGATGTCCCCAACCTCCGCTGCCTCCCCCATGGGCATGACCTCAAAGCCGTCCATCACCGCCTTCAGCGCCTTCATGGGATCCACCTCCGTGATTATGACGTGCGCGCCCATGCCCCTTGCCCTGTTGGCAAGACCCCTGCCACAGTGCCCGTAACCCGCGATGACGAACCTCTTGCCTGCGAGGAGTACATTGGTTGCCCTAAGGATGCCGTCAATGGTGCTCTGCCCCGTCCCGTAGACGTTGTCAAATTCCCATTTTGTTTCAGCGTTATTCACCGCTATTATGGGGTACTTGAGTACGCCCTTCTCCGCCATGGCCGTTAGTCTGACGACCCCTGTCGTCGTCTCCTCCGTGCCACCTATAACCTTCGATATGTCGCCTTTGCCAGAATGGAGCTCTGTGACCACGTCTGCTCCGTCGTCCATCGTTATCGTGGGCCTGTGGCTAAGCACCCTCTGTATGCAGTCGTAATACTCCTCCTTCGTCTGCCCCTTCCAAGCGAAGACGTTGGTGCCCTCCTTTACGAGCGCGGCCGCAACCTCGTCCTGTGTCGAGAGCGGGTTTGACGCCGTGAGCGCGACCTTTGCCCCTCCGGCCAGCAGGGTCCTCACTAAGACCCCCGTCTCCTTTGTGACGTGGAGGCAGGCCACGATTTGTACGCCCTTCAACGGCTTCTCTTCGGCAAAGCGCTTCTTTATGCTCATAAGGACGGGCATGTGATCCTCCGCCCATCTCAGTAGATAGCTCCCCTTTTCTGCCAATTTGATATCCTTAACCTTGTAATCCATCAGCAGCACCTCAAGGCACTGATGATTATCTAAAAGCGTCATTTAAAAGCATGCTGTCAGGGCATAACGCAATATCGAAGCTGGTGGCACCTTCCGGCTACACCGACTTCACCAAGATCTCCTCGCGCCGGAATAGACTCGTCCCCACCTTGAAGACGATCATGTCCAAAACCACAAATCCTATGATCAGCATCACCAACATCGTGGGCCCAAACATCAAGAAACCCCCAACCTCTGAGAATATGAGAAGTATCGCCGGGAGAACAAGGAGTGCGCTGAGCTGTTGCGCCTCCCTGAACCCCTTCACCCTGACGGACACGATGACGGTCACGCCTATCCCCGCAAGAGCAACGGTCGGGGTCACGAAGAATATGAGTGCCAGCCACAGAAGGTTGGGGAGCAGTATCCTCCCACCGAAGAGAGCAAACGCGGTTATGTCTACGACAGCACTGTAAGCCACAAAAGCTAGGAAGGTGACGAGAATCGATGGTATGAAGGAGACCAGTATCTTTCCGAGCAGCAGCTCGCCGTCCGTTAGAGGGGTGACCAGGAGTGCCTCTATTGTCTTCCGGTCCTTCTCGCCCGCGAAGCTGTCCGAGGCCAGCACACTCGACGCCGTAATGGGTATTATTGGGAAGAAGGGGGCGAAGAAATACAGCGCAAATATATAGACGATCTGCTGCGTGGCGTTCATCCCAGCGATCTCGAGCTCTGGAGGCAGGTTCTCAGACATGGTTGTAGGAATGTTGAAGGATGTTCCGGGTATCGTCATCATGGCAGGGACGAGTATGATTATCAGCGGCAGCATCACCGTGATGAGCATCGGAACGACCACTAGGGGCCCAATTATCTGCCAGTTCCTCCTCATCTCGCGCCAGTCCTTATTGAAGACAAGCATGGCGTTTTCCAGCGTCATGTTCAGCCCTCCCTCACCAACTTCAGGTACGCCTCCTCTAGCGAGGGCAGGAATACGTTGACCCCCGTTACCATCGCACCGCGCCAACCAAGGTCCTAACGACGTATGGCGCAACGGTCTGAACGTCGTCAGCTACCACCAAGAGACGTGCAGATCCCTCGTCAACCTCCACACCCTCGACCGACTCGATGCCCCTGACCTTATCCACCATCTCCCGGGTGGCCTCTCTAAGGGTGGCCTCCAGCTTGGGGTGCCCCCCATACGGTTACGGAGTTCCTTCGCGGTTCCGACGACCTTGCTGGCGCCCCTACTGATGATCATCACCCTGTCGCAGAGCCTCTCCGCATCCTCGAGCTGGTGCGTGCAGAGGAGGACGGTGTGCCTCTCAAGGCTGCCGAGCCTCTCTATCGGGTCGGATAAGCTTCGACGCCTCGGGATCCAGACCTGTGGTGGGTTCGTCCAATAAAAGGATGGGCGGGTCGTGCACGATGGAACGCGCGATCGCGAGCTTCTGCCTCATGCCCTTGGAGAAGGTGGCTACCCTCTCGTTCCTCCTGTCCCAGAGCTGGAAGAAGTCGAGCAGCTCCTTGATCCTCTCGGAGACCCTCTGCCTGTCCGTTATTCCGTAAGCCCTGGCGAAGAACTTGAGGTTCTCGACCGCGGATAGCCTCTCGTAGAGGCTCGGGTTCTCCGTTAGGATTCCCACGGATTACGCACGTTTAATGATTCCTTCACGATGTCGTATCCGGCGACCTTGGCTGAACCCCCAGACGGTGGAACTATGCAGGCCAGCATGCGGATCGTGGTCATTTTGCCAGCACCGTTAGGACCCAGAAGTCCGAAGACCTCCCCCTCCTCCACCTCGAAGCTCAGACGATCCACTGCTGCGGACGTTCCGAATCGCTTTGTCAGAGACTGGGTCTCAACAGCCAACATAACGATAACCAATTGTTATTTCTTTATCTTGCTCCTCTGCATTATGTTTCCGTCCAGAGGTATCTTCGGCACCTCGAGGATCGGAATACTGGTCTTGCTCTCCTCGCCCAACATCTGCCTGACGGGCAGGGACTTATCTATCCAGTTGCTCTTGATCTCCGCCTCTAGCTCCTTATCTGATATGACAGGGTTGAAGGTAGCCCTGATCAGGTCAACGAGCTCCTTGTTGTTCAGCCACTCCTCCGGTGCCACGATGTGGGTGTCATCAAATGCCACGTGGACCTCAGGGGTATCCAGCCTCTCCCCAGAGAGCACCGTGAATGCCTTGTTGCTCAGGGCGATGGTCGTGAAGACGTAGTGCAGGAACTCGTGTGCTACGCACGCCTTTAACGTGCCCTCCTTCGCGTAGAGCAGGAAGGGGAGCGAGATCTCGACGCAGAGTTGGTATGCGCCATTCAGCTTGCGGATCTGCGTAGAGGCGTAGATGACCGTGCCCGAGAAGGTTGAGGACGGGTACTTGATCAGGATCAGCGAGGGATCAAACACTATTAGGGGGTAGCTCAGCCCAGAGGCGTCCTCGACAGCCGTGACCGCCCTCTCAAGGTTGGGAAGCTTCTCGTAGAAGCTTTTCAGTACCTCGTCGCTGATCCTTCCCTTCTCGTGGGCCTCGTTAACATTTTCGAGGTACAGTTTGCGCTGTCGAGACATTTGCGACACTCTAGAATGGTAGTTTGCTCTCCATCATCTTGACGAGGAACTTTATTCCGTTCTCCATGTCCTTCTTGGAGACGACCTCGCTGCAGCTGTGGACGTATCTCGCGGGTATGGATATGCAGCCAGACGGCACGCCCTCTTGGGAGAGCTGCATCGCCGTGGCATCCGTCGTCCCGCCCTCCAGCACCTCGAGTTGGTAGGGTATGCCCGCCTTCTCCGCGAGTTCCATCATCCACCCTCTTACTAATGGGTTCGCGATCGTCCCACCGGCCAACGAGTCCCTCCTACCGTCTGCAACGAGGATCGACGGACCGCCGCCCAGCTTGACAGGCGCCTCGCTCTCCGCTATCTCTGGATGGTCGCCTGCTATCGTCGTGTCTATGGCTATCCCGATGTCAGGCTTGACGGCAAAGGCACTTATTGTTGCCCCCCTCAGCCCCACCTCCTCCTGGACCGTGAAGACCCCCACCACCCTGTTGGTCGGCCTCGCCCTCTTGAGCGCCTCTATCAGCATGTAGCAGCCCGCCCTGTCGTCCATCGCCCTGCCCACGATGATGTCGTCCTCCAGCTCGGTGAGGCTCCTGTCTATGGTTATGGGCGTTCCTACCTTGACCCCGAGCTTCGCCAGCTGATCCTTCGTCGCCCCAGCGTCGATGAACATCTTGTCATATGTGACCAGCTGCTTCCGCTCCTCGTCCTTCATGGCATGTATCGCCTTGCACCCTATCACGCCATGTATCCTCTTCTTCATGCCGTGAATCCAGACCCTCTGGCCCAAGAGTATGTGGTCAGGTACGCCACCCAGCTTCGCGAACCTGATGAAGCCCTTATCATCGATGTGCTTTACGAGTAGCCCTATCTCGTCGGTGTGCGCGGCGGCCATTATCGTCTTGGAGCCCTTTCCCTTCTTGACGTACAGGTTCCCGAACCTGTCCTCCCTCATCTCGTCGACGAAGCCCTTCAGCTCCTTCTTTATGATCTCTGGCACCCCGTACTCGAAGCCCGAGACTCCCGGCGCCTCACTTACCATCTTCAACAGATTGATATCCATCTGATATGCCTCCATAATCCTTGCCGTATGTAATTTCTGAAGTCTCTATTCACTTCAAGCGTATTTATCTTGCGGCTATGTGAACTACCCCCAGCCTTCGCAGGGGGCTTCCTGCTTCACAGACGGGACTTGCCCTGCGACCACGGCTGAAGCCGGGACGCCGAGTAGGGGCCCCATCTCCACAGGCGTTGGTTCGGGCCATCCCAGCCCTACTCGAAGGATCCGAAGGGAAGCAGCGTAGTCCCTATCGAACCCCTCTGGTATGTTCTGCGAAGTCCCCCTCGGGTTTACCCCCACGACCATCCTACCAGCTCGTTCGGCCTTGTAGGACAGCATCTGGAAGAAGCGCCCCCAGGAGGCGTCAAGTATCTTTTGCGCGAGGTTGTGATTTTTTGCCATGTTCGAGATGTTCAGGTCTTCAATAGCGATCGCGTCATAACCGTTCACGTAGAAGCGGGAGAGCTTGTGGAGGAAGTCGTTGCGCTGGCTCACCAGCTTTTCATAAGCTCTGGCAAGCCTGACCCTTGCCTTCTCCCTATTTTTCGAGCCTTTTTGTTTTCTTGAAAGCTGTTTGTGTCTGACCCTTATCCTCTCCAGCGAGCGCTCGTAGAATCGTGGGTTCTTGATCTGGCGGCCCTCCGTGTCCGTGAGGAAGTGCTTGATCCCCACGTCGATCCCGACCGCTTTGCCCGTCTTGGGTAGCGGCTCTGGCTCGTCCTCGACTTGGAATATTGCGTACCACCTGCCGGAACGCTCGCGCTTGATGATAACACCTTTTACTTTTCCCTTTATCTTTCTGTGGGGTTTGATCGGAATCTCGCCGACCTTCGAGAGCACGAGCTTACCGTTCTCCAGCTTGAACCCCGACTGGTTGAAGTTGAGCGTCTTGAACCAGCTCTCACCCTTGAAGCGGAGCCTGCCAACGCGCCTGCCGTTACGCTTGAGCTGAGCCAAGACCTTGATGTTAGACCAGAGTTGATAGTTCACCATCTGCAGGACTTTTGAATACACCTCATCGGGTTCTGGCTTCTCGTGCTTTTTCAGGTCGGGTATGAGTGCTTGGATATCCGTTTGCTTCAACCTTATTCCCTTCTCACGTATCATATTCAGCTCGGAGAGCAGGTGGTTGTAGAACCAGCGGCAAAGCTCTATTTGTCGGTTCAGCACATGCTCGACTGTCTTCGATGGATACAAGCGGAACCTATAGCTAAGCATGACTTTGAGCCTCCACGTATTTTTTCAGCACATCGAGAGTTACCTGCCCTGTGGTTGCAAGGAAATACGACGGAGACCAGAAGACACCGCTCCAAAGCTTCTTCTTTACCTCGGGGAAGTTTCGCTGGATTTCCCTAGAAGTTATGGTCTTTATGGCGTTGATGTATCTCGGTATGTCCAAAGTCGGCTTTGCCTTGAATATCATGTGGAAGTAGTCTTTGTCACACTCCAAGTCGAGAACATCTACCCCGAAACTCCCGCTTATCTCCCTCACCTTCTGCTTCAGCAGGTCGACTACCCCATTTTCGAGAACCTTCTTTCGATACTTCACCACCTGAACCAGATGATACTGAAGGGCATATACCGAGTGGGCACCTTTGTTGAGTTCGTATCTCATAGTTATTACTTTTTTCCCACAACTATATATGGATTCCGCCTCTCATCCCCTCCCTTGTGGAAGGGGACTTCTCGGCGGTAGAGTTAACGTGCCTTTCCATGCCTCAGGCGAGGCCGTGCGCCCACTATCGGGTCAGTCCTCCCCCTCGATCTTGACCTCGATCTCCTCGTTCCCTACCTTTATGCGGAACCACCTTACCTCCTTCCGCTTCTCCTCCTCACCACTTTCGGTCACCGCCTTCATCTCTCCCTTCAGGAAAGAGGTCGCAAGCTGGGGGAATAGGATGTACGTGAGGGCGTCCTCGTCCTTTTTGAAGAGCCTCTTAGCGTCCTCTGGTATGCTGTCGAAGGACGGTGCCTTGGGCGCCTCACCCGGCTTGACCTTCTCCAGCAGATCCCTGCTTATCTCGCCCGGGGGCTTGCCGTAGTACCCCCTGACGTAGTTCTCCAGCTCCTTGATCAGCGTGCCGTACCTGCTGCCCATTATGACGTTCATTACCGCCTGCGTCCCTACTATCTGGCTCATGGGGGTCACAAGCGGTGGGTATCCCAGGTCCCTCCTCACGACGGGCACCTCCTTCAGGACCTCCTCCATCTTCGAGAGGGCGTTGTACTCCTTCAGCTGCACCACGAGGTTCGAGAGCATCCCGCCCGGGATCTGGTGGCGGAGCGCCCGCGGGTCAATCCTCTCGGTGGCCTCGGAGGTGTACCCCTTGTACTTATTCCTCACACCCTCAAAGAAGTCTGCCGCATCGTTGATCAGCTCGATGTTTAGGTGTGCCAGGTGCCCTGTCCCCCTCAACGCCTCGTAGATCGTTTCGATGGCTGGCTGGGAGGCGCCGAACGCGAACGGGAAGAGTGCGGTGTCGATGAACTCCGCGCCGGCCTCTATGCCCTTTAGGTATGACAGGGAGGCGAGACCGCAGGTGTAGTGGCAGTGGAGTCCGACCGGCAGCCCCGTCTCCTTCCTTACCCCCCTGACGATATCGTAGGCTGCTCGGGGGGCCAGCAGCCCTGCCATATCCTTTATCCTTACGGCGTCCACTCCCATCTCCGCGATCTTCTTACCCATGTCTATGAAGTAATCCACCGTGTGGATGGGGCTGAGGGTATAAACAACGTCCCCGTGCACCTCCGCACCCACCTCCTTGGCAACGTCTATCGCCCTCTTCAGGTTCCTCACGTCGTTCAAGGCGTCGAATATCCTGAAGATGTCGACCCCGTTCTCGTAGGATCTCCTGACGAAGGCCTCGACTACATCCTCAGGGTAGTGCCTGTACCCCACGAGGTTCTTGCCCCTCAGGAGCATTACCACTTTGGTCTTCTTCAGGCTCCTCTTTATCTTCTTGAGCCTCTCCCATGGGTCCTCGTTAAGATACCTGATGCAGGAGTCAAAGGTCGCCCCGCCCCACGCCTCCAGCCCATAGAAGCCGATCTCATCCATCTTCTCCAGTATGGGCAGTATGTCCTCGGTCCTAACCCTAGTGGCGAATAGCGACTGCTGCCCGTCCCGCACCGTGGTATCCACTACCTTGAGCAATGCCCGCACCCAATAGAATTAGTAAAGACTACATATGCATTTAAAAAGATATTGCTTTACATTTGTAAGCTTTTTATTAAGAATCATCGGCGATTGAACGCAAATCGGGAAGCTCGTCAAGGAAAAATGTAATTTTTTTTCACCTCTTTATATAGGCACTTTAAAAAATGAGTCAAATTTTCTGCTTTGTGGAATAACCCATAGATCCGTACAAATTGTCCCTTCCTTCCTCAATTCTCCCTCTGCATCGGCCCTACAACCTTGTCAACAAGTTGTACAGGGACACCTTCGCCGTAAGCTCCCTCACGACGTTATCGAGCGTCTTTGCCGTAACGGACCCTCCAAATACCCTTTTGAATGTTGAGTAGGCGGTCTCCACGGACCACCTCCTTCCGTATCCCTTTATGGCAGCCCACCTTTCATGGCCCAGGTTCCTGTAAAGGTCAACGTGGTACCGCCTCGCCCTCGATGGAGTGTTCAGTATGCTGTTCCTCCTCGGTTTTATCACGGCATCAATGCCCCTGTTATGCAGGTGCTCGTAGAGCCTGGAAGAGTCGTACGCACCATCCCCCAATACCTCCTTGACATCGCCCCTCGTCGCAGCACCGTCCACGAGCCTCTCAGCCACCTTTGAGTCATGGACCTCGTCCGTCGTCACCTCCATCCCGACTACTTCCTTGGTCTTGACGTTGACTGCGAAGTGGACCTTCACATTCTTCTTCACGCCGTGCTCCCTCTCCATCCACCCCCCAGACTTGTAGACCTTCACGCCTGTGGAGTCCAGCGCGATCGTTAAAGGTTCGTCTGTTCCTGCAAGGTCCCTGAAGGGAGATACGTCCATTTTTACTATCCTCCTCCTGAGGCCGGAGTAGTCCCCTGATGGTATATCGAAGAGCCTGCTCAAAGCACGGGCGTATCCCTCCAGCTGCCTGTATGGAAAGCCGTAAAGGTACCTGACAACGGCCAGGAAGAGGATGTAGCTGTTTGTCAGCTTGAACCGCTTCCCCTCCTTGCCCCTGTTCATCTCATCCAGCTCCTCATTGTAGTTCTTTATGAAGTCGAGGTCGAGGATCAGCTCGCCCCTGCGTATCAGCCTCTCATCATACTCGTGCTAGTTCATAGATTAATGGTGGTTGTAAGGAATATAACAAAGAGTCGCTCCACAAAGCAACAGCACCAAATTTTTATATAGTTCAAACCATATTAATTACCAATTCAGGGTGATATATTGACTACTAGAGGAAATCAGGAAATACTCACCAGGCTCGAACAGATCGTCGGACAGGAGTACGCCACCAACGAGGACGCGCACCTGCAACCATACACCTGGGACCTAACATGGGCAGAGCCCAGAATGCCTGACTACGTCGTCATGCCCAAGACGGTGACAGAGATCCAGCGTATCGTCAGACTCGCCAACCACCAGAAGATCCCAATAATCCCGTACTGCAACGCCACCAACATAGGAGGTCTCTGTGTGCCGGAGGAAGGCGGCATAATAATGGACCTCAAGAGGATGGACCAGATAATCAAGATAGACCCAGAGACAAACTATGCGGTAATCGAACCAGGCGTAAGCCACGGACAGTTCTCAGCCGCCCTTAAGAACGCAAATCCCCAATGGGAAGGGCATCAATTCTCGGAGGGGTTCGAGTTTGGGTGGGGCGTTTGCCCCTCGTCAGGATCAGTTCTTGCCATGGCAATAAACCATGGTATAGGACATCTAAATGGAAGAGAGGGAGTTAACAGCCAGCTGCTCTCGAGCATGGAAGTGGTGCTGCCCACGGGTGAGGTTGTGAAGGTCGGCTCCGCCGCCTACTCCGACTCCTGGCACTCCATGATGCCGCTCCCGAGGATGGACGGCCTCTTCACAGGATGGCTGGGCACGACAGGCATCGTGACAAAACTCGGTGTCTGGATCTTCCCGCGCCGCCCGTACAGGGACGTCCTGACCCTTGCAGCGGAGAGCGCAAAGGACATAACCAAGTACATGGTCCACTGGCGCCACTACCAGTTATGTGACGAGGTCACAGCCGTAAGCTGGTGGCTGGCCCAGATCCCAATCGTCTTCCCATACCACGAAAAACCGAAAGATGCTCCGGAGTTCTACAGCTACACCGTCGTAACCGGATGGACCGAGGAGGAGATAGAGTACAAGCGCAAGATGTGGAAGCAGGTCGTAGCCGACGAGAAGAAGCGTGGAACGAGGCTCGTGGACTACGAGTACCCGCCGGAGGCGAAGAAGGGCAGGACAGAGCTTCCAAGCAGGATAGTCGGTTCCACGAAGAACTACTCCAAGTCGTGCGGTGGAGGCCTAGCTTGGCCGGGTACCTTCGCGCCGTGCAAGAGCTGGCCGATACTGTATGAGGAGTGGAAGAAGATCTACATCCGCCACGGACTATCCCCAGCTACTCGCTTCACAGACTACCAGGGCGCCCACTACGGCATGCTCCGATGCATGACCCCATTCAACAAGAGGGATCCGAAGTCGGTGCAGGCAGCCAGGGACGCGATGGTGGAGTGTGTTAGGGCAGGCATCCCGTTGGGCATGCTCCCGTACAAGCCGCCGGTTGAGTACCAGAACGAGCTCAACGCCGTCGCCGATGCTGGCTACATCTACCTCATGGCCAAGATAAAGGACATGCTGGACCCGAACAACATAATGAACCCAGGCAAACTGGGGGTCAGGTAAAGGAGGCAAAAGACATGTCACACCTATTAAAGAACTCAGAATTGAAGGAATTGGCAAAGATCTACGACTACATATCCATGTGCACGCACTGCGGAAACTGCAAAGAAGGCTACGAGTGGGGATATGAACATAACTTCTGGGACTCGCTCTGCGTCCAGGGTGAGAAGTACCACTTCGACACCTACAGGGGGGGCAGAGGAAAGGCCTCACTGGCGAAGTCACTCATGCACAAAAGGATTGGCTGGTCTGACGCAGTCTCCCACGTGCTCTTCACCTGCACAGAGTGTGGTGCCTGCCAACAGATGTGCGAGACCGACATAAAGCCCTACATCCTCAGGATGTTCGAAGCTCTGCGATCCGAGGCCTGGAAGCAGAACGTCGCGATACCCGCAGGCATCAAGAAGTGGAGCGATACCATTGGCCAGAACTACAACCCGTACTTGGAGAAGCACGAGAAGCGCCTGGACTGGTTGCCGAGCAACATCAAGTCCTCGTTGCCCAAGAAGGCAGAGTACATCTACTTTGCTGGATGCACAGCTTCATATAGACAGCAGAGCGTGGCCCTTGCTACAGTTAAGCTGTTGCAGAAGCTGAAAGTGGACTTCACTGTGTCGCCGGACGAGTGGTGTTGCGCATCTCCGCTCCTGAGGACTGGACAGTACGACCTTGCAAAGGAGTTCGTGGAGCACAACGCGGCATTGCCAGACAAGTACAAGGCAAGCGCATTCATAACAACCTGCTCGGGATGTTACAGGACCATCTCAAGGGACTACCAGCTGAACTCTCCTGATGGCTACGCAGACATGTTCGGAAAACTGACGAACGCAAAGGTCTACCACACCACTCAGCTGATCGAGGAGATGCTGAAGAAGGGTGAAATCGACTTCACCGGCAAGTACAACAAGAAGGTGACCTACCACGACCCGTGCCACCTCGGCAGACATGCGGAGGTATACGAGACGCCAAGGAACGTGCTGAAGGCCATACCCGGCGTCAATCTGGTCGAGATGCACAGGAACAGGCAGTTCTCCTACTGCTGCGGTGCTGGCGGTGGTGTCAGGGGAGGATTTATGGACTACTCCCTCGAGACGGCAACGAAGCGTCTGAATGAGGCAGAAGGAACGGGCGCCTCGGTCATCACAAGTGCATGCCCCTTCTGCTGGAGAAACCTCTCCGATGCCATTGAGATGAACAAGTCCAAGATGGAGATGCTTGATATCGTCGAGATACTCGAGCCCGTCGTGAAGAGGAAGTAACCTACTACCTCTTTTTTCTTTTCCTTTTTCCCTCATTTCTACCGCTCAATAAAGCTTAATAAAGATCAACCCATCACCGAAAAGTATGGGCTTCAAGATCCTCAACGGGCTGCTGGACCCTGACGAGAGGGAGGCCTACATAGTTCGGAAGATCGATGCCTGTAAGCAGGGCTACCCCAAGGTCCCATTCAGGGACCCCGCGCAGGGTATGGTCCGGGAGCTCCAGCTGGGTGAAGTTTTTAAGGCCGAGGTGGAGCCTTGGCTAACCCCAACGCCCCCGCCCGAGATGCTCTTCATGCTGACCGTTGAGAACTTCGTCACGTTCATGGACTCAAACGGCTGCCTCGACTACTCCAACGCGATGAAGGAGCAGGTTCGTAACGGCGTGCTTCCTGAGGTGCCGGTGATCTTCGGGGTTGACCACTCCCTCTCCGGCGGGGCCATCGAGGCCATCGCCGACGAGTACGGCGGCGAGAACCTGAGGCTGGTGGTCTTCGACAGCCACTTCGACATCATACCGCCGCCCATCAGGTGCGGCCTCATCCAGTACGACATGGAGACCAACCCAGAGACCAAATTCACGCCCAACGACCCATACATCTTCAACAGGCAGGACAGCTACAACGCCGACTCCTTCCTCAACTTCATCTTAAAGAAGGTCCCGCCGGAGAACGTATTCGTAGTGGGCATCTCCGACTACCCCCCCAGGGATGCGGAGGAGCTCGAGGATGAGAGGGTTAGGCGCTACTTGGAGTTCTACAAGGGGGTAAATGCCTCCGGTGTCCACGTCATCAGGAAGGAGGACATACGTTCAGACAGCGCTGGCGTCAAACTGACCCTCTCGAAGACTGATAAGCCGTTCACATACGTCTCTGTGGACGTCGATATCTGTGCAAACACGTCGCTGAGGGGGGCACGGTTCCTCGACTACCACGGACTGAGCCACAGCGACCTCTACGGTCTTGCCTCCGCCTTGGGCGGGTCACTCAAGTCATCAAGGCTGGTGGGCATAGACTTCATGGAGTTCGATGTCTATAACGCGGGCGCTCTGATCTCAGGGAAGGCGGACAGAACCTACCAGATAATGGCAGAGGTCTTCAGAAGGATCATGGTCCCGCACCATACTCGTCAGTAGTCGATTTTACTCACGATAAAAGCCGACGATTAACATTATATACTTCGACAGCCATCTATTATATGGCGATAAAAATGTCCCTGCTACAGGTGAGAAGGGTAGTCCGTAAGGTAAGGAGGGTAAAACCTGTAAAGGCTAGAGTCGATGCTCTATGGGACAGCCCGCTTGTGCTTTGGGAACCGCAAGAGTGAAATAAATATAACCCCCTTTCTTAAATAGTGATAGGGGTTATCGTTATGAGTCTTATTTTAGAAATTGGACAGCTGTTCCCATCCTCACTTCTATCCCTTGCCGACATCGTAGTGTACCTCATAGTTGCGATAATAATCCTCTGGTTTCTCGCGTCCGCGATAAAGATAGTCAAGGAGTACGAGAGGGCCGTGATCTTCAGGCTCGGCAGGCTACTGGGCGCCAAGGGTCCCGGGCTCTTCTTCATCATACCCTTCGTCGACAGCTTCCGGAAGGTGGATCTCCGGGTGCTCACCTTTGATGTCCCCAAGCAGATGATAATAACCAAGGATAACGTCACGGTGGCGGTCGACGCCGTAGTCTACTACAGGGTCTTCGATCCCAACAACGCGATCACCAAAGTGGAGAACTACGTCCTGTCGACAAACCTGCTCGCGCAGACCACCCTCAGGGACATACTCGGGCAGGTCCATCTCGATGATCTCCTGACGAAGAGGGACGAACTCAACAAGAGGTTGCAGGAGGTTCTTGACGTACCCACCGATCCATGGGGCGTAAAGGTGACTACCGTGGTGATAAAGGATGTCTCACTTCCCGAGTCCATGCAGAGGGCAATGGCAAAGCAGGCAGAGGCCGAGAGGGAGAGGCGTTCTAGGATAATAATCGCAGAGGGCGAACAACAGGCTGCGCAGAAGATGAGCGATGCCGCGGAGCTGTACCAAAAGAACCCGCTTGCAATGAAGCTGAGGGAGTTCCAGATGATCACAGATGTCGCGAGGGAGAAGAACTTGATACTTGTGACGTCTTCGTCCGTTCAGGGTCAAATCGGGGAGTTCGCCGCCATAGCCAAGGGTCTAGACAAAGAGGCTAAAAAGACGATGGAATGACGGGGGACAGACTATTAAAAGAACGAACCCTGCCGCGATCCTAATCCCCACTTTTTTTGTCCTCCTCCTGTTTCTTGCAGGCGCTCCTCCAGTTCAATCCGCCGGGGAGAAGGTCCTCGCCTTCAGGCTGACCGGCACGATATCCAACGCCCACGCGGACGCCTTCTCAGACGCTCTCATCGCCGCATCTTCAGAGCGTTGCTCCGCAGTCGTCTTGGTGCTCTCGACGCCGGGCGGGAGCCTTGACGCCATGTTGAGGATGATCACCGCAATTGAGAACTCGCCCATACCAGTCATTGCGTACGTATACCCAGCCGGCACCACCGCTTGGTCGGCCGGAACCTATCTGCTCATGGCCTCCCACGTGGCGGCGATGGCCCCGAACACGGTCATCGGTTCGTGCCAGCCGGTCCAGTACTCTCCCTTCGGGAGCGTTCCCGTGAACGACACCAAGTTCATCAACGCCGTGGTTTCAGTGATGTCGACGCAGGCGAAGGCCCACGACAGAAACCAGACCCTCGCGGTCCAGTTCATAACAGAAAATACCAACGTGGACGACGAGGAGGCGTACAGGTACGGGGTCATAGAGGTCAGGGCGAGTGACCTGGAGTCCCTCTTCAGGCAAGTGGACGGCAGGGCCGTCAATACTACATCCGGTACGGTGACGCTGAAGACCGAAGGGGCAATGGTGATCGAATACAGCTTCAGGATCAGAGACAGCATCATAAATACGGTCTCCGATCCCCTGATCTCTAACATACTCTTCTTGGTAGGCATCTTTGCGCTGATATACGGGTTCTCTGCCCCTGGTCACGGAGGGGAGATCCTGGGCGGTCTGGCTCTGCTACTTGCCCTAGTGGGCTTGGGCTTTGACATCAACGTCATCTCCATCGTGATGATCGCCCTCGGCGCGATCCTGCTGATCTACGAGCTCGCGACGCCTGGCTTCGGGGTGTTCGGCTTCTCGGGCATAATAATCCTCACCATAGGTTCGCTCTTCCTAGTGCCGTTCAGCCCGGAGAAGTGGGCGGTATCCAGCGACTGGTACGCAACCTTCACCTACTCCATCCTCGCCGCGTCCGTCTGCATAGCCGTCATTTTCCTATTCATCATCATAAAGATCCTCCAGATAAGGCGAAAGCGCCCGACCGTCGGGACACTGATCGGAGACGAGGTCGTGGCCTCTGAGGATGCGCCTCCAGGAGCGACAGGCTTCGTACTATACAGGGGCGAGTACTGGAGGGCGAGATGCGACAGCGGGCTGACCAAGGATAAGAGGTACAAGATCATCGGAAAGGATGGTCCGATCCTGATCCTGCAAGAGGTTCAGCAATAGATATTTGTATGGATGATACTCTGTTAAAGTGGTGCCTATGTTCTCGGCATTTTTACTAGACCTAGACGGTACCATACTCGACTCTAGAAAACCATTCATAATAACGTACAACAGGGTGCTCGTCAAGAATGGTCTGACGCCACTGCCCTCTGACGAGTCAAAGGCATTAAGGATCCTCAGGCACCCCGTCGAAGAGATATTTCCCCGGCTCCTAGGTGAAGAGAGGTACAAGGATACCGCGTTCGTGGAGTCGTTCGTGGAGGACCTGAAGGAGGCGTACGGGGAGGTCTACCTGTCATACACAAGACTCTGCCCCTCTGCCAAAGAGACGATCCATCAGCTGAAGGCATTGAACCAGAAGATCGGCGTCGTATCTTCCAGGCTCTCGTTTGCTGATTACATCCTCCCAGTTCTGAAGAGCTTCGGCATGGGCGACATGATCGACCTCGTCGTCACGTCGAGAGACGTCGCGGTCACGAAGCCGTCGCCAGAACCGTACCTGCTTGCCGCTGAGAAGCTGAAAAAGGACATCAGGGAGTGCGTGGTCGTGGGGGACTCCCCCGAGGACATAATAGCCGGCAAAGCCGCAGGGATGTTCACCGTTGCCTACACCAAGGGCTTCTACTCGCTGGAAGAGCTCTCAAAGCACAACGCTGACCTGATGATAGACGACCTCAGCAAGCTGACTCAGCTAGCTCGGGCACCCTTCTAACCTGAAAAACTTTTTACGTGTCGTCCTCTGATATGATCGGGGGAGTTGAAGTTGACTTATTCTGTGGAAGGAGTATCAATAGTCGAGACCGAAGATATCAAAGCAAAAAAGCCGGTAGTGCTGTGCGGTCTTCCGGACATCGGGCTGATAGGCATAATCGCCGTATCGCACATCATAAAGGAGCTGAACATGAAGGAGGTCGGGTACTTCGACTCTGACATATTCCCGCCGATAGTGGTCTTCCACCACGGGGAGCCGACCTATCCGCTGAGGGTGTACCTGAAAGACAACATCCTCGCCATCTTCGCCGAGACGGCGCTATCCCCAGAGTCCGTCTACCCGCTCTCCAAGGTCATTGTGGGCTGGGCGAAGGGGAGGGACTCGTCCCTCCTCATCTCTCTGGGAGGCATAGGCGTACCGAACAGGATAGACATAGACACCCCGAAGGTCTACGGGGCGTCAAACAGCGCGTCCCTCAGGGATTCCATAAAGAAGTACGAGATCCCGCTGATGGAGGAGGGGTTCCTCGTGGGACCGTACGCGCTGATGGCCAAGCTCTCCATGCACAGCGACCTGCCGAACCTCCTTTTGATGGCAGAGTCGTACCCACAGTACCCGGACCCCGGCGCCGCCGCTGCTGTAATCTCTACCCTCAACAAGTTTGTACTCATCAACGTGGACACCAAGTCCCTGATCGAGAAGTCCGAGGAGATCCGCCTCAACGCCAGGGAGCTGATGCGCAAGACCTCCGAGAACATGCAGAAGATGGGGAAGTCTCAGGAGTACGAGCTGCCCCTCATGTACATCTGAGGTGGTCAAGATGCCAGTACCCAAGAAAATGTCGATAGAACCCGCGGACACATGGTCCTACGGCGTCATGTGGGATCACGTCAGCGGGTGCCTCGAGCCGCTGACCGAGTTCCACGACAAGGAGAACGAGCTGATGATCCGAATAGATATGCCGTGCGTGAGTAGGAAGGCGGACGTGGAGGTCAACCTTACAGAAGACACGGTCGCCATAGAGGCCAAGATGAACAGGGTGGTGCAGTACGAGAAGTGGGGCACATTCCAGAGGGAGGCAAAGTTCTTCCGTTACTCGAAGATGTTCACCCTGCCCGCGAAGATAGACCCGGAGCACTCCAAGGCGAGGTTCAAGGACGGGATACTGGAACTCCACCTGCCCAAGAAGGAGAGGCGCTACAGTGTCAAGGTCGAGTGATCTTCCTTTCTCTTTTTCTTTCTATTCGGCTTCGTATGCTATATCGTAGGGCCTCTCCTGCGCGCCGTTCCTCTTCGCCAAGATCTTCCAGCCATACCCGGCAAAGAATATAGAGCCACGAAGGAACATTGGGTTTAGCCATTGCAACCACGGCCTCCTCAGGCACCGGGTTGCCACCAGCCAGCGCATTCGCCGCGAGGTCCAACGGCTTTCTCGCGTTACTGGCCGTTCTTCCGGCACTCTCCAAGGGCTTCTGCCCGATCAACTCACAGCCGTCAATAGCCAGTCCTCCCATCCACTCCAATCCCGCTTCCTTGGCAAAGCGCTGGTATCTTGCCACAAACGAACGAAGCGCTCATAGGAGGAGCATTCCTATTTGCTACATTATATGCCATATTAAACTGGTTCAAGGTTGAATTGAGCGCGGCCATTCAATTCGCGCTATTTTGGCTACTCTTTATAACAGGCATGATATGGAACGGATTCGGCCTTTTTGCATCCGGTCAATGGACTACGGCCAACTTCTCCCCCTTCATGCCATATGGATGGAACGGTTTCATGGTGGCGGCGGGCGTTATGGTCACCATGTACTTCGGATTCGAAGTGGTTGCGCATATGGCTGAGGAAATGAAGTTCCCTCCAAAGAGAGCCGTTTTAACAACGGTGGGCGCTATCCTTACTGCCGGTTTGGTTTATATAGTAACATTGACCGCCATGGCTGGCGTCGCCCCATTGGATTATCTGATCAACACCGTCAATGTACCAGGAGAAATAGTCTACTTTGTCTGGGGGAACACGACATGGGCCTACATAGGCTGGGTTGGAATAATTCTCGGTGCATTAGCCTGTGCACTAACCTGTGTCGACGGTTTTTGGCTGGCGCTCAGCAGACTCTTCTATGCTCTTGGTCAAGCCAAATTGTTCCCCAAGCCCTTTACATCACTCAATAAGTACAGCATACCTGGCATCGCGAATATCGCAGTATACGCAGGCCTGCTTCCTTGTATTCTCCTCTCAGGAACTGCGTGGATTCAAACGTTATTCATCATTATGGGACTCGGTATCGCCATCGTATACTTGGGAGCGTCATTATCACTTATAAGGCTGAGGATGACGCATCCAGAATGGAAGCGACCATATAAGGTGCCCGCAGGGTACCTTGTAGGAGCCATTGGAGTCTTTGCTTCATTATTCTGTATATATTGGTCTGCGGTAGCCATGACCCCTGAGGGTTGGTACCTCACTATAGGATACCTCATCATCGGCGTCATCTTTTACATATACGTGTACAACCTTAGGAAGCGGGAAGGAGTCAAACCAGAGTTGATGCCACCGGCGCAGTAACACCTTCTTACCTTTTTTATTAAAAGCTACGAGAATACCGCACCCGGAAGGGTGCGGATGAATCGCAGCCTCTTTTTCTATCTCCTGCCGCTGACGGCAAGTTCTACAGGTCCATCGGCAACGTGACGGCTGAGACGATACAGCACTACATCGCCAGATCGAGCCACGTCTAGTGAACGGATACCCTACCCGCAAGGGTAGGGTTCTTCATTTTGTTATTGAAGGTGTAGATAACACCCGCGAAACTCTTAATGTTCGTAATTGACTCATTTACTGCGGTCGTGGCGCTGTCTCCATTTTTAAAACCATTGAGGATGACAGTCTTCATAATGCTTCATCAGAAACCACAGGCCCGCGCATTTAACATTTTTGTGAATAGACATGCCCAGACAAAATCCTCAACCACAGCTCTAGGCCGTTATCTTCTTCAGAACTACGGTTATGATATCTATGCCGTCCAGATACTCCTGAATCGAGACATTTTCCATGGGTGTGTGGTCAAGCTTCGAGTTCCCGGGACCGTAGACCACCGCAGGTATCCTGAGCCTCTTCGCGAAGTCGTTCACATCGCAGGTGCCCGTCTTCCGTGAGAGCCTGCACTCCCTTCCCTTGCTCTCCCTCATGCTTTCTACAAATGCTCTAACAAGCTTTGAGTTCGGGTCTTCCTGATAGGGTGGATTCTCGTCAATAAAGGTAATCTCGACCTCTGCCCTGCTCTCCCTCGCCCTGAAGTCGTTCACTGCCGAGAGGACCTTCTTCTTCATCTCTGCTATTGTCATGGAAGGCGGGACCCTCACGTCCACCGTTACCTCGCAGTTCGAAGGAACAGTATTGTCCTCGGCACCGCCCCTTATGCCAGTCACGCACAGGGTCGGGATCTCGAACAACTCCTTTGTACCCGCCCCTGTCCACTCCAACTCCATGGCGCGCAGCCTCTCTATCAGCCTCATAGCCACGTAGACGGCGTTCTCAAAGAGCTGCGGTGCGCTCGCGTGACCCGGCGATGTCCTGCAGGTTGCCTTGAAGAGGAGCCGCCCCTTGTAACCCACGGTCACGGCGTAGGCCCCGCTGGGCTCCCCGAATATTGCATAATCATACCTCTTCTTCGACCGTGAGAGGAAGTGCTTCATTCCCTTGCTCTTCCCTTCCTCGTCCACCACGGCGAGGACCGTCACCGAGCCCTTGCCCCCGTCCTCGGCGTACCTCTTCGCACCGCATATCAGAGTCGCCAGCGGGGACTTTGCGTCCACCGCCCCCCTTCCAAATATCACCCTGCCCCTCTTCCTTACCTCTATGGGGCCCTCGATGGTGTCCATGTGGCCGCAGAGGAGGACCTTTGGTTTGCCCCCTCCGATACGCCCCTCCACGTTCCCAACCTCGTCTACTTTAACGTCGAACCCTAGGCGGGCCATCTCATCTGCCAGAAATCTGGATATTGTCTCCTCCCTGCTGCTGGGGCTGTAGATCTCCAGTAACTTGAGCAACAGGCTTTCCGGATATCTCTTGTCCATAGTATCAAGCACCGAGCGCTTTCTTTTTCTCCTCTTCCTTTATTGCCGTTCCTACGACTGAGAGGACCTTCTCTGCCTCTTCCTTGGTTATGACGAGCGGCGGGAGCAACCGGAGTACGGTCTTCCCTGCTTCCAGAACTATCACGCCCATCTCCAGGGACCTAAGAATGATGTTCACGATCTCGAACCGCATGTCGATTCCTATCATCAGCCCAAGCCCCCTTACCTCGCGGATCATCTTGCTGTCCAGGTCGGCGAACCCCTTCTTCAGGTAACTGCCGATCACGTTGGCATTTTCGATGAGGTTCTCCTCAAGCAGCGCGCCTATTGCACCGGCGCAAGCCGCGCAGGCCAGCGGGTTACCCCCGAAGGTGTTGGAGTGCTCGCCCCTCTTCAGCGAGTCCATTATGTCGGCGCGGGCGAACGTGGCGCCTATGGGCATCCCCCCTCCCAGTGCCTTGCTCGAGCATAAAATATCCGGCTTCACCCCAAAGTGCTGGTGAGCCCAGATCTTTCCTGTTCTGCCGAAGCCGCTCTGCACCTCGTCCAGCACGAGAAGCACGCCCCTCCTGTCGCAGATCTCCCTAACCTGCTTTAGGTAGTCTGGTGGGGGGATGTTGATCCCGCTCTCTCCCTGTACGGGCTCCACAAAGACCGCGCCAATGCTGTCGTCAACTAACCCTTCGAGCTTGTCTGTTTTCCCGTAGGGCGCGAACTTTACGCCATCCAGTAGTGGCATGAAGGGCTCCCTATACTTCGAAGCCCACGTCAGGGAGAGCGCGCCCATCGTCTTCCCGTGGAAGGAGTTGATCATCGCTATGAAGCCCCTCTTTTTTGTGAACCTGCGTACGAGCTTTATCGCCGTTTCCACCGACTCTGCCCCGCTGTTGCTCAGAAAGACCTTGTCCGTTCCTTCGGGCTTTATCCTCGCCAGCCTGGAGAGGCACTCCTCCCTGGCATCGTTGTAGAACGAGCCGTGGCAAGTCAGCATCCTCTCGGTCTGCCTCCTTATGGCCTCGATGACTTTAGGATGGCAGTGCCCCAGCAGTGCAACGCCATAGCCGCAGCTACAATCGATGTACTCCTTACCGGCGGAATCCCAAACTCTGGCACCCCTTCCTTTTACAAGAGTGATGGGACGCTTCCAGAACGTGTCTGCTAGGAACGTGTCCTCGTATCTGCTCATAGCGAGATCACCGTACCGCACTTGCCCTCCAGCGCCCTTCTCAGCGGGGCCTCGGTAAATCCTGAAGTGATGATTGCCTTGCCTACGCCGTCCTTTATCGCCTCAACCGCAGCATGGATCTTCGTGGACATGCCCGGCCCGATCTTCTCTAGGCGCCCTTCCACTTCAAGCGCTCCTATCTTGGGGACGACCTTCCCTTCAAGAATAACGCCCTCCACATCGGTGAGATAGATTATCACGTCCGACCTGATCGCCTTCGCAACGGCGGCCGTGGTTCTGTCCCCGTCAACGTTCAGCGGCTCGTATTCAAGCCCCATCGCCAGCGGGGATATAACCGGCGTGATCCCCTCCCTCAGAAGGGCCTCGAGCAGTCCGCTGTTGACCGACGTTATCTTGCCGGTGTAGCCCCCCTCTATGGCAACCTTGCGCCTCTGCTCGTCCACTATGACCAGCCTCTTCTTCCTCTCCGCCCTGAGAAGCCCGCCGTCAAAACCTGAGAGGCCCATCGCGTTTATCCCGAAGGACTGCAAAGTGCCCACGATCTTAGTGTTGATCCCCCCTGCCATCACCATCGCATATATCTCGGCGGTCTCCCTGTCGGTGTACCTGCTCTTGAACCCCTCAGGTGACATGACAAAGACTTGCTCCTTCCCTAGTTTCTTCGCCATCTCCGTCACCAAGTCGCCGCCACCGTGAACCAGCACAACGCCGTGCTCCTTGGTCAATGCCTTAAGGTCCTCTATCAGGGCGGTGTTGATGCCCTCCTCCTTGAGGAGGTCCCCGCCCATCTTTATCGTTACCCTCATACGGGCCTGACTCCAGTGAACCTTATTCCGGTCCTCTCGTCTACGCCGATCATAAGGTTGAAGTTCTGCACCGCCTGCCCGGCTGCCCCCTTCAGCATGTTGTCGATGGCGCCGAAGGTTACCAGCCTCTTCGCGTGCGGGTCGATCTCGAACCCCACATCGCAGAAGTTCGATCCGATCACGTTCTTCGGGTCCGGGAGCAGGTGTAGCCCCTTGTGGTCCTTCACGATCCTCACGAAGGGCTCGTTCTGGTACATCTCCCTGCAGTCCTTCCACATCTCTTGGTTCGTCACCTCCCTCGTAAGGAACGAGTGGCCGGTTGCCATTATTCCCCTCACCATGTCTACGGCGTGGGGAGTCAACGCGACGGTTACCTTCTCGCCGCCTGCCTTCAGCGATAGCTCCTGCTCTATCTCCGCCGTGTGCCTATGCATGACCGGCTTGTACGCCCTTACCAAATTTGAGTGCTCAGGGTGGTGGCTCGCCTCGCTCACGCCGATTCCGGCCCCAGACGAGCCGATCTTCGCATCCACCACGACCCTGTTCTTCTCCACCGCCCCAGTCTTTATGGCAGGGGCAACGCTGAGAATGCTTGCGGTGGCGATGCAGCCCGGATTTGCCACGAGCCTCGCCTTCTTGATCTCCTCCCTGTGAAACTCTGGCAGACCGAAGACCGCCTCCTGAAGTAGCTCGGGGCACGGGTGCTCCCAGCCGTACCACTTGGGGTAGTCGTCCTTGTTCTTCAGCCTGAAGTCGGCGCTTAGATCAATTACCTTAACCCCTTTCTCCAGCAGTTTCTTTGCGACCGGGGCGGATGCGCCGTGGGGGAGCGCGAGGAATACGAACTCGCAGCTCTCCGCCACCTTCTCCAAATCCGGCTCTACGAACTTCAGCTCGGTAAGCTTCCTAAGCTGCGGATGGAGCCTGAAGACCGGCTCCCCAGCGTTCTCCCTTGATGTGGCTACCTTAATGTCCGCTTCCGGGTGATTTATCAGAATCCTAAGAAGCTCCCCGCCGGTGTAGCCCGATGCGCCTATGATCCCTACGGTCTTCATCTCTTTGCCTCCCTCAGGGCGTAGTCGATTATCATGCCGGGTATGTCAACACCTGTAGCCGGCACCGTGTTCTTAAACTCAACGGTGCTGTTGATCTCGTGTACGACCAGCCTCCCGTCGCCCTCCATCATGTCAACACCGAAGACCCCCCCTCCAACGGCTTCGGCTGACTTAAGCGCCAGCTCTCTTATCTCGGGCGTTATCGGGCACCTCTCAACCTTCCCGCCCCTTGCGGTGTTGGTCCTCCAGTCGTCCGTGGTGTTTATCCTGTAGATGGCAACTGGAACCTCGTCCCCGACGACGAAGACCCTCAGGTCCCTCGGCGGCCTCTTGACCATCTCTTGGGCGTAGTATATCTGATAAAGGGGAAACATCATCTCCCTGTGCTCAAGGGCGACGGTGGCGGAGGTCTTGTCGTTCAGCAGAGAGACCAGCCTCCCCCAACTCCCCACCACCGGCTTAAGGATTGCGGGGTAGCCGAGCTCCTGCAGTGCGTCAAGCGTTGAGTCCACCGTGAACGCCATATACGTCCTCGGCGTAGGTATGCCATGCTTCTTGAATATGAGGGTGTTCAGAACCTTGTTCCCACAGAGTTCGGACGTGCTGTGCCTGTTTATTACACGCACCCCGTAGCTCTCCAGCGCCGCTGTGGCGTGTAGCCCCCTGAAGTGGCCAACGCACCTCTGCACCACGACATCCCCTATCTCCTTTGGCTTGCTATCCGACGTTAGGTCGAAAAAGATCTTCTCAGCGTCCACTAAAGAGAAGTCCACTCCCTTCTTCTCGCAGGCCGTGTAGAGCGCCTTCTCCTCCCACCTCATGTGATCGAAGAGTATGTTCAGCTTGGGCATCCATATCAACCCTGATAGATTCGAATAACGAAATTATTTAAATGTTTCGCTTAATAAATATTTGGTAATATTTCGTTTTAAGAACCTGTAAGTGCGAGTTTCAAACCCAAGACCGAAGAACTATCATGGAACTGGTCTTGGAGACCCCATCTATCCTCCTAACCTCGTCGATGTAATTGTTTATCTCCTTGATGCTCCCGCCGGAGGCTATGGCGATTATGTCGACCTCTCCCGCCACCTCGAAGACCTGGTCGACGCCTTGTATCTTCTTGACCGCCTGCGCGATGACCGGGTTGGGGTGCGATGGCTGGACCGAGACCAGGATTGCTGCACGGACCTTCTCGCCGGTGTCAACATCCACCGTGAACCTCTTTATTATCCCGTCCTCCTGCAACCTCTTGACCCTCTTGCGGACGGCCGCCTCCGAGAGCCCGACCTCCTCCGCTATCTTCGTGAACGGGACCCTGGCGTTGTTCTTCAGGGATGATAATACTTTCTGGTCGATCTCGTCTATCTCCCTCATCGGAAAGACCCCATAACTATCTTGGTCTTATTGCTTAAAAAGTTGAGCGAAAACCGTATCCCTTCGCATCAATTAAGACTAACTTCGAAGCACCCAACTCTATCTCCGCCGATCTCCTTTATGCCTGAGTCCGTAGTAAGTATCTTCGCCCCCAGGCTCTCTCCTTCGCTCATTAAAAAACAATCAGCCAGCGAGAGGCGATTTCTTGTCCTTATCTTAAGAATGGCGGCATTTTCCGTAACGTTCCCTTTGGGTGGCAACTGTTTTATTCTGGAGTTCCTAATGGAGTCGTATCTTATCTTCGCCACTTCCAACCCAAACTCCTCTGCCGTCTTGTAGTAGAATTCGGCCAGCGTTACCTCAGAGACGAAACCCTCGCTCTCCCCACGGTTGACCTCTTCAAAGTAACCTCTTACATTGGAATTGCCTGCGAAATATAAGAAAAGGACTCCTGCATCGAAGATGTACCTACTTCTCAAGCTCCAATTCCCTCTTCTTGTCGGCCAAGTGTGCCCTGGCGACCTTGAGCATTCTCTCCCCGTCTATGCCAAATGATTCCTCAAACGACTTGACAGGCACGATCTTCACCTCATTATCCGTGACCTTGAGTATAACCGTCGAACCTATCCCAAACTTCTTTCTGACCTCCACAGGTATGGCTATCTGCCCCTTTCTGGAAACCCTGAGTATACGTTCCATACCGACCCCGCCTTTATTAAGTAAAAAAGCAGATATAAGTTTTACTTTTTTAAGAGTAAAATCAAAGAAGAAAGTTTTACAAGAGTATTGTACGGTAAAATACTTTAACATCAGGCAGCCCCACATAACGCCTGACTTTTAAGCCAATCTGGCAATGTTAAGCTGAAAAGCAAATGCATGTTCTAGTGAAATATCCTTTTTACTCAGTCAATATATACCCTGATCGGAGAGGGGGTTTGGTGGGCTCTTTGGGGGGTAGCGTCGACAGCGGTCCTGTCAGCCACACTTGGAGTAGGACCACGACTCTCGACATAAAGGTCCCCCCTGAGCAGCTGACCCCACTACTCGATTTCATAACAGGCGTGCTTGAGCGCAGTCCGTATCTCTCGCAGCTCTCCCGATCCTCGATAGAGGGCGGAGCCCTGCTGCAGTATCGCCTGAACGCTAAGGACGGCAGCGTGCTGGATGTGGCCGTGAAGTTTCTCGCGGATAGGGTTGAGATATACTACGCACCATACCCTGTCGCCTCAATAAAGGAGAAGGAGTACGTCGGCCTGAACGTGGAGCTGGAGACGATCATAAGATCATACTTCACGGACCAGAGCAGAGCCTCCCTCTACCTGGTCTTCTCACCGAAGATGAAGCTCCTGCCTGGCAAGAAGGAGGGTGGGATAAAGAAGCTGATCGCCTCGATCATCTTCGGGAACTTCCTGTACTTCTTCGTGCTCATCCTGTTCGTGGGGATCTTCCTCTACCAGTTCTTCTTGGAGTGGACCCCCATCGCGCTGGTGCTGATGCAGTTCGTGATAGTCATCTTCGCCAACAACCTGGTGGCTTATAGGGGGGAGATGGACATCACGGCGGACAACGCCTCGATATACATCGCGGAGCTACGTATGAAGCGGAACGAGTTCGACCAGGTCATAAGGAGCTGTATGCCCAAGATAACCGAGGTGAAGAAGGAGATATATGATAAGACGCTGGCGGTGGGGAAGGAGCTGGACCAGAACACCATTGTGAAGGCGCTCAACCAGTACGGCTCGGTCTGCACGCCAGAGTTCGTCAGGATAAAGAGCGTCAACGTCTACAACATCGTGAAGGAGCTGGCGGCGAGGTTCGGGTTCGGGGAGCCGAGGATTACTCTACTTAATGTGTTGCCGCCCAACGCAGCCGCGACCGGGATCTCACCGAAGAGGGCTACTGTTCTGGTGACGAGTGGGCTGATCGCCTCCATGAACGAGGAGGAGATAAAGACGGTGCTGGCGCACGAGTTCAGCCACGTGAGGGCTAGAGATCCATTAGTGCTGATGACGTTGGCCACGGCTGAGTACCTGACGCGGGTGTACCTCTTCTGGCCCTTTCTCGCCACCTTCGGGCTGATCATCGACTTTGCCTACCTGTTCTTCTCGTTCACGCTGCTCTTCTTCGTGGCGAAGTTTCTAGAAGCAAGGGCAGACCTGGACGCCGCGGTCATGACAGGCCAGCCGAAGGTCCTCGCCGAGTCGCTGAGGAAGCTCGGGCTGTGGAAGTACCAGTCCCGGGTCTTCGAGCTGGTGAACAGCGGGGGGTGGTTGAAGTGGGACCCGCACCCGCCGATGTACTACCGGATCAGGACTCTAGAGAACTTGGACGTCACGAAGGTCAAGCATACCTTTATCGAGGCCGTCAAAGGATGCGTCCGAGGTTTCGTGGACTCACTCAGCGGCAAGTGATGCTGCAGCCAGCGGATCTTCATGCAAACTGCCATCGCGTAAAGTTGCCACCCCTGAAAGATGATCCGATAGCTTTTTCTTTTTTAGTTTTATATGTTCAACCATGTTCGGACTTGCGGTTCTAGGATTGGTTTGGCTGGTCGCGCTGGTTGTCGGACTGATTGTCGCCTGGATAGTCGCCTCGATTCCCGTCTACTTCGCCGCCAAGCTGATCACCGGCGGGAAGGCGGGCCTCGGGCAGGCGATGGTAGCTACGCTGCTGGGAACCGTGGTATACGCGATCGTCCGCCTCCTGTTCGGGGCGCTTCTATCACCCGCGCTCGGCCCCGCCGCCCCGGCTATCGCGACCCTCGCCGCTTTCCTGGTATGGGTCTGGGTCTACAAGTCCCGCTTCAGCACCGGGTGGCTGCAGGCGGTCGGCATTGCCATTCTGGCATCGGTTATCGTCTACGCGTTCAATGCTGCGGTCGCGTACATGCTTGGCACCCTGCTCCCGGGCATCTTCTGAGCACCGCGACGGATAGCCATTAAAGCACCTTGGCACAGAGGCGGAGGGCGGCGATCGGGATGATTAAGGGGCTAGAGCCGTTACTGAAGAAGTTCGACTGCACCGGATACAGGTGGATCGACCCGAAGGAGGTCGGAGGATAAGATAAAGAGGCCCCAAAGGGTTTTGTTGAGGGCAGAGAAGGGCTCAAATAACTTCAGGAGGCTTTCATTGAGAATAGCCAGGCTCCACCGCCGTGTATTCAACCAGAGGGAGGAATACCAGAACCAGGTCATAGCAATGCTATACAGGGACAGCGATGTCATAGTGCTGGAGAGGCTGTGCGTCTTAAATATGCTCAGGAACCATAAGCTGGCTAAGAGTATTCAGGACGCCGCCCTCGGCAATTTCATTGATAAGGCGATGTTCAAAGCCGACTTTCTGGGAAGGTGGTTCGTCCCTGTAGACCCTTGGGGTACAACTCAACTCTGCCACAACTGCCTTACATGGGTACCAAAGGATCTCTCGGAAAGACAGCACAAATGCCCTGTATGCGGCGCTAATCTGCCAAGGGACGAGAACTCCGCCTTACTGATAAGGAGGCTCGGCCTAACATGGCTGGGCTATGCCCCCGGACGGGGGTGAAGAAAAAACGCCCATGGAGCCCAGGCCTCTACCATCCTTAAGGGGATGGCAAGCCTGAGCAATGAGGTGGGAAGCTCCTGGCTTTAGCCGTGTCGTGGAAAGGACGTCACATCCCCGTCAGTTATTTAGTATTGGCAGATCTCTCTCAGGAACTTTAGAACCTCCTCGTCTGAGAGGTCGTACCATCTCTCATAGGCATCGGCAACCGCGAAGATGGGTCCGCTCCTGACGCTTAATGCCACAACCTCGTCCGCCTCCGGCGCCAGAAGCTTTACTGCACCTATCGAAGCCGTTGGGACAGCGACCGTCACCGTCTTTGGTCCCTCCCTCCTTACGGATCTGACCGCCGCCAGCATAGTGAACCCGGAGGCCAAGCCGTCGTCGACCAAAATTACCGCCTTGCCCTTCAGGTCCGGGAAACGTCTGTCGCCCCTGAACTTCCTGAGCCTCTCCTGAACGAGGGCGTTGGTCTTATGCACAGCAACATCGACTTCCTCCTTGCCAAGCCCCAGCCGCCTCAAGAGGGGCATGTTCAGGATCACCTCGCCGCTCCATGTCAGGGCACCAAAGCCGGCCTCCGTGTTCCACGGGACCTGGATCTTCCTCACCACGATTACGTCGAAGCGAACTCGAAGCTCTCTGGCAACCACGCAGCCCACCGGGACGCCTCCAGCAGGGATGGCCAGCACCACGACCTCTTCCTTGCCGGCGTGCTTCTGAAGCTTCTTCGACAGGAGCTCCCCGGCATGTAGCCTGTCCCTGAATACGTACTCCTTGTCCCTGTAAGCCGGCTCCTCGATCAGATTGGGAAACATGCCCTTTCTGCCTTTTACCTTGGAGGGTGCGATTATTAACATTTAACCTGCGTTTTCAGTCAGCCAACAAGTTAGGCTTGCGCCAACGAAAGATCATGTAAACAGCACCTCTCAAGAAAATAGCAACCAGCTCACCCCCAGGTGGTAAAGGTGAAGGCAAGAGCCGTGGACATCTACTGCTTCTCCGGCACGGGAAATACTCTCATAATCGCGAGGGGGATGAAGGAGGCCTTCGAGGAGGCGGCATCCACGCCAGCCTGCACCCTATGGAAAAGACGGACCCCAAAATGGTAAACCTAGGAAACGCCCTCGGCTTGGCATTCCCCATCGCCATCTTCACGACCTATCCGCTCGTCTGGGCCTTCATAAGGCCGCTTCCGGGGGCGCACAGTACAGAGGCGTTCATGGTTGACATGCTTGGCGGCCTATCCATGGGCATAATGGGTCCCTTGAAGAGGACGCTGCGCAAGAAGGGATACACCCCCATTGGCGCTAGGGAGATCGCCATGCCGGTGAACTTCCTCAAGATCCATTGACGAGGAAAAGAACCGCGCAAAGATAGAGAAGGGGCTCGAAAAAGCGAGGGCGTACGTCCGCGATCTAATCGAAGGCAGTGCACGGAGGGGGAGCATCCCGGAGCTCTCCGATCTGGCCCATGTCGCCTTCGCGAACAGGCTCCTCCGGTGGCTCGCGAGGCTCTGGCCCAAAGTGGAGGTGTCCCCAGCCAAGTGCAAAAAGTGTGGGCTGTGCGTCAAGCTCTGCCCCGTCGGCAACATCGTGATGAAGGATTACCCAGAACACCAGAACAGGTGCCAGGTCTGCTTCAGGTGCTACGCCTACTGCCCGAGGGAGGCGATACTCTTCCTCGGGGACTTGTTCAAGAGGCATCGGGCGGTAAGCGCCAAAGACTTCCTGATCGCTTAACCTGCGTAAAGATCGATTCAACCGCGCAGTTTGGGCGAGTCGAACCACAGCCCGGAGACGTAAGCCCTCCCTCCGGTCTCGCTGAAGACCGTCTTGACAATTACGTCAGCCGGCTCGTCGGTAAACCTCGCCTTATAGTACGCCGATATGGAGGAACCCTCACGCTCCGCCTTCCAGAATTCCTTCGAGACGTAGCTTCCGATCTTGGACTTTATCGTGCTGGCGGTCTGGCTGAAGACACCCTCCGTAAAGGCGCCCCTCATGGTGGAGTCGAGATCTTGGGTGAACTTGTTGTAGTTGCCCTCGTTCATCGCCACCAGAAGGTTCTCGGTCATGGGATCCGCGTAGCCCCCTCACCGCGTTCACGTCGACGGGCGCCGGCAGTGTCAGAAAGTATACGCCGACGCCCACGGCGACTAGGACGACTAAGACAACGATCACGCTGAACCTCAACATCATCACCATGATCTAGGCGGGTCCATGCGAGATAAGTTTTTCCATCCCAACACGTTCCGGCTGTGCAGAGAAGCCTTATATTTCATCCTCGAGATTTTTAACCCATGACAAAACAAAAAGCCGGGCAAAGGTTCTGTCATAAATGCGGCGCAGAGATACCTTCTGGCTCTGCCTACTGCAGGGTCTGTGGCCCAGAAACCGCCAAGCCCAAGAATTGATCAGCCCCTAACTTCCTTCTTCTTTGTGATAATCGCAGCGTAGCTGGCGAGGATCAACACCATCACCAGCAGTATGCCCTCCACGTGCCATACCGGCAGGTGCAGCGTGTAGTAGCTCGCCACCGCCACGAAGTCCGTCACTGCATGGAAGGCCATGGCGACAAGAAGGTACTCCTTGACCTGCAACGCCTTGAAGACCACGAGGGTGTAGGCCACGTGCATCAATATGGCAATGTTTCTCTCCACCGCGCCTGGCAGCAGCTCTGCGAGTGACAGAGAATACCCTAGAAGGTAAGCCGCCACAATGTTGACGGCATAGATGAGCAGAGCCTCCAGGAACCCCCACCCCAACCCGAGGCACAGCACGTACTTCATCTCTGTCCGAACGAACTTCACCCTCCAGATCAGCAGGTAGCGCATCCCCTCTTCGAATACCCCCGCGAGAATCGCCGCGTACGCGAAGTAAAGGGTCGTGGTGGCAACTGTTGTACCCAGCCACATGGCGGGCAGTTGAAGGGGTATCCACCTCAGTAGAAGCGCCGCGAGCCATCCTCCACCTCCGATGCCCAGGCACAGCCATCCCCTTCGGTCCCCCCTCGCAAAGTAAACGAACGCGATGAGCGACGGCACCACGGCTATCAGAACCGCGCCTATGATAACCACAGGATCTCCCATAACCGACCCGCCCGGAAACAACGGCTCATCCGTAGGTATCCTCGCCGACATTAAAAGGGTTGCTGTGTCGCGATAACAGAAACAAATGTGGCAAGCAGCACGAAGTAACGGCTCAGCCCATCGAAAGTCATAATAGCATTATCCAACGATCGTCAATCAGGGCAGGGTGAATTTCTACCCATGCGTATCTTGGTCATTGCCAGCACTCCAGTCTACATGTACCCCTCGCCCAAGACCCCTGGCTACGTCAAAGCCCTGAATAAGTTGGGTCTGCATGCGCCGTCGTCCGACATAGAGGACGAGGCCCTCTACCTGGACGCCGCCGGTGGGTTCACGAAGCGGGCAAAGGACCTCTTCCAGGGCTCCTTCCGGAAGATCGTTAAGGGAGTGGAGGACGCGAGGAGCCAGGGGATCAAGGTCGACTTCTTCCTCATAACCCCAAGGTACGGGATAGTCGCCGAGAACGAGCTCCTCCTCCCCTACGCGTTCAGGCTCACCGGCAAGTCAAAGGGCTTCCTTAGGGCGATGTCCGATAAGCTCAGGACAAAGGAGATAATATCCGACCTGCTGAAGGTGCCCTACGACCTCGTCGTATTGATAGCGAACAAGAGCGACCTCCTCCTCGTGCACGACCCAAAGAAGGGGTTCGACATCTCAAAGATGTGCAAAAAGCTCATGGTCTTATCCGCCCCGTCCGCCTCGAAGGACTTCGATAAAGTGGGTTTCATCGGCATCCGGCAGGTGGGCGGCCGGGCTGACCGCTTCGCAAAATTCATCGACAGCATGACCGGCAGGACGCTGAAAGACTACCTCAAATAAGTTGCAAATAAATTCAACAAATTCATACCTCTGCCCCACTTTACTACCGCTTTTTCCTGCGAGAGGCTATGCGTCTTGCTGCCTCCAGTATCTCTGCAACCCGCTCATCTCTCAATTTATGTCTCCTCTTGCCAAGTTCGGTAATGGCAAATTCTATATCGGAGATCTCAATGAACCCTCTTCTGAGGCTCTCCAACAGTATCGTCCATGTGTTCCAAACTACGAGTCCGTACATCCTTGCAAGGTCTGATAGGGCTTTTTCGTCAATCAATATCTCTGCTCTGCTTTCCTTTGCCAAAAGGAGCGTCTTGGCATCGGTTAGGGATATGTTCTCGCCGTCCGCCAACTTTCTAGCGGCCAAGGCTACTGCCCCTGAGACATCCTCGACCACGATCCATCCTTCCTCTACGGCTCTCCCAATAACTTGAGCGTCGGCACGACCGAGCCTTATCCCCTCCTCAAACGCCTCCCTTTCGACCTCCGGGACGATCGATACACAGTTGAAGAGCTCCTTGATGCGCTGTATCTTGTTTATCTGGGCTAAATGGATCAGCGGTCCAGCATCAGATACCGCCCGGGGCAACGCCTTACTCTCCGTATCTCTTCATGTATTCTTTGACCGCTCCAGAGTCCCAGTTGACGGGGATTCCTTCCTTCTCCAAAATTTCGAGGAACTCCCGTAGGGAAACTTCCAATATTTCAGCAGCCCGTCCGGCAGTTAATACGCCCCTCTGGTAGAGACGGACGACCCTTCGGCGTAGCCCGTCTTCGATAAACTCCTTAAACAGGGTTGAACGGTCAACGTTCTCAAGACCCCTCACAATCTCTACCCTCTTCAGATTCCTTCTGGAAAGGCGTAGGGTAATTACGGCGCTCTTCTCCGACATACATTTCCCATAATATGAGAATACATTGTAATACAAAAGCTTTCCCCTGTAAAATTCGGCACTATTTAAGATCTAGGGGTGTACTAAGAGGTCGTAGGATTGATGTGCCTTAACCGATATCTATCTGCCGCAATAGAAACTCATACTTGCGGCGAAGAGATCACCCTGAACCAGACAAGGCCTCTCCTAACGATTATGTAGGATGCCGTTGCCGCCAACAGCCCGAGTATTAGGGCTATGGAGGGCCCGATGAGCACGCCATACGGCGAGGAGACTTGATTCTGCAGCATGAACCTGTCCGCGCCCTGGGCCTTCATGGTGTCGTTCTCCATCATGAACGTAGCGAACGAGTCAATTGTTCTATTGTCCTCACCCGGCGCCTGCGCTACCGCAAACTTCGCTGCCGCGCCCGTGGATATCAGGGTTGGGGTGTACACTAAGGCAAACCCTGCCACCACTGCGAGGAGTGCGAGCGGGAGCAACCTCATTTTCCCCTACCCCTAGAAGATAAACCCTTGCCGGAAGGTATAAATCTACACATTAGAACGGCCTCCTCAACCAAGCCCTGATGGTCTCCGCCCAGGTGATCGCGCACCCCGTAAGCCCGAAGACGAGTACCATAATCGTCTGCGGCGTCGGCTGGATTGGGTAGAGCACCACGTACGCCACAAGCATGGTGGTGAATAGCACCGAGTAGAATAGGTACCTCGGCAGCATCATGCCCACCACCCTGACGAAGTCGGAGAAGACCTCTACCTTCACCTCCTCCTGAACCACGTAGTTGCCACCGATGTCCTTCTCCGCCAGCCCGAGGTTCCTCAGCTTCTCCAGGTGGTAGGAAGCCACGCTGGGACTGCTGAGCCCGAGCTCCCTCATCACCTCCCTAGGTCCGGTGCCCCCCGATCCCTTCTTCAAAAGGAGCCAGTAGACCCTGAGGGTCGTCCCCTTAAGCTCGGACTTGACCTTATCAGCGGGCTCGCTCATACCCAAAACTTGTCTTACCTATTTAATAAGAGTTTTAGAAGAGGCGTATCCCCGACTCCAAGGGCTCAAAGGGGGAGAGGGTGAGGTAGGCGCCCTTCTCCAGCCCATACACATACTTTGCTGAGAACACCGTTAGAACCCTCCCGCCGTGGTTGAACCTGTACCCCTTGGGGACGGGAGAGTGGCTCCTGACGAGGTGCTTGACGCCCAGTTCCTTAAGGACCTCCTTTGAGACCGCCTGACCGAAGCGCATGCCCGCCCCCCTCGTTGAGGGCGCGGTCCCCTCCGTCCCCTCTGTGGGGTCGCTCCATAGTATGGCCTCCAGCTCCTCTCTGGTCGGAGAAGAGAGGCTCCTCCGGCTGATCCCCGGCGAGAGCCCGCCGTGCAGAAGCAACAGCCACGAATCGATTATGGCTGCCGCCGGCATCAACTTGTGGATCTCCAAGAGGGACTGGTAGATCTCCTCCCACCGATCCGGATGAAGCATGCGTAGGTGCCAGGGTAGGTCGTGGGGGTAGAACGGTACGACATCCATGCCCTCATGGTTCCCCCTCAGGAGGAAGACGTTCTCAGGGAATGACAGCTTCAGATCGAATAGAACGTTATAGACCTCCAAGGGATCGGGTCCCCTATCCGCGTAGTCCCCTAGGAAGACCGCCCTCCACCCTGAGCGGACCTTCTCCCTCACGTCTGCCTCCTTCAAAAGACTCTCGAGGGAGAGAAGATCTCCGTGGATGTCGCCTATCACTATAATCGGCGAGGGCTCTAGCACCAGCAGCGCACCATCGCGGCGGAAACCCTTGCCACTCCTCTCGTTTCTGAGAGCCTCCTTGGTGTTATCGAGCAACGATGAAAAATGGGGCATATGCAACTTGATAAGGTCTACGTGAGGAGAGAGATAAATTCTACCTCTATAATTATGGAAGTGAAGCGTATGTCCCATACTGGTTCTGCGTACCTCCCCCTGCATGGTGGGTGGGCGCCCGCGTGGCTCGTGAAGAGGATGAAGGCGCTAGCCAGGAATATAACGCTGGTGATGGTGGACGAGCTGGGAAGGGATGAGTTCCTGAGGAGGATCTCCGACCCCTACTGGTTCCAGGCACTCGGATGCGTGCTCGGCTTCGACTGGCACTCCTCCGGCGTGACCACGGTGGTGACGGCCGCTCTGAAGAGTGGAGTCGACCCTGCGGAGACGGGATTGGCGGTCTGCGGGGGAAAGGGCAAGCACTCCAAAAGGACCCCCTCCGAGATCCTCCAAAAGGGAGAGGTCTTAGGTCTATCCTCCTCCAAGCTAAAGGAGCTTGTCTACGCGAGCAGAATGGGAGCGAAGGTGGACAACACCGCCATTCAGGCCGGCTATCCGCTATACCACCACGCCTTCCTCATTTCTGAGGACGGGAAGTGGGCAATAGTGCAGCAGGGGATGAACATCGACAGCCGGATGGCGAGGAGGTACCACTGGCTCTCCGACGAGCTGAAGGACTTCGTGGTGGAGCCGCACAGGGCGGTCGTTGGAAAAAAGGAGGACAAGGTCCTGAACATGACAGCCAGGGAGGCAGAGGGGTGCCGCAGGGCCTCTGTGGATATCGTGAAGGGGGATCCGCGGAAGCTCAGAAACGACTTGGCCTTCATCCGCGACAGGGGGCAGAGGTCCCTCCTCGAGTACTACGGGAAGAAGGTCCTCGTGATGCCCTGGAACATAAACTGGAAGGCGCTTGAGGTAGCCTACAACAACCAGCCGAGGAACTACGAGGAGTTCTTGGGCGTCCAAGGGATAGGCTCGGCCACCGTCAAGGGCTTGGCGCTCGTATCCGAGCTGATATACGGGGAAGCTCCGAACTGGAGGGACCCGGTGAAGTACTCATTCGCCTTCGGCGGCAAGGACGGCGTCCCCTTCCCCGTAAAGAGGAAGGAGATGGACGAGGCGATAGAGTTCCTGAGGATCGCCATAGAGAACGCGAAGATCAATGAGAAGGAGAGGATGAACGCCCTCAGGAGGCTAAGGATCTTCGCCGAGGACAGTCGCAGTTAAAGACATGTTAGGTTGGTCAACCTTAGTTGTCCATTAAGTTTAAATAAGACCTAACTACCCACTATTATCCCACGGAGGGTAATAAGTGAGCAAGGGTGTTTGCCGTTATACGAAAGGTGTTCGCCTTTTCAGATAAGTACCCATATGAGAATTCCAAAATTAGCCCCTCCGCGATACTCGAAGAGTCCCTAAAAAGAGTTTGCTCAAAGGCCCTGACTGACCTCCAGAAGAGGATCTTGCTCCACATAGCAGAGACCGAGCACGTTGGCATGACCTGCTCCAGACACGTGAGGGAGATCTCTAGGGCGATGGGCGTGCCTGAGTCTACCGTAAAGTGGAGCATCAGGTCCCTCAGGGATGCCTACCTCATAGAGGGAGGCAGCAGATCCCAGAAGGGTGTACCTGCCAAGGTAACATACTCGGGACTCTTGGTCGCGGAAGGACTGAAGGGAGGTGCTGGCAGATGAGGATGAGCACTACTGTAGCTCTTAGTCTCTTGGTGTTGGCCATATGCTTTGTATCGGTACCCATCCTGGCTGCCACGGTGGGTGGATGGTACGCCTACTGGGGCCCGATCCTCTTGAGCACTGTCTGGGCCTTAGTTCTCCTCTGGCTTAGAATTACCAAGTTCTGGGAGGAGGGATGAGCAGTGCAAGGATCCATACCAATACCGGTTCCGACGCCTGAGTCCACCCTGGCCGTGACCGTGGCCATCGCTGCCATGTTAGCCGTCAGTGCTGGTGTGGGCATATACTTCTACAGGAAGGCAAAGAACTTCGATGAGTGGATGGTGGGGCACGGGGACATAGGTCCGGTCGTTACAGGACTGGCCCTCACGGCCACATGGCTGAGCGGCTGGGCGATCTTCGGCAACGCTGGTCTCAGTTACACCTACGGCTGGTCCGGGGCTTGGCTGATCGGCACCATGAACCTGATGGGTCTCTCCCTCTGCGTCGTCATCGGTTACAGGATGCGGCGGTACGCCGCCATAGGAGCTAGGACGGTGCCCGAAGTGGCAAAGATCCGGTTCGACAGCAGGCTCGTCCAAGCTTTGTGCGGCGTCACGATGATTATACTCCTGATAGTCTACAGCGTCGGGCAGTACAAGGCCATGGCAACCGTCTGGAAGCTGACCACGGGAACGGACTGGCTCTGGAGCCTCGTTATAACCGCTGCCCTCTGTGCCGTCTACTTGGCAGTAGGGGGCTACGCGGGAACCCAGTTCTCCTTGGCGTTGCAGGGGGGCATATTCATGGTCGTCGGCTGGATCTTCGGGATAGCCTCCATCTTCTGGGCCGGTGGGCCTGCCAAGATAGCCGAGTCCATAGCCGTTGCCACCTTCGTCAAGCCGGGAGGGAGCGCGACCACGCTGCCCCTAGGGGGCTACACCGTACCCCTCGCCCCCTCTTTCCCAGGATACGACTGGCTCGGGGTAACGGCGACGCTCTTCATGTTCCTCTTCATGGCGACCGGTTTCCCCCACAACATCGCTAGGTTCTTGGGCGTTAGGAAGACCACGAAGAAGGAGTACTCGATCCTGATGCTCATAGTGATCCTGAACTGCGTCACCCCCATGATGGTGGGTGCCATGGGCCTCGCGGCGAGGGGGGTGTGGGGTGCAGATCTCATGACGATGGCACCCGTCTACGGCGACGCCGCGGCCTCCTTGGCCAGCATGGCCATCGGCGGTTCCGTGGGCGGAGCAGTCTTCTCCATGTCAGTCTTCGCAGCCGCAGTCTCGACGCTGGCAGGCATGGTCATGATCATGGCCACCAATGTGACACGCGACCTGATCCAAACAGCCCGGCCGAAGACCTCCTCAAGAGGTCTCCTCCATCTGTCCAGGCTCATGATCATACCCTTCGTTGCCATACCTCTCTGGTGGACCTACACATCTCCTCCACCCGTCCTCTCTGAGTTCATGTCCGGTTCGGCCGTGGCCCAGGCGGGGATATTCTTCTTCGTGGTGGCGGCCTCCATGTACTGGAAGCGGGCTACGAAGTGGGGGGCGGTGGCCACGATCGTCTACGGCATGGTGGTGGCGCTCATGCATCCGAATGTCTACGGAAAGTACCTCCCGCCCTTCAACCACTGGGGCGTCTGGGCCCTGGCGCTCATGTTCGGCTGCGCGCTGATCTACGTCGGCATAAGCCTCCTGACGAAGCCGCTGCCGGAAGAGAAGCTGGCGAAGTTCTTCTCCAAAGGAGGGTAACCTACCGGTCCCTGCGCCAGAGTTCCCTCTTTTCCCCTTTTCTGTCTACCTTCCATGCTTTTTGAGGCTCCGCTTGGGATCCGGCGAGGTATTCTTTCGCCTTCAGGAATGGCGTCTCATAAGTCGGTATTCTTATGAAAGCGCATACAGACTTGATAACTGTTATTCATGCCTCAATAAATGATAAGCAAAGCTACAACACAAAACGCTTAAATATACAAGGTTCTAAACCTTGAAGATATCTGGAGGAAATACGGGTGAGCTCTCGGAGGAATTGCGTTTATTGAGACGCCGCTAGAGCACCCCCTATTGTCAACTCCAGGTTCTACAAGAATTTTAGAGGTGCATGGATAGTGCAGACTATTCTAGGGAGGGGTTGCGTTTACACCCGCTGATGGGTGCTTCCAACCGCAACTCGAAAGGATGAACAAAACCGAACTAAAGAAACTACAGAACAAGAAATTAATTGGAGCCTTCAAGAGGGCAAAAGGAATACCCTTCCTGAAGGAGAAAATAAGAGAAACAAAATTGGAAGACTTCAGGGGCATTCAAGACCTCGAAAAGCTACCCCTCACCTCAAAGAAGGACATAGCAAACTGCTTCCCGTTCGGTGCGCTGGCAGTGCCCATATCCAAAGTGCTTCGCGTACACACATCCTCTGGTAGTACCGGCAAGCCGATCACGACCTTTTACACAAAGCACGACATCCGGATCTGGTCGGAGCTCATGGCAAGGGGCTTGGCCTGTACGGGCGCTAGGAGGGGCGACATCTTCCAGAACACCACCTCTCAGGGGCTCTTCACGGGTGGCTTGGGCCTCATCCAGGGTGCCGAGATGCTTGGCCTTACGGTCGTCCCGCTGGGCTCTGCAAATGTGGATAAACAGCTCGAGATCATGAGGGACTTCGCCGTCACTGTCTTCCACGCCATACCCTCGTTCGCTTTACGATTGATCGAGGCCCTAGAGGCACAGAGCGGCCTCAGGGAATCCCTCAAGATAAGGATAGGAGTGCTGGGGGCCGAGCCATGGACCAAGGAGATGCGGGCCAAGATCGAGGACGGCTTGGGCATAGAGGCCTTCAACAACTATGGATTCGCGGAGGTCGGCGGGCCCGGCGTCGCCATCGAATGCCGAGCCAAGGCGGGCCTCCACGTCTGGGAGGACCACTTCATTGCAGAGGTAATCGACCCCAAGACCGGCGAGTCTCTGGAAGAGGAGGAAGAGGGGGAGCTGGTGATTACACCCCTGAGCAGGGAGGCCATGCCCCTCCTGCGCTACAGGACGGGGGACATCACGCGGCTCGTAGATGGTCTGTGCGAGTGCGGCAGGACGCACAGAAAGATAGACTGGATGCGGGGCAGGATAGACGACATGATAAAGGTCAGGGGGATCGGCATATACCCGTCCAACATAGAGAGGATCGTCGCGTCGCACAGGGAGTCCAACGGCAACTTCCAGATCGTCCTGACCGGGATCGACGACATAGCGGTGAAGGTGGAAGTCAGCAACGGCTCCTCCCAGGACCCGGTCGCAATGAACAGGCTCAAGGCAGAGATCTTCGATGAGATAAAGGACGCCACACTGCTCAGGACCAACGTCGAGATCCTAGCGCCCGGAACCCTACCGAGGTCTGAAGGCAAGGCAAAGAGGGTGCTGGACATGAGGAGGTTGCTCTGATGCTGGAATCATTCCTCACTCTCTTGCAGGCAGGGGCGGCCAACTTGGTAAGCAACCATCTCTATGGTTAAACTTCCCTGCTAACCTCGAAAATGTGCAGAACAAGAAAAAAGATGTGGATTGATGTCAAGCGTTGGGGTTCTGCTGTGGGCGTGGTCGGGGTGGGAGGACCCTAAATCTGACACTGTCCTTCTTTCCTGCTAGGAGCTGTTGCACGTCCTCGGAGAAGGCTATCAGATTCATACTTATCAGGACGAATCTGCCGTCCCTTGACCGCCTCAGCCTTATCTCTCCCTCCCTTACCTGCGCGCCAGAGGACGCCTCTTGACCGGCTCCTCTGTAGGGCGCCGTGTAGGGCTTTGAGGGTGTGCTCGGCTCCTCCCCCTCACCATATCCCTCCTCAAAGGTCTGCTGTCTGCCAGGGGGTATCTTGGCCTGGGCCACTGCCCCAACGATATTCAGTTCAACGCCGAGCTCCTCTGCCTTTGCCCTCAACTCGTCTAATACGGCGTCGGGTACCTCCCATGCCCTCTCGTTCGGATTCCACCTGCTCCCCGTTCCTGACTGCTTAAGCCACTGCACCATTTCCGGATTATACTTGAAGGAGACCTTTACCATTATTCTCCCCTCGTCTAGAGGCTGATTATGTAAACTCAATACTAACTCTATCTGAGACCAAATAAGATTTTTTACTGTTCTAGCGTGCAGAGGATAATCAAATCTAAAATAGGCTTGCGACCAAACTATAACTGGATCCTGTATCTCCCAAACGGTGTCTCTCATGACAAACCTGATCATAGTCGGACCGGCGGGCTCGGGGAAGAGCACATTGACAAAGGCCCTCGGGGACTGGCTGGAGAGGGAGGGGTATGCCGTAAGCTACCTGAACCTCGACCCGGGGGCGGAGAGTTTGCCCTACAGGCCCTCCTATGACGTGAGGGACCTCGTGACGGTTGAGCACCTTATGAAGGAGGAAGGCTTGGGTCCGAACGGCGCCCTCATCAGGGCCGCAGAGATCACCGAGGCGAACCTTCCGAAGATCCTCAAAAAGATTGAGCCTCAGGAAAAATCCGACTTCACGATCATAGACACCCCGGGGCAGATGGAGATCTTCCTCTTCAGAGGGCTGGGTCCAAAACTCTCGACCAGCCTCCGCGGTAGGACCATCTCGGTCTTCCTCATCGACCCCGGGCTCCTGCGCGGGAAGATCGACCTCGTTGTACTGAAGTTGCTGGGGCTGGTGGTGGAACTCCGGCTGGGCGTCCCCTCCGTCGAGATTCTGAACAAGTCGGACCTCTACGATAGGAAGACGATCGAGGAGTTCGAAGAGAGCATCAGGGCTGGAGGGTACCGCGCCGAGGGGGTCTCTGGCGAGCTGGCGAACCAGCTCTACGGCGTCTTGGAGGGGTTGGAAAAGAGGAGGCGCGTGGTAATGGTCTCGGCTAAAAAAGGGACGGGGATGGAGGACCTCTACAAGGCCATGGGAGAGGCGTTCTGCGCCTGCGGCGACCTTACGTGACCTCGGCGCCCTCACTCAGGCGAGATCTCCATCTTCTTACCAGCGAATGCCTTGAATATGTCCGTTCCGCTAAGTAGCCCTATGACTTGACCGTTCTCCCCCCTTACGCAGAGGCGCCAGACGTTCCACTGCCGCATGAGTGCCGCCGCCTTTGCTATGTCCTCCTCCGCATCCACCAGCAGCAGCGGGGTTGACATTATGTTGCTGAGAGAGACGTCCTTTCCGAGGCTGCCCAAAGATATCACCTTGTAGAGTATGTCCCTGGAGGTGACTATGCCTATTGGGGTGCCGTCGTCGGTCACTATGAGGCTACCCACGTCGTACTCCTTCATGAATTTGGCCGCCTCGTACGCCGACGTCCTCCTGTCTATGGTCTTTATGTTGGTCTGCATCAGGTCCTTCACCTTCACCCGGGAGAGCATCCTGTTCAGGATCTTCCCGCTCGGGGTCCTGGGTATGCTCTGGACGAACTCGTAGGTCCGGGGGACCTTGAATGCGGCGAGGTTCTTCCTGCAGTACTCGTCGAGCTCCTGGGGGGCTGCCGTCATACCATCCTTGAGTACGACGAAGGCCTTCACACTCTCGCCCCTCACCGGATCGGGCAGGCCCACGACCGCAACCTCCTTGACCTTGGGGTACGCGTGAATGACCTCCTCCACCTCCCGGGGGAATACCTTGAACCCGCTCGCGATGATCATCTCCTTCTTTCTGCCCACTATGTGCAGGTAGCCCTCCTCGTCGAGCTTGCCGAGGTCGCCCGTGTGGAACCATCCGCCCTTGAACGCCTCCTCAGTCTCCGCCGGTTTGTTCCAGTAGCCCTTCATGACACTCGGTCCCTTTACGGCGATCTCCCCCACCTCGTTGGTTGGCACCTCGTTCCCATCGTCATCGACTATCTTTACCTCGACTCCGGGCAAGGGTAACCCCACAGATCCAGGCTTCTTCTTGCCCCTAAGCGGGTTGGAGGTTATCACCACCGCCGTCTCCGTCATGCCATACCTCTCCAAAATCTCCGCGCTGAACTTCTCCCTGAACTTGTTTAGGGCATCAACTGGCATGGGGGCCGATCCCACGGTCCACAACCTCATACTGGAGAGATCACCTGTTTTTACGCCATCCTCCAGCAACCTGATGTACATGGTGGGGACGCCCATGAATACGGTGCACTTATTCCTTGAGATCTCGTCTAGGGCCCTCTGGGCTTCGAACCTCTCCAGAAGGACCATGGAGTACCCGCAGTATGCCATCCCGTGTATGACTATCCCAAGCCCGTGGATGTGGAACATGGGGAGCGCCATGAGCAGCTTATCGGACTCTGACAGCTCCCAGAGCTCGGCTAGGGTGCTGATATTGGAGATGAAGTTCACGTGGGTGATCATCGCCCCCTTTGCCAGGCCAGTCGTCCCTGATGTGTAGCATATGACCGCAAGGTCCTCCTCCGCGTTCTGGGACGGGAGGGGTGCATCGCTCTCTTTATTCATCAGGCCGTAGAAGGAGAGGCAACCGCTGGGCGGCGCGTCAGAGACGACCACGAGATCCTTGAGGTTCTTCAGGTTCTTCTTGACCTCCAAGACGTAGGGCAGATTTACCTCCGATGTAACCATCGCGACGGCTCCGGCGTCGTTAACCATGTGCCTGAGCTCGTGCTTTCTATACATCACGTTTAGGGGAACCGTCACCGCTCCGGACTTCAGTATCCCGTAGTGCGCCATTATGAACTCGGGGGAGTTCTGTATGAAGATGCAGACCCTGTCTCCCTTCTTTATGCCCAGGGACTGGAGGGCACGGGCAAACTTGTTGGTGAGCCCCTCCAGCTCCCCAAAGGTGAACTCCCTCTCCCCCCACCTTATGGCGACCTTGTTCTGGAGCTTCTTTGCAGTGTTGGAGAAGATCTGATCAAGAGTCATGTTACCACTCCGGCAGAATAATTACCATGCACAATTAATAAATATTATTAATTATTATAATTATTTATAATTAAATAGGGAGGGTTGGGTACGTGTCTTCTCTAACCGCGCCGCAGAAGGAGATAATGATCTCCCTCCTCGAGCTCTATGACAAGAAGAGGGCCCTCGTCAAGAGTAAGGAGATCGCAACTAGGACAGGGCGGAATGAGGGCACCATCAGGAACGTCATGCCGGTGCTCAGGGCGATAGGTCTGGTGGAGGCCGTCCCAGGTCCGCGGGGCGGCTACATGCCCACAAGCAAGGCGTACGAGAGCTTCAACGTCCCAAAGAACCTGAGGCTGCTCTCCGTTCCCATATACACCAAGAAGGGAGAGAAGACCGACGTCACGGTCACGGACATCCTCTTCAAGAGCGTCTTCAGCCCAGACTTCTGCCAGGCGCTGCTGAAGGCGATAGGCAACCTGTCGAAGTTAAACATCGGTGAGGACTTGGTGATAGGGCCGACCCCCTCAGGCAGGATGATCATAGAGGGGAAGATAACCGGGAGGGACGACCTCCACGGCGAGATCCTGCTGGACGTGATCAACCTGATAAGCATACCAAAGGAGAAAGTCCAGAACGTCATGTCGCAGAGGCTCGTGACGATCCCAGTAAGTATGAGACTGATGGACGCCGCAGGCGTACTCTACCGGGAGCTCATCAGGGCAGCCCCTGTCGTTGACGAGGGAGGGCTCGTGGGGATGCTGACCAGCTCCGACATATCAAGGTGCCTCAGTGAGGGTAAGACCAACCTCAGCGTGGGCGAGTCCACAAGCCGAAAGCCGGTGATAATCGGCTCAGACGAGGACATACTCGAGGCGATGGACAAGATGCGGAGATCGAGCATCGGCAGGCTGGTCGTCGTGAACAGCCAAGGGAAGCCCGTGGGGATGATCACCCGGACTGACATACTCTCAAGGATCCTCAAGCCGTTTGAGATGGTGGAGGACTGGTCTGCCAAAGAGGCAACTAGCAGCTAAGTTACGTTAAACCAACCGACTCACATGCGGATCTGGGGCGCTAAAAGCTCGGAGACCGCCCTCAGGTCGGGCGAGACCTCAAGCGGTCTGCCGCAGACCCCGATGACCTCCTCAGGGTCCTTCAGGAGGTGCCCAGTGCAGATGCAGACGACCTCGCTCTTCCTATCGATCATTCCGCTGGCGACCGCCTTCTTCACGCCCGCTACCGAGGCCGCGCTTGCTGGCTCCACACCGATCCCCTCCAGAGCAGCTATCAGGCGCTGAGCCTCAATGATCCCCTCATCAGATACCGCCTCGAAGAGGCCCTTCGACTCCCTTATGGCTCTCACTGCCTTTGGCCAGTTGACCGGGTTGCCTATCCTTATCGCCGTTGCTACCGTCTCGGGGTTCGTCACGGGCTCCAGCCTGTCGGCGTTCCTCCTCAGCATATTGACGACCGGCGCGGCGCCCTCCGCCTGGACTCCGTACATACGGGGCAGAATCTCTGTAATTCCGGAAGCCCTGAACTCCTTGAAGCCTTTCCAGATCGCGGAGATGTTGCCGCAGTTCCCCATGGGCACGGCGACAATCTCAGGAACGTGACCAAGCTGGTCCACTACCTCGAACGCTAGGGTCTTCTGCCCCTCGAGCCGCCATGGATTCATGCTGTTCAGCAGGTAGATCCCCATCTTCAGCGAGACATCCATTACCAACTTGAGGGCATCGTCGAAGTTCCCCCTGACCGATATGACCCTCGCGCCGTGCATCAATGCCTGGGCGAGCTTCCCCATCGCGACCTTCCCTGAAGGCAGGATGACATAACAGGTAAGGCCAGCCCTCGCGGCGTACGCCGAAAGGGAGGCAGATGTGTTGCCGGTGGAGGCACAGGCCACCGCCTTTGATCCCAAGCTCTTCGCCTTCGTAACCCCTAGGGTCATCCCGCGGTCCTTGAAGCTCCCCGTGGGGTTGGCGCCCTCGTACTTTATGTAGAGGCTCCCGACGCCAGCCCACCTAGCCAGCTTGTTGCACCTGTAGAGCGGGGTTCCGCCCTCGTCCAGGGAGATTATCTCAGCGCCCTCGTCCACCGGCAGGAACTCCATGTACCGCCAGACCTTCAGGGGCCGCTTTGCCATCTGCTTGAGGGAGACCTTTGGTGGTTCTATCACGACCTCCAAGAGGGAGCCGCAGGTTGGGCAGACGTAGAGGATCTCGTCCTTCCTGTACTCCTTCCCGCAGTCTATACAGCGGAGCTTGGACTTAGGGAACAACAGAGGTGCCCTCCTCGCCACACGTATAGATTGCGTACTCCGAAACGACGCCATGCTTCACGAACTTGGACTTTACCGCGTACGCCCCCGCCGCAGAGGAGGCTCCCGAGCTCCCCATCCCCATCCTGGGTGGAACGCCCTTCTTCAGCTTCATGTCCAGGGCGTACCCCTTCTTGCCCGCAGCCTTGAGAACCGCCCTTCCGGCCACAACGGACGAGTTCCTCTCGGGCGATGTGGAGATGGTTTCTGCACCTATACCGGATACCTCTACACTGTCCGAGTTGCCCTTGAAGAGGCGAACCTTCAGAGCGTCCCTCGGTCTGTCCAGCGCCAGACTCATAAGATCGTATCCTGGTCCTAGGTTGGCGATAGTAGCGGGAGCAGAGACTGTAATAACTATGGGATCCATCGCATACCACTCTTGGCGGTATCATCTTTTAACCAGACATACTAATAGTTAACTATGCGCGGCAAGACGTCTCTTTCTCTTAGACTGAAGAGGAGATCTGACGGTTTTACCCTTTAATCTATCCGTGGAATCACAAATACAAGATCTTGAGCATGCATGGAAGGTTGCCCTTGAACCTCTTCGACGCATTTACGAGGTAGTCCCAAAACTGGCTCAGGGTATCGTCTTGGCTCCCTTCCCTTCTCCTGACGCATATGAAATATTCTACACCTTTCGCATCGTTCTGGTGCACTATGCCTATCAGCCCCGCCCGCTCTGCCTTCTTGGCTATGATCTCCGAGCAGAGGCTCACACCCAGACCCTCCAATACCGCAGCTATTACGCTCGAAGGCTCCGGTAGAAGCATCTTAACGTCTAGATCCCCGCCCTCCACCCTCACCCGCTGCACCCCGAGGAGTGTCCCGATCCGCGCGACGTAGCACTGGATGCTGGCCCTAGTGGTGGCGTCCCTTATCCCGTGCCTCCTCGCCTCCCGGACTGCCTCCCCTAGGGGGATCCTCATCCCCGCCTCCTGGAGCGCCGCCGTCCACTCCTGCGGCAGGCGGAAGGCGTCCGGGTGCCTCGCGGACTCCCTGTAGAGCACGGTGGTCGCGGGAATTTTTCCCACGTACCTGCAGTGGTACCTCATACCAGCACCGTGGGCGACCACCCGCGGCAGGTTCATGCCCCCCTCCTGGCATCCATGAGCGCAGCCCCCTCCTTCACCGCCGCCTCCTCTACCTTCCATGGGATATCCAGCCTGTCGCGCAGCCCGAATATTAACCGGAGCGTCTCCACGTCGTACCTCTCGGAGAGGCGCCGGGCGGCGAACCTGGCACGCTCCGCCTTCATCCCTATCTTGGCCAGGTCCGCCGCGGTGACGAGGCCCTGGTAGTCGGCTATGAGCAGCGCGCCTGCAGCGTCGTTTATTCGCTCAGGGCGGGTTATCAGGGCGGCCCTCCTAGAGGCGTTGCCGGGTATCAGCGACATGACCCTCTCCCAGAGCGCACCGGATGTGGTCGGGATCAGGGGGCCGTAGACCTCGTTGACGTAGCTACAGACCGTGTACAGGCTCACCGTGTTGTGCTCTGGCAGGGGCGGCCTCAGCGCCTGAGTCTGAGGCTGAGGTTGGAGGCGGGGTTCCACCCGAACCTCACAGTCGTCCGGGCAGCTGCGCTCCAGCGCCCACTTGGGGTACCTTCCGCACCTTATCATGTTTAGCTTGGTTATCACGCCCTCCCACTCACTGGTCAGCCTCACGTGGGGGGCCTCCCCTCATACTGCTGACGTACATCACCGCCGCTAGGACGTGCATCTCCCTGTCCCTGCACCTGACGGGCCTGCCGCAGGCCAGCCTGGCGGCCTCCTCCGCTATCTGGCCGTTCAGCTTCATCAGGTTGCAGGCGGTGTGCGCCAGACGCACGTAGTACCGCCGCCTGTTCTCCCTTCTGTAGGATGGAGAGGAGAGGATAGAGGGCGGGGTTCCCGCCGCCCCCGCAGCCGCGTACAGCGGTACCCTATTAACGCCCGGTTTCCCTCCCCGCAGGGGGGCACTGCCTGGAAGGACGGATGGAATCATGACGGATTCTGAGACTAGGCCGCAGTTCGGGCAGGTCCACTCGCCGCTGCTGATCCTGCACTCGGATCTGCACTCCTCACACAGTGGCGGTGCGGTTGCTGTCAATACAGAGTCGCTCAGGCTCATCTGCCTTCCCTCTTTTTTGTATATTCAGTATAATGAAAGGTATATATAATCACTGATATGGCAAAAGAATTATAAGAAAAAACATATGTATTTTATTCAGTATACTGAGTAAAACACAGTAAATAAATACGAAGTGCGCATACAAAGTGCATGGGTGTGGTTATGGGCTTATGGCTGATGTTGTGGTCTCGACTGTTAGAGCAAGGGAGGTCCCAAGCAGAGGAGGAGTCTACAAGAGCATATACATCACACTGCCGCACGACATGGCAGTAGACAGCATGTTTCCCTTCAAGGTCGGAGACCAGATAATCATTCGAATTGAAGGGAACAGACTAGTTCTAGAGGCACTCCCAATTCGCAGAGAAGGCCCTTGAGCTCGTCCTCTATTACCGCCTTTGCTTATAACATACCCGACACTATACCAATAGCTTTTTAAAGAATTAAAGATTAAGTAAATACAAGAAAAAAAATTGGTGCTGTGCAGTTGCAGGTTAGAGTTGTGCTGTTCGCGTTCTATTGAATGATTTCATTGTGGATATATGCTTTTTTGAAGTTGTCGTAGAGAGGTTCGTTGGTGTATCTTATGAGGAC
>Ga0315282_10000865_pt1 | contig 59275 bp, 55 predicted proteins | sample YL17G07_20_MG_FD_203693 | JGI IMG/M metagenome (GOLD analysis project Ga0315282, IMG submission 203693) | Sediment microbial communities from Yellowstone Lake, YNP, Wyoming, USA - YL17G07_20 | ecosystem: Environmental > Aquatic > Freshwater > Lake > Sediment | place: USA: Wyoming | collected...
CCCCGATCAAAATCACAGCAACTGCTGTTATACCGAGCGCAACATCGGTTCCTGGAGATGTGGTAAGGCTGACTGCTACCTTCGGCTCTTTCATATACATATACATGACAATCCTGAGATAGAAGTATGCTGATATTGCGCTGAAGATTACGGCAACAACAACAAGCCATGTGTATCCTGCATTGATTGCACTCATGAATAGGTATAATTTACCGATAAACCCTGCTGTGGGTGGAATGCCAGTAAGGGAGAACATAAATATTAACATAAGCGCTGCTGCCAATGGATGGGTCTTTGAAAGACCCTCGTAATCATATATACTGTCGCCTCTAAATCCTTCGCTTCTGAGCATGATGATTACTGCAAAGGCACCGATGTTCATAAATGCATAGATCATGAGATAATTCATCACACTGGCAAGCCCCTCATTGTTTGCAGCAATAATACCAAGGAGAGCATATCCTGCATGTGCAATTGATGAGTATGCAAGCATCCTCTTGATATTCGTCTGGGACAAGGCAACGATATTTCCCACAGCCATAGTGAGTATTGAAATAGGAATTAGTATTGCTGCCCAGTCAACCTTAACTGATGCAAAGCCTACCATGAAAACCCTTCCTAAAACCGCAAACCCTGCTGCCTTTGGGCCGACTGACATAAATGCTGTTATGGATGTCGGAGCACCTTCATAAACATCAGGTGCCCACATATGGAATGGTGCTGCAGCGATCTTAAAACCAAACGCAACTATAAAGAACATAACAGAAAGTAAGAGTGAAAGATTGCCTGCAAGACCCTTTTCACTAATAAAAAGCGATATTGCCTTAATATCTGTTGTGCCTGTTAGACCATATATGATTGATATCCCGTAGAGCAGGAATGCCGATGAAAATGCACCAAGCAAGAAATACTTCAGTGCTGCCTCATTTGATTTGATATCATGTCTGATAAAACCTGCAAGCACATATGTGCTCAGGGCCATGAGTTCAAGACCGAGATATAGCACGATGAGGTCACCGGCAGATGCCATGATCATCATGCCGATTGTTGAAAACAGGATCAGACTATAAAATTCTCCATAATTTACCCTCTCGACAGCTATATATTTAATGGATATTAAAACAGAGAGAATGACATTGATGAAAAAGATGAGTTTAAAGAATGTACTGTAACCATCAGAGATAAACATGGTCCCGAACGTGACACCAGGTGGCCCAAAGAGCGTTAATGCAACAAATGCAACACCCACCATGCTTATCAGTGCTATCACTTCCTTTTTCTTTATTAAAAGGTTGATAAGCAGTACTATTAATGCTAAGCCAGTCATCAGGAGTTCAGGTATCATAGGACTGAGATCAGGAAGCTGAAAATTCATCTGACTACCTCCATAATAGTTTTTGCTATGTTTGCCTCCTGCACACCGCCCATGTTAACCCTCTCCATAAGATGCTGGACTGATACATGCATGAAGCTGAGGAATGAATTTGGATAAATGCCTATCCAGAACACAAGTAGTATTAATGGGACCAACGTTATAGTTTCTCTGATATCCATGTCGGGCAATCCGACAATTTTAGGATTGACGCTCACAAAAAATATCTTCTGATAAAGCCAGAGCATGTAACCAGCACCGATAATGATTCCTGTGCATGCAAGTACACCTGCCCACTTATTTGCAGTAAACCCACCCAGAAGTATAAGAAATTCACCGATAAACCCATTTGTACCAGGAAGCCCTACAGACGCGAGAGTAAATACCATAAAGAAGGCTGCATAAATAGGCATGACTGTTGCGAGCCCTCCGTAGTCTGCAATCTTCCTCGTATGTGTCCTGTCATATACTATTCCGACTGATAAGAAGAGCGCACCTGTTATAATACCGTGATTGAGCATCTGCAGGATTCCTCCTTCGAGTCCCTGACTGTTCAGAGCAAAGATTCCAAGAGTTACAAAACCCATATGACTCACCGAACTGTATGCAATTAGTCTCTTTAAGTCTGTTTGGGCAAGACATATAACTGCACCGTAAATGATTCCTATGACCGAAAGGGTCAACATAGCGGGCACCATTGCCTTAGATGCCTCAGGGAAGAGAGGGAGAGAAAATCTGAGGAAACCGTATGCACCCATTTTGATGAGAACTGCGGCAAGGATTACGCTACCTGCTGTTGGTGCTTCTGTATGAGCATCCGGTAACCATGTGTGTACCGGCCACATTGGGACTTTTACAGCAAATGCTGCAAAGAACGCCCAGAAGAGCCAAAGCTGCATATTGTAAGGGTATGTTTTTGTCATGAGTTCGAGGATATCGAATGTCTTTCCAGAATAGAGGTACAGGACGATGATGCCGACGAGCATCAGTAAGCTTCCGACCAGCGTATACAGGAAGAACTTTATTGCTGCATATATTCTATTCGGGCCGCCCCATACCCCAATAATAAGGAACATCGGTATCAGCATGGCCTCCCAGAAGAGATAGAAGAGGAAGAAGTCCAGGGAACAGAAGACACCAATCATGAATGAAGTCGTAAGCAGTATTGATATATAAAACTCTTTTACTTTTTTAGTGATAGCTTCCCATGATATGAGAACGCAGAGGATTGCTGTTAATGTTGAGAGCAGGATAAATAAGACACTTATACCGTCAACGCCGAGGGAATAATTAATATTCCAGTTTGTGATCCAGATGTGCTTCTCCGCAAACTGCATTTTATGGGTTGACTTGTCAAATTCAGTAAGTAATGGGATTGACAGGAGAAATGTCGCAATGCTTGTTGCAAGAGCAATCCATTTTGTGAGCAACTCCCATGATCTTCTACTCAGAAGAATGAGAAGGGCACCGAAAACAGGCAGAAATATGACTGTACTCAGGATTGGATAACTCAATTGATTCATGATTATCTGATCCATGTTTCTCCTATCGTAACAATAATACCAATGCGATTATAAAGAATGCACCGGCAGCCATGATAATGCCATAATGTTGTGCAAGCCCTGTCTGCACTCTTCTCAGTTGCTGGCTGAACTTGCCGATTAACCCGGGCACACCGTTGACGATTCCCTCTATGATCTTTGCATCGGTGATGCCTACGAGAACCTTGTTTGCAATCCACAATGTAGGGTTGATAATAGTGTAGTGATACAGTTCATCAATGTAATATTTATTGAAAAGTATCCGGTATATTGGTTTGAAACCCTCGGCGATCTTCTCCGGTAAATCGGTTCTCCTTAAGTAGAGAAATGCGGAAAGGCCTAACCCGATCATAACCAGAGTTGTCGAAAGTCCCATAACGCCCCACTCTTCAGCGTGCGTGCCATGGAATTCAGGATGTCCGACAACCGGCTTCAGGAATTCGGCAAAATGTGCACCTCCGCCGAGTAGAGGGGGTATTCCAACCCATCCCGCAGCAACCGCACCGACCGCAAGGAGCATTAAAGGTATCGTCATGACTTTCGGTGATTCATGGATGTGGTGTTCTCCATGGGCACCATGGCCACCATGATGCTCCTCATGATGACCTCCACGGTATTTTCCATGGAACGTTAAGAATATAAGTCTGAATGTATAAAACGGAGTAAAGAACGCTCCTGCAAGGGCGAGAATCCATACAAACTTCCCGACATGAGAATGCGATGCATACGCAGACCATATAATCTCATCCTTACTGAAAAATCCCGATAGTCCCGGAAACCCTCCGGCACTTAGTCCTGCAATCACGAACACCGCATAGGTGATCGGCATATATTTTTTCAGTCCGCCCATTTCCTGGATATCGTTGGTATGGACGGCATGGATAACGCTACCTGCAGCAAGGAAGAGCAATGCTTTAAAGAACGCATGTGTATAGAGATGGAAAATACCTGCAGCATAAGCACCTACACCGCACGCAAGGAACATATACCCTAAATGGCTGCAGGTGGAATAAGCAATGATCCTCTTGATATCGTTCTGTACAACCGCAATTGTCGCAGCAAAGAACATCGTAAGCGCACCGATAATAGCAACGACATTCATTGCAACTTCGGATAGGTTGAATATCGGGTTACATCTCGCAACCATGAATACTCCAGCGGTAACCATCGTGGCGGCATGGATGAGTGCACTGACTGGCGTCGGCCCTTCCATCGCATCAGGAAGCCAGACATGAAGAGGTATCTGTGCAGATTTCCCAACTGCACCAGCAAAAAGCAAGAGGGCGATAAGGGTTGGGAGATCAACGTTCCATCCCAGGAAATTTACTGTCTTGCCAGCAATACTGGAGACATTGGCAAATATATCTGCATAATAGAGTGTCCCAAAAGTAAGGAATATCATGAATACGCCGAGACCAAAGCCAAAGTCACCAAATCTGCATGTAATAAATGCCTTTTTACCGGCATCAGCGGCTGATTTTTTATTGAAGTAATATCCGATGAGGAAGTATGAACAGAGACCGACACCTTCCCATCCGAAATAGAGCTGCAGGAAGTTGTTTGCCATAACAAGCATTAACATACAGAAGGTAAAGAGGCTCATATAGGCAAAGAACCGATAATAGCCTGTGTCTCCATGCATATAGCCAACAGCGTAGATATGTATTAAAGATGCACAGGTAGTAACAACAACCAGCATGACTGCTGTGAGTGGATCGATTAAAAATCCGACCGTGACATTGAACGTACCTGAAACTATCCATGTATAAAGGTCTTCATTGATAATTTTCCCTGCCGTAACTTGCGGCAAGACCGATGTTATGGTTATAAAGAATGAACCGACTACTGCAAGGATGGATGGCCAGTGGGCTTTTTCTCTTAAGACTTCTTTCCCAAGAAGGATATTAATTATAAATGCTGTTAGCGGCAGAAATGGTATTAAAAGATAATATTTCATAAATTACCCCTCATCCCCGCATCTCCTTTATTTCATCCACATGCACAGTAGCCTTGTTTCTGAACAATGCTATTACTATTGCAAGCCCGATAGCTGCCTCAGCAGCAGCAACGGCAATGACAAAGAAGGCAAGTATCTGTCCTCGCAAGTCCTGAAGGTAGTGGCTTAAAGATATCAGATTGATATTGACAGCATTCAGCATCAGCTCTATTGACATGAACATTATGATGATATTCCGCCTCGAAAGGAAGCCAAAAACTCCTATTGTAAAGACCACCATACTGAGGAACATATACCAGCCTAACGGAACCATTATGGTTTCAACCTCCTTTTCGCAAGGACGATAGCGCCGATAATCGCAACGAGAAGTATCAGTGACGCTACTTCAAAAGGATAGAGAAATTCTGTATATAAAAGCTTTCCTAATGCCTTTGTATGAGTTTCCTGTTTAATTAAATCAATTGAATAAATACCCGGGGGTGCAGCGATAAATGATCTGATCGACATGATGATGACGACTAAGATACCAATAGCAAAGGTAAGGCTTGTTGGCCAGGCACCGATAAATTTATTAATCCTTACTTCTTCCCTGATATTCATCAGCAACACAACAAAAAGGAACAACACGAGTATTCCACCTGCATACACAATAACTTGTATTGCTGCCATAAATTCAGCATTTAAAAACAGATATAGACTTGCAATATGGAAAAAAAGCAACAGCATCCAGAGAACGCTGTGAACCGGATTTTTCCTTGTTATTACAAGCAAGGAAAGTACTACAATCGCAAAAGCAAAGTATGCAAAAAATAACTCTTGAATCATTCCTTTTTCCCTCTAAAGACTGCCTGACCCGGAGGCGTTCCAAAATCCTCGGACATCGGCCGCCAGAACTTCTTAAAATAATCTTCTCCCTTTTTGCCAGCCATATATTTATCCCAATTTGACAAGAGCTTGTCCATCGTCATATAAAGGGCATCCTTACTGTAGTCAGAATACTCGTAATGCTCAGTAAGTGCGATTGCACCATAAGGACATGCCTCAACACAGAAGCCACAATAAATACATCTAAGTACCTCTATCTCATACCTTTCAACAATTTTTTTCCCTCCTTCTTCTCCTTCAGCGGTGTATATATGGATACATTGAGAAGGACAGTATGCAGCGCACAGACCGCACCCAACGCACTTATAATTTCCGGTTTCAGTATCCCTTACAAGTGCGTGCAACCCTCTAAAACCTGGTTTTATGGGTCTCCTCTCCTTAGGATACTGTATGGTAACCGCATGGGAAAACATTCTACTTAAAGTAAGAGCCAGACCTTTTAATATCTCGATGAAGAATATCTTATTTACAAGTTCCCTTACCGTCACTCTAAACTCCCTCTAATGTCATAGTAAAATTTTTACCAGACCTGTTACTACAATGTTTGCCAGTGCCACAGGTATGAGTATCTTCCAGCCGATAGCCATCAACTGGTCGTACCGATACCTCGGTACTGTTGCCCTGATCCAGTAATAGAAGAATATGAATGCATAGACCTTCAGGAAAAACCAAACGATACCGGGAATATATTTTAAAAATGGCAATACTTTTATTACATACCATGGCAGTGTCCATCCACCGAGGAAACATACTGCTGCGAGAGAAGCCATGATAAACATTGCTATATATTCACCGAGGAAGAAGAGGGCAAACCTGAACCCGCTGTATTCTACAAAGTATCCTGCTACAAGTTCGCTCTCGGCCTCTGGCAGGTCGAAAGGTGTCCTGTTTGTCTCGGCAACTGCTGCAATAGTAAAGACGACAAAAGCCGCCATCTGGGGGATTGCGAACATCCCGAATACAGACTCTTGCTGGGCCTTTACAATATCTGTCAGGTTAAGAGAGCCTGACAGAATCATCACACCGACAAGGCTCAGTCCCATTGCTACCTCATAGCTGATGACCTGAGCTGCGGACCTCAGGCCTCCGATAAATGCGTATTTTGAATTAGATGCCCACCCTGAAATGAATATTCCGTAAATCCCGATGCCCGCCATGGCAAAGACGAACAAAAGGCCTATATTGATATTCGCGATAACAAATCCCGAAGTGAAGGGGATAACAGACAGATTCACCATAGCCGCGGCCATGAAGATGACAGGAGCAAGGAAAAATGCAACTTTATCTGCCTCTGACGGTATCACATCTTCCTTGAAGAAGAGTTTTATACCATCAGCAATAGGTTGCAGGAGGCCGTGAGGACCAACCCTCATAGGTCCAAGTCTCACCTGCATGTGTCCGATAACCTTGCGTTCAAAATATGTCGCATATGCGACGTGAAGTAATCCAATCCCGAGAACGACTGCAATCTTTAGTATGATGATTAATAAATTAATCCCGAACTTTATGAGCGCATCAAGTGTTTGTTGATCAATTATGTTCGAGATATCCATAGTTATCTATCACACTCTCCAAGCACAATATCGATCGTTCCAATGGCTGCGATAACGTCAGCAACCAGATGCCCAACGCAGAGTCTCGGTAAACAGCCAGCATGTATGAAAGATGGAGCCCTTACCCTCATCCTGTAAGGCTTTCCAGACCCATCACTCACAAAATAAAACCCGAGTTCTCCCTTAGGAACCTCGGTTGCAACGTATATTTCACCTTCAGGTACTATCGGCCCTTTTGTAATTAACATAAATTGATGAATCAGATGCTCCATATCTTTCAAGATATAATCCTTTGGCGGAAGTGTAAATTTAGGCGCGTCAGCCATAACAGGCCCCAAAGGCAACTTTTCGATACATTGTCTGATAATCTTATTCGACTGCCTCATTTCGAGCATCCTGCAGCGGTATCTGTCATATGTATCACCTTCTGTTCCAATAGGCACATCAAATTCAACCTTATCATACGCATCATATGGCATGTGTTTTCTTATATCATAAGGAACACCGGAACCTCTTAACGTCGGGCCTGTCATCCCCCAGTTTACTGCCTCTTCTGCTGAGATTACGCCGATGCCTTTCGTTCTCCGGAGCCATATTCTGTTCTGGTCAATCAGGGTCTCATACTCCAAAACTCGCGATGGAAATTCTTCTGTAAATTTATAAAGGCTGTCGAGGAACTCCTGTGAAATATCATTTCTTACTCCGCCAATCCTTGGATAGGTAACAGTAAGCCTTGCCCCGCATATCATCTCATATAGCTCAAGGATCCATTCCCTCTCCCTAAAGCAATAGAGGAATACCGTCATTGCGCCGATATCGAGTGCATGGGTCGCAAGCCAGAGAAGATGGTTCGCTATCCTTGACATCTCCCCAACCATTGTTCTGATGAACTTAGCCCTTTCTGGCGCCTCTATTCCAAAAAGTTTTTCTACTGCAACACAATAGCCAATGTTATTTGACATTGCAGAGACATAATCCATTCTGTCAGTCAGCGGGAGTGCCTGAAAGTAACTTAAACTCTCGCCGAGCTTTTCAATACCCCTGTGAAGATACCCGACATACGGTGTAACCTTAACAATTGTTTCACCGTCTATATCAAGCACAAGCCTCAGAACACCATGCGTAGCAGGGTGCTGCGGCCCCATGTTAACATTAAGCTCTCTTGTTTCGAATATCTTCTCTGCTTCCCTCTGAATCATCTTATCCTTCCCATTCAAACTCTCTCAATTCTTTTGACCTCTTAAGCACCTCGGTAAAACCAGGCCAATCCTTATCAGGTTCAGGACCTTCTAATGGATAGTCTTTTCTTAACGGATGCCCTTCCCAGTCTTCTGGCAAAAGGATTCTTCTGAGATCAGGATGCCCGGTGAATACAATGCCGAACATATCAAAACATTCTCTTTCATGCCAGTTTGCACCTGCCCATATAGGAACCACCGAATCGATCTCTGGGTCGTTTTCAGGAACCTGTGCTCTGATACGAATCTTATGACGATATCTTATTGAATAAAGGTTATAAACAACCTCGAACCTAACATCTTTTTTGTTAAGGTAATCAACAGCAGTAATGTCCTGGAGATGGTCAAGGCTTAAATGTGGGTCATCATGAAGGTATCTACAAATCTCAACTATGTTATCCCTCTTTACAATAACCGCAACCTGATCTCTGAATTCTGCAACTTCAATTACCTGGTCAGGGAATTGTTCCTTTATTTTCTCAGCGATATCTTTTGGGTTCAGTCCTGCGGGGTGTATTGAAATTCTTACTTCAGTTACCGCCATGGACTCCACCTCGCTTGCTCTTTCCTTATCTTTTCCTGAAGCAGCATCATTCCCTCAAGCAGTGTTTCAGGCCTTGGAGGACATCCGGGGACATACACATCAACAGGCAGGAAAGTATCACACCCCTGAACAGTACTGTATGTCCTGAATACGCCACCTGTGCATGCACAACTTCCCATTGCAACCACATATCTCGGTTCAGGGATCTGGTCATAGACCCTTCTGACAACAGGGGCCATCTTTTTTGTAACAGTACCTGCAACGATTATGCAGTCTGCCTGTCTCGGAGAACCTCTGAATATAATCCCGAACCTGTCAAAATCATAATGAGCTGCACCAGCCGCCATCATCTCGATTGCACAGCATGCAAGTCCGAAGGTTGTTGGCCAGATCGAAGATAACCTTCCCCAATTGATAATCTTATCAAAAGTCGTAATGATTACGTTGGGGGGTAATATCTTTGTTCCTTCTTCTACTTGAATAAGCCCCGTTGTTGATGTATCTATTAACATCTTTTATCCCTCATTTTAATCCCACTGGAAAGCTTCTTTTTTCCAGGCATAAATGTAACCAATTAAAAGTATCAAGATAAAAATTACCATCTCTATGAACGCATAAATGCCAATCTTATCGAAGACAATCGCCCAAGGATAAATAAAGATTGCTTCAACATCAAATACGACAAAGAGCATAGCAATAATATAGAACCTTATAGCAAATCTGGTGCGTGGTTCTCCAGTTGGAGTGATACCTGATTCATAAGGCATGAGTTTCTCATAATATGGTTTTTTCAATCTGAAAATTGTCCCGATTAGCAGGGCGCCGAGGCCAAAGGCCGTTGCAATAATAATGAAGATGAGAACCGGTAAATATTCTGATGGTAAATAAGTTCCAGGCATACGGTATATTTTATACTTAAACGGTATATGTTTATACTTAAAATGTTGAACGGTTGTCAAGTAAAAAATTTATTTTTTATATTTCTGGGTCATATCAAGCTCTCTCTTGTAATATTTTCTTTTTATAAAATGCTATCTTGCACAGAGGGGTGCACCTGTTTATAAAAATTTTCACTTAATTGATCAGCGTAGCGCAAGAGCTTAAGATTAAAGTACTTGAGCAATCGTGAATAAAAAATTTAGAAACATCATTTCACTTGTTAGCGAATAAAACAAACTGTCGTAATTTTAGGCTAATGGCATTATAGGCTCGATTATCCGGGAGGAGAGAAGCCATGTAGTATGGCTGAACGATTTAAGGAAAAGCCTTGTATAATAAGATTCTCTGAATTATTCCAAAAAGATAGCCGGTGAGACCAGACAGGGAGTCAGGACCATCTGAGATGCAATTTCAAAGGCCTTTTCAATGTCCAGCTATCAGATCTTTACCTGCCGGGATTACTAACCTGCATCAGGGTGGCAAAATGTCTTGTATTTATAGACTTTTTATTGACCTATTGGTCATGCAATCGTTACAATATAGGTAAGATTATAACACTTGATTTATATTATCATCTGTTTCAAGCAGGCAGTAATAATATAGATATAAATAGAGGATTCAGATTCAGTTTTGATTTTTACCCTATTTAGGAGTATAAGATGAAAAAGAAAGTGAAATGCTGGGAGGTTTTCAAGTGCAATGAGAAAAAGTGTCCAGTTTATAAAGCAAAAGAACTGAACTGCTGGCTGATCTCAGAAACGCACTGTCGAAACGAGATTCAAGGGAAATTCATAGAAAAGATGGAAATGTGTCTTAGCTGTGAGGTTTTTAAGGAGAATATGGATGTTGCTGCATTGAAAGAGACTATTAAGGCTGTCGATACACAATTCAAGGAATTCAGGGGTATTGTTAACGATAGAGACAGAGAACTTGAGGGTATGAGCATGGAATTGGCTATTGGCCTGTCAGAGGTTTTCGAGGGGTTAAAAAAGATCTCTTCAGGAGACCCTGAAGTAAAGATACCTGAAATATCTGAAGTTGAGCTGATTGCCAAATTAAAACATATTGTTAATATGACTGCAGAAAACATTGGAGAAATCGTTAATCAATTCCATGAATTTGCCATAGGACTTGCAGAGCACTTTGATGTAATGAGTAAGGTTTCAAAAGGCGAATTAAACGCAAGGATTTCTGAAGACTCGCAAGACGATCTCTTGAAGGCTTTAGGTATGATGACAAACCAGATGATAGAAAGTGTATCCAGAGAAATCGCAGAGCGTAAAAAGGCAGAGGGTATGTTACAGCAGGCTAATGAGAAACTTATAGGCTGGATGAAAGAACTCGAAGAGCGAAACCGCGAGACTACTTTGTTAAGCAAAATGGGCGTATTACTCCAAACCTGTTATACTGCCAAAGAAGCATACCCTATTATTTCCCAGACCGCTAAGCAATTATTCGATACCGAGTCAGGCGCGTTATATGTGATGAATGCCTCTCGAAATATTGTCGAAGCTGTTACTGTATGGGGTGAATCTTTATTTAGTGAGCATGTGTTTATGCCGGCTGATTGCTGGGCATTGCGTAGCGGTCAGGTGCATCTCATGGATAATCTCAATTCAGGGATACTCTGCCAGCATCTGAGCCACCCTCCGTCAGTTAACTATATGTGTGTGCCTATGATTGCTCATGGCAAGACGCTGGGTATGTTATATTTACAGAGTAGCGAGCAAGGGCTGGACAAGCCTGAGGGGGTGGGAGAGAGACTCACTGAGTCTAAACAAAGGCTGGCTGTGACCATGGCAGAACAAATTGCACCGATTCTGGCGAACTTGGAACTACATGAGACCTTGAAAATTCAGTCTATTCGTGATCCTCTTACAGATTTATTTACGCGTCGATATATGGAAGAATCGCTGGAGCGCGAGGTAAGTCGGGCATCCCGCAAACATATCCAGTTAGGAATTATCATGATAGACATTGATAACTTCAAACAGTTCAACGACACCTTCGGAAACCCAGCAGGCGATTTCCTATTACGTGCATTAGGCAATTTTCTGAAATCAGGCATTGGCAAGGAACGTATTATATGCCGCTACCGTGGCGGTGAGTTTGTGATCATCCTACCAGGAACATCGTTAGAAGGTACACTGGAACTTGCTGAGCAGCTACGAAATGGAATCAAAAACATGGAGGTGCAATACCTTAGACAGACCCTTGGACACGTTACAGTTTCATTGGGGGTTTCAGTCTTCCCAGATCACGGTTCTACAGGTGAAACTCTCTTGCGAGCTGCTGATTCAGCCCTGTACCGCGCTAAAGTTGGGGGTCGCAATCAAGTAGTAGTCGCGCAGGCCATTAAATAAAATGGCGGATACCAATAATTGTAGGGATTTCGCTACCTTCTATAAATTTAGATAATCTCTGATTCAACTCAATGATATACCTGACCCTCGTTGATTCATCGCCGCTGCTCTTGTTTTCTTTTTGGCTGCTTCAGCAAATACTGAAGCCGCATTAAAAGTACCGTCAATGGCCTGCACAGGACACTTTGCCGTGCATATGCCACAGCCGATACACTTAGGCTGATCTATGTTGTGAAGTTTTTTCGGTTCACCTGATGGCGCATTTACAGGACATGCTTTAACACAGATCTGACAGCCGATGCAATTATCTTTTACAAATGCCTTTGACCTCTTTGGTATAAAATCAACAATTGATTTTGTCGGGCATTTGGTTACACAAAGACCACATACCCTGCACCTATTAACATCCACACTTGCGAAGTTATTGGTTACAGAAACTGCATCAAACGGACATGTCTTCACACAGATACCGCATCCAATGCAGCCTACCTGACAATTTTTCTTTGTTTCAACACCTTTATCTTTTGAATGGCAGGTTACAAGAACCTGACATGAAGCAGGAAGAACCTCAATGACCTTTGTAGGGCATGCTGCCTCACACTTTCTGCAGCCTGTGCACTTCTTGATATCAATATAGGGAAGATGGTCAACTGTCATTGTTATTGCATCGAATGGACATACTCTTGAACATGTTCCATAGCCCAGACAACCGTATCTGCAGGATTTGTCTCCGCCTCCGGCAAGTATGGCAGCCCTGCAATCCTGAACGCCTTCATAGGTAAATCTCTTTGCAGATTTGCTCCAGCTGCCTTTACACATAATCCTTGCAAAAATGGGCTCTCTTGCCTCAGCTTTCTTCCCTGTAATCGAAGCCACTGCTTCAGCACCCCTCATTCCTGCAGGGATGCAAAGATTTGGAGCGACCTCAGGCCTGTTGACCACTGCCTCTGCATACTGTTCGCAACCTGCAAACCCGCAAGCACCACAATGTGCGTGTGCAAGCACATCCATTACCTTTTCTATCCGCGGGTCGACCTTCACAGAGAACTTTTTTGCAGTGAGTGCAAGTCCGATGCCGAATGCGATGCCAACTCCTGCGAGAAAGAGCAGGGTGAATTTAATCAGAGGGAGTAATGCAACATGCTCTTTTGCTTCAACCCCTCCTCCAACACCAACATGAGGAATGATAAAATGAGATATATCGTTGAGCTGGAGAACCCCGATAATATCAGTTATTATTTTATGAAATTCAGACATTCAAAATCGATTTATTGAATAATTCCCCTTACACCCTTTTAAAAAAACGGGGTGAAATTACTTTAATAGTGTTCTCCTCAATTCATTCACCTCTTTACTAAAGAGGGATTAGGGGGAGATTGCTTAAAATATTTTACCATATCACAGTCTTATCAGACCTGAAAAACCTGTAAATGCAAGCGCAATCAATCCGGTAACGATAAAGGCAATGGGTGTGCCTTTGAATGCCTTCGGGACATCAGCGAGTTCAAGCTTTTCCCTTATGCTTGCCATGATTATCAATGCCAGTGCAAAACCGATTCCTGAACCAAACGCGAAAGCAAGGCTTTCAATAAAACTGTATTTTTCACCGGCGTTAATCAGGGGAACAGCGAGTATGATACAGTTGGTCGATATGAGTGCAAGGTAGATACCAAGCTTATAGTAAAGACCAGGCGACACCTTGCGCATAATTGTATCCGATGCCTGTACAAACCCTGCCACGATACCAATGAATATAATAATTTTAAGAAAGGTGATATCAAGAGGTACCATCACAAAGTTAAAAACAAGCCAGCTTAAGGCTGCGCTTATCATCATAACTGCTGTAAATGTAATACTCATGCCAACGGCTGTTTCCATTTTTCGAGAGACGCCAAAGAATATGCACAGTCCCAGGAATCTTGTGAAGACAAAATTGTTTATCAGCGATGCTGCAATAATAAGTTCAAAAAGTTTTGAGAATTCCATAATTATGTATTACTCCTTCTCATAACAAATTGCTGTCAGGTCTACTATTAAATCCCCTTTTATCCTCCTTTTTCAAAGGGGGCAATTTATATCGCTCCTAAGTAAATTATTATCTGTTGCCCCTCTTTGGCAAAGAGGGGCAAGGGGAGATTTTATGAAATTAATAACAAATAACAAGTAATTACTGACTTTTCTTTTCATTCCTGATACCCATCCAGTTGAAAAAACCCATTAAGATCCCTACGGCAAAAAAGCCTCCGGCAGGGAGAATCATGATTAGAAGCGGTTTTGCCTCAATGATCGGCAATCCCCATAATGAACCTTTGCCCAGCAGTTCTCTGAAAAAGCTTATTACAGAGAGTGCAAACAAAAACCCGAGACCCATGCCAATACCGTCGAACATGGAAGGTACAACCTTATTCTTGCTTGCAAACATCTCAGCCCTTGCAAGGATCGATGCAAAGGCTACAATTAGTTGTATATACAATCCCATCTGTTTGTAAGCTTCCCGTGCAAATGCTGCCATAGTCATATCGGTGACTGTTACCCATCCCGAAATGACAAGCATGAAGATCGGTAGTCGTATTCTCGGGTGAATCAATTTCCTCATGAGAGAAATAGTGACATTCACCATTACCTGCACAAAAAGGACAGCGGTACCCATCAGAACACCGTTCCGCAGGTTATTCGTGACAGCAATCGAAGGGCAGAGGCTAAGTGCAAGCTTGAAAATAGTATTTTCTTTGAAGATACCGTTTTTTAAAAGTTCAATGTAATTAGTCGTGCTTTTCTGTTCCATGGATTGTTTCTTTTCCTCTCATTGTCTTCATAAGGAATTCTACTCCGCTCCTCACAGCATCTTCAGTCACAGCCCTGCTGGATATGGTCGCTCCTGATATCGCCTGTATATTTTCGGTTGTTTCTGTCTTTACTACCTGCAAATGTTCCAGGTCCTTGCCATTGAACTGATTTTTGAAGCTGCTTGTATCAATCTCATCTCCTAATCCAGGTGTTTCTGCATGTCCGAGTATACTTATCCTCTGAACTTTAAAATCCTTATCTACTGCAATTAAGGTATTTATGTAGCTTGAATATCCCTTGCCAAAGGACTGGATAATGTATCCGATGATTGTATCCCCCTTTTTTGCAACGAAATACTCTGCATGTTTTTCATGGACAGACCAGTCGCCCAATTTCTCACTTTTATCAGCATCCGGCATGAGCTTTTTTAAAGCTGCTTCTTTTTCGAGAACAGCGTTTCTATACATGATTGGCGAGGTCCGGGCATAAACTACGGCAAGGATTAAACCGCCTAAAAGATAGATAACAACAAGGTTAAGGGTTATCTTTATCATGTCTTTTGTTGTCATTTCCTTTACTGTCATTTCTTTTGTTCCTTCCTCGTTCCGAAGGGCTTTGCCTTCAAAGACCTGTCAATGAGGGGGACAAAACAGTTCATAAGGAGTATCGAAAACATTACACCCTCTGGATAACCGCCCTTGAGCCTTATAAGCATTGTTATAGCTCCGCACCCTATGCCAAAGATTATCTGACCCTTTCTGAGAGAAGGGGAAGTTACATAGTCAGTTGCCATAAAGAATGCACCGAGGACAAGACCACCACTAAGGATGTGCAACATCGGGTCACCTGTAAATAGCCCTGTTCCCCTGCCACCAAAAACCCATGCGAGAACTGCAACAGTCCCCAGGAACGATACAGGAATGTGCCAGGTAATGTATCCCTTATAAAGGAGGAATCCCGCTCCGATTAATAAGGCTATTATTGATGTCTCACCAATGCAGCCTCCTCTGTGACCGATAAGAAGCTGTGTATAAAGGTTAATCTTATCCCCAAAGACTTCCAGCAATTTCCCGATGCCCTCTTCCTTTAATATTCCGAGTGGTGTTGCAGTCGTCTTTGCATCTAATGCAACGAAGGCTGCAGTGGGTTCGCTCCATGTAGTCATTACCCTTGGCCATGAGATTAATACAAATGCTCTGCCTATGAGTGCGGGATTAAAGATGTTAAACCCGAGGCCACCAAAGAGCTGTTTTGTTATAACAATAGCCACTACAGAGCCCACTATCGGGATATAGAAAGGGAGAGCCGGGGGGAGGTTCATACCGAGGAGTAGCCCTGTAAGAAATGCACTTCCGTCATTGATGTTTATATTTCTCTTAAGGCCCTTTTGGAAAAGGTATTCTGAAAGGACTGCGGATATAATACAAAGAGCGGTAACGAAAAGTGCCCTGGGGCCAAAAAAATAAACGCTCATTATCATTGCAGGAAGGAGGGACAGGTTAACCGTCCACATGATACGGCTTGTTGTCTCGTCAATCTTAATATGAGGGCTGACTGATACTATTAAAGGATGTTCTTTCTTTGTTGCCTCCATCTTGCCTCCACAATTTCATGATGCATGATACCCGATGCATGATTTTTAATATTCTGTATCTTGCATCTTGTATCCTGCATCCGATCACTATTATTTATTTTTCAAGGTTTTGTCATAGATTTAGCAAGTCTTATAAACTGTACTATCGGCCTTTTTGAAGGGCAGACGAAAGCACAGGAGCCGCATTCAAAACAATCGAATAAGTTATATTCCTTTGCACCTTCATAAAAACCTTTTTCTGCATAAATATTAAGCATTGACGGCATAAGACCCATCGGACATATGTCAATACATCTCCCGCACCGAATACATGGGCCGAAACTTTCTGCATGAACTATTTCTTTTTCTGATAGGACTACTATTCCTGAGGTGCCTTTTGTTACCGGTATATCAAGTGAAGATATCGCAAAACCCATCATGGGTCCGCCGGAAATAACTTTTACATTCTCATTTTTCATGCCGCCGCATTCCTCAATAAGCTGTGATACAGGTGTCCCGATTTTAACAAATAAGTTCTTCGGTTCATCAATTCCCTCTCCCGATACAGTTACAACCTTCTCTATTAGGGGTTTCCCATATCTGGCAGCCTCATAAATGGCAATTGTTGTTCCCACATTCTGCACAACAACACCCACATCCATTGGCAGGCCAGGTGGAGGAGGAACTTCCCTGCCAGTGATTACCTTTATAAGCATCTTCTCAGCGCCCTGGGGGTATTTTGTGTGAAGCGAACAGATATCTATATTGTCCTGCCCGCGGGCTGCTTCTGTCATTGATTGGATCGCAGCGGGCTTGTTATCTTCTATTCCGACAAATCCCTTACTGACACTTAGGACTTTCATCAATATTTTAAACCCCTCGATTATCTCGCGGGGTCTTTCAATCATTAACCTATAATCTCCGGTCAAGTAAGGTTCACACTCGGCGCCATTCACAATTACAGTATCTATAGGCTTTTCTTTCGGCGGGGAAAGTTTCACTACTGTTGGAAAAGCAGCTCCGCCCATTCCCACAATTCCGGCATTCTTAATCTTCTCTTTCATTTCATCAGAGGAAAGATTCATGTAATCGGGAGTATCTTTGAGAATAGTCCATTCTTCTTTCCCGTCATTTTCTATGACCACAGATGTAACCATCCTTCCCATAGCATTAGGAAAATCACCGATTGCAATTACTTTACCGGATACTGATGAATGCACAGGGGCTGATACGAATCCGGCAGCTTCACCGACTATCTCACCCTTTTTGACCTCTTGATTGACGGTTACAACCGGTTTGCAGGGTGCTCCAAGATGCTGGCTTAAAGGAATAATGACTTTATCAGGATGCTTTGCTTCAACAATAGGTTTATCTGCCGAGAGCTCTTTTTTATCGGGAGGGTGTATTCCACCCCTGAAGACTGCAAAGCCCATTCGATGTTTCTCCTGGTTATTACTGAACTGGTTATTACTGAAAATGATATTTACAGGACAAAGATCTAATTAATAAAATTAACACAAGAATAAAATTAACACAAGGGAAAAGGTAAAATCAATGTAAACTTGCTCAATGTTACCCGGTTTATATACAGTTGCTTCTTTCGTCCTGATATGATCTCTCATATTGATAATTATTTGTTTAGATTGTCAATTTCGAGAAATTTAAAAAATTCGTTTCTTACGAAAAATTTGAAATGGATTGGGGAAACTCTTATGAATTTATTCCTGAGTTAAAAAGCAAAGAAAAACTGAAACTAGCAGAGAGACTTTCTCTATATCTTTTGTATCGTAACTTCGCAGCCCTCAATTCCTGGGGCCTTTGTGATCGGGTCAAGGTTATAACCAAGAAGTCTAAAAGCCCCTCTGCCCTCAAAGTTATTTGTGAGCATCACTGCTGACTCATTCACTGTAGTATCAAAGACAACAGGAAGGGTTAAGGTACCAAATTCAGTTGAGACACTTACTATGTCTCCATTCTTCAATCCCACTCTCTCTGAAATAATGGGGTTAATCCTCACAACTGCCTCTGGATAAATACTGTTTAGTGCCACGGCCCTTCTGCTTAAAGTTCCTGAATGGAAGAGTGGTTTTTCGATAGCTATATAAAGTTTTCCATCTGATGCGCGAGGTTTTAGAGGTGAAATGTCTTTTATCGTGATTTCCTCTAACACCCCCCTGAGAGGTTCACCCTTATATGGCCAGAGAACATCTCCTTTCCCAATCTCTTCATATGTAATGCCTCTGTACAGAGGAGAGACCTCGCTGATCTCCCTCATAATATCTTCTGAAGATAAATAATTCATAGCTATACCCATGTTTTTAGAGATCTCAGCAATTATTCTCCAGTCCTCCATGCCATCTTTTTCTAATGCCTTTCTCAATCTCTGAATCCTTCTCTCAAGGTTAGTATAGGTACCATCTTTCTCTGCCCAGCTCAATGAGGGTATGACAACATCTGCTATACGTGCAGTCTCTGTTAAAAATATATCCTGAACAACTAAAAATTCAATATTCTTAAGGGTAGATTCTATCTTCTTAGAGTTTGGCAGATTAAAAACTAAATTTTCACCCATGACATACATCGCCTTTATAGAACCCTTTTCTACTGCCTCTATCATTTCAAACAATGTAATTCCACTTTCTGCAGGTATGCTTGCACTCCATGAACTCTCATATCTCTTCCTAAAATCAGCTAAGTCAATAGGCCGATACCCAGGCAACATATCAGGTTCACAACCCATATCAAGAAGACCTTGTTCATTTGGCCGTTCAGATAGCAGATATATCCTTGCGTTGATAACGTGACTCAAGGCAGAAATAAGCATGATACTGTAACTACCGTCAGTCCTTTGTATTAGTTCTGGACCAAGCACAATGGCTGGTGTTTGGGCATTAAACAATATCTCTATAAATTTTTCAATGTCAGGTCTGGTTATGCCACATTTCTTCTCTACATCTTCCAATGAGGTCTTTATATCCTTTATCCTTGCCTCAAGAATACGCTGTCCGCCTGTAAGGGCCTTACCTTTTGAGATTTCTTTAACAAGCCCTTCAAGGAAGATATTCTCAGAGTAAATATTGGGTTCTATAATTATAGGTCTGAAATGCTCAAGGCCTTTCAGATATCCAACTGTCAAGATATTTCCGCCATTATTATGCGACGCCCTGATCTGTAAACCAAGGATAGGATTTATAGAAGTTGGATCCCCACCAAGACATAATATCGTGTCAGAATTGGCAAGACCTGAAATCATATTTGCAGTGGCTCCCTGCCCAAAGATATTTTCTATTAATCTCTGGGCACCTGCATAACCCATCCTCGCTATGCTATCTATGTTGTTAGTCCCAACGGCAATCCTCATAAATTTCTGGAAAACATAATTGTCCTCATTTGTACATCTTGGCGAGGCAATACCTCCAATCGCCTTACCGCCATGCGAATCTCTTATCTCACTTAACCTCTTTGCAACAAGGCTGATTACCTCTTCCCATGTAGAAGGCTCAAGCACCTCGCCCTTTTTAATGAGCGGCGTCTTCAACCTCTCGCGGCTCCCTACAAATTCATAACCAAATCGTCCCCTTGTACAGGTCAGCCCATTATTTACACCTACGCCGAATTTTGTGGCAACCCTTACAATGCTGTTAGATCGAGCTTGAATAACGAGTGTACACCCTACACCGCAATATGGGCAGATTGTCTCCGTTTCTTTTTCGATGTACCATGGCCTATAAGCATGCCTGTGTAACTTCGACATAATTGCCCCTACAGGGCAGGCTGAAATGCAATTACCACAGTATTCACAGTTAAAGGCGCCACCCGAGAAAGGCTGTATGTGGGAAGAACCTCCACGATTAATAAGAACAATTGCGGATGCACCCTGAACCTCCTCACACATCCTGACACATCTTGTACAGAGAACACATCTCTCCATATTGCGCGCAATAATCGGATCTTCTAAGCTTTCAGGAATTTTCCGCTTTTCCTCTATATAACGGCCTTTGGTAAGGCCGTATTTGTCAACAAGATCCTGAAGTTCGCACTCACCTGCTTTGTCACAGTAAGGACAATCAAGGGGGTGATTTATCAGTAAGAATTCCAGCATACCCCTTCTGGCTTTAGCTATCTTTTCAGACTCGGTCCTTACAACCATACCGTCTACGGTAAAAAGTGTGCATGCAGTCTGTAACGTATCCATTTTTTCTATTTCGACAAGACACAGCCTGCAGCCTCCAAAAGGTTTGAGTAGTTCAAGATGACAGAGAGTCGGTATTTTTATACCTGCCTGCTTCGCAGCCTCAAGGACCGTTATTGATTCCTCAAGTTTTATTTCCTTGTTATTAATAGTTACTGTAATCATCAGGTTTTCACCAAGCTACACCCTTTATTTTTTATATGCTCCTCAAATTCATTTTTAAAATGCATGAGCATAGAGTCGATAACTATTGGTACTCCATCACCAAGAGGACAGAAGGACTTATCCCTGATATTATCTGAGATATCATTTATAAGCTCTATATCATCATCCCTACCTTTGCCATTTTCTATCCTCTCGACAATACGCCTCAGCCATCCAGTCCCTTCTCTACATGGCGTGCATTTTCCACATGACTCATGTTCATAGAATTTTAACGCCCTCCATAATACCTTGACCATACAGGTAGTCTCATCCATAACTATGACAGCGCCGCTACCTAAGCCACTCCCTGCCTTTTTCATAGAATCAAAATCCATAGCGCAATCTATTTTATCAGCTGGTAAAACAGGTGTTGAGATCCCACCAGGTATAACAGCCTTGAGCTTCTTATCCCCCTTTATCCCACCGGCATGTGTATATATAAGTTCTTTAAGGGATGTCCCCATAGGAAGTTCATAGAGTCCTGGTTTATTTACATGTCCGCTTATAGCGAATAGTTTTGGCCCTGGAGATTTAGAGGGACCTATCTTTGTATATTCCTCTGAACCTATCTGGATTATCAAAGGAACATTTGAAAGGGTCTCTACATTATTTACGATGGTTGGTTTTCCCCATGCTCCCACATTTGCAAGGCGATAATATGGTATTCTCGGATGTCCCCTCCTTCCTTCAAGAGATTCTAATAGTGTGGAGGCTTCACCGCATATATATGCACCTGCACCCTGATGAACCATCAAATGGAACTTCACCCCTTTGCCGATAATGTTATAGCCAAGATATCCTTTACTATATGCCTCTTCTATGGCCTTATTCAATATTACTTTTGCCTTTGGATATTCGCCCCTGAGGTATATATATCCATATTCCGCGCCGTAGGCATAACCAGCTATAACCATGCCCTCTATTAATAAATGCGGCCTTTTCTCAAGTATCGCCCTGTCTTTAAATGTTCCCGGCTCTCCCTCATCAGCATTAGCTATAAGGTATTTGGGAGAAATATTTTTATTGAGGCTGCAAAAATACCATTTCATCCCTGCAGAAAATCCGACCCCACCACGCCCCCTGAGATTCGCTTTCCTTACCATGTCAATAACATCTGCCGGCGCTATCTCAAGGGCTTTTGGGAGGGCTTGATACCCCCCTTGCTCAATATAAAAATTGATATCTGCAGAATTAGGATTTTCTATGCCCTTTAAAAGAAAACTTTCCATCACTATTAAACCCTTAGCTTCAAGATTCTAACTATATTTAGCGAGAATTTCTTCTATCGTCTGTTCTGTAAGATCCCCATAACTATCATCATTAACAAGCATTGCAGGGGCATTGCCACACGTCCCGATACATTCCATTATAACAAGAGAAAACCTTTTATCAGGGGTAGTGCCGCCATCCTCAAGACCATATTTATTCTTTAAGAAGTCTATCAGTCTTTCAGCGCCTAATATCATGCACGATACATTCGTACAGAGCCTTATCACGTTCCTTCCCATAGGCTTGTGCTGTAACATAGCATAAAAGGCACCAACGCTCCTAACAGTAGCCTTTGGGATGCCTAAAGTAGTAGAAACAGCTACATACGCCTCAGGACTCAACCAGCCAAATTCTTTCTGGGCAATATAAAGGGATGGAAGGAGTGCTGCCTTACTATCCGGGTATCTTGCCTTTATCTCATCTATTTCTTTTATTGCTGTCTCACTTAACATTTATACCCCCGACCACATTCTCAGAGAACTATGTCTTTGATTAACACGCCGTAAGACCAAAAGCTATTTCAATTACCGAGAAGATGAAAATTTGCAAATAATTTGATAGCATATTAACTTTTTTTTATTACTCGAATTGTCTGTTTTTATACTCAACCCCATCCGTTATTGTCAAGTAAAAAATTACACGAAAAAAATTATACGAAATTAAACCCTTTCTCGGTAAAAACCTTCAAGCAAGCATCTACCACATTAGGATCAAAAAGCGTGCCTCTTTGCTTGAAGATTTCTACCATGGTCTTTTTTATACTGAGAGGCGGCCTGTGAGGGCGGTGGGAGACCATAGCCTCGACAACGTCAGCAACACTCAAAATTCTTGATTCAAAGAGAATCTCGTTACCCGCAAGTCCTTTTGGATATCCGGAACCATCCATCCTTTCGTGATGCTGGAGCACGATCTGGGTGACCAACCAATCAAATTCTACCTCCTTCAATATCTTATATCCGACTTGAACATGACCCTTTACGATGTCTAATTCATTCTTGTTTATAGTGTCAGGACTACTGAGAATCTCTTCCGGTATAGTTATCATGCCGATGTCATGAAGGAACCCAGCTATGCGAATTGACTCGATTCGCTCCTTTGAAAGGTTCATCTCCTTGGCGATGGCACAGGCAAGCTGAGTCACCCGTCGCTGATGGCCAGCCGTGTAAGGATTCCATATTTCAACCATCTTGGCCATAGCCTGGATAGTGCCTTCTATGGTTCTTTGTAACTTTTTGACGCTCTCTCTTATCGCCTTCTCTGCCTGTTTGCGCTCGGTGATGTCGCGGGCAACAACGAAACAAATATCTTTTCCTCCCTGCCTGATTTTGCTCGCCGTCACCCGAACATCTACCAAGGTTTCGTCTTTACGTCGCCATACCCGTTCTCCTATAGTAGTCGCACCGGACGTTACTATATCATGAATAAGAGCGTCAATGCTCTCTCTCTCGTGTGCGATGAAATCATATAATGTTAATTTGGGTACCTCCTCCGGCATGTAGCCAAGCAAATCCATGAATGCATTATTTGCTTCCAGGACGTACTTTGTTTCCTGATCAAACATGTAAATCGCTTCTACTGATTGCTGGATGAGCTTCTGATAGCGTTCTTCGCTTTCTCGTAGCGCCTTCTCTGTCTGGCTCCACTTGCTTTCTGATGCTTGCAATTCCTCAATCCGCTGGCGCGTTTCCACCAATTCATTTATGAGTTGTTCTTTTGACTTTGCTTCATCTTTCATAGCGTATCCCGTAAAAGATGGCAATTTTAAAGACTGCCGCCTTGTCTGAAATGATTTCTCGGTGTATTTATTTTTAAAATGTATTTAGTTTTAACTTGAAATTTTATTATAATAGTAGTATAAATATTTTTCAAATAACTATGGACTTGATTATTATAATAGTAGTATAAATATTTTTCAAATAACTATGGACTTAAAGTAACTATGGACTTAAAGAGATTCACCTATTCTTTAACGGGGAAACTTATTCTTGCCATAGGCGCCATGATGATTATAGGAAGCGCTATCTTCTTGTATCTCTTGATGTACCAACGGGAGAAGGAAATTATAGATAATTCAATCAGACGGGCTAACAATTTCGGGGAACTCGTAAAAAAGAGTACCGATTATGGAATGCTGACTTTTAATAAAGCTATGATCCAACATACAGTGGAAAACATAGTTCAGACCAAGGAGGTTATGCTCGTGAGAATTTTTGATAATAAGGGCAGGATTGCATACTCATCGAAAAAAGAAGATATTGGAACAATACTTGACGCAAATACTGCGATCTGCAAATCCTGTCATTTAGGATCAGTGACGCCAATAGCTACAGCAAGTTGGTCACTTAAAAAATCTCCTGAGGATTACAGAATTTTAACCACTGCGCTGCCTATCTATAACAAGCTGGACTGTTACACTTCAACATGCCATGCGCATACTCAAAAAGAGAATGTTCTTGGTGTTGTTGAAGCACGTCTATCACTTAAAGATCTTGACACGAGGATAAAACAGGACAAAATAATTATAACATTATATGTCCTCAGTGTTTTAACCATATCGGCTGTTGTTCTTTCGATAATCCTGTGGAATATCACCTCAAAACCTCTCAGTATCCTGAGAAGAGGCATGAGGCGGGTAGCCGCTGGCGAGCTTGATTATACTGTCAATATAAATACTAAGGATGAGATAGGGGAGCTTGCTAATGTATTTAATAATATGACATCTGAACTTTCAAAGGCAAAGAAAGAACTCGTTGACTGGGGACAAACACTTGAGAAAAAAATTGAGGAAAAAACAGAGGAAATTAAGAAAACCCATGCGCAGCTTGTACATTCTGCAAAACTTTCATCCCTCGGACGGATGGCTGCTGGTGTAGCCCATGAGATAAACAACCCACTTACAGGTGTAGTTACCTTTGGTCATCTCTTGAGGGGTAGATTTCCAGAGGGGAGTCAGGAAAGAGAGGACATTGAAGTCATTATAGAACAGGCAAATAGATGTTCAAATATTATTAAGGGACTCCTTAGCTTTGCAAGAGCTACTACGGTAGATAAAGGCCCTGTGAACATTAATGCACTACTGAAGAATTCTTTAAATATGGTAAGGCACAAAGCAGATTTCTTCAATATCAACATTATCCTGGATCTTGATGAATCTCTCTCACCTGTAGATGCAAATTCATCTCAGATTCAGCAGGTCTTCTTAAATATGATTATCAATGCAGCGGATGCGATGGGGGAAAAAGGGACACTTAACCTCTGCACCCGAAAGATTACTGAAAATGGTAAGCCCTTTGCAGAGGTTGAGTTTACCGATACAGGTCAAGGTATATCTGAAGAGGATATAACAAAACTCTTTGAACCTTTCTTTACTACAAAACCAGTTGGGAAAGGAACGGGACTTGGTCTTGCTGTAAGCCATGGGATTATCCATGACCACGGAGGCAATATACATGTAAAAAGCAAAGTCGGAGAGGGAACGAGCTTCTTTGTGAGATTGCCACTTTACGAGGGATAACAAAAAGCAATGGCAATTAAAGATTGAGAATACAAAATACAAAAGGTGTAGGAGTAAGTTTATTTGAACTTACATTAACACATGCACCCTCATAAATTTACATCGAAAGGAGTTCGCAGTGAGTAAAGGCAAGATCCTTGTTATAGATGATGAAGATATAGTGCTGATAAGCTGCCAAAGAATACTTACCCCAAAGGGTTATGATGTAGAGATATCAAAGAGTGGAGTGGAGGGCCTGAAATTGCTCAAAGATAAAGCCTTCGACCTTGCTTTAGTAGACATCAAGATGCCTGATATGGACGGCATGGAGGTCCTCGTACAAATCAAGAGAAAATGGCCTGATACCCAAGTAATAATCATAACAGGATATAGTACCCTTGCGGCGGCTATATCTGCCATAAAGCTTGGTGCATATGACTATATTGAAAAGCCTTTTACACCTGATGGTCTCATCTCAGCAGTGAAAAAGGCCATTGATCAGGAAATGGGAGAACAGAAAGAAAAATGAACATAACCGCTGAGGTATAAAGACTAATGATAGATTACATTATATTTATATCAATTAAAATAGCGTTGTTTTTACTTGATTACGAACCATCCATGAGATGCAGGGACTTAGAATTCTGCGATACGTAACTACGTAACAATGTAATAAAAGGGGGTATATTTATGGAAAAAAGGGGGAAGATATTAGTAGTAGATGACGACCCTGTTATAACCCTGAGTTGTAAAAGGATACTCAGTGCTGAGGGCTATAATATCATAACAGTTGATAAGGGAAGGGATGGGATAAAGAGAATTAGTAGCGAGGAGTTTGATCTTCTAATTTCGGACATAAGACTGCCGGATATTAACGGAATGGAAGTAGTAAAAGAATCCAGGATTATTCAACCAAAGTTAGATGTGGTCATTATTACAGGCTATCCTAATCTGGAGGATGCTAAAGAATCAGTACAACTCGGTGTATTTGAGTATATTGAAAAGCCATTCACGCCTGATTTTATGAGAAATGTAGCAAAGAAGATATTTGATAAGAGAGGCTGGATACTAAGGCAATCATTTATCGATGAGTTCAGAGACTATTTAGTCCCTTTAAGGGATGAAGAAAACCCTGTTATATTTTATAAGGAAGGCACATGGGCAAGACCGATTAAGGAAGAAATATGGGAGGTTGGTTGTGATGTTAGGTACTGGCTCCTTACTGCCGAGCTCCTCTATATAGAGATACCTGAAGGGCAAAGCACCCTTGTAGCAGGGGAACCTTTTGCCAAGGTATCGAGCAGCAAAGGAGAGACACATGAATTAATAGCCCCGATGACAGGTGTTGTTAAAGAGATTAACCGTCGCGCAAATGAGGCCATGAGTGCCCTTATTCGCGACAACCTGAGCGGTGGCTGGCTACTCTGGTTAGCACGAATACAACCAATAACATCTGCTTAGAATTCAAACAAGGAAGGAGGTATAAGGAGGTATAATGTTTAAAATCTTAAAGAAGGAAGAGTTATCAGATATAGTAACCTTATTCGAGTTTGAAGCAAAAGATATTGTAAAAAAGGCGAAGGTGAGGTGAGGTTTTTATTATGAATGACCAAGAAAAAGAATTAGAGGACGCAATACTAACACAATTTAACAGGGATAAAGCAAATGTTATACCTATCTTGCAGAAGGTTCAGGGAAAGTGGGGGTATTTATCAAAAGAATCTATATATCAAATCTCAAGATTCCTGGGGATCACGGAGAATGTGGTTTTTGGTGTTGCCACTTTTTATGCCCAATTCCGTTTTACCCCGCCAGCTGATCATTCAATCAGAGTCTGTCTCGGAACTGCCTGTTATGTGAGAGGTACTGAAAGAGTATTAGACAAGCTTAAAGAAAAATTAAAGATAGATGTTGGTGAAACAACTGAGGACAGAAAATTTTCTATCGATGTTATCCGCTGCCTCGGCTGCTGTGCTATCGCCCCGGTTATGATGATAGACGAAGAGATATACGGGGCATTAACCCCAAAGAAGGCAATAAGCGTTCTTAATAAATATGCGCCAGTAAGCATAGCAGAATCTCCTGCAGAAGAAGTGGAAATAACGGGAAAGGAGAGATAGGATGCAGAGGCTAACCATAGAAGATTTGAAGAATATTAATGAAAAACGTAAGGCAAAATTCGCCTTAAGGGAAGGTGGATACAGAGCAAAGGTTACAGTCCATATGGGGACATGCGGAATCACCGTGGGTGCAAAGGATGTAATGGACGCATTAGTCGATGAGGTGTCAAAAAACAACATCAAGGATATAATCGTTGCCTCAGCAGGCTGTGCAGGACTATGCGGCAAGGAGCCGATTGTAACAATTGAACAGTTAGGACAGGAGACAATAAAGTACTGTGACATGAATGCTGAAAAGATGCGAAGGATTGTTGTAGAACATCTGATTGAAGGCAAACCAGTTGAGGATTATGCACTTCCTCCCCCAAAAGAAATGACCTTTTATAATTTACAGAACTTGCGTGTATTGAGAAATATATGGTTCATGGATCCTGAAAAGCTCGAAGAATATATTGCAAGAGATGGTTATCTGGCTGCTGCAAAGGCACTTACTGAGATGACCCCTGAGGAGATAATAAAGGTCGTGAAGGACTCAGGTGTAAGGGGACGCGGCGGTGCAGGCTTTCCCACTGGAATGAAATGGGAATTCTGCTCAAAGGTGAAGTCAAATGTGAAATACATGCTATGTAACGGCGATGAGGGTGACCCTGGTGCATTCATGGACAGAGCTGTTATGGAGGCAGACCCACATGCTGTTATTGAAGGAATAATTATAGGAGCAAAGGCAATAGACTCACATAACGGCTATATCTATGTCAGGGCTGAGTATCCCCTGGCTGTAAAAAGACTCCAGTTAGCAATAGCCCAGTGCTATGAGGCAGGGCTCCTCGGTAAGAATATCCTTAACAGTGGTTTTGACTTTGACCTTAAGATATATCTGGGTGCTGGTGCATTTGTATGTGGTGAAGAGACAGCCCTCATGCGTTCTATAGAGGGGAAGCGTGGTATGCCGAGGCCAAGGCCGCCCTTTCCCGCCCATAAAGGGCTGTGGGAAAAACCATCAGTACTGAATAATGTCGAGACCTTAGCACAGATACCACTTATAATCTTAAATGGTGCTGATTGGTACAGGGGCGTCGGAACTGAGAAGAGCCCTGGCACCAAGGTCTTTTGCCTGGCAGGCGACATAAATAATGTTGGACTGATTGAGGTCCCGATGGGTATCCCGCTTAAGACTATCGTATACGATATCGGCGGAGGGATGAAGAGAAGAAAAAAGTTCAAGGCCGTCCAGATGGGTGGGCCTTCAGGAGGCTGTATCCCTGAAAGCTTGCTTGATACACCTGTCACATACGAAGATATCGTCCAGACAGGTGCTATCATGGGTTCTGGTGGTATGGTGTTCATGGATGAGGATAGCTGTATGGTTGGCGTTGCCAATTTCTTCATGAATTTCACCCAGGCAGAATCCTGTGGAAAATGTGTTCCATGCCGTATCGGTCTCCAATGTATGGTAGAAATACTGGAAAAGATAATAAGGGGAGAGGGGGAACTTGAGGATATTACCAAATTAGAAAAACTTGCCCAAACAGTTAAATCTACTTCGCTCTGTGCTTTAGGTGGTACTGCCCCCAATCCTGTACTTACTACAATCAAGTATTTCAGGGATGAATATGAGTCTCACATAAGGGATAAATGGTGCAAGGTCGGCGTATGTCGTGATCTTGTCACATTCTATATAGATGGAAGACTCTGCAACGGATGTGGTGCCTGTCGGAGGGCATGTCCTGCAGAGGCTATTACTGGTGAGAAGAAAAAGCCGCATAAGATTAACCAGGAGCTCTGTGTACATTGCAGAACCTGTTATGATGCCTGCAAATTCAAGTCAATAAAAGTACTACCTGCTGCTGCTCGTAAGGCCAATGATGCCGAACTTCTTGAATTAGCAGGTGTAGCAACTTCAGCAGGGGTGGCAAGTGAGGAGGAAGAAAAATGATAAAGCTAACCATAGATGGTAAGACAATAGAGGTTGAAGAGGGAAAGACTGTACTGGAGGCCGCCCAAAAGAGTGATATTTATATCCCTACCTTATGCTCTCACCCGGACCTGCCACCTTATGGGGCTTGCCGGATGTGTATTGTGGAGATCGTGGGGGTAAGGGGTTATCCTCCCTCCTGTACTACCCCGGTATCTCACGGAATGGTGGTCAAAACTGATACACCAGTGATTAAACAGCTCAGGTTAGATGTTCTGGAACTCATTCTTTCACAACACCCCCATAGCTGCCTGATATGCGAAAAAAGAGTAGAATGCAATGAGCATAAAGAGTACAGGGAATGTATTCGAAAGGTAGGGATAACCACAGGATGTAAGTTCTGTCCAAAGGATAGACAATGTGAACTCCAGGAGGTGGTAGATAAATCAGGGCTGAAAGAGCTCAGCTTTCCTATCCATTATAAGGGCTTCTTAGTAGAAAAGGGAGATCCTTTCTATGACCGGGACTACAACCTTTGTATTCTCTGCGGAAGGTGTGTAAGGGTTTGCCAGGAGATACGAGGGGCGGGAACACTTTCTTTCACTTACCGAGGACCACGGTCCATTGTGGGAACCGCCTATAACCGAACGCATATGGAGGCAGGGTGCCATTTCTGCGGTTCTTGTGTAGCGGTCTGCCCCACAGGTGCCCTTTCAGAAAGGGTAAGCAAGTGGGATGGCCCCCCAGATCACTCTGTAATGACCACTTGCTCATATTGTGGAACAGGATGCCAGCTTCAATACCAGATGAAGGATGGAAGGATAATCAAGACCCTCCCTGATGCAGATCCATTAATAAATAAAGGGCAGGCATGTGCAAAAGGCCGTTTTTCAGTAGTGGAATTTGTCCATCATAGAGAGCGCCTCACCTCTCCTTTTATAAAAAAGGATGGGAAACTAATAAAAGTGGGTTGGGATGAGGCCCTTGATTTTGCTGCAGAAAATCTTGCTAAATACAGGGGAGATCAATTTGGCCTACTATCCTCATCCCATTGTACTAATGAAGATATTTATATAGCCCAGAAATTTACCCGTCTTGTTATGGGAACCAATAATATAGACACATCGGGTCGGTTCTTATATGGAAATTCACTTCTGGGAATTACTCCACTTTTACAAGAGGCGAGGTCGATCTCAGATATCCAAAATGCCCATAGTATCCTCTCACTTGGAATGGCTACAGTCCTCATTTATTCTATCATCGTTCCAGAGGTAAAAAAGGCAGTTGATCAAGGGGCTACACTTATAACTGCAGAGCCTCTGGAGAATAATTTAGATTGTTTCTCCTCTTCTAATCTCCAGCCCCGACCTGGCACTGAGTTAGAATTACTCCTGGGAATGGCCAGGGTAATAGTTGATAAGGGATGGTTTATTGAGAGTAATTGGAAAGATCTTGTATCATTAAAAGAGTCTTTAAAGGATTTCGATCTGGATACCTGCGAGAAGGTTACTGGTATTACCAGGGATAAATTGACGAGGGCTGCCCAGGTAATAGCAACACAAAAACCCTCTATCATAATCCTGGGCCCAAGTATCGGACAATATGCCAACGGGATAAAGATCATGCAGGCCATAGCAAACCTTATAGGATTGACCGGCGCAGGCATCATCCCATTTATAGCGCAGAATAATGCCTGGGGGGCATGGTATATGGGTTCACTACCTGACATGTATCCTGGATTTCTTTCGGCTACTGATCTTGATGCCAGAAAGAAAATAGAAGCCTTCTGGGAACAGAGCCTTCCTACCAAACCTGGTATTGAGGTGGCTGAAATTCTTCAAGGGTCAAGGGTTAATAATAAGTTTAAGTGTCTTTATCTAATTGGCAGAGATCCCTTCTTAAAAGGCCCTGATTCTGAATTTCTAATCGTACATGATATTTTCCTCTCAAACTATAACAAAGATGCCGATGTAATCTTCCCCTCTATTAACTTAGCCGAAACCGAGGGGACTTATATAAATATGGAAGGTAGAATTCAGCAGGTAAGAAAGGCCATAGAGCCCATTGGACAGTCCAAACCAGACTGGTGGATAATTTGCGAGTTGGCTAAAAGGCTACATGGGAAAGGGTTTGATTATAAGGATTCTTCCGCAATCGCAGAGGAGATTTCTCGCCTTATACCTGATTTTCCTTCTTACGACCGCTTTGAAAGAAAGAGGCTAATTTTACCAGGTATGGAAAAGAAGTTTGTACCTATAGAATATAAGGGGATGGATATGCCTAATGAGGATTATCCGCTTACCTTGATTATAGAATATGATCTACACTCTTATAGAAATACCTCTCTAAGAACCAAGGTGGGTGGGATGTGGGCACTATCCGATGAGGGGAAAGTCAAGATAAACATTGATGATGCAGTTAAGCTGGGGATATCCGAGGGTGAAGAGATACGGATGAACTCCAGCCATGGCGAGATTACAGCCTATGCAAAATTGACCCGGGTTGTCCCTCAAGGAATAGCCCTTTATACCCAGGACTCTCAAACCGGTTTAAACAGATTTGATGTCAATCCATGTATGGTAAAGATAAAGAAATTATAGAGATCAGGAGGAAAGATGTATAAAATTCTTGCTCGGCAGATGTTAGTCCCTAACATGCACCTCTTAAAGGTGTATTCACCTGATATAGCCAGGAAGGCTAAACCTGGCAATTTCGTTTTGTTAATACCTGATGAAAATGGGGAAAGGATCCCACTTACTATATCTGATTGGGATATAGAAGAGGGATCAGTTACCTCAATATTTATGGAAGTCGGGGCTACCACTTGTAAATTAGCACAACTGAAAGCCGGAGATTCAATAATGGCTCATGTTGGGCCACTGGGGTTGCCCACGGAGATTAAAAACTTTGGAACCGTGGTCTGCGCTGGTGGCTGTTATGGTATTGGAGGTATCTATCCCATTGTGAAAGCATTAAAAGATGCGGGGAATCAGGTTATTTCTGTTATCGAGGCCCGGAGTAGTTTTCTCATTTACTGGGAAGATAAGTTGAAATCTGTTTCTGACCAGCTTTATATTGTTACAAGGGATGGCTCCCGTGGTATTAAAGGGCATGTTACCTATGTCCTCGAAAAAATATTAAAGGAAAAGAAGGTGGATAGGGTCATTGCTATAGGGTGTACCTATATGATGATGCTCAGTGCAGAGTCCACCCGGCCTTTTGAGGTTAAGACCATGGTAAGTCTTAACCCTATCATGCTGGATGGGACAGGTATGTGCGGGGTTTGCCGGGTATCAGTAGGTGGGGAAACAAGATTTACCTGCGTTGAAGGCCCTGAATTTGACGGACATAAAGTGGATTGGAATGACCTCTTCGCCCGCAAAGAGGTTTATATTACTGAAGAGAGAGAAGCCCTGCGAATGCATGAATGTTGGAGTTATCCTGTTAATATTCCTGTAGAAGGGTCATAGGAGGAAGCAGAAGATGATAGGGTTTGCCATCAATGGTAAAAATAGAAGGAAAAGCGGGGGTTAATTATGGAAGAAAAAATGGAGCCCAAAAAAGAGGAGAAAGAGGAGAAAAAGATAAAGAAAAGAGTAAAGATGAGGGAGCAGGACCCTCTTGAGAGGGGCAGGAACTTTATGGAGGTTCCTTACGGATATACACCTGATGAGGCGGTTGAGGAGGCACATAGATGTTTAACCTGCAAGAAGCCTGGATGTAGAAATGGCTGTCCTGTGGAGGTGGATATACCCGCATTTATAAGTCTGATTAAAGAGGGAAAATTCATAGAAGCCGCCAGGAAAATTAAGGAGAAAAATGCATTGCCTGCTGTCTGTGGAAGGGTCTGCCCTCAGGAGATTCAGTGTGAAGGCTTGTGCCTTTTAGGGAAGAAGGGTGAGCCTGTTGCAATAGGCACCCTCGAGAGATTCGTTGCTGATTATGAGGCAGAAAAAGGCGAGATTCAGATCCCTGAGAAACCAAGGCCCACTGGTAGAAAAGTAGTCATAATAGGGTCCGGACCTGGTGGTTTAACATGCGCATCTGACTTAATACAGTCAGGGCATCAGGTTACCCTATTTGAGGCATTACATAAACCAGGTGGGGTATTAATCTATGGTATACCAGAATTCAGAGTTCCAAAGTTAATAGTCCAAAGAGAGGTCGAATACATAAAAAAGCTGGGAGTTGAACTCGTGCTTAATGCAGTGATTGGAAAACTCCATACTATTGATGAACTATTAAATGACCAGGGATATGATGCATGTTTTATCTGCATAGGCGCAGGTTTGCCTATGTTTATGGGAATACCGGGGGAGAATCTAAATGGTATTTACTCTGCAAATGAATTTTTAACAAGGGCTAACCTTATGAAGGCATATCTCTTCCCTGAGTATGATACACCAATTAAGAGAGGTAAGAAGGTAGCTGTATTTGGTGGTGGAAATGTTGCTATGGATTCAGCAAGGGTAGCATTAAGACTCGGTGCAGAAAAGTCCTATATTATATACAGGCGTTCCGAGGCCGAGATGCCGGCAAGAAAGGCAGAAGTCCATCACGCAAAAGAAGAGGGAATAGAATTTGTATTTTTAACAAATCCAACAAGATTTATTGATGATGGTAGGGGAAATGTTTGCGGGGTTGAATGTTTAAAGATGGAATTAGGAGAGCCTGATGAATCAGGCAGGAGAAGGCCGATTCCTATAAAAGGTAGTGAATTCCAGATCGGAATAGATGTAGCAATCCCTGCACTCGGGACAAGGGCAAATCCATTGTTAACGAAAACTATGCCGGATTTAAAATTAAATAAGAGAGGATACATAGTAGCTGAGGAAGGGACGGGCATGACTTCAAAACCAGGTGTCTTTGCTGGTGGGGATATAGTTACAGGTGCTGCAACGGTTATTTCAGCTATGGGCGCAGGAAGAAGGGCATCAAATGCGATTAATGAGTATCTCAAATGGAAATTCTGGGATGTCAGTAATCTGACGAAACAACTTACTGTGTGACAAGTAAAAATTCTAATCTATAAAAGGAGGGATTTCTAATGGCTGAAACTATCAAGATACTGGTGGTAGACGATGAACCTATTGTAATCAGAAGTGCTAAAAGGATTCTCGGTGCCGAAGGTTACAATATTGAAGGTGCTTCAGGAGGAAGAGATGCTATAAACATGATAGAAAACGATAACTACAACCTTGTTTTAACAGACCTTAGAATGCCTGAAGTAGACGGTATTGCACTTATGAAGTGGATCAGGAAAGCAAGACCTGATACAGGAATCGTTGTCATTACTGGTTATCCATCACAGGAGACGATAAAAGAAGCCCTTGATATTGGTATCATAGATTATGTGCCGAAGCCCTTTACTCCAGCTGGATTGATAGATGTCACACGTCGGGCATTAGAATGGATGAAGGCAAGGGTTCCCTTAGAGGAAAAACCTAAAAAAGAAGAGTTCCCACCATCAATGCTCAATGAGTTAGACAAAGTTATTAAAGCTTATAAAAATAAGCCTGGCAGTACAATACCGGTTCTTCAGCGTGCTCAAGAAATTGTAGGTTATCTTCCCCCTGTCATACAGAAAAAAATAGCAAGAAGGTTGAATGTATCAGAAGCAGAGATACACAGTATTGTTTCTTTTTATTCCTTCTTTACGATGAAGCCTAAAGGCGAGCATACCATAAAGGTCTGTCTCGGAACTGCCTGTTATGTAAAAGGGATTGAGGCAGTAATAAACAAGCTGAAAGAAGAGTTAAAGATAGACGTTGGCGGAATAACTGATGACAGGAAATTTTCTCTGGACTCAGTGCGGTGCCTCGGTGCCTGCGGTCTTGCACCAGTTATGGTTATAGATCATGATACACACGGCACTATGAATCCAAAGAAAGCTACTCAAATTCTTGAAGAGTACAGACCGGCAAGTAAATAAACCAATTATATAAGGGGGTAGAAAATGCCAAGGTTAACAATAGATGATTTAAAGAAAATTAAAGAGAAACAACAAGCAACATTTGCCCTCAGGCAGGGTGGTCACAGGGCAAAGATTATCGTCCACATGGGAACATGCGGAATAGCAGCGGGGGCAAGGACTGTAATGACAACTCTTATGGATGAAATTGCGAACGCCAATATAGAAGATGTTATCGTTACCACTTCAGGCTGCGCTGGCCTTTGTGCCCGTGAACCTATGATGACAGTAGAGATAATCAATGAATCCCCTATCAAATACGGTGACCTGAATGCAGCTAAGGTTAAAGAGATATTTAAGAAGCACGTCATGGGTGGGAAACCTATAGAAAAATATGCCTTAGCGATTGGGAGTGAGACAACATACTAATACTTTGATAAAGATGGCTGATATCATAACTGGCACTAATACCAATACCTGAAATAGAGGAGAGTAAGAATGAAAAAAATACGTACAAACCTAATGGTATGTGCAGGAAGCGGCTGCGTCGGAGCTAAATCTCTCAAAGTCAAGAATGCCCTCCAGGAAGAATTAAAAAAGTGGGGCCTCGAAGAAGAAGTTAACGTAGTTTTATCAGGTTGCGCCGGCGTTTGTACACGTGGACCAATTCTTACCGTATATCCAGAAGAAATCTTCTACGAACAGATAAAGGTTGAGGATGTACCGTATTTAGTAGAAGAACATTTCTTAAAGGGAAGGCCTGTTGAGAAATTCATGTATAAAGAACCGGCAGAGAGATTGGCAATTCCGCTCATGAATGAAATACCCTTCTTTAAACATCAAGTACTGAGAGTTCTAAAGAATAAAGGACTTATCGACCCTGACAAGATAGAAGAATACATTGCGAGAGATGGCTATTTGGCCACAGCAAAAGCCCTAACAGAAATGGCTCCCGAAGAAATTATACAAGTAATAAGAGAATCGGGTATCAGGGGCAGGGGTGGCGCTGGTTTTCCGGTAGGCATAAAATGGGAGTCTTGTGCGAAAATGGGTTCAGACCAGAAATATATTCTTTGTAATGGTTCTGCTGCCATCAAAGACGTGGACAGGGCATTAATGGAGTCAGATCCTCATGCCATAATAGAGGGCATGACAATAGGTGCAAAGGCTATAGGTGCAAGCAAGGGCTATATTTATGTAAGGACCGACTATTCCATCGCTGTCGAGCGTCTACAGAATGCAATAGACCAGGCCAGAGAGGCAGGTCTTCTTGGGGGAAATATTTTAGACAGCGGCTTTAACTTTGACCTTACGGTTTTTCGTGGCGGCGGCGCATTTATATGTGGAGAGTCAACAGCATTGATGCATTCTATTGAAGGAACACGTGGTACTCCAAGGTTGACTCCCCCCCGTTCAACAGAGAAAGGGCTCTGGGGAAAGCCAACAGTCCTTAATAATGCTGAAACCCTCGCAAACATTCCTTTAATTATTTTAAACGGTGCCGATTGGTTCAGGAGTCTCGGAACAGATAAGAGCCCTGGCACCAAAGTTTTTGCACTAACAGGAGCAATAAATAATACAGGATTTGCTGAAGTTCCTATGGGAATTCCTATTAAGCAAATTCTCAATGATATAGGTGGCGGTATTCCCGGTGCAAAAAGAGGAAAGAAGTTCAAGGCTGTCCATATTGGAGGGCCCACCGGCGGATCCATTCCTGAAAGCATGATCGATATACCTCTTACTTTTGAGGATATAGAAAGAGTCGGCGCTGTAATGGGTTCTGGTGGAATGGTATTTATGGATAATACCAGTTGTATGGTAGCCATGGCAAAATTCTTTTCAGAGTTTAATGCAGATGAATCCTGCGGCAAATGTGTTCCCTGCAGGGTTGGAACAAGAATAATGCAAAATATATTAACTGCCATCACAGAAGGCCGTGGTAAAGAAGGAGATATTGAGACCATTAAAGAACTTTCCTTCGACATGATCGATGGCTCGCTTTGCGGATTTGGACGAATGGCAACTAACCCTGTTCTTACTACAATAAGATATTTCCGAGATGAGTACGAGTCTCATATAAAAGATAAATGGTGTAAGGTCGGCGTATGCCGTGAAATCGCAACATTCTATATAGACGAAAAACTCTGTAAAGGATGTGGTGCCTGTTTGAGGGCATGTCCTACTAAAGCTATTACGGGTGAAAAGAAAAAACCACATAAGATTATCCAGGAACTCTGCGCACATTGCAAGACCTGTTATGACGCATGCAAATTCAAGTCAATAAAGGTACTACCTTTACATGCCCGTGAGGCCAGTGAGGCCGAATTGCTGGAATTAGCAGGTCCGGTACCCGCAGCAGTAAAGAAGACTGAGCAAGTAGAGAAGATGGAGGAAGTAAAATGATAGAGTTGATTATAGATGGTAAAAAAATAGCAGTAGAAGAAGGTAGCACCATCCTTCAGGCTGCACTGAAAAACGGTATATATATACCTACTTTATGCTACGATAGAAGGCTTGAACCTTATGGCGGTTGCAGGATGTGCGTCGTTGAGATAGAAGGAATTAGCAAGCTTGCTACTTCCTGCGGATACCCTGTTAAAGAAGGATTTGTAGTAAAAACAGATACTCCTCGAGTTAGAAGAGTACGTCAATCAGTATTAGAATTTCTCCTTGTCCATCATCCTCTTGATTGTCCTATATGCGATAAGGCTGGTGAGTGCGGGCTCCAGGATCTGGCCTTCCAGTATGGTAGTCCTGCCCCACGTTTTGAGGAGGAGAGAAAGCATGCCGAAGCAGATATTAGGGGGCCCTTAATTGAGCTTGTTGCGAACAGGTGTATTCTCTGTGCTAAATGTGTGAGAATATGTGCTCATCATCAGGGTAGAGGTGCCCTGGGTTTAATCGGCAGAGGATTTCAGACAGTTGTGAAGGCTGCTTTTGGAGATGCCCTTTGGTGTGATTTCTGTGGCCAATGCATCGATATTTGCCCCACAGGAGCAATTATCAGTAAGCCTTATAAATACAAAGCACGCCCATGGTTCCTTGAGGAAAAAGAAAATGTCTGTCCTTTTTGCGGCGTTGGCTGCACCCTTACGCTGGGTATAAGGGAAGGGAAGATTTTGCGGTCAAGGGGTAAAGAGAAGGTTGGAATAACAGACGGTAATCTCTGTGGACGTGGGAGATTTGGATTCGACTATATTTACAGCGAAAATCGTTTAAAAACACCCTTAATAAAACAGGGTGGTGGTTTTAAAAATGTCTCATGGGAAGAAGCACTCTCGTATATCTCCAAAAACCTCCAGGAAATTAAAAAAGTACACGGGTCTAAGTCTATTGGAGCAATTGGTTCATCAAGATGCACTATAGAAGATAACTATATGCTTAAAAAGTTTATGGAGGTAGGATTAGGTTGCAAAAACATAGACTCATCTGAAGCCATTGGCTATATGAATGCACGAAAGGCGTCCTCCCTTTCTTTTGGCATCAAGAACAATCCGGTAAATCTTAAATCCCCAATTGGTAAGGATATAATACTATTACTTGAGTCAGATGTAAGTATCACCCATCCTATTTTTGGGTTGAATATCCTGCAAGCCAAAAACGAGGGCGCTCATCTTATGGTAGCTGATTGTAGGGAGACAAAACTTACAAGGCACAGTAATACCTGGCTCAAACTGAAACCGGGTACACTCGTTGCTTTTCTGAATGGAATGATGAAGGTGATAATTGATAAGGGTCTTTTTGATAGGATTAAAGCTTCTAAGAGTGCGGGGCTTCCCTCTCTTGAAGATATGTTAAAAGAGTATACACCTGACAAAGTTTCAGAGATTACAGGCTTGACTGAAGAAGAGCTTACAGCCGCAGCCGAAACCTTTGCAAAAGCTCCCAAAAGACTCATAGCCATGAGCCTCTGTGTGTCTGAAAATAACAAAGGGTTATCATCAGCACTCGCCGCCGCTAATCTCCTCCTTCTTCTTGGAGAAGAACCATCATCACTTCAGATATTAGCGAATCACTGTAACACTTTCGGTATGCTTGAGGTTGGCATAATGCCAACGGATGGCGCTAAGGGAGCATTTGATATGCTCTATAAGCCAAACTCTTTAAAAGCACTTTATATTATGGGAGAAGACCCTGTAGTTAATATGCCTGATACGAAGAAAATAAGAGAAACACTGAATTCGCTTGATTTCCTTGTTGTTCAGGATGTTGAAATGACCGAAACTGCAAAGTTAGCTCATGTAGTTCTGCCTGCATCAAGCTGGGCAGAAAAAACAGGAAACTTCCTCAATGCGGAAGGGATAATGCAAGAAATTCAGAAGATAGTCGAGACAACCGGAGAGAGTCTTCCGGACTGGATGATCCTGAGAAACTTAGGACTCATTATGGGGATCGATTTAGGTGTGAAGAATTTAGAGGATATTACAAAGGAGGTAGTAGGTTTAATCTCTCAAAAAGAGAAAGGGGATGTGAAGCTAACGTTTCATCCAACTCACCATAAGCCTGAAGAGACTCCTGACAACGAATTTAATTACACGCTTGTTACGAGGGATATACTCCAACATTCAGGAAATATGTCCACGAGATCTGAGACATTGAAACTTGTTAGGTCCGAACCGCACCTAAGGATAAATATCAAGGATGCGAAAAAACAGGATATCTCCGATGACAGTCATATTAAAATTGCCTCAAAAAGAGGCTCAGTCTATCTCAGAGCAAAGGTAACAGACGATGTGCCCGAAGGCGTAGTTTTTACCAGTGTTCATTTTCCTCATGGAAGGTTAAATGAACTTACTCATTTATCTTCCAATGGCTGTAGCCGATTAGACGCGATAAAGATTGAAAAGGCAGATATTAATAAATAAATTCAGAAAAACTCATATGTACAGTGGGATAGGAGGGGAAAATTATGTCTGAGCAACAGCGATACCGCGTCAATCTTATGCTGTGTGCTGGAACAGGCTGCATTGCCAGTAAATCTTTAAAGGTAAAAGATGTTCTTGAGGCAGAGATTGAGAAGGCAGGCCTTAAAGAAACAATAGGTATTGTCATGACTGGTTGCAATGGCTTTTGTGCCAAAGGTCCTGTTATGTCGGTTTTACCGGAAGGTGTCTTTTATCAACAATTAACTGCTGAAGAGATACCAAAATTAGTCGAAGAGCAATTCATCAAAGGTAGACCTTATACAAAATTGATGTACAAACATCCAAGGAAGAATACACCTATCCCTTTGATGCATGATATACCTTTTTTCAAATTGCAGGAACTCGTTGTGCTAAGAAACAGGGGCCTCATAGACCCCGAAAGTATAGAGGAATACATTGGGAGGGATGGTTATAATGCGGCCGCAAAAGCACTCACCCAGATGACCTCAGAGGAGATAGTAAAAGTAGTGACTGACTCCGGATTGAGGGGACGAGGAGGTGCAGGCTTCCCAACCGGCAGAAAGTGGGAACTCGGCTTAAAGATCAAGGCCGATATAAAATATGTCACGTGTAACGGCGACGAAGGTGACCCGGGGGCATTTATGGACAGATCCGTAATGGAGGCAGATCCGCATGCTGTTCTTGAAGGGATGATAATATGTGCAAAGGCAACTGAATCACACCACGGCTATATTTATGTGAGGGCCGAATATCCTTTAGCTGTGAAGCGACTTCAGATCGCAATAGACCAATGTCATGAGTTTGGATTGCTTGGGAAAGACATCCTCGGTACAGGTTTTGACTTTGACATCGAGATTTATCAGGGTGCAGGCGCCTTTGTTTGTGGTGAAGCAACAGCTCTGATGCGTTCTATAGAAGGTAAACGCGGAATGCCGAGACCGAAGCTCTATCGTTCTGCAGAAAAAGGGATATGGGATAGGCCGACAGTTCTAAATAATGTTGAGACCTTTGCAAATATCTCTCAGATTATCTTAAAAGGTGCCGATTGGTATAAAAGCATGGGCACTTCAAAAAGTACCGGGACAAAGGTCTTTGCGCTTACAGGTGCTTTGAATAATGTCGGACTGGTAGAGGTTCCAATGGATACACCCCTCAGGGAAATCATATACGATATCGGCGGTGGAATGCTGAAGGGGAGGAAATTCAAGGCTGTGCAGTCAGGTGGACCTTCAGGCGGCTGCATACCTGAAGAATTTCTCGACATACCGGTAACTTATGAGGCCATTCAAAAAACCGGCGCTATTGTCGGCTCTGGCGGAATGGTTGTAATGGATGACAGCAACTGCATGGTAGGTATAGCAAGGTTTTTTCTCGAGTTTACTGCCGATGAATCTTGTGGTAAGTGTGTTCCATGCAGGGTTGGAACACGGGTGATACTTGATATACTAAATGATATTACGGAAGGACGCGGGAAAAAAGGGGATATAGAGACACTTTTGGACTTAGGCAGAGATATTATTGCTACATCACTCTGCGGACTTGGCCAATCAGCTCCCAATCCCGTACTTACAACAATAAGGTATTTCAGAGATGAGTATGAGTCCCATATAAGAGATAAATGGTGTAGGACTGGCGTATGCAAAGGACTTGCCACGTTCTATATAGATGAAAAACTTTGCAAGGGATGTGGCGCCTGTCTGCGGGCATGCCCTGCAAAGGCGATCACCGGCGAGAAGAAAAAACCGCATAAGATCATCCAGGATATCTGTGCACATTGCAGAACCTGTTATGAAACCTGCAAGTTCAAATCAATAAAGATATTACCTGTTACCGCCAGAAATGCCAGCGAGGCTGAAATATCGGAGATTCTGAAAATGATTTCCCTGGAGGCAAGATGGGGGGAGGAGGAGGAGGTAGAATGATGGAGCTAACTATAGATGGTAAAAAAATTACAGCTGAAAAAGGAGAAACCATCCTTCAGGCCGCACTGAAAAATGGTATATATATACCCAATCTATGTTATGACAAGCGATTAATACCCTTCGCCGGTTGCAGGGTTTGTATTGTAGAGATAGAGGGTCAGAGGAAGGTTGAAGCCTCATGTGCAACCTTTGCAAAGGATGGGATGGTAGTAAAGACAGATACACCAAGGTTAAGAAAGCTTCGTCAAACTGTCTTGGAACTTATGTTGGTCCACCATCCTCTTGACTGTCCTATATGCGACAAAGCAGGTGAGTGCGACCTCCAGAACCTCGTATATAAAATCGGGAAACCTGAAGGTCGATTTATGAGAAAAAGAAAAGAGACCCCGGCTGATATAAGAGGCCCTTTAGTAGAGCTAAATGCGAATAGATGCATTCTCTGTGGCAAATGTGTGAGGATTTGTGATGAACATCAGGGCAGAACAGCATTGGGTTACATCGGCAGAGGATTCCCAACAGTTGTGCAAGCTGCATTCGGAGAATCCCTTTGGTGTGATTTCTGCGGGCAGTGCATAGATATATGTCCAACAGGTGCGATGCTGAGCAGGATAGCCAGATTTGAGGCCCGTCCATTTTTCCTCGAGGAAAAGGAAACTATATGTTCGTTTTGTGGCGTTGGCTGCACTCTCACATTGGGCATCATAAGAGAAGGGAAAATATTGAGGTCAAGGGGCAAAGTCGGTACCGGCATAACAGATGGAAATCTTTGCGGCAGGGGTAGATTCGGCTTTGACTATATTTACAGCGAAAACCGCCTTAAAACACCGATGTTAAGAAAAGGAGGAGAACTTACTCCCGCTTCGTGGGAAGAAGCATTGAGTTATATCAGTGATAGCCTTAAGACTATAATTACACACTACGGAGCCTCTTCGGCAGGTGCAATAGGTTCACATAGATGCACCAATGAAGATAATTATATATTGCAGAAATTTATGAGGGAAGTTATTGGTTCTCCTAATATCGATTCTTCTGCTGCCTTTGGTTATGGCCTGGTAGAAAAGGCATGGGAGATGGCATTCGGGCTAAAGGGCCACAGGATTGATCTGAAATCACCTCTCAATAAAGACGTTATATTTATTATTGAATCAGACTTGAGCACAACCCACCCGATCTTCGGACTTAACATCCTTTTGGCAAAGAGGAGAGAAGGTGCAAACCTCATTGTTGCGGACAGCAGAGAGACAAAGCTCACAAGGCACAGCTCAAAGTGGCTTAAGATAAAGCAGGGAACAGGTGTAGCACTATTAAACGGCATAATAAAGATCATTATAGATAAAGGTCTTTTCGATAAAGGAAAGGCTTCAAAGATTGCAGGGTTTTCATCGCTTGAGTTAGTATTAAAAGATTATACGCCTGAAGCAGTTTATAAGATTACAGGAATTCCTGAAGAGGATCTTGCATCTGTTGCAGAGACTTACGCAAAGGGAAACGCCAGGATGTTATCACTTTCGATCGGCGCCTCTGACAATACAAAAGGACGTGATACCATTTTGGCTGCTGCTAATCTGATTAATTTAATGGGTGATAATACTGATTCACTCCAGATACCGGCTGAATATTCCAATACATTCGGCCTTTATCAAATGGGCGTAAGGCCGGATGCAGGACCCGGCGATAGTCCGGTAGGAAAAGCAGGGAAAGGTGTCTTGGAGATGGTCTATGAGCCTGACTCTGTTAATGCATTATATATTGTCGGAGAAGACCCTGTAGCGACCCTTCCGAATAGTTCAAAGGTTATTGAAAGATTGAGGGATTTGAACCTTTTGATAGTCCAGGACATTGCACTAACAGAGACTGCAAAATTAGCCCATGCCGTACTCCCTGCATCAAGCTGGGCAGAAAAAGAGGGCTTTTTCACTAATGCCGAAGGGATTACGCAGCAGTTACATAAAATAGTAAATGCAACTGGCCAGTCACTGCCTGACTGGCAGATAATCAAAAACCTATCACAAACAATGGGAAAAGACATCGGTGTCAAAAACCTTGCAGACATTTCACATGAGATCTACCCGCGTCTTGCCTCTCGTCAGTCTTCACCTTCTTCAGAGAAAAGGTCTTTCAATCCCGTACTCTATATCCCTGGAGAAGAACCTGATGCAGAGTATCCGCTTTCTATGGTTGTCAGAGACATGTTATATCATTCAGGAAGCATGTCAACAAGGTCTGAATCTCTTAATTTCGTTGCCCCCGAGGCATTACTCGAAATGAACGTAGAAGATGCTTTAAAGATTGGTATTTCAGACAACAGCCTCGTTAAGGTGACTTCAAAGCGGGATTCTGTTTATCTTAAGGCTAAAATATCTGAGGCAATTTCACAAGGCACTGTGTATGTTTCAGCACATTTTCCGCATAGTCGCGTTAATGCTTTAACTCACCTTCCATCCAACGGAGGGATTTCGTTAGATGCTGTAAAGGTCGAGCCAGCAAAAATATAATATGACCTTAACTGATATTAAAGAAATCGCTGAGGCAGATCTTCTCACCAATAACTCTGATATGAATATTCAGATTAACAGAGGTTGCTGTTCAGACCTCATGAGTGATGTCCTTGCATTTTCTAAACCGGGAAGTTTACTTATAACAGGTCTTACTAATGAAACAGTATTACGCTCTGCCGAGTTTGCTAACATGAAGGCTATTCTCTTTGTGCGTGGTAAAAAACCGAACACAAAAACAATTGCACTCGCCGAGGAAAAGAAGGTACCTATGCTTGCTACAAAACTTTCCATGTTTGAGGCCTGTGGCAGATTATATATGAAGGGGTTAGGATCTGAAAGTCAATTCTGAACTTGAAATAGATGACAGATGTTGTTAGAGAAGGGGTATTTTTCCTGAATGGTAAGGATTTTGATAACGCAGGTGTTGCCTCAAGTGAGATCAAGGCCATACTCGAACAGATGGGTGTTGATCGCAGTATTATAAGAAGGGTAGCAATAGCTTCTTTTGAAGCAGAAATGAATACAATAATTTATGCCCCGGCCGGGATATTGCGATATAAAATTACATCTGATTTTATAAAGGTCGAATTTGATGATGTTGGACCCGGTATTGAAGATATAGATCTCGCAATGAAAGAGGGATATTCAACAGCACCTGATTATATAAGGGACATGGGATTTGGTTCAGGTATGGGTCTTCCAAATATTAAAAAAAATACGGATGTACTAAAGATTTCATCACAACCAGGAGTAGGAACAAATGTTAAGTTTATAATAAACTTAAAAATAGATGAAACTTCATGAAATAGTTGATAACTTATCCCTCGAGGTAAAAACAACATCCTCTAATTTAACAAAGGAGGTGACAGGTGGTTATGTGAGTGACCTCCTTTCAGATGTAATAGCAAACTGCCACGAAGGTAATATTTGGGTAACCTTCCAGACCCACCAGAACATTATTGCAGTTGCAACACTTAGAGAACTATCAGGCATTATAATTGTAAATAACAAAATCCCTGATCCTGAGACATTGAAAAAAGCTGAAGAGAAAAGCATACCAATCATGGTAACACCTCTACCGGCCTTTGAGATTGTTGGTCGACTTTATGCTCTCGGCTTGAGATGCCGGTAGAGTTCAGGGCTGACCTCCATATACATACCTGTCTTTCTCCATGTGCTGACCTTGACATGAGTCCCTATCGCATCATAGAAAAAGCTGCTTCTCTTGGTCTAAACATAATCGCTGTCTGCGACCATAACTCTGTAGAGAATGTTGAGGTTACAAGGAGAGTAGCTAAAGAAAGGGGGATAAATGCCATCCCTGGTATCGAAATTACTACATCTGAAGAAATACACATTGTGGGACTTTTGGCAGATATAAATAGTGCCCTTGGGCTTCAGGATATTATTTATGAGAATCTCCAGCCAGGAGAGAATAATGAAGAGGTATTTGGCTACCAGGTCGTTGTTAATGAAATCGATGAAGTTCTCGGGTTTAATAAGAGGTTATTAATAGGTGCAACAAGGCTTTCTGTTACTAAGATAGTAGAGACAATACATTCTTTTGGGGGTATTGCAATTGCAGCACATATTGACAGAGAGGGATTTGGGATTATTGGTCAGCTCGGCTTTATACCATCTGACTTAAAATTGGATGCCCTCGAACTCTCCTCAAGGATTTCCACAAAGGTTGCAAGAGAAAAATTCAAAGAATACAGCCGTATCCCATGGATAACATCATCAGATGCCCATAATTTATCTGACATAGGCAGAGTCTCAACAGGCCTCTTTATGAACCATTCTACCTTTGATGAACTCTGCCTTACCTTACAGGGTGTTAATGGAAGAAGGGTTGTTCTAGATTGAAATGGAAGACCTCTCACTTCATATACTTGACATTGCAGAAAACTCAATTAGTGCCGGAGCAAATAGAATTGAAATAAGGATTCTGGAGGACATAAAAAAAGATTTTTTTTCTATGGAGATTAAGGACAACGGAAAGGGTATGAGCCAGGAAATTTTGGAAAAAGTTACAGATCCTTTCTATACAACACGGACAACACGGAAAGTGGGCTTGGGATTACCTTTTCTTTCCCAATCAGCAAAAGAGGCTGGAGGAGATCTATCCATCACATCCAATGAAGGCAAGGGAACTACTGTTTATGCCTATTTTAAACACAGCCATATTGACAGAAAACCTCTCGGAAATATTGTTGATACACTAATCGTTTTGATATTTGGTAATCCCGATATTGATTTTTTTTACGAACATAAACGGAACAATAATACATACTCAATAGATACAAAAGAAATTAAGTTAGAATTAGGGGGGGTACCGATAAGCTCTTCAGTAGTAATAGAAATCATTAAGAAAGATATACAGAATGGCCTCAAGAGTCTTGGACTTTAAGACCTCTTTTACTTTTTGATCTATGAAAATCAAGGAAAGACCTTGAAACTACTTCATGGTGACAAAAAGAAGCTATATTTTCTTCGTCCTTCTCTTTTTCAATGACAGGAAAAGCAACACGGTTGCCCCTATTCCGAGGATAGAGCGCACTATCGCACCAGATATCAAAATGCCCTTTTTCAACATCTTCATCCAGTTATTATTGTACCCCATACTAAGTCAATAATAGCATGTTTAAAAAAAACCTTTGCTCAGACACTGGAATTCCAACATCATTCATAATAAAGGCGTTACGCACATTAAAGTATCTCGATAATTTCTACTTCATAATTCAGGTTTTTGCCAGCCAGAGGATGATTGAAATTTACGACAACTGCATCCTCCTTAACCTCAGAGATCCTTACAGGAATGGTTTGGCCATTCGGTTCCCTGGCATATAATGTCATACCCACCTCTGGCTTTATATCAGGAGGTAACTCATCCTTTGATACTTCATGTATACCTTCGGGGTTCTCTTGCCCGTACCCTTCATCGGGAGTAACCTCAAATAATTTTTTCTCCCCGGCCTTCATGCCTATAAGGGCTTTCTCAAAACCAGGAATTACCTGACTGCTCCCAACCCGGAACTCAAAAGGTTCACCCTCATTTGTACTATCAATAACGTCCCCGTTAACTTTCAAGGTATAAGAGACCTTAATCAATTTACCTTCAGTGACCATATTGCTTCCTCCTTATTTTTCATTTGTTCCTTCTGATATGCCTATGGAACATAAGATGGTTAATATCAGCAAATATTCATAGCTCAAGTTAGTTTCATTATTTATTCTTCCACTTTGACAAGCTTTTCGTTCATAATTTTCTCCAGAATGTTCTGAAAAGCTTCAGTAAGGCTCTCATTATCTAAGGATTCTAATGTTATCACCAAGGAATAATCTCTATTATCAACGACAGGGTATGAGCCTATTTTGACATTCGCATACCGCTTTACGACCTCGTTCAAAATGGGTGCAACCTTAGATTCAGATTCATTAAGATAGACTTTTTTGAGATGAATCAGAGGTTCATGAAATATTTTTTCTAAAGCAAAAAATTTTTTCCTGAGCAATTGTGGGATACCTGGGAAAATAAATATGTTTCTAAACTTTATCAAAGGAAAAGACAGAGTCTCATCGCTGACGAGTTCAGCACCATCAGGTACTTCTGCCATTTTCAGTTGCTCAGGCGATAGGTTCCCTTGCTTCTTCTCGAGGAATTCTTTTAAAGTAGGATCAATAACAGGACTTACATCAAATGCTTTTGAAATGCCTTCTATCGTGACATCATCATGTGTTGGCCCAATCCCTCCAGATGTAAAAACATAATCAAACCTTTGAGAAAAGTTTCTGACTTCTTCAGCTATTGCATCAATAGAGTCAGGTATGATTGATATACGGCACAACTGTATTCCGTGAGACCACAGCTCTTGAGCCATAAAAAAAGAGTTGTCGTCCTGAACCTTTCCGGAAAGAATCTCATCGCCTATTATGATAATACCCGCTGTCTTCCCCATTTTACTTTTGCAGATTAATGCGTGTATCTCCTATCAGTAATTTATCTTAAAGATATTGTAGCGATTCTATTACAGCAGGTCAATCAGACCTATTCAATAAAGTGGATTAACATAAAAATAAATGAAGAGAAATATATATTTGAATTATTTTATGCTATACTAAGACCGATAGATTTAAATTCAAAATATTAAAGTAAGGAGGCAACATGGCTACAGTAAAAAAGGCGACATGTGCTGCAAAAACAACCAAAGGAAAGCAATGTAAGAATTCCGCAGCTGGGAAATCGAAATTCTGTAAAACTCATAAGAAAGCATAATTCAGATAACTCTTAAATAGATTTCACAAGAGGGGTTATTCTCTTTACAATATTTTTGTTTTTGAATGCCCAAGGGTGTTCTATACAAAAATTTCTTCTTGAACAGGCAATTCTTTACTCGGTTTTACTGTAAGCAATCCCAATGAGGCAAGATTACGGATTGCCCGGCGTGATGCATCCAGTATCTCAAGTCCGACTATATTACCATCCTTGTCATAGTCCAGAATTACCCCAGGTTTTTCTTCGTCACTTTCTTCAATCGGAGCATTACTGAAAATAATGCAATGATTATCTTTAAGATTCAGCAAGATATTTTCTAACAACCTCCACAAACTGTTTTGCTTTATTCAATCTTGTTTCTGCTTTTTCTTTTGGAATCGGTTTAAAGGTTTTATAGTCAGATGCCTGACGTAATTCAAATGCCTTATGAAAGTCTTTTGAAAATTCTTTCGGAAAAATACCTTTAAGTACGAACTCGGTGTCAAAGAGGCTTATCACACCAGTATGCTTTGAAGGTACTTTCCCAATTTTTTGTAAAAGGGCAAGTGCAGCATAAAACATTGCATAGTAAGCACGGTTCAAAACGCTTTGAGGACTCCTGTTGCCATCCAGCAGAAATTGTGCGTCATCAAGAGCCGTCTGTGCCTCCTCAAGGCGATATTTTATAAGGGTTGCAATATATTTTTCTTTCAAATGAGTATTCCTTCAAGTTCAACTGCCTGTGCGAGCAAAGAATAACGCTCAGGACTGTTTTCCCATTCCTGACGGGTAAAAATAACTGGAACGACAACAATACCATATTCAAAACCTGCCTCCCAGGCACAATCGCTGACATATTCAAAATCCTGCTCATCAGATTTATCATCAAGAATGACAACGATATCCATATCAGAATATGGATCAGCATCACCTCGTGCTCTTGAGCCGAACAAAATCAACTTTTCTACTTTTACCCGGTTCGAAAGCAATGACTTAAATTTCTCGAGCACTTTCTTTTCAATTGGACCTATTTTACGTTCCTTCATAATTTATCCTTTTATGTTTGTGATTGTTTCATCTTTATGCCCTATTCTATATAAAACTATTCATTTTTTCTATAAAACTCGTTAAAATCAAATGTCATGATTTGATTCAGCATCTATAAAATTAACTAACTCTTTCCCTCGACGATTTTGATTTCTTCTTCGGTCAGACCATAGAGTTTATAGACAATCTGATCGATAAGCCAGCCGGTCTTCTGTAGTCTTTGTTTTAGTGGCAAAAGTTTTGAGAGGGATTTTTCGAACATTTAATAGAACCTTACCCTTTTTCCCTTTTTTTGGAACGCCTTTACGATATGCTTTATAACTTCTTTAGAATTCAATAAAATCCACACCAACGGCTTTGGTCTGCCTTGCCTGCCTCTGCAAGTCAGGCAAGGCATCCCTGCGTCCTCAACCGAGCAAAATTTCTTTTAAATTATTTTTAAATGGGCGACACAAAAATTTTTAAATTGTGATTTTTGGTTCTAAATATTCCTTTTTACCAAAGCAGTCGCAACTTTTCTGGCACATAGCAATGCATTCTTCTCTATTTCGAAATCCCAATAACGAAAAACTATCCAGCCTTCTTGTTTCAATTTTTTGGTAACTTTCCGATCCCGTGCAATATTGGCCGTGATTTTATCAAACCAAAAAGATTTCCTTACCTTGATTTTATTCTTTTCCTTAGACCAATTGAATCCATGCCAAAAAGAAGAATCGCAAAAGACTGCAATCCTCTGCCGTTTCCAACAAAAATCCGGCGTGCCAAGCACACCCTTTAGATTTTTGCGATATCCACGCAAACCAGAAACCCAAAGTGCACTACCCATCATTTTTTCAATTTGTGATCCTTTTGCCTTCACGCGGGACATCTTGTAGGAAACTATTTCCTTTTTTGTTCTATTCAAACGCGTCATGATACATAAAACATTTTTAGTATCAACTATTTTATGGTAATATATTCTTTTATCTTGCTGGTATTTTCTTTCCGAGTTCTTTTTTTATACCCTAATCTATCACATATACTCTCAACCTTTGATGCAAATTTATCACACTCGACACTAGTCATAGATAAACCGTCTTTGGTTCGGACACTAGTATGCCATTCAACATCCGTATTCAATGGTTTGGCAGGCGTGTGTCCTTCAATGTTAAAAACCTTATGATCGGTTCGCGTAATCCACCCAGCGCCAACTTCTGTTACAGCACCCCACGCCTTTGCCATAACAACACTGGTTACATAAACAACGTATATTTTTTCGGTTGAATAACTTTCGACAAAAAATTTTCTTAAATAATCATATACTTCTATATCCTCCGGTATCCTGCTAATTTCATCATCACAACTCGTGTATATGATATCCTCTGGAGGAATTCGATTAAATAACAATAAACTGTAAATAACATCTGATAAATCCTTGTCGTCTTTTGTATGGCATATTAATATTTTCTTTTTCTGGGCATCCACTTTCTTTTTTATTCCAACAATGGGAAGAAAAGCATTCATTTCTTCCTTGATGATTTTTCCCATTTTTGTTAAGGTGGCTTTGTCAATTTGAGTTATTTCCTTGTTGATTTTCCTAGTCGCACTACCTGATGCTTTCTTCTTATATTCATCAACCAGTTCTCTTAGCTTTTTTTCTTTTTCTTCTTGTTTAATTAATTTTCCTTCTCCTTTTCTTCTTTCCCATAAGCCGCATAAGCAGTTCTAATTTCGACAATAGCGGGTAATAAGTCATTTGCAACAAATGAAACCACTTCCTTGTATCTCTCATCATCCGTTTTATACCCTTGGCGATTACTTAATGCCATATCCGGCAACTCGGTTTCTTCAAATAAATCCACATGGAGCTGGCCTACAACAAATACTTCTTGAAGTTTATTCTTACCAACAACATCCAAAATATTATATACACCGAGTTTTTTATTGGCTAATAGCGAAATAAAATTATCGGGAAAATCACCTTGCCCCGTTTTCCTTCCTTTGGTAGTTCTATATACACCAATCCAACCTTTTATAATAAGAGGATATTTCTTTATCTTTCCAGCATTATTTTTAAGTTTTAGTGGCTTCTCTTCCTCTTTTCGTACTTCTAATAATTTCTTATCTTTGCCCGGATAATCATTTTTAAAATATTTAGCCAAGTATCTAAACTCGCTACCAAGAATAATCAATCCTCCAAGTTGTTTGACCATCTCACGATCAAAGCTATCTATGACTTCTTTTGTTTTGTTATAAATTATGTGTATGCGAAAATTATTATATACAAGGGGAAATATTTTAAGTAGATTTTTCTTAATCGTCTCAATATTTTTATTGAGTCCATAATGGGGCTTTTTCATTATTATTGATGTGCCATGTGTTGTGATTTTTTCAAAGTGGATATCTTTTTCTTTCAATGGATCTAAAAGCCTATCATCTTTAACGTACTTCGTAAGAATAAATCCCAATTTATTACCGTTTTTGACTGTCTGAACCCATATGTTTTCCGAAACCGAAAGCGCCGCTAGTTTTCCAACGCCTTTTCTGCCTATTTTTCTACGGCCTTTTTTTGTGTATGAATCTTTTTCTGTTGTACGAGTTTCAGCTGCTACATTTAAATATATTTTTGTATCTTCATATGACATTCCTATTCCATCGTCTTCAACGATAATAGAATCGGATTTTGCTATAATATATACATTTTTTGCATCAGCATCATAAGCATTGGCAATTAATTCTGCAAGAATGTAATAAATATTCGTATAAAGACTCGGTCCCAATAGCCGCAATATTTTAGGGTCGAGTTGCAATTCATATTTACGTCCTGATTGGCCTTTCATAAATGCTCCTCAAAATGTTTAATAATGCTTTTTCCGATTATCTCGCCCAATCTAACAGGCACAGCATTCCCTATATATCTTCCCAATCTTTTAAGTTCTACTGGAGAAGCAGGAGGTATAAACTTATATTTTCTTGGAAAGGTTTGTAAAATTGCGCCCTCTCGTATCGACAAGGCTCTGTCTTGCTCGGGGTGACCAAACCGCCCTGTTCCAAAACTGAAAAACTGTGTGGTGATAGTAGATGATGGTTTGTTCCATTCCATTCTTGAATAAACGGAGCTATAAGTATCTCCGGACTCTTTTTGATGACAAGCCGCTCTTAAATTTTCATCCCAATCCCTCCATGAACCACCCGGCACCGATTTCTTTATTCTTTTGAGATTAATTTTCGATAAAGCAGCCGATTTATGCAATCTATCCTTTTTTGATGAATTACCCGCTTTTATGGGTTTTAGATTACCGATAGCCATCTTAACCGTTTTGTAATTTTCGGGCTTATGTGTCGGAGCGATTAAACTTATCTCCCCTAACTTCGAAGCTAACAACACCAATCTCCTCCGATTCTGTGGAATCCCGTAATCGGGACAATAAACATTTTTCCAACTGATATGGTATTTTTTCGATTTGAGACTATCGATGAAGTCGAAGAAAACTCTATGCTTAACTATCTGGGGTACATTTTCCATAGAAACAACCATTGGCTCTATTCCATCAATCAATTCAAAAAAATGATAAAGCAAGCCCCAATCTTCTTTAGCCTCTCTATCCTTTTCTTTTTGAGTATGCTTGGAGAATGGCTGACATGGAGCACAACCCACTAGAACTTTCAAACTTTGGGCGGGGTATAGTTTTAGAATTTCTTTTGATGATATTTCTTTGATGTTCTTGTTAACAAATAATGCGCCATTATTTTTTTCGAATGCAAACTTACATCTTTCATCGACATCGACTCCGGCTATGACTTTAATGCCCGACTTATTCAAACCATAAGTCAAGCCTCCTATCCCACAAAATAAATCCACCGCAATTACGGATAACTTCCTTTTTTTTCGAGTCATTGACTTCGCTTCCCTTCAGATAAAATGCCAGCACGAACACTCTTGCCGAACTCGTAATACAACTCTTTCATATGCTGATACATCAGACCGCCTTTTTATTGTATATAGTTAATTTTTTCGATTCTTCATCAATCCACTTTTGAGCCTGCCTTTCATCTTTCTCAATTGCCAATTCAACGCCTCGCTTGGCGGTTTCAAGTAAGCGCTTTGATAACTCACGATTGCAGAAAGAACCATTAACTATTTCTGCGATTTTTTGTTGTTTGGCAATTGGCAAAATAGGAATAAGCGTGTTTTTGACCTGATCAACAAGCCAGTGATTTATAATCGAACCGCCTGCATCACGCTCTATTTGCTTCTGGACAATCACTGAATTTAAAACCAGCGTCAAATATTCAGGATATAGCTTATCCTCATCTTTAACTTTTAACCGCAAAATGCCACCTGACGGGATCATTTTTTCTGGCTCATCTTTTAAATAATACGCAATGCCCGGGGTAGCGTCTTTAGATAACAGTATTTCATTCTTTTTAGGCTGGTGCTGTTTTATCGTCCGGTATAAATCCTCGCTTATATACTGTTGATTGCCGTCTTTAATCCCAAACTTAGATAGATTGCTAACACGTAAAAATGCAATCCCACTTTCTTGATATGCTTCACTGCCAGGTTCAATACACTTTTTTATTGATGCTAAATCTCCCAAACAAGCATGATCTTTTGATGTGGTAATCGCTTTAACTATCTCCTCATACATCGGCTGGAAGTATTCGGCGTCAATGCGCTCTGCGGATTGCGTATCGGAGTATTTCTTCACAAACGAAATCCGGTGTTTCGGTTTCCAGTTTAAAAGATTAAACTCGGATAAAAGAATTTGCTCGGCTTCTTGAAATAATTCATCAGCTTTTTCATATAAAGAATAAGCCTTTTTATGTAACTCTCCGATTAGCTCTATTAAGTTGCCAGAGAGAACAGGGACCAAAAGTTGTTCGACTTCTCGACAATTTAAATTAACTTGCTCTGTTTGCCGAGATAAATACCATAGATAATTTCGACCATAATAGGAATTGAGATATACAGTTAAATATTCTGGAGAGATTTTCTTTGAGACACGGATTAAGGCGATGTTTTGATTGATGTTTGCGGGTAAATCCTTCTTTTTTATAAGACAAGCACGTCCAACTATTTGAAAAGTAGCACCAATTATTGTAACAAGGACATCATTCTCCTTTAATGAAGAACGCTTTATTTTTTTGTTTCCTTCTTCAGATAATTTATGTGTAAACGCACCTTCAATATAATGCTCTCGTAAATTATCGGTTTTTATAAAATTAACATTGCCACCATAAAATTTTTCATTTTTCATTGATGGTGTATGTCCAGTCATTACAGGTCTATCAATAAAACTTAGCAATTCTTGGCTTTTATTCTTGACAAGCAATTTCTTTATGCGGAAATATTCGTTTTTATAATGCTCGGCATCTATTCTTAAGCTGCCATCGGTAATAATTTGCGAGTAATTTATAATAGAGTATTCCATATTCTCACTTCCAAAAGCTCAATTTCTCTTTCTTTGCCCAATTAATAAATGCTTCAGCGATACCGTCGGGAAGTTCTCCATTGTGGTTATGCAAGTCATGATTCACAATCAAATGGCCATATTTGTCCAGCTTCGCTTTGCCGTCGCCGTTTTTGGCATAAATATAATCTCCGGAATTGTCCTTGCCCGCTTTTTCTGACACGCCAAAAAATATTGGATAATCTTCTTTCTTAGGGCAAAGCTTGTCATCCCATTTCTGCACGAATAATACGCTTGTCTTTGTGCCGGTATGAGGCTTAAATGTGTTGCCGTACAGACCCACAACCGCAATGATTCTCGCCTTATCAGCAATATATTCCCGAATATCTTTATCCGAGGTATTATTAAATCTACCTTGAGGAAGGACAATCGCCATACGCCCACCGGGTTTGATAAAGTCAAGATTGCGTTCAATAAAAAGAATATCCCGGCCAACCTTTGACTTGGGCTTATTTTTATTGTTATAACCAAGCTCGTATTTATGGATTATGCGGGATTCTTTTATATCCCCGGCAAAAGGAGGATTCGCCATTAAGATATCGAAAAGAAATTTTCCGTTTCCCCCTTTATCTTTCTTGAGTTTTTCTAAACGTTCATAGCCTCTGCCATAAGTGGAATACCAGCTTCTATTTGAAATAGTCTCATTCCAGCGGTCATAATCAAGCGTGTTTAAGTGAAGGACATTTGTTTCGCCATCACCAGCGATTAAGTTAAGCGTACGTGCCACACGCACCACCTTTTCATCAAAATCAATGCCGAATACTTTCAAGACATCCTCTTTTCCCTCAGCAGATATTTCTTTATTTTCAAACAGATGCCCGGTAAGATAAAAAATCGTATGCACAGTAAACCCGCAGGAGCCAGCGGCTGAATCAATCATATATTCGCCTTTTTTGGGATTAAGCATTTTCACACACATATCAATTACGTGCCGGGGAGTGAAATACTGCCCTTTCTCTCCTTTTGATGACTTACTGACCAGATATTCAAAGGCTTCATCTATGACCTGCAAATTCGAATTAAAGAGTTTTACGTCCTGAAGGCTTGAGACGCATATGGAAAGATGAGACGGCGAAAGGTCAATTCTGCTCTCATCCGGAAATACGCCTGTCCATTTCTTCTTTGCCTCGTCAAAGAGCTTTTGGATTTTCTTTTTCAATTCGCCTTCTGACTGGCCAGTGTTTCTAAACTCCATCACTCTGAATGATGAATCATCCACGCTCTGGATAGCTTCTTTGATTTCATCAAATGAATTTTCTTTTGCCTTACCATAAGGAACGGCTGGCTCGGCAATCATCGGAAGATGTTTATCTTTCAAAAAATAATTGATAATAACCCTATCTTGTTGACTTTTGTGTTCATCATATAATTTAGTAAATATGAGTTTAAAGACTTCTTCAAATACATCAACTCCAGCATTGGCGAGAACTTCATCTTCCATATCCTGAATAATTGTTTTAAGAGATTTCCCCTCAGTAGGTATTTTATCTTTAATGATAAGGTCTTTAAGTGTGTATCGCTCTTTGAGAATATCGGCAAGGGTCTGGCTGGCATTTGGAATGTCGGTAATGTCCTCAAAAAAATTCGGGTCTTTGCGGTTATAGTGAGAAATCTGTCCGCCATTTGACCATACACCAATAGGAGCACCAGTTGCGTTGCAGTAGCTCTTAAGCTGTTCTTTTCCGTCTTTGAGTTTGGGCTTTTTTACTTCAACAATAATATATTCCACGGTTGGTCGTTCTTTATCAAAGACGACTATATCAGCCGATTTTGTCTGTCTGCCGAACTGTATCGGATGTTCAAACTTTATCCTCTGTTTAGGATAGCCGTAATCTTTTATTAACTTGGAAGCATAGAGCTGCCGAACGACTTCTTCAGGTTTAAGCTGAATTTCCTTTTCGCGGATGAGGCAATCAACATAAGGCTTTCCCTTTTTCTCTTTTATCTTCTTTTCAAGAGCTGTTATTTCCTCAGGAATGAATATTGAAAGGTTATACTGCGAATCTTTTAATATGGAAAGAAGCGTAATTTTATTCTCACTTTTTACCATAAACACCCCTCACTTTTAAAAACTTCTCTATATGAAATTGCTGTATCTTGCTTGGTTTAGTCTTTCCGCTAAACCATCGGCTAATTGTAGAAAATGAGACGCCTAAATCAACTGCAAGCTTCTGTAAAGATACCCTGTTTTCTAAGCGATATGTTTCTAATCGTTTTACTATTTGCATATTTTGCATTTTATATCAAATAGATACAGAAATCAATAAATCTTTTTTACTCATTTTGTTCTTAAGTAAGGGGGTCATCAATGGCATCAATGGGGTCAGGTCTATTTACTTGACATAGTATCAGGAATATGATATATTCTTGTCATGGCACGTCCTTTACGCATTGAATACTCTGGTGCAGTTTATCATATCACCAGCAGAGGAAACGAAAAAAAAGCCATATTCAAAGATGACAGAGATCGAGAGACTTTCCTTGATACCCTCTCACAGGTAAACAAGCGCTACAACTGGCTCTGCCATGCCTATTGTCTTATGAATAATCACTATCATCTTGTCATAGAGACCCCTGATGGAAATCTCTCGGCTGGGATGAGACAGCTCAATGGCGTATACACGCAGGCATTCAATAGGAGACATAATCGGGTTGGTCACCTCTTTCAGGGCAGATACAAAGCGATTCTGATACAGAAAGACAGCCATCTCTTGGAGGTATGCAGGTATGTTGTTCTCAATCCAGTACGGGCAAAAGCAGTTGAGAAACCTGAGCTGTGGAAGTGGAGCAGCTATCGGGCAACTGCGGGAAAGGAAAAGCCTCATCCATGCCTTGCCACAGAGTGGATTCTGAATCAGTTTGGCTCAACGAGGAGCATTGCTGAGAAGGCTTACCAGAGGTTTGTAAAAGATGGCATAAAGCAGGAATCGATATGGAAAGCAGTCAGGGGGCAAAGCATTCTTGGAGAGGAAGACTTTACGGTCAATCTCAAGGATTACCTCAGAGGAAAGAAAGATATTGCTGAACTCCCGAAGAGTCAGCGATATGTAGACAGGCCGAGCCTTGAAAAAATATTTTCAAAGAACATCCTCCAAGATATTGGCAAAAGGAATAAAAAGATCGCGGATGCAGTGCAACAGCATGGTTATCGGCAGCGGGAGATAGCCGACTATCTGGAAATGCACTCTACCTCGATAAGCAGGATTCTCCGTAAAAGAGAGAAATGCTAAGTAAATAGACCTGATAATCATATAAAAGGCTGCGGATAACGCAGCGTGATCTGATAAACACCTGTAAAGAAGGCACCTTCAAAGTAGTGTATAACAATACACTTTAAGAAAGAAAAGGAGGTGCTGTA
>Ga0315282_10000866_pt1 | contig 59231 bp, 65 predicted proteins | sample YL17G07_20_MG_FD_203693 | JGI IMG/M metagenome (GOLD analysis project Ga0315282, IMG submission 203693) | Sediment microbial communities from Yellowstone Lake, YNP, Wyoming, USA - YL17G07_20 | ecosystem: Environmental > Aquatic > Freshwater > Lake > Sediment | place: USA: Wyoming | collected...
AGGCTAAAATACCGGCTGAAGGGCAAGAAACCTCGTGATTCTTGCCTTGTCGACACTAAATCAACCAGCGCCAGCTTTCCATCCGCCCCATTTTTCTCAAAAATTTTGAAAATCCACGGATTAAGGACCCTGTAGACCTATTGACAAAAGCGTTTTGACCTTGTAAAATCATTTGGTAAAGGGTGGTCGAGCCTTTTAGAAGCAAAACTTAAAATGGAGGTGACAATTTGAAAATCGTCGGTATTTTGTTTGCTCTGGTATTGACAGTAGCCCTGGTGATGCCAGCCGCCGCGTTTGCCGAGGATACTTACGCTGGTCTGGCCAACGGTGCCTGGGATAAGACGAAATGGCAGGACAACGAGAACTCCTGGCATTTATACCTGCAGCATTGGGGCAGGACTCCAATCCAGGCCATGTCACGGCTGGCAGGTCTGTGCGGTCCTGATACCTTGTGCGCTCAGCTAGGTACAAGCTGCCCCGACCCAGCGAAGTCAAAGATTTACGGAGACCCCAACACCTGCCTCGGTGGTTGTCCCGCTTGTCGAACTGAGGACCAAGGAGCCTTTGCCACCTGCTCAGACACAACAGCATGTGCAGCTTCCTTGACCAGTGAGGCATGCCCAGCAACAGGTCAAGAAGAGAGTACATGCCCAGCCACCCCAGTAAATGAAAATTTCCAGGCGACTTGCGGTTTCTGCTGGGGAGTCAGCCTCGCCTTCGCCAACACGAGCTGGGCTGCTGCTACCATCGGTACTCATCCGAGAATCAACAACCAGCACCTCAACCATTTCGGAACCAGTGAATGCTATGGTGGCAACAAAGGTGGCGACTGGGGAATTACCGGCTCCCCACACACCGAAGCCTGCGCCCTAACCTGGGCTCTGCAGGACAACTGTTTCGCTGGCGAGAAATGCGCACCCCAGTAAAGAACTGTAGATAGAAAACATCTTCCAGAGAAAGTTAAAGATTTAGACAGCGGAGCCCTGGCCGAGGGTAGGGTTAATCCTCGGTCGGGGTTTCTATTCGCCATGTGTGCGTCTTTTTGAACCTGTACGGTTTCCTTGCTCACTAGACCTTAGATTTATCTTAGATGTAGTGCGACCCTTCACAAGGTCGCTTTTATCAGGCTAACCCTGATAATTTTCGTTTCTCAGTAACTGTGTAGCGAGGCTAAAGCCTCGCGCTGCATTAGTACATAATCCCGGGAACCAAGTCTTGCCTGAAAACACCGAACTAATTACAGTTTATATAGCAAGCGGACAGCCAGAGGCAGAAATTGTGAAAGGACGCCTTGAAAGCGAAGGCGTTCCAGCTATGCTTCGCTATGAAAGCGCCGGGGTTGTTTATGGCCTCACTATCGATGGCTTAGGTCAGGTAGAGGTACAGGTGCCATCTTCTTTAGCTCAACACGCCAGAGAGATTTTAGCCACTGAGGAAAACGAGGGGTATTAAGCTTTCAGGCCAAGCTCTGAATAAAGAGCTTTAAAGTCAAAATAGCAATCTAGAAGCTCCTCGAACTTTTGTAGCTTCTGTGAATAGCGAAAGTGCGCTCGGGCTAGAGCCTCCTCAATGCCGGCTATGGCTGCGGTAGTATCCTGCTTTACCAATATTACAGGCACATGCTTTTCCTCAGCCTGAGAGATAACAGGAGGCAAAGGCTTCACATTATTGGTAATAATGAGGCACTTGGTTGAAGTTTCCAAAGCAGCTAGCTGCATATCCGGACGCTCGCCACGAATCACTGCCGCCTTGTTTGTCTTACGAGCAAAATACTCTACCCCAGAGTCAAGAGTCATAGCCCCTAGCATTATATTCTCTACTATATCGTCAGTGTTCTCTGGAGAAGTCAAGACCTCGCCATCAAGAATTTTGGCCAGATCGCCAACACTTACACCAAGCAAGCTCCGAACCTCGGGAAGTATACCCAGGACTCTGATTCCAGCCTCGTTAAATAAGGCAGTCAACTCTTGTCTCACCGTTTCTATCCTCGACTTGGGCACAAGGTTAATAACAACTCCCAGCAGCTGCTGCCCTAGCTTTTTACCTATTTGCACAATCTTCGACACATCTAAATGCGAGGAATAACGGAGCACAATAACTACCCTAGCCTCCAAGGTTTCGGCAATCGTGTAGCAAGCCAGAGTAGAGACTTTATCTACGTCCAAATTGCCAAGTCCCTCCATAATGACGACATCTTTAGCCCGTGATATCTTACGATATGCCTGCTTAAGTCTTTGCCTAAAGTCTGCTACCTCGTCGGTCAAGCTTCGCCATAACTCACGCTGGGACAAACGAATAGGACAAAGCTGCTCGTTAGATTCTGTCAACTCGAAGATTTCCTTGATGAAAGCGGCATCATCATAACCATCCGTGTTGCTGGCCTCAAAAAGCTGGACTGGCATAACAAAGCCCACCTTTATCCCTCGGTCAAGCAACTTTCTGCCAATTCCAGCACAAAGGGCTGTTTTTCCGGCGGCTCCCATAGACGTTACATAAAAAGCAACCATGCTCTCTCCTACCTATCCAATTGTATGACTGTCACCCTGAGCAATTTTACTGTCACCCTCAAGAAAGTTTTATCAACATCTATATCGAATGTAGCTGCAACCCTTTAGGGCCACCTGTCACTGACTTACATGTAGCCTCGACCCTTTAGGGTCGAGTTCAGCGAGGCTAAAGCCTCGCTACTACATTAGTAAACAATCTCTAACCTACATTCCCCCTTCCTTTAGCAAAAGAAGAAGGTCAGGGGGTGGTAGGTTGCCAAACACTGTCTAATTATATTATCTTGCGTCGCTCTTTACAATCAAGCCAAAGCAGCCTATAATATGTGTCAAACTTCAACGTCAACTGAGGGTTCCCAAACTCTCAGTTTTTTTACTAGCTTTCGAGACGGGAGACATCACATGGGCCAAAAGAAAATTCTTATCACCCAAGAGGGCTTGGCTAAGCTCCAATCTGAGCTGGAGCACCTGCTTTCAGTACGAAGGCAGGAGGTAGCCAGCAAGATTAAGCGCGCCCGGGAGATGGGAGGCACTGAGAACAACGCTGAATATGAAGATGCCAAGAATGACCAAGCTTTTGTCGAGGGCAGAATACTTATGCTGGAGAATATCGTCAAGAACGCTACAGTTATAGAGTCGCCAGCTTTGCTAGGCGTAGTGGAGATGGGCGACAAGGTGCTTATCCAAAACCAGGACGGCAAGATAGAGCAATTTTCCATCGTAGGGAGTGCTGAAGCTAATCCTGTTGAGGGCAAGATTTCCAACGAATCACCGGTAGGAAAAGCCCTGCTGGGTAAAAAAATCGGCGATGAAGTTGAGGTGACAACCCCGGCTGGAATACTTAGACTCCTGATAATGGACGTAACTTGACTATTTGCCCAGGAGCTCCACCCAGAAAAACCTTCGATTTTTCTGGGATCCCGGGGCATCGCCAAATTGAAGAGATGGTGAAGTACAAAGGAGCAGCGATTTTTTCAAGGGATGTCAAATACTGATGGCAAGATTAAAGCACATTGCCCAACAGCGCCTTGAAAAACTAGAAAGGATTGTAGGACAAGGAGTAAATCCGTATCCTCATTCTTATCACCGTAGCCACACCACCCAAGAAGCAGTGACCCTCTATGAGCAAATAGAATCAAGCCCGCAGACCATCCTGAATCCAGAATTGAGCCTCGCCGGCCGAATTTCAGCTATTCGCTTTATGGGGAAGATTGCATTCTTCGATATTCGCGATAGTTCAGGCAAAATTCAACTTTATTTTAGCCATGACCTTATCGGTAAGGGAAAATATGAGTTTCTTCACGAAATCGATATCGGCGATATCATCGGTGCCAAAGGTAAGCTTTTTCGAACCAAGACCGACGAAATCACCCTGGAGGTAAATGACTTCACTCTATTGGCCAAATCTCTTCAACCATTGCCTGAGAAATGGCACGGGCTGGTTGATGTTGAGAAGCGTTACCGGCAACGTTACCTCGACCTAATCTCCAACGAAGAAGTCAAGCCTGTTTTCAGGCTGCGGAGCCAGATTATCTTAGCCCTTAGACGCTTTCTAAACGACCAAAGATTTATTGAGGTGGAAACACCAGTATTACAGCCAGTGGCAGGCGGGGCTCTAGCCCGACGTTTCAAAACCCACCACCAAGCCCTGAATCAAGACCTATACCTTCGCATCGCTCTGGAGCTTTATCTCAAACGGCTAATAATAGGCGGCTTCGATAAAGTTTACGAGATCGGTCGCGTATTCCGCAACGAAGGCATATCCACCCGACATAATCCTGAATTTACCATGGTGGAAATCTATGAAGCCTATGCCGACTACAATGATATGATGAAGATGGTTGAAGATATGGTATGCTTTATTGCCAGGGAAGTCATGGGCAAGACTGAAGTTAAGTTCGGTGAAGAACTTATCAACCTCGAACCTCCGTGGCGAAGAATCTACCTGCGTGAAGCAATTAAGGAGCATTGTGGCATCGACTTTGAGGACCACCCCGACGCTGAGTCATTGCGGATGAGGATGGAACAATTGGGACTGGAAGTTGACCCCAACAAGGACAGAGGCAGGCTGGTAGATGAGCTTATCTCGACCTTTGTTGAACCTAGCCTGATGCAACCCACCTTTCTTGTAGATTATCCGGTAGAGATGTCACCTCTAGCCAAAAAAAAGCGAGATAATGACCGCTTAGTGGAGCGCTTTGAGGCTTTTATCGGCGGCATGGAAATCGCTAATGCCTTTACCGAACTCAATGACCCGCTGGAGCAGAGAAAACGCTTCCGTGAGCAAAGAAAGATGCAGTCCGCCGAGCTAATGCTGGCGAAATTGGGTGACAAGGAGCCAGAAGCCGAGGCTATTGATGATGATTTTCTCCTAGCCCTGGAATATGGCATGCCGCCTACTGGCGGTCTCGGAGTTGGTATTGACCGCTTGGTAATGCTGTTTGCTGATAAACAATCCATCCGTGAGATTATCCTCTTCCCACAATTAAGGACAAAATAGCAAGAAAAGAGATGTTTAGTAGTTGCTTTGTCATTGCGAGCGAAGCGAAGCAATCTTGCCTCATTCCTACACCACCGAGATTGCCACGGCACTCCATGCCTCGCAATGACAATGAATACTCGCACGGAAGCCGCTGCCATGTTGGATATCAAACTGATCCGCGATAATCCTGACTTAATCCGTCAGGCTTTGGAAAAGCGAGGTGAGAGCGCTCCGCTTGAGCAAATCCTAAGCCTCGACGAGCGACGCCGCCAGTTTCTCCACGAGATGGAAACGCTCCGAGCCCAGCGCAATGAAGTCAGCAAACAATTGGGCAGGACGGCAGATAAGCCACCTCAGCTCATTGCTGACATGCGCCAGCTCGGTGAAAGAATCACCTGTCTGGAGGCAGAAATATGTCGGGTTGAATCTGAACTGGAGGATTTTCTCCTGCGATTACCTAACATCCCGGCGACTGATGTACCTGTTGGCAAAGATGCACAGGACAACATGGTAGTGCGCTCCTGGGGTGAGCCAGCAGACTTCTCCTTCACGCCTCTACCCCATTGGGAACTGGGCGAAAGGCTAGGCATTATCGATTTCCAGCGGGGTGTCAAGCTTTCCGGCAGCCGCTTCTATGTTCTTAAAGGGCTGGGGGCCCATCTCCAGCGGGCGCTCATCGCTTTTATGCTTGACCTACATATAAAAGAGCACGGCTACACAGAAATTTACCCGCCTTTCATGGTTAAACGTGAATGCATGTTTGGCTCAGGCAATCTGCCTAAATTTGCCGATAACCTATACCACGATGAGGAAGACGATTTCTGGTTTGTGCCCACCGCTGAAGTGCCCTTGACCAATTTGCATCGCGATGAAATCCTGCCGCCGGGCACTTTGCCTCTTTATTACGTTGCCTATACTGCCTGCTTCCGTAGGGAGAAGATGGCAGCCGGCAAGGACACCAGAGGCATCAAAAGAGGTCACCAATTTGACAAGGTCGAGCTCTACAAGTTCACTGAGGCAGAAGACTCTGACCAGGAACTGGACAAGCTGGTGAGAGATGCTGAAGACGTATGTCAACGGCTAGGCATCCCTTATCGCGTAGTCCAGCTATGTACCGGTGACCTGGGCTTTGCCTCGGCCAAGTCTTTCGATATCGAAATGTGGGCTCCCGGCTGCGGTGAATGGCTAGAGGTCAGTTCATGTAGCAACTGCGGTGACTTCCAAGCCAGGCGGGCAAATATTCGCTATCGCCCAGAGCCAGATGCCAAGCCCAGCTTCGTCCACACCCTGAACGGCTCAGGGCTGGCTTTGCCCCGTGTGTTCATTACCATATTGGAGAACTATCAACAAGCTGATGGCAGCATAAAGGTGCCTGAGGCGCTAAAACCATATATGGGGACGGAGATAATTAACAAGAGCTGAAACTAATGCAACACGATTCCAAGTCCCGCTACGCTTGCCCCCGATGCGCAACTAAAATGCACGACCAGTTTGGAAGCTGCCCGAAGTGTGGCTTTATCGGCTCCATGGAACACAAAGATATGTATCTGCAAGGTACAAATGCTGCAGGCAAACCAGTAATAGTTGACCCACCGGCAGCACAGCAAGATACTACAAAGCAAAAGAAAACTTCAGGTACAATGCCGCGATACACATGCCCCCGCTGTGGCGCCAGAGCTAGCAAAGCCTACGGGCATTGCCCAAATCACCGCAGTTGCGGTTACGTTGGTCCTATGCAGACCAGCGCCATCAGTAAACCGAAGTCAAAATAACAGTCCCTGAACAACTTTCCACTCTCGATACCGGGTTAACAGACAGACTTCTCAACACTAGAGAATTTCATTTCGGCTTCCCCACATGTATAATTTAGGAAAAGCATGTTGTCCGAATCACCAGAAAACACAAAGTGACATATTCGAGAGAAACACGAAATAAACGTGTAATGAGGATCGCGTGCAAAGGATAATTTTATGTCCTAAGTGCCACGTGCAGGTAAAAAAAGACAACTTAGGTGAGCTTTTGTGCTCGAACTGCAACGTGAGATTATGCCCTAAAGCTCACATTTTTGACGGCAAAATCTGCCCGTACTGTGGCTGGGAAGACCCTAATTACCACCTGTGGAAAGAGAGACAGAAAGTCCGGTCACAGAGGCCTGCGCCCAAGAAATCGGACGAATCTCCTCAAGTCAAGCTCCAGTATACCTGCCCCAATTGTGGCACTAGCATCAACACTGCTCACAAAGATTGTCCGAGCTGTGGCCTTCTTGGCGCCAAGTATCGAGCCGCAAGTGCTGCACAGACAGGCATAGCATCAACAGCAGCAAGGCCGGCTGTACCAGCAGCATCATTTATAGATAAAGCACCACCCTCTCCACCCAAGAAGTGGGGCATTGCACCAACACGAAGTCCGCTCCTAAAAGAAATAGCAAGGGCCGAGCGGAGAGAGTGGAATTTTCCCCCGCTGAGGCGTTTTGTAAGACCAGTTCTAGCCAGTCTGCTAGTTGGCATTGTACTTAGTGGCCTCGTCCTGGGAGGCATCTACGTCACACGATTCGTTAGCCAAAGTGATGAACCTGGTACTCAACCAACCCCTCCGCTTCTCACTCAATCCAAAACCTACACCCTGAGCACAAATGTGGTTCCTGAAACAGGAGGTGAGATTAGGATAGTATCTCCCTCATCAAGCAGTGGGACATTTGAGCCCGGCAGCCAAATCACGCTGATGGCTATTCCTGGCGACTGCTACACCTTCAATTATTGGGATGGTGCTTCAGATTCGTCGGAGACCATCTCCATTACCCTGGACTCAAATAAAAGCGTCACCGCACATTTCCGGCTTAAAGATACAATGCCACCAGCCATCTCAGCAGTCAAGGTTACTAGCTACTCCGATGTAAGCGCCACCATAACATGGGAGACTGATGGGCCTGCCACCAGTCACGTTGAGTATGGGAAAACAAAAGACTACGGCTTGAGCGCAAAATCCAGTGGTGAACCAACCACCAGTCATAAAATCCGGCTAACCGGACTGGATCCCAGTAAGACTTACTACTTCATGGTAAAGTCAGCAGACAAATGCGGAAACGAAGCCACCAAGACAGAAATGCTGACAACCCTCCCTGAGATACTGGTCGGCGATAGAGTTGGCAACCGCGCTCCTGATTTTGTATTGCCAGAATACCAAGACAACAATAACCCAGGAGCAGCCAACAATGGTGAGCTAGTCAAACTAAGCGACTTTAAAGGCAAGAAGATATTGCTTAACTTCTGGAATACCTTTTGTGGAGCTTGCATAGGTGAATTTCCTTACATCCGGGCGATTTATGAGGATAAGAATTGGGCTGATAAAAATTCGGCGGATTCTGATTTTGTCGTAGTTACGGTATGTATTGATGAGAGGGCAGACAGGGCAGACCGGATTGCGAAGCTTGAAGACAAGTACCGTGATGAAGCAGGGCCTTTCACATTCCCCATCTTGCTCGACACAGAAGAAAACCCAACCAAGGATAGCTATCATATCTGGACAATACCCAAAACCGTTTTCATCGACTCAGATGCAATTATCAGGGAAATCAAGATTGGACGGTTTAAAGACGAAGGAGAAATAATAGATATACTGAATCGTCTAGACTAGCCTGCTGCCCTTCAACCTTCTGTATTGCTCAATTACATCTCCAGTCAGGCCCAAACGAGGTAAACCACCATGACAAGCCCGCTTCCTGTCAAATACAGCCCAACGAACCGCACTCCCCTTGCTTCCGAATGGTTTTGGTATGCGGTCATAAATTGATATTCTGCTTTATGTTTTGGCTGGGTGTATAATAGAGAAGGTTTTCAGAATGTTCTGCAAATCTGAAGAGAAGACACAAAGAAACGCTAAAAGCACCGAAATAATCGGAGAATGGTGATAGCGTGCAGCCCAGAATAACCCTTTGTTCTGTTTGCCACTCGCAAATGCCGCCAGGCCAGTCATTCTGCGAGAACTGCGGCACCATGCTGTGCCCACATTGCCGCGAGCCTCTTCCCAAGAGGTCAAGATACTGTCCGAAATGTGGCTTCCTCTGCGTCGCAGAGCAACATAGTTCAACCACCCAATCGATTCCGCCCACCACATCAGCAAGGCCACAAGCTACCACTGCTCCAAGAGTCAAAACTCTCCCACCACAACCCGTCCCACAAGCCACCATGCACCAGCAACCACCCGGAGTTTCCACTACACGGCATGAGCATAACTGCCCGAAATGCGGCGCTAGCGTTGACCCTGAATTGGGCCGCTGTACAAGTTGCGGGCTGCTTTATGGAAGCAAGCACCGGGTGATGCAACAAGCTGCACCTGCTACACCACCGGCACGCCCTCCACTGGCACCGAGACCACAAAGTTCCATAGGTCAGCAGTCGCCAGGAGCCTATGGCACGAGGCCTCAATATAATCACCCCAAACATAGCCTTCCTCCATCCAGCTTTGGACAGCGTCCAAACTATAGCTCGCCAGTCGCCATGCCACACGGCGGTATGCCAATGCCAATACCACGTGTTGCGACTGTAGCCGCCAGCGCAGCAACAATGCCAGCCAGTCCTCCTTTGTCGGCAAGACCATATCCGTATCAAACAGTGCCTCCTGTGCCTATAGAACGGGGTATTTCAGACTCTGGGAGGCGGGGACTAATAAGAATCGTTACTACTCTGCTTATTCTAATCGTATGCTTTTTTATCGGTAGCGGCATCTACTACTTCGTCACCCAGACAGGGACACCATCACTACCTAATAGCACCGCAGATGCCACGCCTCCTAGCATCCAAGGCGTCCCGATTTCATCAACAACCGAGACAAGCGCTACCATCACATGGGCAACGAATGAACCTGCCACAAGCCAGGTCCAATACGGAGAAACTGAAACATACGGCTCAAGCACTACGCCAGATACAAATCTTTCCACCAGCCATAGTGTCACATTGACCGGACTGGACCCCAATACAACCTACAACTTCAAGGTAATATCCACAGATGCCGCCGGAAATGAAGCCACAGCCGAAGGGGAACTGACAACCTTGGCCACAGCCGATAAAACCCCGCCAACGATTTCCGGAGTAAATGTTTCCAACATTACTGAATCAAGCGCTATCATTACATGGACAACGAACGAATCTGCCACCAGCCAGGTTACATATGGAAAAACCGAAACATACGGCTCGAGCACTACGCCAGATACAAAGCTTACCACCAGCCACAGTGTCACATTGACCGGACTGGACGATGGTACAACCTATAACTTCCAGGTAATTTCAAAAGACTCCAGCGGTAATGAAGCCACATCCACAACCAACCAAACATTCGAGACCAAATCTATCATCCCGGTCGGTTATCAAGAAGTCAACCGCGCTCCCGATTTCACCTTACAAAAACTCGGTGGAGGAGAGGTAAAATTAAGCGATTTCAGAGGCAAGATAGTGATGGTCAACTTCTGGGCAACGTGGTGCGACCCCTGCGTCAGGGAAATGCCTCACTTCCAGAAAGTTTTTGACAACCCGTCATGGTCACGTGAAAAACTTGTAATACTTGCCATCCACGTAAAAGATCGCGCTGACACTGCGCAGTCATGGATAAACGCTCAAGGATACACCTTCCCTGTTCTGCTTGACTCGGATGGCGATGTCCAAACTCGCTACGGCATTACTGGCGATGTAGGTATACCCAGAACTTTCTTTATTGATAGAGATGGTATCATAAGGAAAGTACAAGATGTCTCTTTCTCCAGCCAAGCCGCAATAGAAATCATACTCGAGTCTCTCTAGTCGTGATAATTTTTACTGATAATGTAGCCACGAGGCTTTAGCCTCGGGCACCCGACCCTAAAGGGTCAGGGCTATTTGCAGGATTTACTTTGAAGGGGAGATTCTTCAGTCGCTCCGCTCCTTCAGAATGACACGAAAAGAAAGACTCCATCAGCATGACAACAAACCATGGTTGCCAAATACAATTTGATTTCCTATACTAGGATGGTTTTGGAGGGGTGGCCGAGTGGACGATGGCGACGGTCTTGAAAACCGCTTTCGCGCAAGCGAACGTGGGTTCGAATCCCACCCCCTCCGCCAAAGTAAAGGTAGCTTTTCCTGCTGGAGGCAATATAGATGTCAATTAAAAAAAGACAAACTGAAATCAAAAAGCTAACCCATTTAGAAGAATTTCAAAAAACAATCGACAATTCTAGCATTAAGAAACACCTTGATAGCTTCAAAGAAAAATTGGATTTTGCTAGATACTTTGTCGAAAAGTATGAAGAGGGTAAAGAACAGTATAATACGATTTCTCAGGAGCATGACATCGCTTTAGTCTTTAAAGCAAATGCAGAGGCGGTCATTTTCATTTTTAAGAGTTCTCTAGATTGCTTGGCTAACGCCTTAAACAAAATTTGCAAGCTAGACATAAAAGAAAATGCCGTTTATTTTAATGGGGAACTATCAAAATGCCTCAATAAAAAGCATAACTACAAGTCAATTGCCGCCAGAATAAACTGCTTTCTTGATGAAAACGATTTTTTCTTTAGCTTGAGAAATTTAATAACGCACAATGTAGTGGTTAGCGCTAGGTATAGCTTAGAATTGCCAGCCACAAAAATTAAAATGTCTTTTCAGTCTTTACCTGACGCTAAAAACACACCTGACAATTTGGAGGTAAGTAGCTATTGCTATGCTCTGATGGACAAAATCTATGAACTAGCGGAGGATATTTTTAAACAATTGTCTGGCAAGACGGGAAGTTAAGAGATAACCTTTGGTGTTGCTTGCCTTTCACTGCAAGGATTCCATCCATTCGCTGATAGAAAGGGGGAAATTACGTGAAAATCCACGAATACCAGGCCAAGGCGCTGCTGTCTGAATTCGGCATCACGGTCCCGCGAGGTGGAGTAGCCACTACGCCAGCCGAAGCTAAAAGGATAGCTGCTGAGCTTGGAGGCAAGGTGGCAATCAAGGCTCAAGTTTACGCTGGCGGCAGAGGTAAAGCCAACGGCATAAAGGTGGTCAACACGCCGGAAGAGGCGGAAAAGGTGGCGGCGCAGATGCTCGGCACCAGACTGGTGACACATCAGACAACCCCAGAAGGTGTGCTGGTGAGCAAAGCCCTTGTAGAAAAGGCGGCCAGCATCCAACGTGAGCTTTATCTCAGCATCATCGTTGATAGCGCCAGCAGGATGCCAGTAATGATGGCAAGTGAAGCCGGCGGCATGGATATCGAGGAAGTAGCTCGGGTAAGCCCGGAGAAAATCCTCAAGGTCTATATTGACCAGGCGGCTGGCTTCCAGTCCTTTCAGGGGCGCAAACTGGCTTACGGAATGAACCTAAGCTCAACCCAGATAAGACCAGCCACCAGCCTGATGACAAACCTGTACAAACTCTTCCAAGCCAAAGACTGCTCCTTAGCCGAAATTAACCCCCTGGTTGTTACCACTGATGGTGAGCTTCTGGCACTCGATGCCAAGCTGAACTTTGATGACAATGCCCTTTTCCGTCATAGCGACATCGAGCAGCTTCACGATGTGGAACAGGAGGACCCGCTTGAAGCCAAGGCTAACGAACTAGGTATTAAGAATTATATCAAAATGGATGGCAACATCGGCTGTATGGTCAATGGGGCTGGCTTAGCCATGGCAGTCATGGACCTCATCACTCAGGCCGGTGGCAGGCCAGCTAATTTTCTTGATACCGGCACCGTTAATGACGCTAACCGCGTTGTCAACGCCTTCAAGATCTTTACCACCGACCCTAACGTCAAGGCAATACTGGTTAACATTTTTGGCGGCATAACAAGGGTAGATGTTATAGCTCAGGGCATAGTCGAAGCTCACAAACAAATAGATTGCCGGCTGCCTCTGGTCATCAGGCTGGCTGGAACAAACGTTGATGAGGGCAAGCGCATCATAGCTGAATCTGGAATAAAGTTTGTTGAGGCAACAGATTTTTATGATGCCGCCCGCAAGGCGGTAGAAACCGCTAAAGGAGGCAGCAAATGAGTATACTGATTGATGAAAAAACTCGCTTGCTTGTCCAGGGAATAACCGGGAGTGAGGGTAGCTTTCATACTCAGCGGTGTATGGAGTACGGCACTAAGGTGGTTGCTGGCGTTACCCCAGGGAAGGGAGGCAGTGAGATATTAGGCGTACCCGTCTTTAACACCGTAGAAACAGCAGTAAAAGAAACCAGAGCCAATGCCAGCATGATTTTTGTACCTCCTGCCTTTGCCGCCGATGCCATACTGGAGGCCGCCGATGCTGGTATTCCGCTAGTCGTGTGTATCACCGAAGGCATTCCGGTTTTAGATATGGTGATGGTACACCAATATCTCAAAGGTAAGTCGACCAGGCTAATCGGTCCCAACTGCCCCGGCCTCATCTCACCAGGAAAATGTAAGGCAGGGCTTATGGCCGGCGATATTCATCTTCAGGGCAACGTTGGCGTTGTTTCTCGCAGCGGCACTCTGACCTACGAAGCAGTTGCCCAGCTGACCAGCTTCGGCATCGGCCAATCCACCTGCGTTGGTATCGGCGGTGACCCACTGCCTGGCAGCACTTTTGTCGACATTTTGAAGCTGTTCCAGAAAGACAAGGATACCAAGGCGGTGATACTTATTGGAGAAATCGGTGGCACCACAGAGCAGGAAGCCGCTCAATTCATCAAGGATAAGATGACCAAGCCAGTGGTCGCCTTTGTCGCCGGAGCTACAGCTCCACCGGGTAAAAGAATGGGGCACGCCGGAGCTATTATCAGCGGCAGCTCAAGCAGAGCCCAGGACAAAATAGCGGCCCTGGCCAACGCCGGAGCTACTATAGCCCCCAGCCCCGCTGAAATCGGGCTCACCACGAAGAAAGTGTTGGCGAAATAATCATGGACCAAATGGAAAGGTATCTTAAATCCACAGCTACAATCGACAGTGACAATCCGTCGATAAAAGAAAAGGCCCAGAACCTAATCAGGGGCAAGCGTGAAACTGCAGACAAAGCTAAAAGCCTTTTTTATTGGGTAAGGGATGAGATTAAATATAAACCATTCGTGCCTCTCGAGGTTCTGGAAAATTACCGGGCAAGCAAGACATTAGAAAGGGGGCAGGGATTTTGCGTTGAAAAGGCGGCTGTCCTGGCTGCCTTTGCTCGAGCCGTGGGCATCCCGGCTCGTTTACACCTTGCTGATATTCGGAATTATCTTATTTCCGATAGATTGCTTAAAGTTATGGGTACAAACTTGTTTAGCTACCATGGTTACACCGAGCTATGCATCAAAGGGACATGGGTTAAGGCAACCCCAGCTTTCGACCTAAAAATGTGCCAGGAAAATAGGATTATCCCAGTAGAATTCGATGGCCAAAATGACGCTATATTCCACTCCCACAATTTGGATGGAAAACTGCACATTGAATACGTTGAGGACCACGGATATCGTGAAGATGTCCCTGTGGATGAGATACCTGCCGCCTGGGAGAAACATTATGGGCTGAAGGCTCAGGAGCGACTAAACCACTTCATCGAGGCAGAAAAGGCAAAGAAAAAATAAAAGGAAGAGCTCATAAATGAATCATATAGAAAAGTGGCTGAAATCTACACCTACGTTTGACTGTGGCAACAAGTCAATAGAAGAAAAGGCGAAGGACATAACCAAAGGATACGAGGAGGCTAGCGACAAAGCCAGAAGCCTTTTCTATTTTGTAAGGGATGAGATTAAGTTTATCCCGCATCTACCGGTCGGTGTTCTGGAATCCTACCAGGCAAGCAAGATATTGAAGGCGAGAGGAGGAATGTGCATACAAAAAGCAATTTTACTGGCTACCTTAGCTCGAGCTGTGGGCATACCTGCGCTTGTACACTTCGTTGATATTCGAAATCATCGCGTTCCCACCAAAATAAAAGAGGTGCTGGGCACAAACCTTTTCCCCTACCACGGCTATAATGAGCTGTATATTGACGGGAAATGGGTTAAAGCTGCGCCCACTTTCGAGCTAAAGGTATGCCAGGATAACCGGCTCATCCCGGTGGAGTTTGATGGTAAACACGATGCTTTGTTGCCCTCCCATGACTTAGGCGGAAATCCGCATATTGAATATCTCCAAGACCATGGGCGTTATGAAAATATCCCTTTGGACAAGATACATGACGCCTGGACTCAGGCTTATGGCCTTGAGGCTCGCAGGGGGTTAAATCAGTTTATCGAAGTCCGAAAAGCAAAGTCTCGCCACCTGAGGCGATGAGACTTTGCTTAACGATATCTTCTTCTAGTTAGTTTTGCATTTCAGGAGAACGGGTACTCAAGCACCCCTAGCGGGTCGTAGGGAAGTCCAATGCCCATTCGCTTGACCCCATTCACCTCTCCAGTGGTACAGCCAGCCTTGCAGCATTCCTTCTCATACTCACAGACACAGACGTCAGGGGCTTCGTTCTCGGTGATGTGGAGCAGGTTTTCTAGAGCTTCTTTCACTTTGGCTTGATTGCGCTTCCGCTTGAACTCCTTCAAGTTCTCGATATGGCGCTGCACCAGGGCAAAGTCCACATTGCTAAGGTAAACCGCCACATCAGCATCTTGCTCCTCAGGAATGGTGAACTCGTTGACACCAACGACAATGCGTTCCTTGGCCTCCACTTCCTTCTGATACTTGAACCAAGCTGCCTCCATCTCCCGGTCTATGTAGCCACTATATATAGCTGCTGCCATACCACCTTTCTCCTCGATGGTATCGAGTATCTTCTGTATCTTCTCTTCTAGCTGTCCAGTCAGACTCTCCACGTAGTAGGAGCCAGCCAGCGGGTCAGCCACAGTGGCAACCCCTGTCTCATTAGCTAGGATTTGCTGTGTCCTAACAGCGAGGGTAGCCGCTTCCTCCGTCGGGATAGCAATAGGCTCGTCATAGCTAGCTACTTGTAGAGACTGAGTGCCTCCAAGGACTGCTGCCAGCGCAGCATAGGCAGCGCGGATAACGTTTATCGTCGCCTGCTGGCGCTCCATGATGATCCCAGCCGTGTTGACATGATACTTCAAGGCTAGCGACCGTGGGTCTTTAGCCCCGAACTTCTCTCTGAGTGTTCGAGCCCAAATAGCCCGAGCCGCCCTGAACTTGGCTGCTTCCTCAAAAATATCTACCATGACGCTGAAGGTAATGCTGATCTTAGGCGCCACCGCGTCTATGTCCACCCCCCGCTCAGTTATTAGTTTCAACCCTTCAAAGGCATTAGCAAAGATCCAGGCTACTTCCTCGGCAGCGCCAACGCCGGTCTCCCGAATATTATACGCGTTGTAGTTAGCCACATAGATCTTGGGGTACTTCTCATTCATGTACTCCAGCTTGTCTATGAACTCCTTCATCTGCCGTTTGGCCATATCAAACCACCATTCCCTACCTCCGTACATACACACCGGAGCTCCAAGCACAGGCGGAACCATCGGGCTGGTGGCTCTAAGCTCAGAAGGTGCAATACCCTGCTCCTCGGCAAGAACCATGTAGGAGGGTAAAGCAATGGGGGTCACTAGAGTCAGCATGGTGCTCACTTGATCTAGAGGAATACCGTCCAATATCTGTCGCATGTCCTCCATGGTATTCACAGGCACCCCAACACGGCCAACAGAACCCTCGGCCCAGGGATGGTCAGAATCGATTCCAATTTGAGTCGGCTGGTCACCGATGATGTTGATGGCACTCTCGCCAGTGCTAAGCAAATATCTTAATCTCTCATTGGTCATCTTGGGAGTGGGACAGCCTGTTATCTGCCGCTGGCTCCACAACCGCCCACGGTACATGTCGTTATAGATACCCCTCTTGTAAGGGTAGACTCCAGGGTCACCTATAGACGTAGCGTAATCTATACCCTTGATGTCCTCTGGTGTATAGACTGTCTTGAGTAGGATTCCAGACCAGGTTTCTTTCCTCCGTGCCCCTTGAAAGTACCTGCTCTTTATCTCTTGTGTTGTCATTTCGCCTCCTTACTACGCTTTTTCCGTGCATTCTCTTGAATATATGCCACCGATTTACTCATTGGAGTGCCACTGGTAAAAATTGCATCCACACCCATCTCTTTCAGCAGCGGAATGTCAGCGCGAGGGATGTTGCCACCAACAATTAGGAGCCTGTCCTGTAAGCCATGTGCCTTCATCTGCTCCAGCATTTGCTTGCAGAGGGGCACATGGTCAGCGCCCTGAAAGCTTAACCCGATGACATCCGCATCCTCCTCACTGGCAGCTCTGGCTATCCTTTCGGCTGTTTGGTGCGTTCCCACATAGACCACCTCCATGCCCCCATCGCGCAACCAAGCCGCCACCATCCTGATGCCCCTGTCATGACCATCCAGGCCGATCTTACCTAGAAGAACACGAATGGAATCTGCCATCTTTAATCCTCACGCAAAATTATATCTATAGTCTTCGAGACACTGGGAAGTACACGTTTCTCGTGTGCCACAGCCCAGGTCGATTAGCTAACTTTACAATAGTCCTTTCACTCGTTTGATTTCTCTAGCCAGCAAGGCATGATAGCTTTCTAGTTTTTTCAGCTTGTCTTCCACCTCATCAAGATGAGACGCCAAGATCTCAATACTGCGCTGGATAACGCTCTTTTCAGTACCAGTCTGCCTGAACACTTCGACTAGCTCTTTGATTTCGGCCAGCGATAGCCCCAGGAGTAGTTTACCACGTCGTATAAGGCGTAGTTGATAAAGGTGTTCCTCATTATAGATTCGGCGACCGTTTGGTGCGCGAATCGCCCCCACGAGTAGCCCCATCTCCTCATAGTAGCGCACTGTACGAGTAGTTATGTCCATTCGCTGGGCCAACTCACCAATGCTCATAGTCTCTTTCTTAGGTGGCGCTATCGTTTCTGTTTTCACTATCCCTCCTGGGTTTCTAACTACAGCAACAGCAAAGCTCCAACTACCACACTTGCCTACAGACTGTCTGTGTGTAAACGATTGTTACTTACCAAAACCTTTTGAGGCATTTGCCAGTTTACGTTAAGGTAAAAAAAGTCTAGCACATATTGCATTGTCTGTCAAGGTCAATGCGCTCCTACAAATGCCGAATAAAAATACAAGAATCTTGGTGAACTGTAGATATTCAAATCTAATCCAGCTAGATGTATAATCATGGCAATAATGAGCCGTTACACACTAATCGAGGAAATTCATAGTCCTTTAACTGCTCTTGAAATCTTTGAACTATTCCATGATGAGCTACACAGCTTCTTCCTCGATAGTGGCATAGACCCTCAAAGGCTGGGGAGGTATTCCTTCATTGGAATTGACCCGTTTCTGGTGATGAAAAGCCGGGGCAATCAGGTCACCCTTTTATGGCAAGACAAGCAGAAAAGTGAACAGGGCAATCCATTCGATGTCCTGGGTAAGTTACTGGAAACATATCGACTGGATTGTTTCCCGGCACCTGTCCCATTCTGGGGCGGTGCCGTGGGCTATCTCAGCTATGACCTGTGTCATTTCATTGAGCACCTCCCCACCACAGCCATAGATGACCTGAAGCTGCCGGAAAGCTATTTCGGTTTCTATGATACCATCCTTGCTTTTGACAACCTGGAAGGCAAAGCTTACATCGCCTCCACAGGCTTCCCGGAACTCGATGAGAGCCAGAGGCTTAAAAGAGCCAAACTGCGCCTTGAGGAGATGAAGGGTGGCCTATCTTCGGCCCCGCCACATATCTCCAGGACTAACTCGTCGAATATTAAAAGTACAACTGAAGCTGTGCTCAAGTCCAATTTCACTCCTGAAGGCTATATGAAAGCTGTGGACCGGGTCAGAGAGTATATCGCTGACGGTGATGTGTTTCAGGTGAATCTTTCCCAGCGTTTCGAGACCGATTTGGTCGTTCCTCCTTATGAGCTTTACCGACGCTTGAGGCAGATAAACCCGGCACCTTTCGCCAGCTACCTCAACTTTGATGGCATAACCATCGTCAGCGCCTCGCCGGAGAGATTCCTTCATGTCAATGGTGATTGGGTAGAGACACGACCGATAAAAGGCACCAGGCCAAGAGGCAAGAACCCGGTTGAAGATACCATGCTAGCACAAGAGCTGCTTAACAGCATCAAAGACCGCGCCGAGAATGTGATGATTGTTGACCTGGAGAGAAATGATTTAGGCAGAGTCTGTCAATACGGCACGGTTAAAGTTACCGAGCTGGCTATCCTCGAGACCTTTCCTAGTGTCTTTCATTTGACTTCCACCGTTATCGGTAAGCTACGCCCAGACAAGAACCGCATTGACTTACTCAAAGCTACTTTCCCCGGCGGCTCTATCACCGGCGCCCCCAAGGTGCGGGCTATGGAGATTATCGATGAACTTGAGCCAGCAAGAAGAAGCGTCTACACCGGCGCCATCGGCTATCTGGGCTTCGGCTGCAACCTCGACCTCAACATAGTTATCCGCACCTTTATAATTAGGGGCAGTAAAGCTTACTTTCAGGTCGGTGGCGGCATTATTTACGATTCCAATGCTGAGGCAGAATATCAGGAAACTCTGGATAAGGCAAAGGCGCTGATTCAGGCGCTTCGGTTGGCACCTAGAGTGGCTGTGGAGACCAAATGATACTGGTCATCGACAACTACGACTCTTTCGTTTACAATCTGGCTCAATACCTAGGGGAGTTGGGTTGGGAGCCGCTGGTCTATCGCAACGACCAAATCACCCTAGCTGAAATCGAAGAGCTTGCTCCCAGCCATATAGTCATTTCTCCGGGGCCATGTACCCCTCTAGAGGCTGGCATTTCCAACGACATGATACTTCACTTCGGCGGCAAAATCCCCATACTAGGCGTCTGCCTCGGACACCAGTGCATCGGCCATGTCTACGGCGGCATCGTCGGGCGAGCCTCAGTGCCAGTCCATGGGAAGACGTCTCTTATCTATCACGATGGCGAAACTATCTACGAGGGCATACAGAATCCCTTTCCAGCAGCCCGTTACCACTCCTTGATTATTAAACCGGAAGGTTTGCCTTCCTGCCTCAAGGTCACTGCCCGAACCCAGGAAGGGGAGATAATGGGGGTAAGACATAAAGATTATGTAGTCGAGGGAGCCCAGATACATCCTGAATCCATCCTTACTGAAGTAGGCCATGACCTGCTGGCCAACTTCCTCCGCTTTACCGAGCCTGTATGGCCTTAGAGTCCACAAATGGAAGAAATTATTTACCTCAACGGCGATTTGATTCCCCGCTCTCAGGCTAAGCTATCCCCCTTCGACCACGGTTTCCTTTACGGCTACGGACTTTTCGAGACAATGCGGGCTTATGGCGGCTCCATTTTTCGCCTTGACCGCCACCTGGCCCGACTTCACCATGCAGCCGAGACCATAAGCATAGCTGCCAAGCTAACTTCTTTCAACCTGGAGAAAGCTTGCTATGACGTTCTAAAAGCCAACAACCTCGCTGAAGCCCGTCTCAGGCTCACAGTATCGGCTGGCGAGGGTGATATAACCCCCAACCCGGATACATGCAGTGGCATTACCATATTCATTGTTGCCCGGAAACTCGTGCCTTTGCCGCTTGAAAATTATGAGCGAGGCTACACGGCAGTCCTGTCATCCTGGCGACACAACAGCCAGTCGCCGCTCTCAAGGCTCAAGTCCACCTGCTATCTGGAAAATGTCTTAGCCCGGCAGGAAGCCAGGACACCCGGTGCCGACGAAGCGCTGCTGCTCAACGAAAGAGGCTTTATGGCTGAAGGCAGCACCACCAATATCTTCATAGTAAGCGGTGAGATGCTGGCTACACCTTCTACAGAAAGTGGCGCTTTACCTGGAATTACTCGGGAAGCTGCTCTGGAGCTGGCTCAATCTATGGGAATAATGCCGGTAGTAAGACAGGTTGAGCTGGGAGAACTGCTCAGAGCTGACGAGGCTTTCTTGACCAATTCCATACTTGAAATCATGCCCCTGACCCGGCTAGACGATAAGCCCATCGGCTCTGGAAAACCAGGTGCCTTAACCCAGCGGCTTATGTCAGCCTACAAGAAGCTAATAGCTAAAGAGACCTCGCCTTAGGGACGGTCTAAATCTATTGACTGTTGGGCTTCCGACCTGAGCCAGGTGGACCAGCATACGTCTGAGCAATCTCAATATAACGCCTTGCCTCATCACCCACCACTTCTAATTTTGTATCCTTCCAATGTCTTCTTCGAACTGCCACGCGGCAGAACTCACTTGCTGTTCCACGGATGATATTGTCAGCATCATCGGAACCTCTGCTCCAGGTTTCCCCGGATGGAAGCACCAATTCTATTCTAATAGGAGTACTCGTCACTTCCAGACCGTTTACGGTATAGGCATAGGGCATTGCCAGGTATGCAATCATGGCTACATGACGCAGTCGGTCTGTATCAACAGGTTCAACACCTGCTGCATCATAGCAATCGAGCCCATGGGCCCAGGTTTCCATAAGCCGTGCTGTTGCAAAAGCGCGTGCTCCCATAGGCGGCCCGAACCAGGGAATCCTCGCTTTAGGATCAGTTTTCATAAGATGGTCACCTAACGTCCTGCGTATGTCCCTCCACCATTCCAGGATTTGTGAAGGCTTCATTGCCCGCCCTCGCTTAGGGCCGATTTCATTAAAAGCCATCCCGACCTTAGCTGCTTCATCCAGTGCCACATAATCCCCGCCAAGAAACGAGGTAGCGACTTCATCAATGTGAGCGATGTGCGAGACACAGTCTCTCACCATCCATCCTTCTGCCGGGGTTGGCAAGTCCCACTGCGAATCCTTAAGCGTGGACAGAAAATCATCCAGGGCTTTCTGTTCGGCCTTAAGATCTGTCACTATTTCTTTCATGTTCTCCTCCTATGTAATTTCCAGCATCTTGCGAGCAACTCGGCGCTATGCATTACTTTGACTTTGCTTTGGCGCTTGTCTAGCCCACCCCTGAGTTGGAGAACGCAAGGTAGGCAGTTGGTAACCACAGTGTCAACACCAGCGGCTTCTATGTTATCCAGCTTCCGCTTCAGGACCGACGCAGATAGCTCCGGGTAGGCAAGCACAACATGGCCACCGAAGCCACAGCAGACATCAGCATCGTGCCCAGCAATAAGAGCTTTTTCATCACAACCTCCTTATTTTCTTTTACAGAACTTTATTTTTTCTCTCGCTTCTTACGCTTTACCCGTTCCAGGGCGCGGTGCTGAAGTTCCTCACTATACTGCCTCCAGCGGTCTGCTTCCCCTTCTCTGCGCTTCATCTCAAAAAGACAGGTGCCTCGACCCTGGGGAATGGAATAACGAAAGAAAGCATCGAAATTGCCCCTGTCTCCCCATAGCTCTCGTGCCGCCTGCATAGTTCCCTCGACAAAATATCGCTGCACCCGGCAATCGAAGGGACGATAAACGTCCTGGTGCGGGCAGTAACAAATGTGAAAGCCTGCTTCATCTTCGTTCTTGATAAAAGCTTCCTCGATAGAAGCATAAAGGACCTCGTTAATCCAGCTAGTCATCAATGAAGCCACCTCTATATCGCTCAAATGTGCCGGGATCTCAATCCCTGAAGCCATCTCAAGAAAAATTTCCCTTCCCAATTGATTTATGGCATCTCTACATATTTCCTGTCCTTCGGCACCGAAGCGCTCCTCAACTGCCTCCAGCATCCGCAATACCCCAAGAGCCATCATCTGACCCCAGACGAACAAGGTAGCTGGATCGTAGTCACTGCGGTTTAAGCACGTGTAACGAAGGTTCTCCACCGCCTTCCCGAAGGGGAAACGTAAAGGCAGCTGTTGACGCCGTTCGCCTATTTTGCTCATAACTTACCTCCTTTCAAGCCGGTTTTTTGCTAGAATAAAACAAAATCTAATGATTCGCCAGCTCAACTATTGTGACCCCTGCCCCTCCCTCACCCCAGTCACCATACCGGAAGGACTTGACCAGAGGATGTTCTGCCAGCGTCTCATGTACTGCTTGACGCAGCACTCCTGTCCCTTTCCCATGGACGATGCGCACAGAAGGCAGACCAGCCACGAAGGCGGCATTAAGGTAGTGGTCAAGCTTGGGCAAGGCCTCGTCTATCGTGAGCCGCCGTAAACGCAATTCCAAATCCACTGCCATCAGGTTAACCTTTCAAACTGTAGACGCAGGATCTCCTTCGTGTTTTCAGTAACCTTAACCCTATCATCTATTCTCCAACCAACTACCCACAATATTTGCTTAGGCGAGCAAATCAATGGCACACGGTCTCTCCAGAAACGGGGAATCCTGGAATCAACCATAAAGTCCTGGAGCTTTTTGGCCTGACTCATGCCTAAAGGTTGAAAACGGTCACCCGGCCTGCGTTGTCGCACCGTCAATTCCTTTCCAACCTTATCCAAATCAAAGCTGGCAGCAAGGCCATCCTCGTCGCCAACAACCTCTCGAACTATATCCGCTCTAACCCGCCAGCCAAGCAAATCAGTCTTGCCGGGAATATTAATTTTGGATATACCTTTAAGAGGAGGTAATGGGCATATTGAAGCCTGAGCCGAGGCTAAAACCAGACGGCCATATTCTGTAGACAGCGTCAAGCCATCCGGCAGGCACAATTTTTTACCCGCTGGTTTCGATAGGAAATCCATCATCGTCTCAATGTGGTCAGCCTCAACATCCTTAAGATTACCTCGAAGTTGCTTGACTGCCCTTCTAAAGATTTGTCTTTGCATAGCACGCGGCGAAGTAACCATCTTGCTTATATCCAGATAGATTACGTCATCTTCCTCACTGGCTAACTTCTTCCACAGCAATGAGGCTTGTTTCTCAATAAAAGAGATGTCATCTCCAGCAATATCCGCCAGCCTGAGCAAAGCTTTGTCAACGCCAGGGTTGTAACTTCTAAGCATGGGTAGCAGCTCAAGGCGGACACGGTTTCTAAGGAAAGAAGGCGATACGTTGGAGGAATCGCTCCGCGGAGCCAGGTTGTATCGCTGGCAGTAGTCCAATGTTTCCTGCCGGGTGACCTCAAGCAATGGGCGCGCTACTTCAAGCTGGCCACTGTTTTCGCCGTACGGCAATACGGAATGAGGCTGCAGACCACGCAGTCCCGCTGTGCCCACCCCACGCAGTAAATGCATCATAACGGTCTCAATATGGTCGTCACGGGTATGTCCCACCACCACCTTAGAGGTACCTATCCCCCTAGTTACCTCAGCTAGAAAGCTATAGCGCACCTCCCGGGCAGCTTCCTCTAATGAGCCACCTTTTTGGTCACGATATGCTGTCACGTCTCGACGCTCAATCGTCGCCGGCACACCAAGCTTATATGCCAAATCAGAAACATAACTGGCATCAGAATCAGATTCGGCACCTCGAAGCTGGTGATTGAGATGAGCTACATGCAGTTCCACACCCAGCTCTCTTTGCCACTGCGCCAGGATATGGAGCAAACACACCGAGTCGGCCCCCCCGGACACCGCCACTACCAGCTTGTCACCCGCTGAAAAAAGATTATGCTCCTGGATAAAGTTGACGACTCTTTGTTCCAGCGTTTTCTCTTTTCTGGCCAACCTAACCCTCTCTTAGATGACAGGTGTCGCCCAAAGACACTAAGTAAGGATGCCCATCTCCCAAGTCAATTATACTAATACTGCCAGTCTGTACTCTAATCCGCTCCAAGCGAGTTAGTGGCCATCCCAGAGCCTTGCAGATAGTGACCACAACTGCGAAGAAATGGCTCACCACCACTACTGTTTCCTGTCTATGCTTTTCAATTATATGCTGAACGGTCACCCACACCCTGTCCGCCAGATCAACTACACTCTCACCCCCAGGCAATTTTTCCAAGCCTTGTCCCTGCCGCCACTCGAGCAAAAACTGGCTAAAACTAGTGCCGAGTTCAGCTATGGATACACCCTCAAGCTCACCCACTTCCATCTCCCGTAAATCAGGCTCAACTTGCACCGCCAACTGATGGTGACTGGCAATAGCCTGTGCTGTATCTAAAGCACGTTTTAATGGGCTGGAATAAATAGCGTCGATTTTCGTTTCCTTTAACGCCAGCCCCAACCTCTCCACCTGTTTTCTTCCAAACTCACTTAACTCAACGTCACTGCTGCCACCCTGAATCCGTCGTTCCTGATTCCAAGCGGTTTCACCATGCCTAACTAGAATGAGTCTAATCGCTAACCTCCTTAATAAGTCTTTAGATTGTAGCGGCGAGCCAAATTCACCCGCTTAGTATATGGTGGATGGTCATAAAATAGTAACTCCACCCAACGGCTAGGGTCGGCTACAGTCAGATTCTGGTCAGTAAGCCTGGTCATTGCTGTGATGAAAGCCTGTGGGTTAGCCGTCAATTCCAGGGCGGCTTCGTCAGCCGAACCCTCCACATAACGACTATAGGCATTAATCAATGGCGTTACTATCAGGCCAAAAGCGGCTAAAGATAGAAACAGCAAAGGAAAGGCCGCTACATCGGCAATCCCTTGAAAACCAAACGGCACAAGACTGGCTCTTAAAACTAGACCAGACAAGTATAAGGCTAGCAAAACCACGGCAGCTTGAACAGAGATAAGCTTGGGAATATCCCGGTGGATGTGATGGCCCAATTCGTGTGCCAATATTACTTCAACCTCCTCCGCAGTGTATTGCTGGAGCAGCGTATCACTGAGAATAATACTTCTCGTCTTGCCCAAACCTGCTAACATAGCATTAGCTGTAGTGCCTTTACTGCTTGAGTCCATAGTGAACACACCGACAATCTGGGTCTGTGCCCGCTTTGCCAGATTCATCAACCTTTGCTTAAGCTCCATATCATCAAGAGGTTCTAACTTAAAGAAAATAGGCAAGAGCAAAGTCGGTGTCAGCCGTGTTAAAAGCAAGCTGAGCAGCAATAACAATATGCCAGCCCACAACCACCAGATGTCTGGGAAGCGGTCCAATAACCAGTAAAGGAGAATAACCACCGCCAAACCTAATAAAAAGCCCAAGGCTGAAGCTTTGGCTCTATCTGTTAGCCAGGCACCAAGCTTTTGATTTGACAAACCGTAGCGCCGCGGTAGGATAAAGCCTTGGTAGTAGGTCAGTGGCGTAATGATTATCCCCAAACCGACCGCCAAAATGACAAAATACAAAGCCGATGCCCAGGGTTGAGGAAAAGACAAAAAATAGCTCATTCTGGCTGAGACACCACCGAAAACAAGTACTAACAGCAGAGCACCGACTAATGCCAACTCAACAAAGGATAGCCGTCTCATAAGCCTGGCGTATTTCTTAGCCAGTTCTTGACGCTTAATATCTAGATGGGGCTCTGCTAGCTGCATTACTTAATCAGATTCTCTTCAGCTCAGAATTAGCTTGGTGCGGTGGATGGATTCAGGATGCCGAGAGAAACCCAGAGCCTTGGTCACTTGCTCTGGCCTGCCAGCGCCTTTTTCATCGCAGCGCAATCTCATTCCCAAAACACACAGAGAATCGTGGTAATCAATAAGCCACAGGTCATCTACCAGGGCACGCAAATCATAGTAGCGGGCTCCTGTATCTCTGAGATGGTGCCACGGTAGTTCCTTGGCTGAAAGTAAAGATTGTAAAGCTAACTCCACTTCTTTGCACACCTGCTCAACCTCCACCTCAACCTTATACTCTATGAATCTAACCTGCGATTGAAGTGACGGAACTGTCAGCCCAACCGGCCAAGCCTCCAGTAAATCAATCCCGCAAGGTAATTGCTTGCTTACCTGAGCGATAAAAGATTGCGGAGGCACCCACCGGGACAAGAAAACATCCAATAGCTCAGCTTGACTGGTCACACCTACTAATAAAGGAGCTGCCAGGGCAATCTGCGGATGAGGAGTAAAACCTTCCGAATAAGCTAACGGGAGTCCAGCCCGACGTAAAGCTCTCTCCCAAAGCCTCATCAAATCTAAGTGCGAAAGGAACTTAAGCTCTTCACCACGGCTAAACTTAAGGCGCAGACGCTGCATCCTTTTCCTTGGTTACCATAATCCTCTCTATCTTTCGCCCCCGCATTTCAAGTATAGTCAGTTTTAGGTCTTTATACCTTAAGTGCTCACCCTGTTTTGGAATGCGCTCCAGATGGCTCAGAATGAAACCAGCCACAGTCTCATAATCACCGGTAGGCAAACTTAAATTCAATTCCTCATTAACTTCTTCCACCCTGAGGCCGCCGTCGACCTCGAAAGTATGGGCGTCGATAGTTATGAAGTCTTTCTCCCTGCCAGCCAGCTCGTCACCAATAACACCCATTATCTCGGCGGTCAAGTGCTCCAGAGTGGCTATACCGGCCACACCACCATACTCATCAACTACTGCTACCATACGGTAATTTTTATCCCTCATCTCAGCCAGAAGCTCGCCCAGGCGCTTGGTCTCAGGCACAAAATAAACCGGCCGCACTAATTCATCAATCGGGCTATCCATATTCAGCGAATTTTTGGCCTGGGCCATAAGCACGTCTTTAATAGATAAAACGCCAACCACGTTATCAGTAGTCCCCTTATAAACGGGAAAACGAGAGAAAGGCAGTTGGCGATAGATATCGAGAAAGGCAGCTAAGCTCGTCCCCTGTTTCAACCAGGTAACCTCTGTCCGAGGCTGCATTACCTCACTAACCGGCCGGTCAGCGAATTCAAAGGCATTATGCAACATCTCAGCTTCCTCTTCCTCCCAAACCCCTTCGGCCTCACCAATAGTAATGGCGGTGCGGAATTCCTCCTCGCTAATCGTTGGCCTCGGCTCGGCACCTTCCTTAGTCAGCTTGGTGAATCTTATGCCAATACGATTCAGGAGATAGACGAATGGATAAAGGATAATCGAGATGAATTCTATCGGCCTAGCATACAGCAACGCTATTCTCTCTCCATAGCGAGCAGCTAAACTTTTGGGGATAAGTTCAGCAAAAACTAAGGTTAATATTGTGATGACGATAGTGGCTATGGCCGCCCCCAGGTTCTCCCCCCACAGTGATACAGCTATTAGCGTTCCCAGCGTAGCCACCGCAGTCTCAAAGAAATTAATGCCCAGAAGGACAGTAGCCAGGAACTTCTCCGGCTGCTCCACAATCTTGGCCACGGTTTTAGCTTTGGGATGATTTGTATATATCAGGTGCTTGAGGCGGAGCCTCTGCATACTGATAAATGCAGTCTCAGCGCTACAGAAGAAGGCTGCCGCCAATAGGGAGACCAGAAACAATATTAAATATAAACTGTTAATGCTTTCCATACGCAACCCAGCCGACTATTCGACCAGGCAATTCAATACAATCATAGCATCGGGCTTTCGTAGTGTCAAAGAGCTGGCAACCGTTGCCCATTTTGCATTTCCATTTTGCAAGCAGTATCATTACCGCAGATATAGAAATGGGCCAGATAGCGCTTGCCCCAGACCTTTCCCACTGCATCGAAACCGTAGCCAGAAAAGAGTATGAGAATCTGGTGAGCAGTTATTTGCAGGCCGGCAAAACTGATAGTGAGTTTGAAGAGAAAGTAGAGCTGCTTCGGAGCTTTTTGGAGTCAGCCGATTTCAGAAAGCTGCGTAAGCAGAGCGAAGGATATTTGCTAAAAGGGCAGAAAATTAAGTTCATTTTATACCGGGAGCGCGGAAAGGCTAAGTACAAGATGATCCGCTGCTAGCAGTTTGCCAAATACTCACCTGTGTCAAGGGGCCCCGAGCATTCCTCACAATAGCTGGAGCTCTCTTCGAGGTTGAGTTATGTGCCCCTTTTCTCATAATCGGGGCACCAGGTGGCATTAGGCCGTTCCGGATGATGGCAGGCACTTCGCCAGTCCCACTTACAGCTATCGCAAAGGAGGACATGCATTCCCAGCATCATCTTGATGCGGATTTTAGCTATGTCCAGCCAGCTCGGCCCTAGTTTCTTGCTTTTAAAAGACACCTTAATCTCGTCCAATAATTATTCGACAGGCAAAACCACAAATGCCTCCAAGCCTATTTTGCCCTGAGCTACATCCTTCTGACGCACAAGTGCTAATGCAGAAAAACTCCATGCACACTGTTCTTTATCTGAATGTATAGATTATACTATCTTTGAGGTTTATACCACCACCGGCGAGGGGCGCTCTTGAAAGGGATGCATTCTAGCCACCAGTGAGAAGAGGTACGGATATTTCCATTTCAGGTGTTCCACATAACATAACCACTCGACTATCAGCTGACGATACACCCGCTGGATATCACCAGCGATGTGTCTAATGTCAGCCTCTGGAAGGTCCGTCAGTGGTTTCCGCGCTTCCAGCTCCTCAGTAAGGTGGAAAGTCGTCCAGAGCAAATCCGTAAAGCGCTCATGCTCCAGAAGGTTAGGGTTTTCCAGGAGCGCCAGCAAAAATTGACGCTTCTGAACAAGGAACTTTTTCAGCCCGTAGAGGTCTATGCCACTACAATCAGTTTCACCATCGATGGCTCTAGCAAAAGACAGTGCTTTCTTGAAATCTGCGTGAGTCCAGTTCTGCTTAACGGCAAGGTGCCGGCTAATATCCTTGCTTTTCTCGAAGCAACCGAGAAGCCTTTGAAGCAAGTCGTTGCCCACTTCGCTGAAAAAAGCCCCCACGACCATATTGAGCTTTTGCATAATAGCCTGCTTCTCACGGCGAGCCAGCACACGCTCAATCACTATCACCACCAGGAATACCTCGAGGGGCAGGAAAGCCAGGTCGCCAACTAGGTAGATAAAGATGTGATGGACATCGTGAAAGATGGCGTAGTGAACAAAATATACCAGCGCAGAGATTGCAATAAGACCAATGGCAAGAATAATGAATGTTATGTAACGTCTCATTGCTTTTTCCTCCACTAGCAGTGCTCGTCTATCAGTTTTCTCTACTAAATAATATCATACCTATCAACAAAAACGGGAGAGTTCGTATAGAATCCAGCACCACACTGCGCCCGCAGCTGTAATTAGGATGAGAACGACCTCGCTTCTTTCAGTAGAAGCATCACCAGAGAGCTATAAGAGGATTAAGGGGTGAGAACAAAGATTAGCAAGCAAAAGTTCGGGAACTGCCCAAAATGGCCCATCACAATAGGCTTGAACTGCTCGTAACGCGGTATCATTCTCAAAAAGGTTCCTCGACTGAATGTTTTGTCATAAAGTTCAGTAACGTCTAGCATATATCTTTGATGTCCCAACCCCATTTCTTTGTCTGCCAGGGACTGTGGCTAGTGCTCTAATTTGATGTTACTGCCTTGCCTTTTCAAAAGTTGGACGTTCATTGTGCAGAGCATCCATTTAGTGTATAATATAACTAATTAGTTACGGTTTAGGTTATTACAAGCTTTTGGAACCTTCTGATTACCTAGTATTGGATGACCCGAACTAAAACTAAAAATTAGAGAAGAGAGGAGGTCATCCAATGGCTTTCAAGGACAAGTCCATCGAGTGCTCTGATTGCGGTACTACGTTCACCTTCAGTGCTGAAGACCAGGAGTTCTTCCATTCTAAGGGCTACACTAATGAGCCCAAGCGCTGCCCCTCATGCCGTCAGGCAAGGAAACTTGAGCGCTATGGAAGTAGCGGCCAAGGTTACAGGTCGCAACGCCAGATGTTCCCTGCAACATGCACTGAGTGCGGCAAAGCCACTGAAGTACCCTTTGAACCACGCGGGGACAAGCCAGTGTACTGCAGCGACTGCTACCGCAAGGTCAGACCGAGCAGATAAGCGAGGTTCAACCTCAAGCCATGTCCGGGTTGGGCAACCGACCCGGATGTGCTTCTAGAAAGTATAAGTTTTGTCGTTAAAGGTCTCAATACGTGAAGGCGAAACACAGGATTCTTTGTTACGGCGCTTTCAAAGGATGGTACAGATGAGTGGCATCTTACGAGAAGCGAAGGCTCATAGTCGATTCATATCCAAGCGAGACGCTGCTCGTATAAAGGCCAAGAACAGCGCCAGGAGAAGGCGGCGTCAGAGATATTAAGTGGAGTAGGAGAAATAATTCAAGAAAAGGAAGGGGCAGACTATGAAAATCTATGTAGGTAATCTATCCTTTGATGTGACCGAAGAGGAATTACGGGGAGAATTCGCTTCTTTTGGAAAGGTGGAATCTCTAAGCATTCCAACTGACAGGTATAGCGGTAGACCCAGAGGATTTGCGTTTGTTGAGATGCCCTCAGTATCTGAGGGGCAGGCGGCAATCGCCGGTCTTAACGGGAAAACCTTTAAGGATCGGACACTCACCGTAAATGCGGCTCGACCTCGCTCTGATGACAGAGGTGGTGGATCTTATGGGGGTAGGAGAGGCGGTGGAGGCGGTGGGTTTGGTGGAGGAAGACGTAGAAGGTATTGAATCAAAAGCTACCGAAGATCTCTAGTACATTGCTTCTCTGGGTGGGTCTCATCTATATTGACGCGGGCTAGACAAGCCAGATTGTTCATTCCAGCGGCATGCGCAGTACCATCTTAGCTAGATCCCAGCAATGTTCATACAAATGAAGCCCCTTACTGAAGGCAATTAGGCAACCATCATCCACCCCAATCTCCTTAGCCATATACTCTTTTAAGAGTTGTAATCCGCCCAGGTTTGTAGGGAATCCACCCCACAGGTCCCAACTCCTAAAATAAACGATGAAATTGAGGCAGCCATCCTGAACACGAGTGTCCAATACCCTTAGACATGGAGGGTCTTTCAGATAAATACTACTGCGATTGCCAATCGTCATACACATCTGATTGGTATCAACCCCGCGCTTATAGCGCTTGATTACCTCATCAATTTGTGCAGCCAGATCCTCCCCGTAGGTGTATTCCTCGTTCTCCTGCTTGGCGGCAGTCATTAAATATGACATATACGCCTCAATAACGTCATCTGTAGTAGGTGCTGGTACTCCCATAGGTATATCAGGTCTCAATGGTCTCACCCCAGGATTACGAATTATGATTGCGACGAGAGGTATTTCTTTCCGATGAGTGCCCTCAAAACTACCTTGCTGTATACGATATGTTCTCCCTTCAACTAGAGCCTTCTCAAGACACTGAAACCAGGCATCTCCAATAGTGCATGCCTCAACTACTGTTAAGTTCATATCGTACCTTCGATCATCTATGGTTTGTTATCCAAAGATAAGTATATCAGGATATGAGTGTTTAATGCTAGTTTGAAGAGGCAGCCAAGGAACCGGGGGATCAGCAAGTGAAAACGTAGCCCCCTTTCCTAAAATAGGAGTACGAGGCGACCAGCGTGAAGATAATTGTGAGGTACATCAGGGCAGCAAGTAGCATGTCTGGACCCACGCCAAGAACGCCCACCACGAGAGTTGGCATCTGAACCGAGTAAGTAATCTTGGCTATCAGGGTGGGAGCAGGAAACGGAATCGCACGACTCCGCCGCTTCCAGATAAAAGTGAACACACCTGCCAGCACCGTTAGGTCTGCGGCGACTACAGTTATTGCGTAGGGATAGGGGTTGAAGTGCATCAGACCGGCTGTGCGTGACAAGAGTCCCCCGGCTATTGCCAGAATTAAGGTAGGGGTCATGAGCACGCGGTCGGCGACTAGATCGAAGAGGGACCCAGCTAGGGTTGATTGTCTCATTCTACGTGCGAGGAGACCATCTAGCCAGTCAGTGGCCCAGCCAACGATGAGCAGAATGCCGGCCAGTAGGATTTCTGTTGCTCCTCCCTGAAGTAAGAGCCAGGCGGTGACTATAGCCAAAACTACACGCGCTATAGTCACAGCATTGGGAGCGTTAAAGCTCCACGATAATGCCTCCTCGGCATAGTTATTCATTTCGCTCAGTGCCACAGGCAAAAGACCATTCTCCGCGTACTTTTGTAGAGCAGAGTAGCACGGAGGCAGGTAGCTGTCAATGCCCAGGCAAGATGCAAACTGCTGTGACAGGCCAGTTTAAGAACACATTTCATCTTATTTTGCAGGAAATGGTGTCGCTCTGCCAAGTGGACCATTGAAATTTTCTCTCCAGGTCGGTGCTCATTTCAAGTTCCGGCTCGTATCTGGAATGCCTTTGGTGAACCTGTTCATCTCTATTTCAGCTAGGCGTATTGACAAGGTTTCGCATAAGAACTGAACTCAACGAGTGATGAGCGGTCAGATAATACTGGCCTTGATAATTACTACCAAGCCGCTCTTGAGGTAGCTCCTCTCATCCTCACATAAATGGCATACCTTAAGTATATCCTCTAACCCACCACTGATGATATAGTCTTTGAAACCTTTGTAGTGGTCACCACCGGCAAGGAATTCTACAGTCCTTGATAAGCCAGCCCAGATACTGTTGACCGGTGGAACCGGGTAGTCTATAAAGATAAGGGCTCCATCCTGTTTTACAACCCTCCTCATCTCGGAAACGACTTTATACCGGGTTAACCTTCCCTTATCGTGTAATCCTAAAGATACCGATGCGTAGTCAAAGCGATTGCTGGCAAAGGGCAGTTTAGTTGCATCGGCTAAATGAAAAGAGACGTTCTCTAGCTTCTGCTTCATTTTATTTCTTAAAGCTATCTTCAACATACTCGGACTTATATCGACTCCGGTAGCAATGATGCCGCGTCGCCCATACTCAAGCACCTGAGCCCCGGTTCCGCAGCAGACATCCAATACCCTATCTCCAGGACTCATACCAGAGAATTCTGGAGTGAATTTCCTTATATCTGTCAACAAGGGGTCTATCAAGGTCTCGTAGTTGAATATGAGCATTGCTTTCAATCTTATCATATAGTTTGTGGACCATGAAATTGCGGCGCCCATGGCAACGGATATTCAGTCACTTTTAAGCTCCTACTCGTAATGGAATGCTTTTGCCGAAGCTATCTGTTATAATGTATTCTCCAAAGCGAGGGAGGAGCAATTTCTTGTATGAAGCGCCTCGAGGTACGGCGGATATTTTACCTGAAGAGCAGGGCTACTGGAGATTTGTTGAGGACAGGGCAATTGCCCTGTGCCGGCTTTATGGATATCAGCGCCTTGATACTCCGGCTTTTGAGGACTCTCAGCTTTTCACCCGGAGCATAGGCGAAGGCACCGACATTGTTACCAAGGAGATGTACACTTTCAAGGACCGCAGCGGCAATATACTGGCCCTAAGGCCAGAAGGCACGGCACCGGTGTGCCGGGCATATATTGAGCATGGCATGGCCAATCTATCTCAGCCGGTAAAGCTTTATTATCTGGCTGCCATCTTTAGGTATGAGCGTCCCCAGGCTGGACGCTACCGGCAGCATTATCAGTTCGGCTTTGAGGCTATCGGTGATGCCGACCCGACTCTGGATGCTGAGGTCATCGAGATGGCGTGGCAGTTTTTTAAGTCTCTGGGCCTGGAGCACCTTTTTTTATACATTAATAGCATCGGTTGCAAAGCATGCCGGCCTCGGTATCTGGAGAGCCTGAAGCGCTACTATTCTGACCATCTGTCCGGTTTGTGTCCAGATTGTAAGACCAGGTTTGAGAAAAATCCGCTGCGTTTACTCGACTGTAAGAAACCTACTTGCTACGATGTGGCAGAGGCGGCACCGAAAGGCACCGACTATCTGTGCCGGGAGTGCAAGGCGCATTTTGAAGCCGTTGTGGGATATCTGGACGCCTTAAGGCTTCCCTTTGATATAAATCACAGGCTGGTGCGCGGTCTGGACTACTATACTAAGACCGTCTTTGAGATTCAGCCGTTGGGAGAGGGCGCTCAAAGCGCTCTTGGGGGCGGCGGGCGGTATGATGACCTTATCGAGGGGTTGGGCGGCAAGCCTACACCAGCCATCGGCTTTGCTGCCGGCATGGAAAGAGTCGTGCTTAATTTGAAGAAGCAGAAAACTCCTGTCCCAAATTTGCCGGCTGCACAGGTCTTTATTGCCCATCTCGGGGACGAAGCTAAGCTGGAAGCGGTGAAACTTGCCTCTACTCTGCGTAGGGACGGTATTGCGGCGATAATGGCTACCGGTGATAGAAGTTTAAAGGGTCAGTTGAGACAAGCTGACAGCATCGGCAGTAGTTATGTGGCGATTATCGGCGAGGATGAGGTGAAAGGCGGTGCGTTGACTTTGCGTAATATGGCGACCGGCGAGCAGAGGACTGTCTCAACGGCAGTGCTTGGAGAATTGCTCGAGGGTAAAAAGTAGGAGGTTGTTTGCTAATGTAGTGGCGAGGCTTTAGCCTCGCTAAAGGACGGGCGACCCTTTAGGGTCGCAGCTACATTAGAAATAGATTTCTGTTAGACACCTCTTAAGAGTAGAAGGTCAGGATGGATGAAGTAGTTATATCTAAAACGATAGTCGAGAGTTACCTGAAAGACCTGCTCGATTCGATGGAGGTGGATGTGGCTATAGCTGGAGCCGGGCCGTCAGGTATGGTCGCTGGCTACTATCTGGCGAAGAGCAAGGTGAAGGCAGTTATATTTGAGAGAAAACTAAGCGTTGGTGGTGGCATGTGGGGTGGTGGCATAATGTTTAATCGCATTGTCGTTCAGAGTGAGGCAAAAGAGATTCTGGACGAGCTGGGCATCTCGGCTAAGCAGCATCAAAAGGGTTATTACGTTGCTGATGCCGTGGAGGCAGTGTCAACGCTTTGTTCCCGGTGTGTGAAAGCTGGGACAAAGATATTCAATTTGCTCAGCGTTGAGGATGTGATGATTCGTGAGGATGACAGAATAACCGGCCTGGTGCTGAACTGGAGTGCCGTGTCTCTGGCGAACCTGCATATCGACCCGCTGGCTATAAGAGCCGGGCTGGTAATAGATGCCACAGGTCATGATGCTGAGGTCTGCCGTATAGTGGCCAGGAAGACAGGAGCTGGTGTAGAAGTTCGCGGTGAGAAGTCGATGTGGGCTGAGGTTGGCGAAAAGGAAATAGTGGAAAACACAAGACAAGTTTGCCCCGGCCTGCTGGTTACCGGTATGGCAGCCAACGCCGTCTTTGGCTCTCCCCGGATGGGAGCTGTTTTCGGCGGCATGCTTCTCTCGGGTAGAAAGGCAGCGGGGCTGGCTATGGATTTGTTGAAGGAAGCTAAGCGATAGGGGGTGAAGCAATATGGCAAAGACAATTGCTGAAATCAATGAAAAAATCAAAAAAGGTAAGGCAGTAGTAGTTACGGCTGAAGAAATAATTGGTATGGCAAAGAAGAAGGGAATCAGCCAGGCGGCTAAAGAAGTTGATGTGGTAACTACTGGCACCTTCGGGCCTATGTGCTCCTCTGGCGCTTATTTCAACGTCGGGCATACTAAGCCAAGAATAAAGCTTGGTGGGGGTAAGGTCTATCTCAATGATGTTCCTGTGTATTCCGGATTAGGAGCCGTGGATATCTTCCTGGGGGCAACGGCTTTGCCTGATGACGACCCCAAGAATAGAATCTATCCTGGCGAGTTCCGATATGGTGGCGGACACGTAATCGAAGAGATGGTAGCCGGGAAGGATGTCAGACTGGTGGCTACTGCTTACGGCACCGATTGCTACCCCAGACGGAAGCTGGAAACCTTGATTAATATCAAGGATGTGAACCAGGCGGTCTTATTTAATATGAGGAACGCATACCAGAATTATAATGTGGCGGTGAATCTGTCCGACCGGACCCTTTACACCTACATGGGAGTGCTCAAGCCGAAGCTGGGCAATGCCAATTATTCTTCTGCTGGCCAGCTTTCCCCCTTGCTGAACGATCCCTATTACAAGACTATAGGCATTGGCACCAGGATATTTCTTGGGGGTGGCGTTGGCTATGTTGTCTGGCAGGGCACGCAACATAACCCCAATGTTTTGCGAGGGGATAATGGTGTTCCGAAAAGAGGGGCGGGGACACTCGCGGTTATCGGAGACTTGAAGCAAATGAACCCCAAATGGCTGGTGGGTACGAGATTCCTTGGCTATGGCTGCAACTTGACTGTGGGTGTCGGTGTCCCTATACCTATTTTGTCTGAAGAGATACTTCGTTATACATTGGTGACCGACGGCGAGATTTTTGCGCCAGTGGTCGACTATGCTGAGAGCTATTCCCAGAGAAAGCCGGACATTCTGGCTGAGGTCAGCTACGCTGAACTCAAGAGCGGAAAGATAAAGGTTCAAGGTCAGGAAGTTCCCGCTGCGTCCTTGTCCAGCTATCCGGGAGCGGTGGAGATTGCCAGCATTTTGAAGGAGTGGATAAAGAAGGGCGAGTTCCTGCTGACCGAGCCGGTGGCACCTTTGCCAGGCGTAGAATCGGGGATCGTCTTTAAGTCGCTTGAGGAGCGTCCGATTTTGTAGCGAAGGAGTGAGAAGATGGCTGCTGTTTCGAAGAGAATAGTTTTGCACTTTCCGAAGCGTTTAACAAACGAGCCCATAGTCTACAAGTTGGTGAAAGACTTTGACCTGGAATTTAATATTCTCAAGGCCTCAGTTACCCCCGGGGAGGAGGGGCTCTTGGTCATGGAGCTAAGTGGAGAGCAGAGGAACTATGACAAAGGGGTGAAGTATCTGACTGAAACAGGAGTGAAAATCCAATCGCTGAGCCAAGATGTGGTTTGGAATGAATCGAGATGTACCCATTGTGGTGCCTGCATTACGCTTTGTCCTACCGGAGCCTTTTCTCTAGAGCCGGCGACTCGAAAGATAAGTTTCGACCATACCAAGTGCGTTGTCTGTGAGTTGTGCATTAAAGCCTGCCCGCCTCGAGCCATGGAGCTATATTTTTGAATGTACCAGCCGAGGACTTATCGCCATTGGATTAAAGACGATGATTTAGTTTCCTTCAATGTCACCGTCAAGGAGACTGACCTCTATATCCGAGCGGCAAGCAACCTCGAAGTCGAGGCTCTGAAAGCAGTTATAAAGCATCGCACACCGCTCGAAGAGTATATTAAACGACATCCACTTTTTCTCCACAGCCTGGAGCCTTGTTCTGTAGAGGAGGATGCTCCGGCTATTGTCAGAGTCATGGCGCAAGCGGCTCAGATAGCCGGCGTTGGCCCAATGGCAGCCGTAGCTGGAGCTATTGCTGAGGCTGTAGGTAGTGACCTGCTTGCTTGCACGCCAGAGGTGATTGTTGAAAATGGCGGCGATATTTTTATGAAAATCTCACTAACCAGGCTGATTGGTGTTTATGCTGGTGAATCCACTTTTACTGGCAAAATCGCCCTCGAGATAAGTCCTGAGGGAACGCCTTTGGGTGTGTGCACTTCTTCAGGAACTGTGGGGCATTCGCTCAGCTTTGGTGCTGCTGATGCCGTGATTGCCCTTTCCCGTTCTGCAGCGCTGGCTGATGCTGCGGCTACGGCCATTGGCAATAAGGTCAAAGCTGCTGATGATATTGATGTGGCGATTGAGCAGGCTCAGGTTATGGATGGTCTGGTTGGTGTAGTCATAATCAAAGACGATAAAATAGGAATGTGGGGCAACGTGAAGCTCGTATCTTTGTGAGCTGGCGCAGCAGCTCGTGAAATTGTTTTAGAATCCACCGCCGCAGCAGAGCACTTTAAATGTCATGGACGCTTCAGCCTTACCACCTCTACCATCGATTACCACGACGGTGACTGTATAGTCGCCGTTAACGCCGGGGGAAGTCCATCCAACCGTGTTTCCCTCTCCTGTAATTTTGCCACCTGTGGCTCTCCACAGGTAACTTAGATTGTCACCATCCGGGTCCTCAGCAACGCATTGAAGGGTTGTTGTTACCCATTGCCTGATTCGGTTCTCGTTGTCTGAAGGGCTTCCGTCTCTTGTTAGGCCGGTTATGGCTGGGGGTTGGTTAGGCTTTTCTATGACAGCTATGGTTGTCGAATTGCTAGCCTTACCACCTTTACCGTCGGTTACCGCGACTGTAACGGTATAATTGCCAGCGGTATCAGGCGCGACCCAGGTGATGCTGCTGCTTTCTCCTTTAATGGTTCCACCGTCAGCCGACCACTGATACGTCAAGGTATCGCCGTCGGTATCGGTGGCTTCACAGATTATCTGGGATTCCGATAAAGTGGTAACCTCCTTTTCGGCTGTTACAGAATTGATAACAGGGGGGTGGTTTGGTGGTGGAGGTGGCAGTGGAGGTGGTGGTGGAGAAAATATGTTGCAGGCACTGCTTAAGAGCAGCGCAGCGATGATGAGCAAAATGGCTAACTTGGACTGATTGTGCCACGGTAATACGTTCAATTTAAATCGTCTCATAGTACATGCTCTATTTACTCTGCCTTTTGGCTCCTTTCCCGAGCTTAGCCAACCACGGCGGTGAAGACAGAAAACCGCTGGGATGGACAAATATTATAGTCAGAGCCAGGGCGAGGAGTACAATGTCAAGCGAGAGTGATTGCACATGTGTGAGTGTGCCGAACATCTCTTCCCATATACCGAAGCATTCGCAGGAAGTGAATCTGGTCTTTCCCTGGCTGATGAACCAGGAATTATTGGCTATGAAGGCTGCAGTCAATGGCAGTGAGATGGTTGCAAAGAGGCGCGGCCAGATACGAAGGAGAAGGAGTATGCCTAGGCATAGCTCTGTCCAGGGGATAATATAGGGGAAAAATACATCGCCGATAAAGTAAGCCACTCCCGGTGTTAACCAGGCATCCGGCAGAATGGCACCGATGAACTGCATGGTTTGACCAGGCATCTCACCGAAACCGAACGTCTTACCGCTGCCAGCTATCAGCAATATAAGCCCCAACAGGATGCCGGCTACTAAGCTTACTATTGACCTCACCTGCTGGCGACTCTCTTGAGTAGCGCCTGACATAATACCACTCTCCGAATAATTATTATGACTTGACTAGCTCACTATTATAAACTACACTAGTTATTGTATGCAAAAACCTGGCTGGTGCCGTTTCCTAGCTCGGCTTCCTCTTATATTGGGGAGACCAGATTGCCGGGGTATTCCTCTTGGCAGTGTATATAGAGGTCTTGAGCCGTTAGAGACTGCAACAGAAACAGGGCATAACTTTCATAAGGAGGCATAGATGGCTCTAGCGGACAAGACTTTGACTTGTAAAGACTGCGGTAGCGAATTTACTTTTACCGTAGGCGAGCAAGAGTTTTACAAGTCACGAGGGCTACAAAATGAGCCTGGTCGGTGCCCAGAGTGCCGAGCAGCTAAACGACAGAGTCGCTACCGAGGCTATGGTCAACCTAGGACGATGCATCAAGCAACATGTGCCAAATGTGGCACTGAATGCGAGGTGCCTTTTGAACCTAAGGATGACCGGCCTATTTATTGTAGCACCTGTTACGCGGAAGTGAAACAACAAAGCCAATAAAATAGCCCGATACCCCTCTCAGGAGTGTCTCCCCGCTGAGAGGGGTCTTTTTTTCCTGATAAAACTAGGTTATCTGTAAGTTGTTCTGAAGAAATGAATGCTGGTATTTGCCGGATAAAACTTCATCTTTCGGAGAGTCAGTCGCTAAAGGATAAAAGGCGAATAGTGAAGTCTATTATCTCTCGGCTTCGGAGCCAGTACAATATCTCCATAGCTGAGGTGGATGACCAGGATTTGTGGCAGTTGGTGACTTTGGGCATAGCCTGCATCAGCAACCACAACCAGCATGTTGATGAGACTCTATCGAAGGCGATGAGTTTCATTACCAATAATTATCCAGAGCTAGAAATCGTAGACCAGGAGATAGAGATTTTATCCGGACCATAGGATCCCCTCACCTAGCCTCTCCCTCTAGGGGAGGAGGGGTGGGCAGGCATCCAGCGAGGATTTACTCCCGCTGGGATATGGGGGAAGGGGAGAGGAATAAGCTGAGGGTAAAAAAACAATCTCCTGTTAAATCGAGTTCAATGTATGTTGATGCCTTCCTTCACCACCTTCTGACTTTACCTGATTATAAACAACAGATTGTCCATATACAGCCTATCCCCCCGCGTGATGCCACCTTCGGCGAACTAGATGAGCCTCTCCATCCCGCCCTTCAATCACGTCTTGAATCTTTAGGTATATCGTCCTTGTATGCTCATCAAGCCGGGGCGATTAATGCTGCTCGTCGCGGCGAGAATGTAATGGTAGCTACAGCCAGTGCCAGTGGTAAAACGTTGTGCTATAACCTGGCGGTGCTGGAGGCGATCCTAAAAGACCCAAGTAGCCGGGCCTTGTATCTTTTCCCGACGAAGGCTTTAGCTCAGGACCAGCTACGGAGTTTGAATGAGCTGGCTTGTCCTGAGCTAGTTTCTTTTGGGGGCTGTGCTACGTTTGACGGTGATACGCCGAAATCGGAGCGGGCTGAGATAAAACGGAAAGCTAAGGTTGTGCTTACCAATCCTGACATGCTCCATCTGGGCATTTTGCCAAATCATAAATCCTGGTCAAGGTTGTTTCGCAGCTTGAAATACGTGGTGATAGACGAAGCTCATGTCTATCGTGGGGTTTTCGGCTCTCATGTAGCTAATATTTTGCGCCGCCTGCGCCGGGTCTGCGCCTCTTATGGCTCCAATCCCCAGTTTATTTGCTGTTCAGCGACTATTGCCAATCCAGTGGAACATGCAGAAAAACTTGTCGGGCTGCCTTTTGAGGTAATCAGTGAGGATGGTTCACCTCACGGTGGTAAGTCTTTTGTTTTCTGGAATCCTCCGCTTATTGATGAGACCGGGACAGGCCGGCACAGCTCCAATAGCGAAGCTACATTACTTTTCAGCGAACTTATCCGAAATAATATTCGTAGCCTCGTTTTCACCCGAACCCGCAAATTGACCGAGCTTATTTATCTTTATAGCCGGGAGCAGCTGGACGCTTCTTTAGGGCAGCTAATCAAACCTTATCGGGCAGGTTATCTTCCCGAAGATAGGCGACAGATTGAACGGGAGTTGTTCGATGGACATCTCCTTGGTGTTGTGGCTACCACTGCCTTAGAACTGGGAATTGATATCGGCGACCTTGAAGCCACTGTGCTTGTCGGATATCCAGGGAGTATTGCCAGCACCTGGCAGCAGGCAGGTCGGAGTGGCAGAGGTATCGGCGACTCATTGAGCTTTCTTATTGCTCAGGATAATCCACTCGACCAGTATTTCATACATCACCCCGATTCTTTCTTCGGCAAAAGTTTTGAGAATGCGCTGATAAACTCGGAGAACGTCAATATTCTGAGGCCACATCTTCTTTGTGCTGCCTGGGAGCAGCCTTTGACAGATGGTGATGGCGCCTTTTTTGGTGCTGCTTTCGATAGGGCAATCTCCGAACTGGAAGGCGAGGGCAAGCTTAGAAAAAGCGGTGGGCGGTGGTATCTTTCTCCTAAAATTGCTCATCCAGCTCAGGAAATAAATATAAGGTCTACTTCGGGGAAAAATTACGCCATTGTTGATGCTTCTCAGGGCTATGAGTTAATGGAGACAATAGAGGCCAGCGTTGCCTTTTTCCAGATACACCCCGGAGCTATTTATCTTCACCAGGGTGAGTCATATCTGGTACAAGAGCTCGACCTGGAGAACCGCGTGGCTATAGTGACCCCGACGGATGCCACTTATTACACCCAAACCAAGGAATTAACTGATATCAAGATACTGAAGACCGAGCGTGAGAGAAGCTGCTCAGGTGCAAAGGTCTGCCTTGGTGAAGTGGATGTTACCAATACTGTGGTTGGTTTCAAGAAGAAGATGCAGTTCACCGAAGAGGTTATCGGTGAGGAGCCTCTCGACCTGCCGCCCCTGCGTTTTCTCACTCAGGCTCTGTGGTTCGACTTGCCAGAGGCGGCTGTTGAGCAGGTAGCTGAGCCTGGGCTTGATTTTGCCGGCGGCTTGCATGCTGCTGAACATGCCGCCATCGCTATGCTGCCTCTATTTGCCTTGTGTGACCGAAATGACATTGGCGGTGTATCCACTCCCTTTCATGCTGACACTGGCAAGGCGCAGATCTTTATCTACGATGCTTATCCGGGCGGGGTCGGCATTGCCGAAAAGGGCTTTGAGATGATAGAAGAGCTATGGGCAGCAACTCTGGAAGCGATTAGGGAATGCCCATGTCAGGAAGGCTGTCCAAGCTGTATTCAGTCGCCCAAATGTGGCAACAATAACGAGCCTCTGGATAAGAAAGCAGCTCTGATATTGCTGCAGGGACTGCTGGGTATTAAGTGACGTCTTCATATTCCCCCTGTCATTCTGAGCGCAGCGAAGAATCTCACTAGGCGTGATTCTGTGAAACAGTCTCACCTCTTCGCCACCGAGATTGCCACGTCGCTAGCGCTCCTCACAATGACAGGAATGGAAAGCGGAGATTGCTTTGTTGTGGTACTCCTCGCAAGCGCTAATGCAACATTGTTGCATTTATAATAGAAATATTGTAGAATTGAACCATGTCTCAGATTCATGGCGCACTTCAGGTCTTACGTAGCAGGGGCTACAGGGTAACTGAGCCGCGAAAGCAAGTGCTCAAGGTTTTAGCCGAGGCACAGAGGTCTGTCTCACCTTACGACATACAAAAGATTCTTGAGGGAAATGGTGAGCATCTGAACCATGTCACCATCTACCGCATACTTGATTTGTTTTGCCTGCTTAATCTGACCCACAGGGTGTCGTCACTCGGCGGGTTTGTGAGATGTACGTTAGGGGAAGAAGCAGGTTGTCATCGCTTTTTGATGTGCCGCCAGTGCGGTGCTTTCCAGGAGTTCGCCGACAAGGCACTGTGTGATGAGGAAAAGGAAATTGCCCAAGACCTGGGATTCTACACCGAACAGCACTTAGCCGAGTCGGTTGGTCTATGTTCCAATTGCAAGGAGGACAAGCCATGAAAAAGCATTATGCAATATCGCTCTCAGTTATTTCGTTGGTATTGCTCGGGCTGGCATTTTTAGGTAGTTCTTGCCAGGGGACGAGTCAACCAAATGATAAAATCGGGGTGGTTGTCACAATATTACCGCAAGCTGATTTTGTAGAGAATGTGGGTGGCGAGAAAGTGGACGTTACGGTCATGGTGCCGCCGGGGGCTGACCCTCATACATATGAGCTGACTCCCAGTCAGATGGTGAAGGTGAGCAAGGCGAAGATGTACGCCAAAGTGGGCTCTGGCGTAGAATTTGAATTAGTCTGGATGGACAAGATTATCGAACAAAATAAGGCGATGCTGGTTGTTGACTGCTCGAAGGGTATACAGATACAGATGGGGGAGATGGAGGAACATCATGGTGATGAAGACGATGGTGAGCACCATCAAGGCGAGGATCCTCACATTTGGCTTTCCCCCAAAAATGCCAAATTAATGGTGGGGAACATCTATAGCGGCTTGATTCAAATTGACCCGCATAATGAAGCGTATTACACTCGAAATAGAGACGAGTATCTGGCGAAGCTAGATTCGCTGGATAAGGATATTCAGGTGGGACTCTCTGGCCTTAGAAATAGACGTTTTATTGTCTTTCATCCCGCCTGGGGGTATTTCGCCAGGGACTATAATCTGGAGCAGATACCGATAGAAATTGGCGGTAAGGAGCCGAGCGCGAAGGATATTGCCAACTTGATACAAAAAGCCGAGGAGCAGAACATCAAGATTATTTTCGCTTCGCCTGAGTTTAATCCAGGGAGTGCTGAGGTTATCGCCAAGGAAATCGGTGGTAGGGTCGTTTTTATAGACCCCTTGGCTAAAGACTATATCAACAATATGCGTCTAGTTCTTAATGAGCTTGTTCAAGTCATGGAGTAGAAATGACTGGCAAAGAGTTGGTCAAGTTGGAGGATGTTTGGGTATATTACGATGATGTGCCTGTACTTGAGGGTGTAAACCTATCTATAGAGAAGGATGACTTTTTGGGCATAATAGGACCTAATGGAGGTGGCAAGACCACCTTGCTTAAAGTTATTCTCGGGCTGGTGAAGCCAAGCCGAGGCGAAGTCACCGTTCTTGGCGGCGCTCCGGAGCGGAATAGGAAGTTCATGGGCTATGTTGCCCAGTATAGTATGTTCGACCGTGACTTTCCCATAAATGTATGGGATGTGGTGCTTATGGGGCGTTGTGGGAAGGTGGGGCTTATAAAACGATTCAGTGATGAGGATAAAAAAATAGCCATTAAAGCCTTAGAGACTGTGGAAATGCTTGATTACAAGGAGAGACAGATAGGCAGGCTCTCTGGGGGAGAGCAGCAGAGGGTGTTCATTGCCAGGGCATTGGTAGCTGAGCCGAAGATATTGCTACTCGATGAGCCAACAGCAGGCATTGATACGCCCATGCAGACTGAATTCTATGAACTATTAGCCAGGCTGAAGCAGAGAATAGTAATAGTTCTGGTATCACATGATATCAGCGCTGTTTCTGTTTACGTTGATAAGATTGCTTGCCTCAATCGCCAGTTATATTACCATGGGTCGAAAGAAGTTGGGCCTGAAATACTGGAAGCCACCTACAAATGTCCGGTGCAGATGATAGCCCACGGAATTCCTCATCGGGTGTTAAAGGAGCATTGAGGGTTATGCTAGAGGCATTGCAGTATGATTTTATGAGAAATGCCTTGGCTGCTGGCGTATTGGCATCTGTTGCCTGCGGGGTTGTCGGAGTTTATGTCGTTGTAAAGAGGATTGTCTTTATCAGCGGAGGCATAGCTCATACTTCCTTCGGGGGTATTGGCTTAGGTTACCTGTTGGGCATAAACCCTGTCTTAGGGGCACTGTTCTTCACTGTGGCTTCTGCTTTGGGCATGGGGCTGGTGAGCCGAAGAACGAGGTTACCTGAAGATACGGTGATTGGCATCTTCTGGGTAGCTGGCATGGCGCTGGGCATCGTTTTTGTGGGCCTAACCCCGGGTTACGCTCCAGGTTTGTTCAGCTATCTATTTGGCAATATCCTTACTGTGCCTGGCACAGATTTGCTTATAATGCTGATCCTTAATGTCATAATAATAGTGGTGGTTCTCTTAATGTACAAAGAGTTTCTTGCTATATCGTTTGATGAAGAATTTAGCCTGGTCGTGGGTATTCCAACTGAGCGTTTATATCTGGTGCTTTTGTGTTTGGTGGCGCTTACGGTTGTAGTGTTGATACGGGTGGTAGGCGTTATTCTGGTTATTGCTCTGTTGACTATTCCAGCCGCAGTGGCAAAGCAGTTTACCTATAATCTTAAGAAAATGATGTTTCTTTCGGTCCTGCTTGGTATTATCTCTGTTCTTTGTGGCCTGTGGCTTTCTTACGAGCTTGACTTGGCATCTGGAGCTACGATTGTGCTTTTTAGTGTGGTCCTGTTCTTGATTTCCTTTGGATTTCAAAGATTGTGCAGCCGAAGACATGGTTTTTCTTCACTGCCTCAATAAGCTATCTGGGTACCTTTGTTCTGCAATCAGATGATATACTAATATGGCTGAAATTTATGATATTGAACTGAAATGTCTGATTTGCTGAGTAAGACCCAACAGGGTGTGAAGCGTAGCCGGGAGACTTGGTTTGGCAAGATGGCTCGTCTTTTCGACCGAACCAGTGTAGAAGATGAGGTTTGGGATGAGCTGGAGGAGTTGCTCATCGCTGCGGATGTTGGTGTGGCTACCACGCAGAAACTAATCGAGAAGGTGAAGCAACATGTTAGAACAGAGAATTTGAGCGAGGGGATTCAGGTACGGGCTGCTTTAAAAGACGAGATGGCGAACCTGTTGAAGGTTGATGGTGGAGCAGGCAGTATTCCGAAGTCGGTCAGTACGCAAATCATTCTGGTGGTGGGGGTAAACGGTTCTGGCAAGACGACGAGCATTGCCAAGCTAGCCCATAGTTTAAAAAACGAAGGGGAAAAGGTCATTTTAGCTGCTGCCGATACCTTTAGAGCCGCGGCTATTGACCAGCTCAAGCGCTGGGGTGAACGTGTGGAAGTGGAGGTCGTGGCTCATCAGCCTGGTGGCGACCCGGGTGCCGTGGTTTATGATGCTCTTCAGGCAGCTCAGAACCGACAGGCTCAGGTAGTTATAGTTGACACCGCCGGCCGTCTCCACACCAAATTCAACCTTATGGAGGAGCTTAAGAAGATAAAGCGTGTAGCTGGCAAGTACGATATGTCTCAGGAGGTGCTGCTGGTAGTTGATGCTACCACCGGTCAGAACGGCCTGGCCCAGGCCAGACACTTCACCGAAGCAGTGGGGGTGAGCGGTATTTTTCTGGCCAAACTTGACGGTACTGCCAAAGGGGGGATAGTATTAGCGATTTGCGATGAGCTGAAGATTCCCATTACCTACATTGGAACTGGCGAGCAGCTTGACGATATAGCCCCCTTTGATGCTAACACCTTTGTTGAGGCGATTTTTTCGTAGATAGGAGAAAAAATGATTAATATAGGAATAGATCCAGTAGCTATTAGCCTTGGGCCGTTGGAGGTGAGATGGTATGGGATTATGGTTGTCCTGGCTGTTGTGGCGGTAATCGTCATCTCTTTGCTGGAGGCGAGACGGGTTGGTCTGGCTGAGGAGCACATTTACAGTGTTGGCTTATGGGCAATCATCGGCGGAATAATAGTATCACGATTGCTTCATGTCATTGACAAGTGGGGCTATTATATGGCTAATCCTGTGCAGATTATTGGCTTTGAAGGCTTGACCGTATATGGAGCAGTTTTCGGCGCCTTGTTGGCAATATTGATTTATTGTTGGGTGAAGAAGATTTCCTTCTGGCGAATAGGTGATGTTGCTGCTCCGGGGGCGATTCTGGGGCAGGCTATAGGCAGGATTGGCTGTCTCATAAATGGCTGCTGCTATGGATTGCCCACATCTCTGCCCTGGGCGGTGGTCTATACGAATCCCGGCAGTTATGGACCTGCTGAAGCAGTTCACCCCACGCAGATTTATCACCTGATTTGGAATTTGATAGGGTTTGGTATACTCTGGTCATTACGCCGTCGGCTCAAGCCGCAGGGCTCGCTCTTTCTTCTTTACCTTGCCGTGTATGCTGCCGGCGACCTCAGCATAAGGTTTGTCCGAGCAGGAGAGCCTTTCCTTTTCGGTTTGCAACAGGCTCAGTTGATCGGTATAGTAATACTGGTGGTAACAGTGCCCTGGCTTATTATCAGAATGTGGCGGGCGAGGGCACAAGCCCCGACCACCGGGGGTTCGGGTGAGGTCAGTCGGCCGGAGCGAAATCGAGGAGCTTAAGTCGAAGCCTTTCCCCACCGTTCCACCGGTCTATATCTAGGTTGTAGGCGATATCCAGATAAGCCGCTGTTTCTTGAGCGCGGTTGCCAAGCCGGAAGCCGATGGCGTTCCAGACTATGCCTTCTTGCTTCAGTTTCAGCCCCAGATGCTCATACTGGCTGCCAATCTGACGCTGGTCAACGATTTCGACATGGCGGCTGACAAAGGCAGGCAATGGATTACCGGAGCCGAAGGGAGCTAGTCGTTGTATCTGCTTGAAAGTTTCCCCGGCAAAGACCGATAGGGGCACTTCGGCATCAATGTCTATGTGAGGGCGGAGGTCTAGGCCAGCCAGTTGAGCTTCAGCCAGGTTGAGGAGTCGCTTTTGGAGTTGGGTGAGGTTAGCAGTAGGCACGGTAAAGCCAGCTGCTTTGGTATGGCCACCAAAGTTGGACAAAAGGTCACGACAGTCTTTAAGTGCGGCCATGAGGTTGAATTCGGGTATGCTTCGCCCGCTGGCGCGGCATGTTTCTGGTCCAAATTTGAACAGAATTACCGGGCGGTAGAATTCTTCTGAGAGTCTGCCGGCGACAAGCCCCATAACACCTGTAGGGTAACTTTCATCGCCTGTCATCAGCAGCGGAAAGTCGGTTCCAGCAGCAATTATGCCTTCTCTGGCTCGTTCCAGTAGTTCGCTGGTTAGCCGCTGCCGTTTGGCATTCTTTTCCTCGAGCTCTGAGGCTAGCGAGACAGCCTCCTGCCGGTTTTGCGTGAGAAGCAACTGGTAGCTGGTGGCAGCATCATCGAGTCTACCGGCGGCATTAAGGCGAGGCCCTAATATCCAGGATATACTTTCAGCATCAAGATTCCCTGGTTTCAGGCTGGCACAACGCATCATCTCTTGAAGGCCGAGGCGCTCGGTATTATTAAGAAGTTCGAGGCCGCGCTTAACCCAGTAGCGATTGTCTCCAGTCAACGGAATCATATCGGTTACAGTGCCTAAAGCTACCAGGTCTAATAACCTGTTCAGTAATTCCTCGCGGCCGCTACCCTTGAGGAGTGCCTGAAGGAGTTTAAAAGCGACACCTACCCCAGCAAGCTCAGTGGATTGGCAGGCGGAATCGCTTCGTTTAGGGTTAACCACTGCCAGAGCTGGTGGCAAAGAAGCTAGTGGCAGGTGATGGTCGGTGACAATTATGTCCACCCCCATCTTTCTGGCTTTTTCAATTTCAGCAATGGCAGTTATGCCGGTATCAACGGTGATGACAAGGCTGACGCCTTGTTTGCGGAGCTTCTCCAGAGCAGCTACTTGCAAGCCGTAACCTTCACGATATCGGTGGGGTATGTAGGGGATGACTTTGCCACCAAGTGCTGAAAGCCCTTGAACCAGTAAAGCTGTGGCAGTGATGCCATCGGCATCGAAATCACCGTAGATGGCGATTTCCTCACCGGTAAGCAGAGCCTGATAAATCCTGCTTATCGCTTGATGCATGTCAGGCAGAAGGAAGGGGTCAGCTTCCAATCGGCTATCTGCGTTCAGGAAGGTCTCGATTTGGGAGGGCTCTGAGATGCCTCGATTGCAAAGCAGCTGAGCTAATAGCGGGTGAACCCCAGGTATGTTAATCGGTCGTTCGGCTGGGGGTAGTAGTCTCCAATAGGTGCGGCTCAAGCCTGTGCCTCTTTATAGCGCAATTTAAAGTGCCTCACCGATAACTTGACGAGTTAGCTCGTTGGCTCCGATGTAGATCTGCATAATTTTAGCGTCCCGCATGTATTTTTCTACGCCTACATCTCTAGAGTAACCATAGGAGCCCATCACTTGAACAGCATTGGTGGTTACTCTCATTGCTACATCGCTGCCGTATACCTTTGCCATTGTTGACCAGGCCATGTTGGCTAGACCTCGCTGCGCGTTGAACCAGGCAGACCTTAAGTATAACAGGCGAGCAGCATCGATTTCGGTAGCCATGTCTGCGAACATGGCACAGATAATTTCATGCTCTATCATGGGCTTGCCAGCTACTATCCTCTCCTTGGCATATTTCAATGCCGCTTGAAAAGCCCCACGAGCTATCCCTGTAGCTATTGCACCAGCCCCAGTTCGATTGTAAATCAACGTCCGCTGCAATAACTTGGCACCATCTCCAACCTTACCCATCAGGTTTTCCTTGGGTACTCTAACGTTATCAAAGAATATCTCCGAGTTGCTGTCGGCATCCATCCCCATCTTTTTGATCGGTTTACCGAAGGAAAGTCCATGGGTGCCAGCAGGGACTACGATGAGGCATGAACCATCATCACCCAGTTCAGGGTTGACTGTAGCTACCACGGTATAAAGGTAAGAGTTGGTTGCATTGCTTGGCCAGATTTTGGTGCCATTTACAACGTAGTAGTCGCCCTCAACTCGGGCGATAGTTCTTATAGTTCTTGAGTGCATGTGGGGATTTTCGATATCAGAACCTCCGGCTGGCTCGGTCATTGCCATACAGCATAAATTGCCGTCTCTGGTAAGAGGGGGGAACCATCTCTGGCGCTGCTCCGTAGTAGCCGCCATCATAATCGGAGTCTGCCCAAACCAGCTAGCTCCTATAGCTGTAGCAATACCACCACAGCCTACGGCTAACTCCTCCAAGACGATGCTGCATTCCACATTAGAGGCTTCGCTGCCTCCATATTCCTTAGGAATGGGCAGGCCTAGAATGCCTACTTCGGCTGTTTTCTTGAAAATAGCTTCAGCTAATTTGCTCTCCTCATCTTTCTCAAATTTGGTAGCGACTGGCTTAATCTCTTTCTCGGTGAACTCCCGGGTTAATTTCTGGATGGCTAATTGCTCTTCGGACAAAGTAAATCCCAGCATCTGAGCACCCCCTTTGTTGTCTGTTTTAGTGTAGCCTAATCCAATTTTATTAGCAAGGTAAGTTGGATTAGAAATCTTGCGGTGTGCTTCTTGGTTGACCCACCGAGGTACAGCAAATATAATTCTTTTAGGTGATATTATGGAAGCCAAAGCTAAGGTGGCTTTTCACACTCTGGGATGTAAGCTTAATCAAGCTGAGAGCGAGCTTCTGGCTCGGCAGTTTGCTGAGGCAGGATATCGTGTTGTCAGCGGTGACGGGGCTGATGTTCATGTTTTAAATACCTGCACGGTTACTCACACTGCCGACCGCAAGTCCCGGCATTTATTGAGGCTGTGGCGGAAAAGAAATCATCGAGCTTTGCTCATCGCCACCGGCTGCTACGCGGAAAGAGCTCCCGAAGAGCTAAGTCAGGCTGGCGCTGACCTTGTTGTCGGCAATGAGCAGAAGATGCACCTTCTAGACATGATAAGGGATGAGTATGCCCCTGTGGCTCGCTGCTCAGTAGAACAGTTTGTGACTGATGGGGTCAGTCGAGTCCGCAGCTTCATAAAGATTCAGGACGGCTGCAATGATGCCTGTGCCTACTGCATTGTGCCTCGGGTGCGTGGGCATGAGCGTTGCCTGCCAGTAGCTGATGTGGTTAACGAGGTCAAGGTGAGAGTCGCTGCGGGCTATAAAGAGGTGGTGCTCACCGGGACTAAAATTGGTGCTTATAAGCACAGCGGAGCCAGTCTCAAGCAATTGGTTGAGCAAATACTTGCGGTTACAGGTGTGGAACGGCTGCATCTTTCCTCTTTGCAGCCCCAGGACGTTTCTCCGCAGCTTCTCAATCTGTGGCAAGACCCTCGTTTATGTCGTCACTTTCACCTGGCATTACAGAGCGGCAGTGATGCGGTACTTAGACGGATGAGGCGGCATTATTCCGTGGAGGATTATAGGCAGGCGGTGTCTTTGATTCGAAAGATTGTGCCTGACGTAGCTATCACTACAGATATTATGGTTGGCTTTCCCGGTGAGAGCATTGAGGAATTTGAGGAAAGCTATCGCTTTTGCCAGGAAATTGACTTTGCCAACATTCATGTCTTCAGCTATTCACCCCGACCGGGGACTTTGGCGGCCCGGATGGTGGGGCAGGTCGATGATAGGGTGAAGAAAGAGCGCAGCCTGCGGATGCTGGCGCTGGCTCAACGTAGTGCGCATAAGTTTTGCCAGAGCTTTTTAGGGCAAAACATGATGGTCTTGTGGGAGAAAGAGGTTGCTCCCGGCAGCGAGATATATTCCGGGTTTAGCCATAATTACATTCGTGTGTTCGCTGAGAGCAAGGGGCCATTGACCAATCAGTTGTTGCCAGTAAGGCTGGTTCGACTGCATCGCCAGGGGTTATGGGGAGAGGTTATCAGGTGAAGATTAGGGTCAAGGTGATTCCCAATTCTAAGACTGAAGAGCTTATCAAGGAAGGCGATTGGTTTCTGGTAAGGGTTAAAGAGCCTGCGAAAGAAGGCAAGGCCAATAAGGCGGTCATCGAATTACTCGCTGATTATTTCGGTGTTCCGCAGAAAGAGGTAGTAATCTCAAGCGGCTTCGGAAGCAGGAACAAAATTATCGAAATTTCAGGAATTTAAACGCCTAGTCTGATGTTGGTGGTAGCTGGCACAGGGAGCGGAGGTCTTCGAGGCGAAAGCTAGCCTTTGTGCTATATTTGGAGAAGCCGGCCTCTAAATCTTCGAGGAATATGTAGGTGATTTTGTTTTCTAAGAAGAGCGGATGCCCAATATAGGAAGAGCTTGTTAATTCCTGGTGGAGCTTTCTTCGCCTACTTTTTGGTGCCACAATAGTCAACTGGCGGCTTTTGCCAAGCTCTGGTTTAGCTGAGAGCAGAGCCACGAATCGTTCGAGGGCGGTGAGAATCGGTGTATGTTCCTCTATTTCGAAAGCCCAGATTGGAGTTCCATCAGCTTGCGTCCAGATTATATCAATCTGCTGAATACGCTTCAGATTTTCTGGGTCAGCTTTCACATTGAGCTGAGTTAAAGGTTTGAGGCCCGCCAGCATGGGGTCGCTTCTCTCCTGCTTGCCTATATAAGGGATAAAGCCCACTTTCTGGCAAAGTATAGCTAGGCGGTAGATTTGCTGGTTGTGTCTGGTGCTGGCTGGTATTTCAGTAGGATAGGGCTCTTTTGTCTCAAACATAAGCGGTAAAACGCCCTGTCTTGCCAGCACATCGGCCCCTTTCAGTTCCCAGTTGATGCCATCGTGAGAAACAGCCACCTCATTCAGGACATCAGCGATATCCTGTTCTGTCTGTTTTGTCGGTCTATGCCCGTTTATAAGCAACGGCAAAATGGTGGTAACGATGCTATCGAAGTTTGCCTTGCCTGCTTTCCGCAGATAGCCTATGACATAGTACCTGATGCGGTCTTTGGGTGGGATGAAATTGCCCACCTCGCGCCCGGGTCTGATTTGCCACAGATTATTGTTATCAAGCTCGAAATCGCTCTCCAGAATTGCCAGTATGTCGCCGATATTTTTAGAGGCGGCATCGAAGAAGAGGTCGTTTTCGAAAAGGTCGGGCACTACCTCTCGCAGTATCTCCTCGGTGGTGGCACCGCCTGCACGGTAAATCACCCGCTCAGCCACATTCTTAATCAGATTTGCCATAGGCAGAGACATCGGCTGGGCTATTTTCCTTGTAGCTGACTTTTGAAAGTTGACAATGAGGCTCTCCCCCAGGACTCGCAGCGGATTCTTTGTCTTGTGGAACGTTTCCTTAGCTGTAGAAGGTCTCGTTGGCTGTGCTGTCGTGTTTACGTAAGTAAAACCGATGTAACGGAGCATGTCTCGGATGGAGTACCACAGCTTCGTTTCCTTGTGATGGAAGACGAGTGATAGCCATGCCTCGTCTTTGAGGGCGTAAAACATCTGCTCGAAGGACTTGTTAAGCACCTCCAGATAGTGTTTCTCATCGAATTGCTGTTCGCCCCCCTCAATTGCTTCCCTTTGTCGCATATCATCGGTGACATGCATTTCCAGCCAGGCGTGCCACATGGTGCCTAAGTCTAAATAAGCTATGTGAGCGCCATAAGGCGGGTCAGTATAGATATAGTCCACCGAGTTTTTTGGTGCATACTTAAGTAAATTTTCGGCTGAGTCAAAAAAGACACTGAAGGTATCACCTTCTCGCACGAAGTCTCCAAAAATAGCATTGCTTCTCCTTTTAGCGCTGGCCACTAGATGTCTTCTGTTTGCGAAAACTTCCCAAACATCACGGTGCCACGGCTTACTGCCCACCCAGTAGCGATGGACAGTAAAAATACCTACGCGACTGCCCCAACCCGCTTCCATGCAGCTTAGGCATACCAATGGTAATGTACCAGAAAAAGCAAATAATAGTAAGTCTCTTGCCTGCTGATGGGTTACTTTTAGGATAGCAGCTCTAAGGTGTGCTAAAACTATGAGGTTAGCTTTGGTAAATAGGTCTTCCACATATTTTCTGTCGGCGTTGGAAGGAAGTTTGACACCTTTGGGATACCATTCCTTTAGTTCATAAGCTTCTAGTTCCTGTGGCGAGGCTCGGCGGACAAAGTCAACAATCGGCTTCATCTCTTGTTCAACCTTGCGATATGCATCCCAGTAGGCATTGAGGTCAACCGGCGACAGGCAAGTCATTTTGGTGATGAAAACAGCTAAGGGGTCAAGGTCAAGGCATATTGCCCGCCGCCTGTTGGTCAGGGCTTCAATGGCAGTAACACCGCTGCCGCAGAAGGGGTCAACGACTAGCCCACCCTCAGGGGAGAAGTGGCGGATGTACTCACCGACCACATTAGACGGTTGCTTCGTATGGTAAGGATGTATCTTGTAATGCCAGGCTTTTGCCTTTTCTGCGGGGAAGGCACGGCGAATAGGTTCGACAACAGTTACTGAGGCTGCTATATGGCTACTCATAGTTGTGGCTATTATAGTATTTACCTATAGTCTCATCAATCCCTATTTGAGGACTACGGTGGTGTTTCTCCCCTGTGACGCTGGTTTCGGAGGAAGTCTTCTACTTCCTTAATAATCCTGTCGGTGCCTTCCAGTCGCTCCCCGGGCGCGACGCCTTCAAGCTCATACTGCTCTTCCAGTTTCTTTACGTAGAGCCGCAGTTCATCGCTGCTGTCAGCTAGGAGTCGGTTCAACATGTCTTGCAGGTATTCACCGGCTTTTGCAAGTTCTTCCAAGTCGATTTCAATCTCCAGCAATTCGGTCAACTTTTTGACAAGTCCGAGACAGACCATGGGATTGGTCTCGACCCGAACATAGAATGGGGCATGTCCCCAGAGGCTGATGGCTTCTATGTTTCTCCGAGCGCAGTTAGTTAATAGCAGGCTATGCAGGCTGCTTGGCCCTTGATAAACTATCGGCTCAATATTGTGCCTTTGTAGCACAGCCAGGAGGCTAGGTCTATTTACCACCCCGGATATCCTCGGTTCTCTGGTGTGAGGGATGTTATCATAGAGCCCACCCAAGGTGTATATTCTCCGAACCTTGAGCCTACTGGCTAAGTCTAGAATTGTGTCAACGAATTTCTGCCAGTGGAGATGAGGTTCGATGCCGTGAAGTAAAACTAAATCATGGTCTGCTTTCTGATTTTTCCAATAACAAAGACCGTTGTGCGGCAGGTGCAGCGACGTTATTAAACCCCTGTCAACAGTTACCTGAGGGCGTATGGTGGAGAAATCATAGAATTGGTCACCTTCTATCTGGGCAAACCTGATGGCATCCAGACTTCTAGCTAAGTAGAGGGCAGTTCCGGTAGCAACTTGGGCGGCATCGGACCAGCCGGCAAGCGCAGCTATAAAATCAGGATTGCGAAGTTCGGGCAGTTTGTTCACGGTTGTTTCACTGATTTCCATCTTAGTTCCGCTTTTAGAAACGACTAGAACTCCTTTTCCTTCCCCTTCAGTCTAACATAACTGGTAATCGTAAAGAAATGTAGCAGAATTGTCCTCGTTATGCTAGGCATTGACTGGCATGTTATACTTTTGGGGTAAAGGGTGTGATACATAAACCTAACGCATGAGGAGAGCGAACGTGGCACGTATGAGAGTTATTGTCAATCCGGCTGCTGGCGCGGGCAAAACTGCCAAGAAATGGCCGAAAATTATGGTCCTGCTGAAAAGTTTGGGGCTAGATTTTGAGTATGATGTGACGGAAGCCCCTGGCCATGCCATAGAGCTGGCTAAATCAGCGGTCGAGAAGGGCTATGAGCTGTTGGTGTCTGTGGGTGGTGATGGGACCATACATGAGATCGTGAATGGTCTGTATGAGGCTGGTGGCAGTGCTAATGTGGCAGTGGGTATTGTAAACACAGGAACGGGTGCCGATTACATCCGTACCATCGGCGTGCCTCGTCGCTATAAAGAGGCTTGCCAGTGTCTTCTGAGCCGGAATAGGCGTACGGTAGACCTTGGCGTCGTTGAATATACAAAGAAGGGCCGGCCGCAGAAGCGGTTGTTTGTAAACTTCGCCGGCATCGGCTTCGATGCTGAAGTTGTCAAGGCAACTACCGAGAAGTTTAAGGCGTTGGGTGATATGCCTTCCTATCTCATGGGGTTATTCAGCACCCTCATGTCCTACGAAAACAGGGATGTGTCCATCATAGTGGATGGGGAGCATGGGCAGAGACGAATCTGTACTATCATGCTGAATAACGGCAGGTATGGAGGTGGGGGTATGCTTCCGGCACCTAATGCTGACCCGGGTGATGGCTTTTTTGACCTGGTGATAATAGATGACATAACCAAACCAGACCTTATCATGTCGCTGCCGAGAATATACAGGGGCACTCACCTCACCCACCCGAAGGTGACCTTGATGAGGGCACGGGAGGTAGAGATAAGGCCGACGCTAACATCGGCTGTCCAGGCTGATGGTGAGCTCCTTGGGGAAGCGCCAGCCCGCTTCAGCATACTGCCTGCGGCACTGAATGTTGTCGTCTAGAGACCGTTTCGTGGTTGATTCCAGTCAGTAGCGCTTCCGCAGCACCAGACGTGGAGTGAGTTACGCTCTTTCCAGCATACCGGCTAGACCGGGGACTTCTTGTATGAGCTGGTCTAGTGGGATTTCCTTTCCAGTAATCTCGAAAGCTTTCTTTGTTGATGGCGAAGCCACCACAAGGCTGACAGGCTGCTTGAGACCAGAAAAGAAGATACTGCTGCAACTGGGCTGGCAGTTAAGCGACAATCTTGTTACCAAGATTAGAGTTATTCCGGCTATTGCGACAGGGCTGCCGATTGTTACTCTTTTCTTTTCCATTTAGACAAAACCAATTTTTTCACAGCTCGCAATGTGGGCAATGAGAAGGCGAACCCAATCAGAGGTGCAGCCAGTTGAATAGGCCGCAGCCTTACCGCTCCGTAAAGATGACCTTCGATGATAGTCTCACCGGCAAACGAAGGCTCGATCCTTATCTGGTGAGGCGAAAAATAACTCAGAATTAGATTAACTGGCGCTATAAAGGCAAAGAGGAGACCTGTATCAGCCGGGTTATCAAGTCCTACCTTGAAGTTTGCTACGAGTTCCCTAATCTTAATTTGCCTGAAAATTCTCTTTATGAAGCGGCCAAACTGTTTTAGGAGCCCTTTGGTTCGCAGAACTTCGAACGTGACTATTGTCCCCCATGTCCAATCCCTTGGCTTCCGCTTATGTTCAATCACCCTCTTTTCTTCAGGTTTCTTTCTGCCTCGCCTCAATTCCTGACTGACCAGGCCAAAGAGCCATACTAATCTCATGCTGAATCTAGGTTTTCCGTCTATGTTCGTACGAAAAACCAGGTCAAGCGGCACACAGAGGAAAAGGGTAATGAGTACCGCCAGGCTAACTAGAACAGCGATGGGCCACAATTATTTTTCCCCTTCTTTTTTGCGTTCTCCCCATTTTTCGGTGAGTTTTGCCGCAATGCCGGGTATGGTTTCGCTCAATTTCTCTATGGCTGTTGCCATGCCCCCCTTGATTGGCTCTATCCTTACGCCGTCCTTATCGATGACTATGACAGCGATGGGTTTTACTCCGCCACCGCCCCCACTGCCGCTGCCTCCACCTTCAGCTGTCTCCTTGGTCTCTCCCTTGCCAGCGCCACCGCCGGCGGCAAAGCCAAAGCCAACGCTCATCAAGGGAATCAGGGTTGTACCCTCAATAGTTATGGGCTCACCGACAACGGTCTTAGCATCGAGCACCTTTTCAATTTCTCCGAGTGTTGTCCTAATTAGCTTTTCAACGTCATCCATAATTCAATGTCCCTCCTAAGTTGTTCTCTCTGCGATACAAGACATTATACCACGGTCTAGAAATATGCCTAAAAAGGCAGGTTATCGACATGTCCGAGCAGATTCAAGTTTTCGATTGGCTATTGTCTTCCGGTTCTTTCGTTAGTGAGCGGTCACGAAGCCAGCGGTGAATTTCATCCAGGGCTGGCGGTGCCACACTGAATACTTCGATGTCTTGGGGGAGCTGCACCAAATGTCCTTCTCTGATGAACAATATAGCTATTTCATCGGCTTTAAGTGTTTCGTCTATGCTTTTGCTGATATGTTCATATCTTTTCCTTGAAGCTTCGATGTAGAATTCAGACACTTTCCGGGCTACCTTATCGCTGAGGAATCCGATGAATAAGCACCTCTCCCAGTCGATGGTTTCCTCAGCTAGTTCCTTGTCTTCTATTACCTCAAGTTTAGCGCCATCTTGGCACTTTTGCTTGGCGATTTGGCAGCTTTTGGGGTTTAGCCTCTCCATAATGTTGAGGCCATCATCGCCGCCCAAGCTGATTGATTCATGATAGACCCGGCAGATCTTGCCTAACTTTGCCTCCAGGTTTTCTACCTGTTCAGTCACCTGTTTCCAGTAGAGGTCAAACCTTTCTATATACTCAGGATGAGCATCTTTAATCGAGTATATAAGTGGGACAAGGAAAAGCTTTCGCCCTTGCTTGAAACTAGTGGCTTCGGGTTTGCTTATTTTGCCTAGCTCTTGTGTCATGATTATTCTCCTATCTTCTAGTTTATCATAGAGCTCTTTCCCTAAAAAACTTAGGCAAGATAGTGGAGGCGAGATCAGGCAGCATGAAGGGTACTGATATAGATAGCGCGCCTAGAGGGATTCGAACCCACGACTCCCGGTTCCGAAGACCGGTGCTCTTGTCCGCTGAGCTATAGGCGCAGGTGGTAATATAGAGCCGTCTATTTACTGAAGGCTTGTTAATATTGGGGTGAGCGGAGGGATTTGAACCCTCGTTCTCCAGGGCCACAACCTGGCGCCTTAGACCGCTGGGCTACGCTCACCATTAGTCACAGCTAGTCATTATAGCCTAATAGGTATTTTTGATTCAATTAAGTTCAATCGAAAGTGGTCTTCCCTAATCCGTGAGTAAGCCTTCAGGTGCAAAGCTAGTCAGATTGTAGTAAGCTTCCACCCAGGAGGTGAAAGCTATGAGAAATCGAAGCTCCCTAGGAGTTATCCTTACCGGTGGGCTTGAG
>Ga0315282_10000867_pt1 | contig 59224 bp, 79 predicted proteins | sample YL17G07_20_MG_FD_203693 | JGI IMG/M metagenome (GOLD analysis project Ga0315282, IMG submission 203693) | Sediment microbial communities from Yellowstone Lake, YNP, Wyoming, USA - YL17G07_20 | ecosystem: Environmental > Aquatic > Freshwater > Lake > Sediment | place: USA: Wyoming | collected...
ACTGGTGGCGAAGGCGTTCCTCTACAATATGTTGATACGGATGTGAGAGGATGGACAGGAAAGAAGGGGCGATAGGGTCAAAAAGAGAAGGAAGCCAAGCAGTAGCTGTGAGTTAGGCTACAAAGCAGTTGTAACTCTAATATGTCAACTACCACCCCTTGAAAGGGGTGGCTTGTAACTGTCCCAACTTGTTTGGTTGCGATGCTTTGGGACATCACGTATGGCTCGTTGATGGGAGCCTGCTCAACGCAAAACCTGCCACGTTGAGCGATGCTGCGTGCAGCATTTAAATCAGCATTCAACTCGAGACCGCAGCTCGGGCACCTGTGCTGCCTCTCGCTCAGATCCTTGGGAACCCACATCAGGCAGTTGTAGCAGAACTGGGTCGTCCCCCAAGGGTCCACTGGGACGAACCACTTGCCCAGAAAGTTCGCTTTGAACATCGCCTTATCAATGAACTTACCGAAGGCCGCGTCCTGAATACTCTTTGCCAAGCAGTGGTTCTTCAGCATGTTTGAGACGCGCAGTTTCTCCAGGATTATAACATCATTTTCTTTAAAGAGCGCTGCTATGACCTGGTTCTGGTAGTCCTCCCTCTGCCTCCCTACGCGGAGGTGGAGCCTGGCTATCCTGAACGAAAGCCTCCTGAAGTTCCTTGATCCTTTAACAGCCCTCGAGAGAACCCTCTGGAGCCTCTTAATCTTAACCTCCGACCTCCTTAGGTACCTCGGGTAGTTGGGGAGGGAGCCCTCTGACAGCGTGAGGAACCGCTCAAGGCCGAGGTCCCCTCCCTTTATCCGGCCCTCCTGCACATCTTTGAGCTGGACCCTCGGTCTATCGGGCAGCTCGCATATGAATGCGGCGTACCACCCCCCGGCATCGTACTTCACCGTCAGGTTCTTTATCCTTCCCTTCAGGGGCCTGTGCATGAATATCCTGACGTGGCCTACCTTTGAGAGGTAGAGCCTTCCCTTAAGCTCGGTTCTACTGCCCCTTTCAACGACTTTGCCGAATGCCCTGAACCCAGACTGCGGGTACGTGAGCGACCTGTACCTCCTCTCTTTCTTCCGCTTAGGGAACCTCGCCCTTCCCTCGAGGTAGTTCCTGAATGCCGTGTATACCCTAGTGGCCGCGTTCTGGACGACCTGGCTGTGTATGCCCTGGAGAGCTACGTCCCTTTTGCGCATGTCTAAGGCAATCCGCCTCAGGTCGTCCTCCGAGAGGCTGGCATGCTCCCTCCTCCACTTATCGATCTTAATGTCCCTCAGCTCATTGCACAGTTGGCATAAAGCAGACAGGTGGCTCTTCAGCAGCCTCCCCTGCTGCGGTTTGGTGTATATGCGGTACCTGAAGGATACGAGCACGCCGGCCACCACAATCACATTCAGGGAGAATATTTAAAGTCCCATTCATCCCACGGTTAAAACCGTGGGCTTTCTGGGCACCCACCTTTATAAACCGCCTCTCTCGCCCACTACGCTTCCTTAAGAGGCGTTTAGCTGAGCGAGTGCCTTTGGCTTGAAGCTTCCTACGCAAGAACTGATAACGACCCCTTCACGTTGCGAATATAGTTGGATGCAAAGAACAGATTGTTACTCAAGACGGCATGGTTGATTATGCCGCTGTCCACGCCTAAAACAGATGTTGCCCTGACCTTTGCAAGTGTTTCCTTCTCAACTACAAGGTGGAGACGAAGACGTTTACTACGTACATCATAAGATAGTGTGGCACTTTTGGCTTGCCAATCCACGTACCGCTCGTAGTATTTAGGCATCGAGAACTCAGCTTTGACTCTTCCGTCAACTGTTGATAGCGAAACAGTGCCTTTCTTCAAATATGGCTTGAAGGTTCTTTGATTGTAGCGTATGCTGCTGAAAGGCTTCTTGACTGGAAGACGCTTAAGCTCTTCTCGCTTGAGCATGTCGCAAGCTTGGTCACGTAAGCATTGAACCATGCTCGACTGAAGTTGTGGATATTTCTGTCGTATGCTGTAATATGTCAGTTTGTGTACTCGGTTCTTGTTGCATGTGCTAGCTTGGAGACCAACCCTCAAAACTTCGTTGCAGACGGCATTGTACAACGTGATAGTTCTAAAAAGCGAGTCGTTGAAAGGTAACGTCAACTTGATTGTTCTCTGCATCGCAACCGCTAAACTCTTAAGCGTAGTCGTTCCTAAAAAGATCATTCCCAATTCCTCCCCTGCATGAATGCATGGTCCTACTTAGGTGATTTAGATGAAAGCGAGTTCTTACTTAGGCCTGATCAGGTGTTTTGTATTTCATCAGCAGGTATATTAGATCATAAGATATGTTAGATACAGAGGGAAATGTAAGGTGGGAGAGGTATGGCGAAGGAAGAGAATGTGGTACCGCCGGCAAAGTACATCTTCCTGATAGGCTTGGTACTCATCGCCATGATAGGTGGGGTGAGTTCATTCAGTTTTCAGTCCATCACCGGAACGTTCATGGAAAATTTGGCAAAGTATGGCAGATGGGAGATTGGAAGGGAGGGGATGGATTATACAGGAGTAATATATGTAGATGTTGGGATAGACATGAAGAACCAATTCAACGAGACGCACGGTGTTGTGTACTGGTATAATAATATTGAACTGATGTCGGGTGCCAGCGTTATCGATCTGCTCCAGAACCTTACAAGAGCTGAGAGTGTGGAACTCAGGATATATGACCTCAAGAATCCGTCAGATTGGAAGGCGGTAGTCGACAAGGACGTGAATAAGTACATGGTAGATGTGGAATACGGCAATGTGAGCGGCGTACGCTATATATACAGCATAAACGGGGTCAAGACAGTTCCGGGCAACCTTACCCAGTGGATGGTGTATCTGTGGGATGTGGGTACGCAGGGTTACAACTACCTCTCAGTTCCTCCGGACAAGCTCTACCTGACGAATAAAGACAGCCTTGTTCTGCTCTACGACAAATTTGGTGGCTATCCCCTCGACTGCTGCAGTGGGGGGAGTAAGGGTTTTGAGTATGAAGAGTATGGGGGGCCCACAAAATAGAGAATAGTTTTACCGTCCAATTGTATTTCACCAGCTCTGAGCTGAGCGCCTTGTATTTTGCTACCAGAGAATTACGGGTTTATTTTTGTTGATGCCCTTCCACGTCTGAAGGTGCGGACTTTCTGTTAAGAGATAGCAGAATCATGGTTCTTCGCAACGGCATCTGAAGGATCTGATGATGCTCAAGGCCGTCTCCTCAAAATCGCTCTTCTGCCCAGGGGGGCGGTACTGGATGATTATGAACCGGTTGGTGACGTGGCAGAAGACGCCGAAACCTATCAGAAAGTCATGTATCTCCTTCTTCGGGAACTTCCTAGCGGTGGTGTAGGAGAGCTTGTGGAACTCGTATGTGTGATCCTTTTTCTCATCCCACGGGAACTGCTCAAGTTTGAACTCCACGACATCCTTATCGCACCTAACCTTGTCAAGGTGTTCTTTGAAGAACTCGGTGGGCGTCTTGTACTTGCCGATAATCTTGTCGAGATCATTCCAGTCCATCCTTATAACGTTGTTCTGAAAGTCGGAGATCTCCACGGTGCCCTCGTAGAAGCGGAACCCCTTCCAGATCTGTATCTTGTACTCCTTCGGAATATCCAGCTGTAGACCGTAGAGCGTGAAGAGCATAAAGATCGACCAAAAAAAGGAGGGATTAGCGTACGACGTGGACTGCGCAGTGGGCGTTCTTGACCACATACTCGGCAACGCTGCCCAGGAGGATGCGTTTGACGCCGGTCAGGCCTCTTGAGCCTATCACCGTCAGGGCGCACCCCTGCTTCTCTGCCTCTGCAACAAAGCCTGCACCCGGGTTGTCCCACGATGGGACGATCTTTGACTCTACGACCTTTACGCCCTCTTTCTTGGCTTTTTCCTCGTACTTCTTAAGGAGGGGCTCCACGACATCGGCAACCTCCTTTGGCACTTTTGGCGGGTACGGAGGTACATCACCCAGTAATGCCAGTGCGGGCGGAGAGTATATGGAGACGATGAGGAGGCGGGCGTCGTATCTCTTGGCCATGTCGGCAGCGACCTCGAAGGCCTTCTCAGATGGCTTCGATCCATCTACACCGACCATTATGGTTCTATACATCACACATCCCTTGGAATATTAATGAGAGAATAAACTTTTTAAGGTTTTGTATTTTTGTTGCAGATGCATATGAAGGTCTTGATAATATCGCGCACCAGAGATTCGTCGGGGTTCTCCTTCTTCGGGTCACTCTTGGAGTACACTACCACGAACCGGTTTATGTGCAGGCAGTACATGGATAGCCCTATGATCTTCAGCGTGACCCCGCGGCTCAACGGCTGCTTGTAGGTGTACGTGAACTCGTGCGAGAGTGCCTCATGCTCTGGAGGGCGGTCTCAGTCGAGCAGGACAAGTACACGGCAATGGCTGAGCTGAAGCAGAGCAAGGGCTACTTCATCAGGGCGGCTCCCAACGAGAGGATAGAGCAGCCGGTCCAGGCGTGCCTCTACATCGAGACCGACGGGGTCCTTCAGGCACCGCACAACATCATAATAGCGGAGGAGGGCTCCGAGCTGAACATAATAACAGGGTGCAGAGTAGGGACCAGGACGAGGAGGGCAACGCATCTGGGCATAAGCGAGTTCTACGTCAAGAAGAACGCGACTGTGATCTTCACCATGATACACAGCTGGTCGGATGAGACGTACATAAGGCCCAGGACCGGGGCGATAATCGAGGAGGGCAGGACTTTCATATCAAACTACATACTAATAAAGCCGGTCAGGGACATCCAGAGCTACCCCACAGCATACCTCACTGGCAGGGGTGCCAGGGCTAAGTTCAACACGGTCATGTATGCGAGCAAGGACTCGGTAATCGATCTGGGCAACAGGATAATTCTCATGGAGGAGGGACATCCGGGGAGTCGGTCTTCAAGGTTGTGGCCACAGGAAACGCAAAGGTCTACAACAGGGGGCAGATCGTCGGTCAAAATAAGAACACCAAGGGGCACCTCGAGTGCAGGGGGATGCGGTCAGGGTTATACCCGTAGAGGGGGTCTTCGTTGAGATAGGCTATAGACCGAACTCTGAGGTCGTGGACAATGTTGATAAGAACAAGTATGGCGAGATCAGGGTAAACACTAAGAACGAGACCTCGGTAGCCGGGATATATGCTGCCGGCGACGTCACGGACATCCCCACAAAGCAGATAATCGTCGCTGCCGGCGAGGGGGCAAAGGCTGCGGTATGAGCAGCAGACTACATCTCCAGAATCAGATGGTGAGATTTATTATCGATCTGCGCGCGTACAGTTGCATACGATCCATTTGGCGATAGAGTGGTACCCGACAGTGGAGGAGCTGGGAATCCCGGAGAGCGACATTGTATTCATCCAAGAGTGGGTGGTGAAAAATGCGGATGAGCTCCACGAGATCTACCACTTCGTTCAGGATCACGAGATGGAGGGGTCCAAAATCATAGACGGGCGGCAGCTGACTGCCCCAGACGGAAAGATCGAGATCATTTCATATGAGCTCCACCTCCTGAACAATATATCCTTATTGTCCACAGCGAGGAGACCCAGATAGCCGGGGAGCGGGGCGCCATCCGCCAGATCAGATATCTGGGTGAACTTGAAATTCCATGCGATGAGGGGGGATAGAGTATCGGCGTCAAAAAGAGGCCGGTCGGGGTCACCCTTCTGACACTGCCCATGGCGATCAACGGTGCCTCCCTGGTCGGAATGCTGCTCATCATTCCAAGACTGTTCGGTGACATCGGGCCATTCATCTGGTCTCTTCTCCTGATGGGTGCGCTCGATCTGATTATTGCATTTTGGCTTCTGAGCGGAATGAAGTGAGCGTGGTACCTTACAATATTCCTCGGGATCCTGGGCGTGCTCTCCTCCATAATCATACTGAACTTCTTTGGTCTGCTGCTGAACGGTATCGTACTATACTACATAACCCGGCCAAATGTGAAGTCCTACTTCGACAGAGATGCCAAAGCTCCGTCCTCCTCTGACTCGGGTGGTGGAGCGGCAGCCCCGTCTCAACCTCAGCCTCCACCTCCGCCACCGCCCTAACTCTCGTAGGAACCGCAACTCTAATAACCTCGGATAGAGCTACTCCTCACGGTGCTGCATTATGGTAGGCAGCCCCCGCCTCGTCTATGTGATTGTGGTAATACAGGCAATCTTCACGGCCTCAGATCTGGTCTCGCCCTTCCTCAGCGGAGCCTTCCTAAACTATGAGATAGGCGACTTTCTGATGGCTTACTTCATGGCGATCCTAGACTTCATCCTCCTTGTGGGCTTCCTCAGGGGCTCTAAATGGGCCTGGTTCTTCGGTCTCATCTACAACGGATTCAACATACTCAACCATTCACTGGCGTTCTTCGGAACACAGTATCTGAGCTACGTGATCCTGGTCCTCATGCGTATCACCGTTCTGTTCTGCCTCAGGAGCTCTAGCGTCCGGAGGTACTTCGGTGTCACGAAGGTCAGTCGATGAGGGGGAATACCTCCTCCTTTATATATCCCAAGAACTCAGGGGTCTGAATCTCGCTGAACGACGTGACTACGGAGCTCCTGGTGACCCCGGCCACTATCCCGTACCTCCTAGACTTGAACACGATGTACCATATCGCTCCATGGGAAAGGTAGTCGTTATATAGTGAAGTATCCGCAAGACCGGAGCCGTACAGGGAGAGCTTGTTTATGTTTGGTATATCGACTCCGTCAAAGAATATTACTTTGGTGTCCTCCGGGTTGGCCTCGTGGAACCTCCTGAGCGTCTCGGGGAAGGCGATGAAGTGCTGGAAGAAAATGTTCTTTGCCACCTCCCTCTCCAGCGCTGGGTCTGACAGCCCGTACCACTGCTGCAATACCAGCAACTTCAGCATAACAATACAGTCGATGTTTGGTCTGCCGCCCATCTCAGTCATGTTGTGGTAGCAGCTGGCGGTTATGGGGCGGAAGGACTCCCAGTCTATTAACGAGGCTGCCATGTCCAGCCTATCGTTCTGCTTCAGGTACCTGTTGTAGTAGTCGTTCATTATGAAGGAGTGGAAGGAGGTCATGAATAACGGTGCTGTGCTCTTGATCTTTAAATGTTTCCATTGAAAGCGAAGGCGTTAAAGGGAGGTTTTTCGAAGATCTCATAAATCAAATAAAAGACACTTTTTTTAGAGTCACTATGGTGTGATCACTTCAAGTGGCCTGTTGATGAAATACATGATTATCATCATGCTCATAAGGTAATAAGGGATTATTTCTTCAATCGTCCTTGGAATAAAGTTTATGATTTTATAGAATTCTGTGCCAATAGCCACCCTAATGAAACTTTACGAACCACATTCGTCCAAGAATGCAACAAATATTTAGAACGGGAATTTTCTGCATATCGCTTTATTAATGGCGTTATAACTCCAATAACATCCAAAGAAGAAATTGCTGAAATTGAAGAGGCATTGAAAAAACAGAACCGCTTGCGCCCGTTCAAACCCATCTGGAATGTGCATTGAAATTCCTTTCAGACAGAGATAATCCAAATTATAGAAACTCAATAAAAGAATCAATATCTGCAGTAGAGGCAATCTGCAAAATTATTGCCAAGGATTCCAAGGCTACGCTTGGAAAAGCCCTAGACATCATTGAAAAATCGTTGAAAGTATCAATGCATCCGGCACTGAAGGTAGCTTTTGATAAGTTGTATGGTTACACATCAACTACAGAGGGGATCCGCCACGCTTTAATGGACCTGCCCAAACTTGATTTTGAGGACGCGAAATTCATGCTAGTCGCATGTTCCGCCTTCATAAACTATCTGATAGTCAAAGCAGACAAAGCAGGTATAAAATTAAGTTGAAAATCACTGCTCCACCTTCACCGGCCCCAGGAACTGCACCCTCTGCTTAAACGACAACCTCTTCCCTCTTTCATGCTACCCAAGGCACATAGTCAATGCTTTAGATACTTCTCTCTTATCACTGACTCGACCGCTTTTGCGATCATAACATCATCGATCAATATGCAAGGCTGGCTAATGAAATCCGCCTGATTTTTCTGACCCCCGTCTTTTGTAATTAAAATAAGCCCATTGTCCTTAGCATATTGTGCAATTTCGCCGTCGTCATTACTTTTCAGACGCCCCTCCTTCAGCGCATCCTCGACTTTTACAACTTCCCATCTGAGCTGCTTGAAAAATTTTTCAAGACCGTAAATATTCTCGTCCAGAAGGAGTTTCAAGACCGGTCCCTAGTTTTTAGTATTTTTAACATGATTTAAAGATATTCCGAATGCTCCATATTACTGCTCCACCTTCACTGCCCCAAGCACCTGCATCCTCAGCTAGATTGTCTTCTGTTCAAGATGAAAATTTTATCTCTCGCGCCAGCGATCTATTACCTGATGCGCTATGCCGAGGAAAGGCTACCGTTCATTGACTTTGCCGGAGGACATCTACCAGAGGTTGCTCGACCGAATATATGTGGTGGTTTTCATTTTGATAAATCGTTTTATACGCTCAAACGGTAATTCTAAACATGTCTGTGAAGAGTGCCCTTCTAAAAGATGTGGAAGAAGCATACAAGAATAATTCCTAGCCAAAGGAGTGCTTGCAGTAAAAGATCGGCAGCCATGCCAGGGTCCGGGAGTGGCTGAAACTGCTGCCTCAGGCTCTTCTCGGTCTACGGCCCTACTCTTTATAAAAGAGAATATTTATTAATATCCAACTTGCCTCATAATGGCTATGAGGGACATTTATGGCTATAAAATCATATGAAAATGACCATAAACAATTAACCCTCAATATAAGGATATACATATAAAATACTATCGGGTGATGTTGATGACCATCAAGGTCGCCATTGTAGGTGTTGGCAACTGTTCGTCCGCCCTCGTGCAGGGGACTTACTACTACAGGAACGCCTCCGAGGACGAGGATGTCCCAGGCCTGCTCCATGTTAACATGGGCGGGTACCACCCGAGGGATCTAGAGTTCGTCGCGGCGTTTGATGTGGACGCAACGAAGGTGGGAAAGGACCTCTCCGAGGCCATATTCGCGCACCCCAACAACACCAGAAAGTTCTCCGACGTACCCAAGTTGGGGGTGAAGGTACAGAAGGGGCCGGTGATGGACGGTCTGGGAAAGTACCTCAAGGGGTACGTGGAGGAGAGCAAGGCAGAGCCGGTGGACGTTGCCGAGGAGCTCAAGGCCTCCGGCGCAGAGGTTGTCGTTAATTACCTCCCGGTCGGCTCGGAGCAGGCGGTGCGGTGGTACGCCGAGCAGTCCATGAAGGCGAAGTGCGCCTTCGTCAACTGCATGCCCGTCTTCATCGCCTCTGATCCAGCGTGGCAGAAGAGGTTTGCGGAGAAGGGGCTGCCGGTCGCCGGGGACGACGTGATGAGCCAGATAGGGGCGACGGTCCTCCACAAGACGCTTGCAAAGCTCATGGTGGACAGGGGCGTTAGGATCACCGAGAGCTACCAGCTCAACATTGGAGGGGACACGGACTTCCTGAACATGCTGGAGGAGGCGCGCCTCATCTCGAAGAGGATCAGCAAGACCTCGGCCGTCCAGGCCATGGTGCCTTACGATGTGCCGTTGAGGATAGGCCCGTCGGACTACGTTTCCTTTTTGGACAACAAGAAGATCTGCTACGTCTACCTGAAGGGGGAGTACTTCGGGGGGACACCGGTCCAGATAGACGTGAAGCTGGACGTTTGGGACTCGCCGAACAGCGGTGGCGTCGTCATTGATGCCGTAAGGGCTTCAAAGATAGCCATGGACCGCGGAATATCCGGACCGCTGATAGGCCCATCAGCCTTCTGCTTCAAGCACCCGCCGGAGCAGATGCCATATGAGGCGGCGAAGAGGCGGTTCGAGGAGTTCATTGAGGGCAAGAGGGAGCGCTGAAGAAAGATTAGTGGTTTGGCCGATCTTAGGACCTTCTCTGCCTTATTACCAGTCCAGCGACCAAGCCGAATAGGAAGCCGCCGATGTGTGCCCAGTAGGCTATCCCGCTTCCTACCCCTCCTAAGAGGCTCGTGGTCCCGAAGATGAGCTGCAGGATGAACCAGAAACCTATCATGATAAAGGCTGGGACCGTTGTCAGGAAGTACCCTGCTATAATGTTCACCTTGGTCCTGGGAAAAAGCGCCGCATATGCGCCCATGACACCGGATATGGCTCCCGAGGCCCCTATAGTCGGGACATCAGAAAGAGGATCCGTGAGGTACTGTATGAAGATCGCCGCCACGCCCGAAGCCAAGTAGAATATCAGGTACTTTGCGTGCCCAGCCCTGTCCTCGACGTTGTCACCGAATATCCACAGATACCACATATTGCCTATCAAGTGATCGGGACCGCCGTGCAGGAACATGGCCGTGAATACTGTCAGCGGGTTCCAGTAGAGGGGGATGAAGCCGTAGCTGGTGATTATGGCCTCGAAGTTGGTAAGGCTAAAGACGAAGACCACTACGTTGATGGCTATTAGGACCAGGTTCACGAAAGGGAAGGTCTTCCTCTGGACCACGTCCCTTACTGGAAACATGGGGAAAACTCACCGCGAGCACATAAATCCTTTCCGCGCGCTTAAAGTATGCGCCAAAACCAAAAACGAAAAAATAAAAAAGGGGAGGTTTATGGCCTCGGTACAACGGATCTGCCCGAGATCTTGATTGCCTCGGCCGCGTTGTCAGGCTTTATCTCGAAGGCCAGCGGCCTCTCGCACCACCAGTGCTTTTGGGCCACATCCGCCTTGAAGTACGGACAGATGGGGCAGCACCTCGCCTCGATCTTCAGGAGGTACCACAGGGGCGGTGCTTCGTCTGAAGGGAAGTCCTTCTGCGGCCACGGTTTCTCCTTAGAGACGTAGCCTGGGCACTTCGGGCTGACTCTTGGCTCTACATTCAGCATATTCTTATACTCTGGGCACAACAAACAACATGGCATGTTCCATTACCTCCTATTTGCGTCCTCCCATTGTTAGCGCCATGATGCCCTTCTGGCCATGGAGCCTGTTCTCTGCCTCGTCCACGGAGACGGACCACCTGTTGGAGAAGATGACCTCCGGCTCCACCTCCACGCCCACGTCGGCGGGAAGGCAGTGCATCCAGATGCTGTTCTTCCTCGTCCTGTCCATCCTCTCGGGGGTTGTCTTCCAGGTGGCTAGGTTGTGGGTCTTCTTGTACTCCTCGTGCAGCTTCTCGTCGTAGCCGCCCTGCTTCAGGATCTCCCAGCTGCACCATCCCTTCGGGTAGACTACGAGGGCGTCGTTAAAGGCCTCGTCCATGTCGTGCGTGATCTCGAACTTCGTGCCGTACTGGTCTGCGAGTTTCTTTGTATATGCCTCAACGGCTGGGTCGAGGTTGAACTTCTCGGGGTATGCAAGGGTGACGTCCATCTCCAGCATCCTTGTGAAGAAGATGATGTTTGACTGCGGGACTGCGACCGGCTTCCATGCACCCGGGCTGTTGGCATAGGACATGACGAACTTCTTCCCTCTAAGGTTCCTCGTGTTGAACTTCTCCATGACACACATTATGTCGGCAACGCTTTGGCATGGGTGCCACATATCGCACTCCATGTTTATGACTGGCACTGTGGAGGCCTTGGCGAATTCCCTCATTATGCGGTTGCCCTCGCCGTAGTAGACGCCCTTCACGTACCTTCTGATGGCGATACCGTCGCACATCTGGCTCATGATGGCTGCGGTCTCGTAATTGGTCTCACGATGGGCGAGCTGCAACTTGCCTGGGTCTAGGTCGTAGGCGACGCCGCCGAGCTGGGTTATTCCGGTTATGAATGAGGATCGAGTCCTTGTGGATGGGTTGAAGAACAGGGTAAACAGGGATTTACCCTTGCAGATGTCGTCGTGCTTCTGTCCCCTTGCGTACTCTCTCTTCAGGTCGAAGGCAGTGTCGATTACCGTCCATAGCTCTTCGTCGTTCCATTCGATTTCTGGAGCGATCCAGTGTTTTCCATGCATTTGTGTTTTTACCAAATAATTCCCTCCGAAATCTGTTGTGCTTTAATATTGGACGGCGAGGTTTAATAATACTTTCGAAAGGACGGTCGTGCAACAAGGATCGCTTTTAAAGGGTTTCAGGGCTTTCGCACTCCATATTGAAGAATGCGATTCGTTTTGGGAAAAGAAAATAAGAAAAAGTGAGGGGCGGATAAAGAAAGAAAAAGGAAGGGAGGACCGCGGTCGCTCACTCGAGCGGCTGGTGCTTTGTCCTGAGGACGAACCTGCCCGAGCCCTTCTTCCCCACGAACTCCCTGTCGTATACGACCGGCTTCCCTCTCACGAAGGTGTAGGTCGGCATGCCCTTTACCTTGAACCCCTCGTATATCGAGTAGTCGATCTTCGAGTGGAGGTTCTTCACGCTGAGCTCCATCTCGAACTTCGGGTCAAAGATTACTATGTCGGCGTCGCTGCCGATGTCCAGCGTTCCCTTCCTTGGGTAGAGTCCGAAGAGCTTGGCGGGGTTGTACGAGGTGACCTCCACCATCTTGTTGATGGATATGCGCTTCTTTCCGACGCCCTGGCTGTAGAGCACGGGTATCATGGTCTCGGTGCCTGGAACGCCGTTGGGGACCTTGGTGAAGTTGTCCTTGCCCATGTCCTTCTGCGCGTTCGTGAAGGTGCAGTGGTCCGTGGCAACGGTGCTTAGGGTGCCGTCCGCAAGTCCGCACCAGAGCGCCTCGTTGTCATCCTTGCTCCTGAGCGGCGGGGACATAATGTACCGCCTGCCCTTGGGGGAGAGGTACTTCTCGTCGGTGAGGGTCAGGTAGTGCGGGCACGTCTCGCCGTAGACGTTGGCGCCCATGGCCTTCATGAGGGCGAGCTCCGCAAGACCCTCCTTTGTGGACATATGTACTATGTAGAGGTTGCCGCCTGTGGCAGCCGCCAAGACCAGACCTCTGTGGATGGCCTCACCCTCCACGAAGTTGGGCCTGCTCTTGGCGTGGTACTCGGCGGAGCCTCTGCCTGCCGCCACGTTCCGCTCTATTAGGAACTCGAGTACGGCGTTGTTCTCGGCGTGGAGCTGGACAAGGAAGCCGAACTTCCTGCTCTCCTCCAGCATCCTGTAGATCCTGCCATCGTCGCTCATCAGCCCCTCCTTCCTGTAGGGCATGAATAGCTTGAAGCTGCAGACGCCGGCGCTGAGAACCTTGGGGATCTCCTTGACCAGATCCTCGGTCAGGTTCGTCACTGCGAGGTGTATGCCGTAGTCGATGACGACCTTGGGATCGGCCTTGTCCCTCCACAGCTTTATGGTCTCCAGGAAGGTCTTGTCCTTGGGCTGTATCGCGAAGTCGAGTATTGTTGTTATCCCGCCGAAGGCTGCGGCGGTGGTTCCGTACTCGAAGTCGTCCACGGTTGTCGTGCCCATGAAGGGCATCTCCATGTGGGTGTGTGAGTCGATCCCGCCCGGCAGCACGTACTTGCCCTTAGCGTCCACGACATCCTTGGCCTTCTTTGGAAGGTCGGATCCTATGGCAACGATCTTGCCGCCCTCGACGCCTATGTCTGCCTTGAAGGTATCGGTTGGTGTGACTACGTTACCATTTTTAATTAACAAGTCCATTATTGGGCCTCCAGTTACTAAATAGGGAAAAAGGGATAAAACGTTTCCCTATTTCTTTACGCGCTTCCATGTTGTGCAATTCGGAACGGGGCAGACGAGCGTGCAGAGTGCACAGGCGTCGCACTTCTCTTCGTCGACCCCGGCGGCCTTGCCCTGCTCGAACTTTATGGCTTGGTACCCGCCGTCCCTGCATGCGACGTAGCAGAGTCCGCACTTTATGCAGAGGTCCTTGTTGATCGTAGCCACGACCTCGTAGTCCTTGTTGAGCTTCCCCCACGCGGTCAGCTTTGGCAGGGTCTTGCCGGCTATGTCCTTCACCGAGGAGAAGCCCTTGTCGCTCAGGTAATTGGTCAACCCGTCGATCATGTCTGCGACTATGCGGTACCCGCGCCACATTACTGCCGTGCAGACCTGGACGTTGTTAGCGCCGACGAGGAGGTACTCTACGGCATCCCTCCATGTGGTTACGCCGCCTATACCCGAGACGGGTATGTTGGTCGCCTGGGCTATCTGCGCAACGCACCTCTGTCCGATGGGCTTGACACCTGGTCCGGACATACCGCCGAACGTGCTCTTGCCGTCCACCGTTGGCATCGGCTCGAACGTGTCTATGTTTATTCCAATGAGACCCAATACGGTGTTTATGGCGGATGTCGCATCTGCGCCCGCCTTCTCCGCTGTCTGTGCCATCAGGGCGATGTCGGTTACGTTGGGGGTAAGCTTCACCATCACCGGAACCGAGGAGCCCCTCTTCGCAGCCCGGGTCAGCCTGTCTATGAGCTCTGGCCTCTGTCCGCAGAAGGCGCCCATACCCCGCTCCGGCATACCATGGGGGCATCCCAGGTTGAGCTCGAGCATGTCCACACCCGCCTCGCTTATTGTGCGCGCCAGCGTCTCCCAGTCCTCGTCCTTCGGCTCGGCCATGAGGCTGCCTATGAGGACCTTGTCCGGGAACTTCCTCTTTACCTCCTTGATCTCCTTTACCCAAGTGCCGACGGACCTCTTGGAGACCTCCTCTATGTTCTCAAATAGTATCATCTGCTTGTCCTCGAAGCGCATTATCCCGAAGCGGTTGTCCAGGTCGTAGACAGGGGTCTTGTCCGGCTTGATGGTCTTCGTGACCGCCCCTGCCCAGCCCTCCTGGAAGGCGCGCATTATCATCTCGCCCGTGCACGTCGGCGGTGCCGAGGACAGCAGGAACGGGTTCTCCAACTCTAATTTGCAGAATTTTACGGTTATATCTGGTTTAGACACCATATCTCCTCGCCTCCTATTTCCTCCCGCTGAGGTATTTGTCGATGGCAGTAGCGGCTTTCTTTCCCTCTGCGACGGCCTCAACGACCGTCTCGCCGCCGTTTACCGCGTCCCCTCCAGCGTATACACCCTTTACGGATGTTGCAAAGTTGTCGTCCACCACGATCAGCCCTTTATCGACCTTCATGCCAAATGACTTGAGGGCGCCCTCGTCCGGCTTCTGACCCACGGCGACTATCACCGCATCCACGTCCAGCAGGAACTCGGATCCCTTTATGGGCTTCACGCTCCTCCTGCCGGAGGCATCAGGCGCGCCGAGCTCCATCTTGACACACTCCAGGCCCGTGACCTTCTTGTCGCCCTTTATGCGGACCGGGGCTGTCAGCAGCAGGAACTCCACACCCTCCTCCCTCGCCTGGTGCCTTCCGTACGGCACGGCCGGCATCTCGGTCAGAGACCGCCTATAGACCAAGTATACCCTGTCAGCGCCCAGCCTTACAGAGGCGCAGGTCGCATCTGTCGCTGTGTCACCGCCTCCTACGACCGCCACCCTCTTGCCCTTCAGATCAGGGGCCTTACCCTCGCCCTTCAGGTATTTTGCGACCGTGAGGAGGAACTCCTGTGCCGGGTACACGCCGGGCAGGTCTTCTCCGGGAATGCCAAGGCTTAGGGATTTGGTTGCGCCCGTTCCGATGAAGACCGCATCGTAGTCCTTCAGAAGGGTCTTGACGTCAGTGATCTTCTTCTTGGTCACGACCTTCACGCCGTAGCTCTCTATGTTGTCTATCTCCGATTCGGCAACGCTCCACGCGGCCTTCCATGGCAGTATCCCGTACAGCATAAGACCGCCGGGTCTCGGGTTGGATTCGCAGACCGTGACGCCGTATCCCATGCGGGCAAGCTCGTAGGCCGCGGAGAGGCTTGCCGGTCCAGCGCCGATGACGGCGACCTTCTTCTTGTTTGACCGCGCACGGCTGAATTTGACGAGCCCCTTGGGTTTCTCTTTCTCGTATGCGAACCGCTGCAACAGTGATATTGCAACGGGCTCTTCGTTGAGGTTGTTCCTTACACATTTGGATTCGCATAGCCTCTCGACTGGGCAGACGTAGCCGCACTCTCCGCCGAATACGTTGGCCTCGCGGATGACCTTTGCGGCGCCGTAGTAGTTGCCGGTCTTTATCCGGTATATGAACTCCGGAATGTTGATCCTTGTTGGGCATCCGGTTATGCATAGGGCGTCGAAACACATGAGACAACGGGCGGCCTCGTACAAAGCCGTTCTTTCATCAAGGTTGGAGACATAAGGCTCGAACCCCTTTATTCGATCCTGCGGAGGAACTGTTTTTGGATGCATCCTTCCTGACATGATGAAAACACTCCTAAGAGAGTTAAAATATCGACGCCTTTTGATTTAAGGTTTTCTTTGGTGGTGCTGTGTTGCATAACCCTCCCGCATCTTCACCTTACTCAGCCTGACTGACGTTTGGCGTAGCTCACCATCACATCGTATGCCCAGAAGCGCCTCTCCGCCTCCCGGCACATCTCCTCTCTCTTCCTCGCCCTCACCCTCTCGCCGAACTTCCTCTTCACCGCGGAGAAGATCCCCTCGGTACCGGGCCACCTCATGCCGTACTCCCTCTCATCAGCCCATCTGCGGTAGCCCCTCTCAAGGTACTCCCTCGCCTCCACCCCTCGCATCCTCGAGCCCCTCGCCCTCGTCGAGGCGTTCCTCCTCACCTTCACGGCAGAGGGTATGCCGTGCCTCTGCAGGAAGTTGAAGAAACCCTTCGTGTCGTATGCACCATCTGCATAGCACTTTGATACCCTCCTGCCCCTCCGCATCACCTCCCCGATGTGCCGCTGCGCCGTCTCAGGCTCTGAGCTCCCCTCGCCATCCACAGAGGCGCTGACGGCCAGCAGCTTCCTCCTGCGCGGGTCGGAGGTTATGACCACCTTGATGAAACGCTTGGGTCTCCTCTTGAGGCGGTACCTCTCATCCATATACTCGCCCCTGCAGTTCACCTTGATCCCCGTCCCGTCCGAGGAGACCTCCACCACGCCGCACCTGGGCAGCCTCACGACGGTGGAGACCTGCCTCACCCTCCTCCATATGGTTGTGAAGTCATCGAAATCCGGCAAAACGCCCATATCGGAGAGCCGCCTAGTCAGACCCTCCAGCGAGCGGTAGTCAAGCATCTGTGCCCAGACCGCTTGGAGCTCGATGAGGGTATGGGGAAACCTGTACGGTGCACCGGCCTTGCCCGAGTTCATCCTTTGGAGCTCGCCGTCCCAGCTGCTCACCCAGTCGAGGTCAAGGAGGAACTCCCCCCTCAGGATGAGCTCCTCGCAGTATGCAGGCCAGTCCCTCTCTGCCGTACCGTTCAAGCCAGTCACCACAAGCATTATATATATTTAGATATATTAATATATACTATGGGCATGAGAAGGATAGAGTTGGACAGGACCAAACTTACCATCACCGACGAGATAACAGTCCTGTTCGAGAAGACGGTGACGAAGTTCGGGAGCGGCGCGAAGATAGACTGCCCCAAGGAGTTCATAGGGAGGAGGGTCTACGTCCTGATACGGAGCGACGGGGAGGGCAAGGGGGACGAGAAGAAGGATCAGCACGGATGATTATGCAACACAGCAATTGGTGGCATGAAGCTTTTAAATAAACCTTGAGGATATCATCTGCCGAGGAAGAGTGTTTTGATAAGGGGAGCCATCTTTGACCTCGACGGCACGCTGGTGGACTCCACGGAGACCATATGGAGGGCCTCAGACCACACCCTCAAGACGAACGGGTTCAGGGGGATCGACAGAAAGACGGTGGAGAGGGTCATGGGGCTGACGATCTTCGATCTCTTCCTTCAGGTGGAGCCGAACCTCAACGAGGGTCAGAAGAGGAGGCTCTTTGACGATTACAAGAACAGTTACATGAATTTTATCAGGCACACCAAGGTTTTGCCGAACGCGCGCGAGGCGCTTGAGGGCGCCAGATCAAGGGGCTTCAAGATGGCACTGGTGACCACGAAGAGCAGGGAGAACGCGGAGAAGATCTCAAAGTTCTTTGGTATGAGGAAGTTCTTCGATGTGGTACTAGGTTTCGAGGATACCACGGAGCACAAACCGTCGCCAGAGCCCATAGCCAAGGCGGCCTGTCTGCTGGACCTGAAGCCGGAGGAGGTCGTGGTTGTGGGCGACACGGAGATGGATGTGAGGGCCGGAAGGCGTGCGGGCTCCACCACGGTTGCAGTGACCACCGGCGTGACGCCCCTGGAGAGATTGCTGAGGGAGAGGCCAGACTATATAATCAGCAGCCTGTCGGAGATGCCAGAGATCTTCAGAGAACTGGCGGAACCTCAGGGCAGATGAAGGCAGAGATATTAATAGAAAGAGGGGTTCGGCTCACTTTTTTATGGCCTTCAGTGCCTCGTCGAATACCTCAACCGATCGGTCTATGTGCTCTTTGGTCAGGACCAGAGGCGGCTCAATCCTTACCACATTGCCGTCCAGCCCTCCGAGCCCCACGAGGACCTTTCTCTTCCATACCTCCTGCAGGAACCTTGCGGCGGCCTCCTTGGCGGGTTCCTTTGTCCTCCTGTCCTTCACCAGCTCCATTCCGAGGAAGAACCCCTCGCCCCTGATGTCGCCAACGAGCTCGTGCCTGTCCTTGAGCGGTTCGAGGAGCCGCTTGAAGTAAGCCCCGTTCTTCCTCGCCTTTTCCATGAGTCCACCCGTGAGTTCGTCCAAGATGACCATGGCGGCGGCGCAGGAGAGGGCGTTTCCCCCCAGCGTCGAGTAGTGTTCTCCAGGTTTGAGTGGAGAGTCTAGGCGTTCGCTGTAGAGCGTGACGCCGAGTGGCAGCCCGTTGGCTATCGCCTTGGAGACGGTAATGACGTCCGGGATCACCCCGAAGTGCTCTATCGCCCAGAGCTTTCCCGACCTGCCGTTGCCAGACTGAACCTCGTCCGCGATGAAGAGGATCTGGTACCTGTCAAGGACCCTCTTCACCTCCTTGAAGTAGTCCGGAGGGGGAACCACCATTCCTCCGTTGGCGAGCATCGGCTCCGCCAGCAGCGCGGCAACCGCCTCGCCGCCGACCTCGCACCTTATTACGTCCTCCATGTACTTTACGCAGGCATACCCACAATCAGGCGGACCCTCGTGACCCAGGGGGCATCTGTAGCAGTAGGGATCTGGGGCAAAGACGACGGGGGCGAAGGGTCCTAGACCCACCTTCCACTGCGACTGCCCAAGGGCGCTCATGGCATAGAAGGTCCTGCCGTGGAAGGATCTGTGGAGGGACATTATGTACGGTCTCCTCGATACACGCTTGACTATGGAGATCGCGGTCTCGTTTGCCTCCGAGCCGCTGTTTGTGAAGAAGGTCTTTGTTAGCGCCTTTTTCGGACTGAGCTCCGCCAGCCTCTCAGCCAGCCTTGCCTCGTAGTCCAAGTAGTATACGGAGGAGGTGTGGAAGAGCCTGTGTAGTTGCTTCTCGACGGCCTTTATGACCCGCTCGTTCGACCAGCCCACGTTGACTATCGAGACGCCTGCGTAGAGGTCGATGAACGCCTCGCCATCTGCGGAGTAGACCGTATCCCCAACCGCGTGGTCGGGGACGAAGGGATAGTACCTTTTGTACATTCGGGAGAGGTAGCGTTCCGATAGCCCCACGATCTCTTTAGTCCTGTCCATTGGCGGGCCTCATCAGTTTATTTCGGGGGGGCGTTTACTGCGATCAGCCACATCTGGGTCTTGCCGATGTTCTTTATGGAGTGTGGCACGTTGGGCGGGAAGACGAGGGCGTTTCCTGCCTTCACCGTGTACGTGTCGTTGCCTATGGTCACTTCGGCCTTGCCCTTCAGTATGTAGTAGGCCTGCTCGAAGGGGTGCGTGTGGGGGTCCGCCTTCCCTCCGACCTCGAACTCAGAGCGGAGCATGGAGAGGTTCTTGCACCCTACGTTTGCCTCTTCGAGAAGTGCACGGGTGATGCACCCTACGTGAAATGCTGGCACGAAGGTTCGTGCCTCCTTAGGGTCTACAACGGTCTTTACCATTTGAAACACCTTTGTCCTATAGAAAGGCACAGGGAGTAAATAAGTATTAGCAACTTCATGGACTGGTAGGGTTTCCAAACCGATCTCTAGCCGGAAACGTTGGCCTCTAAAGGTGCTTCTTCAGCTCTGCTTCCAAGCCGTTCGCGCCGACGGCACCTATGATGCGCCCGACCTCCTTCCCACCCTTGAAGAAGATGAACGTCGGGATGCCGTAGATCCCAAACTTCTGTGAAACTTCTTGGTTCTCGTCTACATTCACCTTTGCAAGAAGTGCTTTCCCCTCATATTTTTTTGACAGCTGCTCGAAGATGGGGGCCATCATCACGCAGGGACCACACCAAGCAGCCCAGAAGTCAACGAGTACTGGTAGCTTAGCGGAGGAGATAGTAGAATCGAAGTTCGCGTCCGTAAGTTCAACATAACTATGACTCATCTTTCCAACACCACCACTAGTCTTTTGGGCAATCATCTCAGAGAGTTTCTTTTCCTTTATCCTCTTTAACTCATCGTCCGAATCGTCGGGCATAGGACTACACAGACCTTTGTCCGCTAGAGGGTATATTTGCTTTTTTCCAGTTGCTCGGAGGAGCGAGCAGCTCTCGGTCTGGCTTGAGGCTGAGGTAGTCGGAGAAGGTGAGAGCCCGCGCCTCCGCAAGGGCGCTCTTGCCGCAGGTCGGCACCTGGAGGCCACGGGCGCATGAGAGGCAGTCGCCGTCGCATCCATCAATCGGCCTGAACCTCTCGGCGAGGCGTTCCCTTTTGTAAACGGGGACGCACTTCCCCTCGCAGACCTTCGATGACATGTACTCGCCGTTCATCCCACGGTACACCTTTTCAGATTTTGAGAACTCCATGCAGAGGGCGAAGGTCAGCCCGTGTCTGTCGCAGATGTTTCTCAGCCTTTGGAAGACGAGACGGCGGTAGCCTATGGAGGCGTGGTAGCTGGAGCCCATCCTCTCATTGTACAGGCTCCGCCACAGCCTGGACGCATCGGTGCTGAAGGACCTCACGGCGGCCATGACCTTTTCCATGGATATGATGCTGATGTCGCAGACGCTGGCTATGATGTGGTCTCCGCCGTTGAGCTTCACCTCCTCCACGAGGGAGAAGAGGTCGGACGCTGAGTCGTTTATCCCGGGGAGTATAGGGTCAATCCGCACCGCCGTGTAGAGGCCGCGGTCTTTGGACCTTCTGACCGCCCTCAGCTGCTCCTGCGGCGTCGAGCCGCCAGGGGAGAAGTGCCTCCGTACCGCGTCGTCAAGGGAGAGTATGGTGTACTGGCAGAAGCAGTCGTGGTAGGGGTGCTCGGACATCCGGGTCAGCAACCTCTCCGGAACGCGGGATCCGCTCTTGGTGACGAACTCCACCGGAAGGTCAAGGTCTAGGAATGCGTCCATGCAGCGCTCCGAGAGGTGGTAGGTCTCCTCCAAGGGGGACTGAAAAGGGTCCGTAACCGGCGAGAAGTAGCCGCAGGAGGCGTAGTGGAGCCTCGAGAGCTCCTCCTTGAGCTTGCGATCGATGTCCTCGAAGACCGTTATCACCCCAGACCTGTCCCACCGCTCGAAGTACCCCCTGTAGGCCCTCGTGTAGCACTCCGGGCAGTTGACCGAGCAGCCGTTGTATGGGTTGACGAGTATCCGCTCCGAGCTGCACTCCCTCCTGCCTGAGGAGAAGGGAAAGTACCAACCATGCACCACCTGCTTCCTGGTTTTCACTATTATGTGTGGCACTGGCTGTTCTATGACGAAAAGGCCCTGGTTGTGCACCCTCCTCGAGGCCTCCCACATCATTTCAGATCCTCTTGACGACATCCTTCTTTAGGTCTATGCAGCCTATCAGCGCGAGCAGAACCTGCAGCTCGTCTGTGTTGATCACCGCGGGCGCCTTCTCCTTCACTATGAGCTTCGCCTTGTATCCGATGCCGAGGCCCACGTTCTCTATCATGAATAGGTCGTTGGCGCCGTCGCCCACGGCCACGCAGGCGTCCAGCCCCACGCCCTTTTCATCAGAGATCTTCTTTATCGCCCTGAGCTTTGCCTCAGGACCCACCATGTCGCCCTCCACCTCACCCGTCAGAACCCCGTCACGAATAATGAGCCTGTTGCTGAAGACGTAGTCAGCGCCGATCGCCTCGCCCACGTAGTTCGCAAAGAAGTCGAAGCTGCCCGTGACGATTCCGACGATGAAGCCGATCTCCTTGAGCTGCCGAGCCAGATCCTTGACGCTCGGGAGGATCTTGATGGAGCGCTTTATCTCCTCCATCTTCGAAACGGGCAGGCCCTTCAGAAGTTTGACCCTCGCCTTTAGGGCATCCAGAAAGACCATCTTCCCCTCCATCGCAAGGGTCGTTATCCTCTTCACCTCCCTGCCGACGCCCGCAGCCTTGGCGAGCTCCTCGATTATCTCCTGCTCTATCAGGGTGCCGTCGAGGTCGAATACAATGATCTTCTTTCCGCACTTGTAGCTCTCCCCGCTCTCGGTCGCGAGGGCGAGCCCTACCCCGTCGCAGCTCCTCTTCAATATATTGATCAGATCCTCCCTCTTTACTGTCGAGGGCATCGTGTCCACGATCATTATCATGACGAAGAGGTTTGAGAATACCGTGGAGGCACGTGTCTTCAGGATATTGGCGTGGAACCTTGCCAAGACGCCCGACACCATTGCCACTATGCCGGGTCTGTCCCTGCCCACGACGGTGAGGACGAGCTTACTTTCCGCTGGTATAATAGAAGGCCACCTCTAGACCCAACTCGTGGCAAAGGTACTCCAGCTTCTTCCTGAGGCGCTCAAGGCCTGTTACGGAGGATGAGATGTTGACTAGGAGGGAGAGTATGAAGATCCCGCGCATGACGACTTGATCCATATCCTCTATGTTGTACCCAAAGTCCGCTATGACGGAGGAGATCTCCGCGATCAGCCCTGGCCTGTCCGGCCCAACCGCCATAACGACGAGGTACTTGTCAGGCATGCATAACGCCGAATAACCATGGAAGAGTGTATAGAAAATGTATTTAACTTTTCGTGTTTATATGTGGAGAGGCATAATGTTAAGGATCATACCGGCAGAGAGATCGTTGGCAAACTGGAGAGAAGCGAGGGGGAGCGTTTGAGTCAGGAGAGCCTGAAGAGGCTGAAGGAGGCCGTAGTCAAGCAGGAGTTGAACGTCGCTACTGAGGCGACCGCAGCGTGCTTGAGGGAGGGCGCCAGCCCCAAGGAGGTAATAGACGCAGTGTCCGAGACGCTGAAGGTTGTTGGGGACCTCTTCGAGTGCGGCGAGCTCTTCCTCCCGGAGGTGATGAGGGCGGCAAACGTCGCGAAGGTATCGCTCAACATGGTGCTCCCACTTATCGGCAAGGGGGCAGCCGCAAGGGGACCATCGAAGGGGAGGATAGCCATCGGCTCTTTGGGTCCGCACGACATAGGGAAGACCATCGTCGCGTCCGCACTGATGGCAAATGGCTTCGATATAGCAGACATGGGGATTAACTTGAACCCGGAGAAGGCAGAGAAGTTCCTGCAGGAGAACACGGTAGACATCCTGGCGCTCTCCGTGCTACTCACCTCGGACGTAGACAAGGCGGCGGAGGTAATCCGGAGGACCAAGAGGCTGAAGGGCTCGCTGAAGGTCATGGTAGGCGGCGTGGCCATGAACGAGGCGGTGGCGAAGAGGATAGGGTCGGATGCCTACGGCAGGGACGCAACGGAGGGGGTAAGGATAGCAAGAGAGATCATGGGGGTCAAGAAGTGATAAAGACAACTGTAATAGGCAGCCACCCGGTGGTCGGGGAGGGCGTAGAGGCGATAAAGACTGCAGTGAATGACCAGCTTGAAGCAGGAATAGACATCATCAGCGATGGACAGACAAGGAAGGACATGGTCGCCTACTACGCGGATCACATTCCGGGGTTCAAGTTGGAGGACGGGAGATCCTACATAGTGGGTAAGATAAGGCCTCCAGAGGAGACGCCGGTGCCAAAGGACCTGCTATTCGTCAAGAACTTGGCGAAGGAGAGGGGAGAGGTGAAGGCGATAATTACAGGTCCGGTGACGATGGTCTTCTTCTCGGAGCTCAGCCCTACGGCGCCCTACAAGGGGTTCAGGGACGAGGCGCTCTACAGGGACGTCTCGGAGGCGCTGGCCATGGAGGCGGAGCTGACGCAGAAGGCAGGCTTCTTCAAGTTCCAGATAGACGAGCCCAGCTTCTCCATAGGGGCGCCAATGTCGCTGGCGAAGGAGGCGCTGGAGAGGACCGTGGCTGGGATAAAGGGGGTAAAGGCGCTGCACGTCTGCGGCAACCTGAAGAGGTCCTTCGCCGATATAGTTAAAATCGAGGGGTTCGACGTGCTGAGCTTAGCGTTCAAGGACAGCGTCAGCAACTTCGACACGGTGGAGAGGAGGCTGCTTGAGGACTACTCCAAGAAGCTCGGGGTGGGGTGCGTCAGCTCTACTGAGAATAGGGTGGAGGAAGTTAACACGATAACTGGGGTGGTTCGGAGGGCACTAGACGTCTACGGCGTGGACAACATGGCGTGGATCCACCCAGACTGCGGCCTTAGGTCACTGGAGAGGGAGGCTGTCAGGTCCAAGCTGAAGAACATGGTTCAGGCGCTTAAGGGTATGGAGGCTGAACTGGAATGATAGTCAAACCACCATTTACGCTGGGCAGCGTGGTATTCGGGGCAGGGAAACCAGTGCTGGTAGGAAGCCTCTTCTACAAGGCAGACAGGAAGGTCTTGGACCACAAGAAGGGAGAGGTAAACAGAACCGCGCTCACGAGAGAGCTGAGGGCTGTGGAGATCCTGAAGGAGAGAGTCGGGCTGAACCACGCCATCGACATCATAGCGGAAACGCCGCAGGCGATGGAGAGCTACCTCACGATACTGGCTGAGAGCACCGACGACCCACTGCTGATAGGGGGGCTCAACGAGGAGACGCGAGCAGCAGGGTACAGGAAGGCGAGGGAGATAGGGATCCAAGGGAGGTGCGGTGTGAACTCTGTGGCACCCGCGACCAGCGAGGATGAACTGTTGAGTATCAGGAAGAGCGGGATAAATTTCGCCATCTTGCAGACGCTGGACCCGTCCGCAGTCTACCCTGAGGAGAAGTTGAACCTGCTGAGGGGCGGCCTGCTGGGCAAGTGCGAAAAGACGGGGATCGACAGGGTGGCGGTGGACGTGGGGATAATAGACTTCACCAGCGCTTGGCTGGCGGCGGAGTCCATAAAGAGGATAAAGGCTGAGCTGGGCATCCCCGCCGGGTGCGCGCCCTCAAATGCGGCTTACCAGCCGCTGGTGACGAAGAAGATCACGAGGAAGAGCACCAGGTCGATGAACGTGGCGCTGAACACCGTGGTCCAGCTGGCAGGGGCGGACTTCATAATCTACGGTCCGCTGAAGGCTTCCACCTACGTCTTCGAGGCCGCGGCGGTCGTGGAGGGCATAAAGGCATACGGGGCGAGGCTGGGCGGGGAGAAGATGATGGACAAGAACCACCCGCTCTACAAGTTCCTGCCCAAGCTCACATGAAGGCAAAAGGTAAATAGAGTAACGCCGAGTATCTCAACAGGAGGAAGGAAGATGGTCCTTGCGTGTATAATGATCCACTGCAAACCAGGGACGGCTCCCGAAGTGCTTAAGCGCGTGAAGGCCATGAATGGCGTCAAGAGGGCCTTCGAGACGCTGGGGGCCTACGACGTAGTCATGGAGTACGAGTTCCAGAGCCTTGAGAAGTTGGGCATAGCGGTGTACGAGATGGCAAGGATCTCGGGGGTAACCTCCACCGAGACGCTGATAGAGACACTCCTGTGAGGTGCTGTGGTTGGTACAGATGTTAGTTTTGATAAACGCCGAGAAGGTTTCGGTCTTCGACATAGTCAAGAAGCTGAGCAAGATGCCGGAGGTGCTGGAGGCATTCCCGACCTTCGGCAGGTTCGACCTCGTGGCCTTCTGCAACGTGGAGAAGAGGGAGGACGTGGGGGCACTGGCGAAGAAGGTGGGAGCTCTGGAGGGCGTCCTGAGGACCGAGACGCTGGTTGAGCTCTGAGCCGAGCTGAGTAGAACTCCTTCCGGTTCAGACTGATGGTGCTCATGAAAAGGCTGTATATAGATGAGCCAATTTCCGGAGGCATTTTACTCTCCTACAGGTGCGCTGGTGGATGTCAACATTGCATGTACGCCTGCTCTCCGCGGTGGAGTGAGGACTGGATCTCCAAGGAGGATGCGGAGAGAGTCTTAACGGGACTGGCCGGCAGGATTCAGGAGAGTCCCTTTGGACCGGACGGGATCGGCATAAACGCCGGGCTTCACTTTACGGGAGGGGAGCCGTTTCTGAACCTCAATCTGTTGACTGAATTGATCAGAACTGCGCACAGGCTCAAAATTCCCTCAACCTTTGTGGAGACCAGCTGTTTCTGGTGCGTGGACGATGAAACCACGAGGAAGAGGCTTGTAGAATTGAAGGATGCGGGGCTAAGCGGCATATTGGTCAGCGTGAATCCGTTCATACTCGAAAAAGTGCCCTTTGAAAGGATGGAGAGGTGCGTCAGGATAAGCGAGGGGGTATTTGGCGGGAGCGTAATCGTTTACCAGGAGTTCTTCTACGAGGTCTTCAGGAGGCTTGGTCTCAAGGATAACCTTCCCTTCGAGGAGTTCTTGCGGAGGGCAGGTCGGGACATATTGCGCTACGTCGAGATGCTCCCCATGGGCAGAGCTGCCTACACGCTCGGACACCTTTACAGGAAGTACCCTGCCAGCCAGTTCTTTGGGGAGTCCTGCATGGAGGAGTTGACGAGAGGTTGGCATTTTCACGTAGACAACTACTGCAACTACATGGCGGGCTACTGTGGAGGCATCTCATTGGGCGATGCCAGGAACCTCGATTCGCTTCTCAAAGGAATAGAGTTGGGGGAAAGGCCAATCCTTGATGCCCTGGTGACAGACATGGAAAGGCTTTATGAGTTTGGGGTCAAAAAGTTTGGCTACAAAGAGTTGTCTGAGGGCTACGTCTCCAAGTGCCACCTGTGCGTTGATGTGAGGAGGCACATCGCACAGCAGACCGGCGAGTTTAAGGAACTCAGACCGAGAGAATTTTATTACCAGGTCACGAATAAGACGGCTGAACGCTAAGACAAGACCGTTTTGATGAAAAGTTTAGGCCTGTCTTTTACCAAAAAAAAAAGATTGGTGGTAAAATGGTAGAGGAGGTTACGAAGATGGACGGAGCCGGCAGGGTGGTAATACCCAAATCGATCCGAAATAAAGCGGGTCTAAAAGGCGATTCTACATTATTGGTGGCAGAAGTGTCGGATGGGCTCATCGCCCTGAAGAAGATTGATATTGAGTCGCTTGCCAAGGCGCTTAGGAGGGAACTCAAAGGAGTAGATGTCAAGGCCATTGCTAAGAGGGTTGAGGAAGAGTCAGGTTGATGAATAATCCCAAAGCAAAGCGCTTCCTAGTCGACACGAACGTTTTCATTGCGGCAGTCAGGCCTTTTTAGGACTAGGATCAGCCAGGCTATCTGACACTTTCAGACTGTTGATGAAATTGATCTTGGACGATACAATCATCTTAATTGGTAACGCTAAGCTGGTAGCTGAGTACAGGCGTTTGGGACAAGAGTTTCATCCGGGAGCGGCGAGCATGATCATCGAGCAGTTCTTGAGGAAAACTGTCCTCATTGAGGTCGGCAAAGAGAGTATTGGAATGTGCGCCACTTATTTCTCGGGCCGAAAACAGTCTGCGGATATATTTCATGCTGCAACAGCACTTCAGAGCAGGAGCATAATGATCACCAACGATAATGACTTTGAACAGCTAAAGAAGTCTGGATTACTTGAGATTTGGAGCATAAGCGAGGCGATAAGGAGGCTCCTTGATGCCTACCGCTGAACGAGGATGCGGACCGGTTTGGGGCACCTTCCAACGGCTTAGGAGACCAATGGTTCGCCGGCAAGCTCGTAGAGCTTTATAATATTGCCTCTGTCGTCCCGCCTCAAGTCCACCGGAGTTTCCATGATAAGCGGGAGGGAGCGGATCCTCTTCTCTGCCAGTGTGAGGCGGAATCCAGCTTCGCCTATCATCCCCAGTCCTATATGCTCGTGGCGGTCGAGATGGCCCCCAAGATCGCCCTTCGAGTCGTTCAGGTGCACGACCTTTAGCTTGCTCAAACCGACGACATCATCCATCTGATCCATGATCTCGCCTATTTTATTCCTGATGTCATATCCGCCCGCGAAGGCGTGGCAGGTGTCGAAGCAGAACCCGATCCTCTTGGGGTAATCGGTCTTGTCCATTATGGCGCGTATGTCCTCGAAGGTCGTGCCCATGCTGTTCTTCTGACCGGCGGTGTTCTCCAGCAGGATCATGCAGTTGGTCTTCACCTCGCCGATGGCGGTGTTGAGTGCTGAGACCAGCCTGGCGCAGCCCTTCTCCTCCCCGCTCCCCAGATGGCTCCCGAGGTGGGTCACCAGGTACGGGATGCCAAGGAGGGTGCACCTCAAGAGTTCGGCCTTTAGGGTTTCCACCGACTTTTTGTAAGCTTCATCGTTGGGCGAGGCAAGGTTGGGCAGGTAGGGCATGTGATCAACCACCGGTGAGATGTCGGTCTTTTTCAGCTTCTCCACAAATAAAGAGACTGCGTTCGCAGGGATGTCGGAGAAGGACCACCCCCTCGGGCTCCTTGTGAACAATTGGAAGGTGTTGCATCCGATCGCCACTGCCCTATCCACGGACTTGTCAATCGAGCCTGCTATAGAGACGTGAACGCCTGCCCTCAACCATAACACCGATTAAGATCTGGGATAAGGAGAGATTAAGCTTTTTCAGTCAGACTCCTTTTCTAGGGAGCTGCCCCATCGTTTTTTTGCCTCCTCGCAGCCCTGCGGACCTGTATCGCAGACCTCCACACAGCAGGTGCGGGGTTCCGCGAGCACGCCCCACCACTGCCTCATTATCTCAAATCTTCTGCCGCACCAAGGGTGCATGTACGACTGCAGCTCATAACGCTCGGCGATCGCCTTTCCTTCATCCGTCTTCTTGAAGCACTCCCAGCACATCTCCCTGCTGGGGCGCATGTAGCCGTGCCTGCAGACTGGGCAGAGTGCGAGACCATTCCTGGCAGCCATGTGGCACCTGTTGCAGAGCGCCATGTAATTCTCGAGCGCCCTGCTCTCCTCCTCAGCCCTCTTCCATGCCTCCGAAACCATCCGCTTTATCTCTGACCCGTACTTGCCCCAGAACTGATCCCAGTCCTCCCTAGACAGCCAGCCTGTGTCCACCACCTCGCCCTTCGGCTCATCGAACTCTGACCGGCAGCGCTGGCACTTGTAGGCGGGCTTCTTGGTGGTCCTGTGGCGGATCGAGGTCGAGCCACACTCGGGGCAAGACCTCCTCTCCTCCTTCTGCGTTGAGAACTCGCCCTCCTTCACCCTCTGGTTCAGGAATTCGGATGAGATCTTTCTAAGGAGAAGGGTGTATGGCGGGGGCGGGTTCCGGTTGTGCATCACTAGTCTTTCCGTCGAACCGCACCACTCGCAGGCCTTCCCCTTGAGGAACTCTATCCTTCTCCGCCTCCACTCCTTGGTGCTCCTGAAGCTCATCTGCCGCCGCCCCGGGGTTCCGCCTCCCTGATACCGTAAGATGAGAGGGCTTCAAGAACTGCCTTCCTTATCTTCTCCCTAGCCTCGGGGGTCAGTTTACCACCCTTCTCCGACAGGAGTTCCCAGAGCTTTGACCCGCCTACGGTGGCTGCCCCGATGCCGTAGAGGATCCAGCCGAGGACATACTCATATAGGTCGCGATTCTCCCCTATCGAGTCCCTGAGTGCAGCGACAAGCTCGGACAGGATAAGGGTGGAGACCTCCATCTGGCGGTCCAGGGCCTCCAGCATGTCCTCCTTTACCAGTAGGGGCTCTCCCAGCTTGCCGAGGATGCCGTTGATAGCGGTCAGGTCCCTGTCGGAGTAGCTCGCGTCCGCGGACAAGAGAAAGAGCGCCCTCTCCACCTCGGCGTCGATGCAGATCCTGCACCGAGACACCTTTGACAGGGGGTACAGGTCCCTCAGGGCGGAGAGGTTTATGCCCTCGGTCAGGGAGACGACGAGCTTGTTTCTTAGGAGGTGCCATACGTCGTCGGCGATCAGCCGACTCCTGTTCGCGTAATTGCAGATGAATATGATGTCGCACCACTTGGCGGCCTCGTGGAGATCGCTGGTACCCTCGCCGCTACCCGTCAGATTTGAGAAGATCATCTCGTAACCGTGCGACGGGAGGGCCCTCAGTATGTGGCCCCTTTCTTCGCACCCCACGAGTAATAATTTCTCCAAGAATACTCGCCCCGAAAGATGACGGTCACTATGATATGCTGTCGTTCTGAGCTTTATTTAACCATTACCAGCACCCAGCAGCGCCGTCCAACGGAGTTCTTCGTCCTCAAAAAGGTTAATATTGCCATAAAGAAGTATAACTTCTAACGAGGACGGAAAAAATGCCTCCAAGCACACTTAAGGCGATAGGGTTCACCGACTCTGATGCAAGGGTTTATGAGCTTCTTATTAAGGAAGGGGAATGCGATAAAGAGAAGATCTTGAAGAAGACGGGGCTCGCCAAAGCGAAGCTCGAGGAGGCCTTGCCGAGGCTCGTCTCCTACGGAGCTGTCGAGATAAGAAAGAACATTATAGTTCCAGCCCCGCCGAAGACCTTCCTTCAGAAGTACCTAAAGACGAAGGAGGTTGACCTGGAGCTGCAGATGGCAGAGCTGAGAAGGAATGTCAATGAGCTCCAGAGCTTTCTGGAGCCCATCTACAGCGAGAGCAGGTACGGCGTGAGGCTCGAGGAGCTCTGGCAGGCAGTGGAAGGGCTCCCCTCCATGGAGATGGAGACCATCAGGATGATCTCGCGCTCCAAGTCCGAGATCTGCGTCATGGCTGAGAGGTTCAGCTACTACCCAAAGGTAAGGGAGGAGCTCCTCTCGGCTCTGGACAGGAAGGTGAAGGTGAAGGCCCTACTTCTGGCTCTCGACAAGGAGACAGAGGAGAGGGTCGAGGACATGAAGAAGTGTAGGATGGAGGTGAGGCTGGCGAGATGCGACTGGAGGAGCATGAGGTTCACCCTCGTGGACAAGAGCGAGGTCATCTTTCTCGTCTGGGCGAAGAAGAGCGACGACAGCAGGGTCTACTACAGGCCCGGCTACACCAAGAACCCCGGCATGGTGAGCGTCTTCGCGGACTCCTTCGAGTACCTGTGGGAGAAAGCCCTGCCTCTATGAGGCGCGTAAGGCTCTCCTACGGCTCCGCGGTTGAACTGGGCCTAATTAGGGGAATTCTGGAATCCAGACCCACCACTGCCTACCTCTTTTTGAAGGATAAAAGGTGCCGGGGCAGGTGCGGGTTCTGCCCCCAGTCATCGGGCAGCGAGGAGGATAGGATATCGAGGATAGACTGGCCGGAGTTCGCGCTTAGCGAGGTGCAGGAGGCACTCTCAGAGGACAGAGGGCTCCATAGGATCTGCGTCCAGTGCACCGACGAGCCCTCGGTGAAGGAGGGGGTACCGGAGCTGGTAAGGGAGCTGAGGAGGGGCAACAGCCTCCCCATCTCCGTCTCCACCTCCCCAATTACGCGGGAGCAGATGGTGAAGGTCAAGGAGGCGGGCGCCGATACCTTGACGATCCCCTTGGACTGCGCGGACGAGAGACTATTTCCCTCGGTGAAGGGCAGATCATGGTGCGACCACTGGGGGGCTCTGAGGGAGGCGCTGGAGGTCTTCGGCAGGGGGAAGGTCGGTACACATATAATAGTTGGGCTCGGGGAGACCGAGAGGGAGGTGGTCGCACTGATCGAGAGGCTGTGGAGGATGGGAGTCGTCCCGTCCCTCTTCGCCTTCACGCCCATCAGGGGAACCCCGTTTGAGGGGAGGCACGCACCTCCCCTTTCATCGTACAGGAGGGTCCAGCTGGTGAGGCACCTCATCGTCGAGTCGGGGGCGACGGCGAAGGACTTTTGGTTCGATAAGGATGGAAGGATAAAAGAGTTCTGCGTGCCTGCTTCGAGGCTGGGGGATGTGCTGGAGGACGGCACCGCGTTCATGACAAAGGGGTGTCCTGGCTGCAACAGGCCCTACTTCAACGAGAGGGTATCGGGACCCATCTTCAACTACGCGAACAAGCCAAAGCCTGAGGACTTGGCAAGGATAAAGGGGGATATCTTTGGAGCGGCTGAGGGTCATTGACTTTGCGGTGGGGGACCCCTTCTACAACATGGCCATGGACGAGGCCATCGCGAGGTGCGTCGGGTCGGGGAGGAGCCCGCCCACGCTGAGGCTGTACGGCTGGTCGCCCAGCGCGGTCTCCATAGGTTACTTCCAAGAAATCCTCGAGGAGGTGGACCTTGACTTCTGCAGGTCCAAGGGTGTGGAGGTCGTCCGTAGGCTGACGGGGGGCGGTGCGGTCCTCCATACCGCGGGGGAGCTGACCTACAGCCTCGTTGCAGAGGAGGGGGATCCGGCTGTTCCTAAGGACGTTCAGGGGAGCTACGCCAGGATATGCGCCCCCATTGTGGCGGCTCTCAGGAGGTTGGGGGTTGACGCCACCTTCAGACCAATAAACGACATCGAGGTCCAAGGGAGGAAGGTCTCCGGCAGCGCGCAGACTAGGAGGTTCGGCGCAGTCCTACAGCATGGTACGTTGCTCATTGATATGGACTTTACGCAACTGCCGGCACTCAGGGTTAAGGAGGAGAAGCTGAAGGATAAGGAGGCTGCCGACATCAGGGGCAGAGTCACCACGCTGAAGGAGATCCTGAGGAGGGATCTGAGCAAGGAGAGGGTTGCTGCATTGGTGGCAGAGGAGTTCGGCAGGGGCCTCGAGTACGAGCTGGCGAGGGGCAGCGCCTCGAAGGAGGAGAAGGGGTTAGTGCCTGAGTTCGCCGAGAGGTACCGCTCCCAGGAGTGGCTTTTCAGGAGGTAGAGGGTTGGAGAGGAGCGCTGTCAGGAAGTTCAGCGGGGGCAAGCTGCTGAAGGTGACGGTCAGGTCCGAGGGTGGCGTGATACAGGATGTGAGGATCACGGGGGACTTCTTCGTGCACCCCGAGGACGCGGTGGAGGAGATGGAGAGGGCGCTACGGGGCGCCAGAGCCGCAGCGGTTAGGAGTATACTGAAGGGGAGGGTGGAGGGGGGCGGGATCACCACGATAGGCTTTAAGTTAGACGACCTGATCGGTATGATTGAGGGATGCGTGGGATGAAGGGGAAGATATTCTTCTACAGGCCCTCCCAGGCTGTTTACAGCATATCCATAACAGGGGGCTTCTGCCAGCTCCAGTGTGGCCACTGCAGCGGGAGGTTCCTTTCCGGGATGAGGGCCTCGACAACGCCAGGAAGTCTGGTGAGGTCGTTCATCAAGGCCAAGGAGGGGGGCGCGAGTTGTATCCTGATAAGCGGCGGCTTCACCAGAGAGGGGAGGCTGCCCATACACGGCTTCATAGACGCCCTGAGGGAGGGGAAGAGGAAGACTGGGCTGACGGTGGAGGTCCACTCCGGAGTGGTTGAGGATCGGGAGATAGAGTCCCTCGGCAGGGCGGGGGTGGACGCGCTCCTGCTGGACGTGATAGGGGACCAGGAGACGATAAGCGATTACATGGGCGGGACCTGGAAGGTAAAGGACTACGAGAGGATCATGAAGACGGCGAAGAGGTGGATACCTGTGGTCGCTCCCCACATACTCGTGGGGGTAAGCAACGGCGAGATAAAGGGGGAGTTCAACGCCATAGACATGGTGGCTAAGGGCAAGGTCGATGCGCTCGCGCTGCTGACCCTCATGGACGAGGAGAACGCCCCCAAGATCGATGAGGTTAAGAGGGTCATGGAGTACGCCAGGAAGAAGGCAAAGGCTGACCTTACACTGGGATGCATGAGAGCCAAGGGGAGGGGAAGGCTGGCGCTTGAGAGGATGGCGGTGGACCTTGGCTTCGACGGGATAGCCAACCCCTCGAAGAGGGCTCTGGAGTACGCTGGATCAAAGGGGCTCTCCGTGGTAGAGGTGGAGGGTTGCTGCGTCTTCACTCCAGGTAAAACTCCCAGGAGCACCAGGCGTCCTTAGTGTGCTCGTCGGGCGGGCACCTTATACATTTGGTCTTGAATTTTGGGTTTATCTCCCTGGCGAAGGCTGATAGGTGGGCTATACCCACGGGCTTACAGGGAAATTCGCCCCTCCCGCTCCTTATCCGCGCGGTCTGGGGTCTGCAGTTCCTCACGGTGTAGATCACGCTGTTTGGCTTCCTCTCCACCTCGACGGCGGAGACCGGCGCTATGGAGACCAGCTGAATCGCCTTCTCCATGTCGTCCAGGGTGCCCTCCGTGATGTTTAGGAACCCCTTTATCCTCCTTGCCTCGGAGACGGCGTACCTCTCCCAGGCCTCCCTGTCTATATCGATGGCGACCTTCTGCCCGTACCTGTCCTCTATTCCAAGGAACCAGTACCCGTCCAGGGTGAGCAGGTTCTTTGAGAGCATGTCGACGCATTTGAGGAGCTCCTCCTTGGACAGGGATTCTAGGAATTTCGACATCGGTACCACCTTCCTTCTGTCTTTACCTTGTGTTATGCCTTATAAAGATAAAATATAACGTCTACTGTAGATACAGCATCCTGACGGCTGGTTAACTGCTTAAGGGAGCTCCGAGACGATGATGCCCATCGCAGGAAGGAACTTGGAGTGGCTTTTGGAGGAGTCCAACCCCTCTGTACGCTACTTCGCGCTGCGGGACATCCTCGGAAAGGGTGAGGACGATCCTCAAGTTGCGGCTACAAAGCGGGCGATCCCGGAGTCTCCGGTAGTGAAGAAGATACTTCAGAAGCAGAACCCCGGGGGCTACTGGGAGGATCCGGAGAGCCCATACCTCCCCAAGTACAAGTCCTCCTACTGGCAGTTGATGATCTTGGGGCGGCTGGGCATGGAAAGGACGAACCAGGGGGTAAGAAAGGCGTGCGAGCACGTGTTCAGGTTCCAGCACGAGGGCGGCGGCTTCACCTCCCAGACGAGGATCACCGCCGAGAAGGAGTACAGGTGGCAGTTGAGAAAGGGCAAAAAGCTGCCCCCCTTCGAGGAGTGGGCATCCTCACTCATCCTCGAGCAACAGATCTCCTGCCTCACGGGCAACATGGTGGCCGCCCTCATAAGGCTCGGATACGGAGAGGACCAACGGGTGGGGAGGGCGGTGGACTGGCTTGTGAGGATACAGCACCCCGACGGCGGCTGGCAGTGCCCGTACTGGAGGGCGCACATAAAGGACAAACACAGCTGCTTCCACGGGACCATCTGCGCGCTGGAGGGGCTCTCTGAGGTGAGGCCCGAGCTCCACACCAAGGAGATTAAGAAGGTCATCAATGAGGCGGCCGAGTTTCTACTGATGCACCGGCTGTACAAGGCTGACCACCACGGCTACGCAGTGATAAACGAGTCATGGCTGAGGCTCGAGTTCCCCTGGTTCTGGGGTTACACCGTGCTGAGGGGGCTGGACGTATTGACCAAGCTCGGCTACGTGAACGACGAGCGGCTGGAGGACGCAACGGAGGACCTGCTGAAGAAGCGCCGGGAGGACGGAAACTGGATGCTCGAGAGCGCGCCCATCGGGAGGATGCAGGCCAACATCGAGAAGAGGGGCGAGCCGAGCAAGTGGGTTACCCTCATTGCGCTGAGGATACTGAAACGCCTGAGCGCAGGTCGGCCCTAAAGAAAAAAAGATTTTGGCTTAGGTCACCGACTAACAAGCCCCAGATACCGCTGCGGGCGGACCACTTTCAAATGTTTTAGCCTGCCCCAGTGCTCTACGTCCTCGGTTATTATGGTATCCAGTCCTTCAGCCTCCATCGCTGCCGCATGAACGGCATCGTAAGTGATGCCGAACTCCACCATGATTGACGAGGCCCTCCTCAGAACCGTTTCGTCGATCGGGATGGTCTTTATGGGAAAGGAGAGGAACGCGAGCACAGCGCCGGCGGCTATTTCTGGGTCAACCTTTGCCAATGAGCCGAGTATCTCAATGGGGACTAGATGGCTACAGTAAGCCTCGATCTTGCGATCCCGGATGTCGTCGGTTATCCTTTTGCATGCCTTGCCGTACACGGGGTGTTTCAGGGCCACGTAGTCGAAGATGTTGGTGTCTATGTAGGCGCGCTTTATTTGAAGGGTAGCGGGCACGCTATCAGTCCCCTGATTATTGGCGCTCCCAAGACTCTTCCACCAGTTTTACCGCGTCCACGTTGATCGGCTTCTTGGACAGATTCCAGAGGTATTCTGACGGATCTGAGACCTTCTTTGGAACCTCAATCACGATCTTCCCCCCCTCTTCCCGCAGGGCGATCTTCTCACCTACACGGATGCCGTGCCGCTCCCGGAGTCTCTTGGGGATGGTTATCTGGTACTTCCTCGTGACCTTGGTCTCCTCCATAATGGTTCCCAGTAGTACGTAGTACGTAGTACTTGATAAACATTTTGGCACGGCCATACTGTGCGGAGGTTAATCCGATCCAGCACGAATATAGGATGATTATTTAAAAGATGTATCCTGAAGTGCCTCAAGGCGTGCCTTTGAAGGCTCTGGGCCCAAGTATCTCGTCCTGAACCCTCTTCGCGAACTCCTCGGACTTTCCATAGTAGTCAGGGGCGAAGTGCTTGTTGAAATCCCTGTACTCCTTGTTCAGTCTTCTGCCCTCCTCGGTGGCGAGGACTGCCTCTATCCTCGGGAAGATCTTGCCCTCCTCCTTGTTTATGTGCGCGGTCATGTGCTCGACCAGCATCTTCGAGGCATCGCCGAATTTATGGACGTCGCCGCTGTTGATTCCCGATGCCATCGCCGTCAGGAGGCCCCTCGCCCGCTGATGGTCTCTGATGAGCCGTGGGATCTCTTCGGTCAGGAGGGGGGCCCGTATGACGGACGGGAAAAGGAGTTGCTCCTCCTTGCCGTGGTGGAACTGGTCCATGTAGACCCCCAAGAACCTGACCACCTCGGCCATGCGCGGTCGGTGGCTCTCGGTTTTACCCTGTTCCACGGTTGCGTTGAGGACGTCTATGACCTGCCTTAGTATACCGTGCTCGTAGGAGAGAAGGGTGACAGCGAGGCCCATACTTAAATCTAAACGGCGGAACGGGTATTATTCTTATCCTTATTCTTATTATTATCCTTATCCTTATTCGTATCTCGGAGCGGCGCACCAAGGAGATGGGGGGCTCTCGAGGAGGAGGCTTATTGCCATGAGAGCACTGAGGAAGTTGAGCCTTCGTATTTTCAGGACCGGATAAAAATCGCTTCCTTTACGCCCTTGAAGTGGATATCTCCCGTTAGGACCTTGGAAGCAGTCTTCTTGGCTGAGGCAAGGATGTATGCATCTGCAAGACCAAAATCAGGCACATCCTTCCTCATCCTAGCGTGTAGGATCCCGGCCTCTTTTGAGATCTCCTCGTCCGCGTCGAGTATTGTCGAGTTGCTCGTCAGGATATTGTGGGCAGCCTCGACATCGCCCTCCTCTCTCGCGACCTTGCTTATCACCTCAGCCACCGTCACCGCGCAGGTGTAGACCTCGCCCTCTTCTATCGCCGATCTAATCTTCCTTCCGGCATCGCTTCCCTTGAGATACTCGATCCAGGCATTGGCATCTATGACGTATTTGTCACTCATGAGCCTTCATCTCGTCCTCAGCCGTAAATGAGGACATGCCTTTAAAGATGCCAAAGCCGTCCTTCCTCACCTTCCTGATATCAACGTTCACTATCTCGCCTTCCCTGATCTTCTTGCTCTCCACGAGCTCCTTCGGCAACGTGACCACAAGGGATCCGCCAACCTTCCTTACCTTAGCCAGACTCATTGATTACACCCTAGTAATATAAAATGTTACTGCGGTTACATTTATCTTTTTTGGAGAGGCAGGGCATCATTGTTATACAACCGGAGTTAATGGGGCTGCCCGAATATCTCGCCGAGCCTGTCAATGGTCTTCAGCCCGGTGCCGGTCACTGGGATGATTATCCTTCCGCCGAGCGCCTCTCTGTTCTTCTTGTAGGCTGCGTACGCCGTGGCGGATGATGGCTCTGCGAGTATCCCGAGCCCGTATAGTTCCTTGGTGGCGGCGGCTATCTCCGGGTCGGAGACCGTGAAGGCGTCCCCGCCGGTGCTCTTTATCGCCTGCAGGATCTCCTCCTTCCTCGGCGGGTCCTCTATCTTGAGGGCGTCTGCCAGCTGGCTCCTTCGGTCTCCGGAGAGCTTGCCGTGGAGGGACTCGTACAGGGGGGCGCATCCCTCGCCCTGGACGGCGTAGATCCTTGGAATTTTATCTAGGAAGCCCGTCTCCACCAGCTCGCCGAAGCCCTTGTATAGACCGAGGAGGAGCACCCCGCTCGCCACTGGGAGTATGACCGAGTCCCCCTTGAAGCCGCTCTCATAGGTCTCGAAGGCGGCGGTCTTCATACCCTCTATGTAGAAGGCGTCCCAGGTATGGCCTATGTAGAGCTCTCCCTCAGCTAGCTCGCTTGTTGCCCTCAGCGCGGCCTCCTTCCTGCTGGAGCACTCAACGACCTCCGCCCCGCAGGCACGGATGAGCATCTTCTTCGCCGGGAGGGCGTCGGACGGCACGTATATCCTGGCCCCTATCCCCGCCTTGGCAGAGTACGCGGACGCCGCTATCCCGGCGTTCCCTGTGGAGTCCTCGACTATTCTGCTGACCCCGATCGCCCTCGCCCTCGTGATGCTGACGGACGCCCCCCTGTCCTTGAAGGAGCCCGTGGGGTTGCAGTACTCCAGCTTGAAGAGCAACTCAGCGTTCCTCTCCCTCCTCCTGATGGTCGGCGTACCGCCCTCCCCGAGCGAGACCGGGTGCTCCGGGAAGGGGAGGCACCCCCTGTACCGCCACAGCCCCCGTTCCCTGCCGTCGAGCATGGACTTGAAGTCGGTTGCCGGAGGGCATTCGGACTTCATGCTGAAGGGGCTGCCGCAGGCAGGGCACCTCCAGTGGCGGGTCTCGAGGGGGAAGTTCTTGTTGCATCTTGAGCAGGAGAGTTGGGAGGACGCAGGCAGCACCCCACTTAATCAACCCATACTCCTTCATGATTAGGATTTTAAAGCTTGCTTCTGGCTAAATAGATCGCACCCAGACTGGAAAGAAAGAGAAAGAAAAAAATAAGAAAATTATTGTATGAGGAAGGTCACGGAGACGCTGGCAGAGACCGTTACCGCCCCGGGCAGTATGTTTGTTGAGATCCCCTCGCCAAGCGCAGACCTCAAGTTGTAGAGGGGCTGGGGCGAGTAGTAGGACTCGGAGACTTGCTGCACGCCGACTATGTTCACGTTGAGGGCTCTAGCGATGGTGTTTGCCTTTGACTGGGCGTTGCTAACGGCCAGTTCAAGGGCTTGGCTCTGAAGTGTGCTGAGCGTTGCGTCGGATACCGTGAAGTAGACTCCACCGATGTAGTTCAGGCCGTTGCTCACGCACGCGTCTATGATGTTACCCGCAGTCTTTCCAAGATCGGTGCCGTTGTAGGTTACCTGCAATGTGTGAATGACGCGGTAGCCAACGAGGACCTGTTCGTCCTTGACCCATCGGTACTCGGCGTTTATGGAGAAGCTGACCGTCTCAATCTGCGACTCGGGTATGCCCAGTGCCTTGATCGCGTCTATCGCGTTGTTGATCTTGGTGGCTGCCTGGTTTGTTGCCGTTTGCACGCTGATGTCCAGGACGCTTGCGCCCACGACCACCTTCACCATGTCCGGCTGCACGCTGAGCTCAGCGTTGCCCACCACGGATAGGGTGTTCTGGGCGTCGGTTGTTCCAATGGGGGCGACGGGGGAAGAGCAGGCCACACCGGTAACGCCCAGAACTGCTAGGGTTACGACGACCAGAGCGAAAATTGCGTTCCTGTTCATGTTTACCACGTGTAGAAACGGAGGGAAACCGAGATATAACCATAGCAGATGTTCTAGTCTTTAGAACAATTCGAGGAATTTTTGAAACGAACAGGGCAGACTTAAGTATTAGATTAGAAGATGGACCCGTTTCTGCGTGAGCTACCAACCCCTGAAGGGTGTTGGCTTCCGGGCTTGCAGGCTGCTATCTCTCTTGCCTGTTCATCCCCAGTCTGGGCTGGCTCAACTTCAGCCCCTCGGCCTGCGGCCTTGGCCAAGAAAGGCAGGCCGATGTTTATTGCGGCGTTGTAGTCGGCGTTGAAGTATTTGCAGCAGTTCCAGCACCATATGGTGGACTGGTTTATGCGCTCCGTGTTTCTTGAGTGGCATTTCCAGCAGGTTCTTGAGCTCCAACGTTCGTTGACAGCTTCTGTTGGCACTCCTCTCTCGGCTCTCTCCTCCACTACGTACTTGATGATTCTGCCGTAGCTCCATCCGGTTAGCAGCTTCCTCAGCCTCCTTTTTCCGTTGCCCTTGAAGCTCTCGTATTTTATGCCTTTAGGGTGGCCGACTGCGAGCAGGCAACCTTCGGAGAGGCCTGCCAGTCTTTTGGCAAAAAAGCGGTCGAAGTACTCGGCGACGTGCTTTCTCTTATGCCTTAACCGCTTCAAGGCCTCATACCTCTCTGCACGTTGCAGCTCTGAGACCAGCCTGTTCAACTGGTTTAGGCGGTGGTTCTTCTCCCCCTCTCGAAGGGTTAGGAAGGACTTGGGCGAGAGCCTCTCGTCCGGCTTGAGCAGCACGGTTGCCGCCGAACGTTTCATGCCCAAGTCCACACCCAGCACGCCCGAGACGGGTCTTTCAGGGGCATCATACTCGACCTTCACGTGGACATGGAATTTGTGGCTCTTCTTAACTATCTGAAAGCTCTTAATGACGCCCCTCTCCAAAAGGCTAAGGTGGTATCTGGCCGGGTTGAGCAGGAGTGTCATCCACTCGCCCTTCTTCAAAGTGGCTATGCGGGCAACATAACTTGCCATCTTCGGACTTTGCCCTCTCCAGCCTGCCGATGCGGCAGTCGAACCAAATGGGGACCTTCCCGCTGCTGCCGTTGGTAGATGGTTTGCTGGGCTCCCTTCTCAAAAGCCTCTCAACCCATCTCTTTCCTCCACGCCCACGCTTCTCTGCAACCTTGAGCTTCCTTAACCATGCTTCATGCTGCTCCCTATAGCTCTGCCACATCCACAGGGCGGTGTCGCCGCAGCACTGGACAAAACCCTCTGGAGCCTCTTAATCTTAACCTCCGACCTCCTTAGGAACCTCGGGTAGTTGGGGAGGGAGCCCTCTGACAGCGTTAGGAACCGCTCAAGACCGAGGTCCCCTCCCTTTATCCTGTATTGTGGTACCTCCTCGAGCGGGATCTTCGGTCTATCGGGCAGCTCGCATATGAATGCTACGTACCAGTCGCCGGCATCGTACTTCACAGTTACGTTCTTTATCCTTTCCTCTAAGGGCCTGTGCATGAATATCCTGACGTGGCCTACCTTGGAGAGGTAGAGCCTGCCTTTAAGCTCCGTTCTGTTCTTCTTCTCAACGACTTTCCCGCATACCCTGAAGCCTGACTGCGGGTACGTGAACGACCTGTGCCTCCTCTCTTTCTTCCGCTTCGGGAATCGTGCTCTCCCCTCAAGGTAGTTCCTGAATGCGGTGGAGACCCGGGTGGCCACGCTCTGTACTACCTGGCTGTGTATCTCTTGAAGCCCTTCGTTGGTCCTGCGTGTGTCTAAGGCAATCTGCCTCAGGTCATTCTCGCTGAGACTGACGTGCTCCCTCCTCCACCTTTCGATCTTAATGTCCCTCAGCGTATTGTACAGCTGGCACAATGCAGACAGGTGGCTCTTCAGCAGCCTCTCCTGTCCTGGTTTTGGGTAAAGGCGGTACCTGAAGGCGGCGAGCACACCAGCCACCACAATCACATTCAGGGAGAATATTTAAAGCCCATTCATTTTATCCCACGGTTAAAACCGTGGGTTTTCTGGGCGCCCTATTTATAAAGTTCGTTGGGCTCTTTTTGCGAGCAACCATATCGGTATGCCAAAGACGAGAAGAAAAGCCAGTGAGATTAGAAAGGAGAGCCCAAGCTCCAAAACTGAGAAAGTCTTGACGAGGGCAGGAAGTACGGATACGGTTATGGAGGCAACGATGAGGGACTCAATCAACTCCATGAGGGTTGCGCAGAACAAAACGGAAACAACGCCGTAGAGCAGCGCGAATGTTCAAATAGGAACCGGGATAAACGTGTTGACCGCAAAATAGACCGCGCCAAGTATAACAGGTGCGAAGAGCCAGCTGGCGTAGAAAGGCTTGATCCTTGGAACGGGTTTCTCGACAGGCTGGGTACCGGTGCTTGTAGGCGAGACCATTTTACCGAGCCACATCCGCGCCGTGGGGGTAGCCTCGTAGTAGTACTTCTTGTCCTCCCTCCTCCTCGTGATCAGACCCAGCCGCAATAAAGTGGAGAGGTGGGACTCGACCGTGCTCCTCGAGCGCTGTACCGCCTCGGCTATCTCGTCACCGGTCATGGGCTTCTTGGAGAGGGCCTCGAGTATGGAGTAGCGCGTCTTCTCGCTCAGCGCGTCCAGTGTCTCCCTCACGTCCTCGCCGCTCATGCTAACCGTATAAACTCTTTACGAACCCCTTTAAGACGCTTTGTCTTCCCTCGGAACTTTCGGGTTTTCTAGAAAAACCGGATTCGTCGGCGGTCTAAAGAGACCTTAAATTTTGAGAGAACGAAGGTTTCGGCGGTGGCTGACCGTGAACGGGCTGCTGAAGTGGGGTCTCTTGGGCGTGCTGATCCTACTGGGTCTGAGGTTTCCATGGCTCCTTCTGCCCTTGGGGCTGTACTTTGCATGGAAGTACGGGTTGCTCAAGAGGTTCAGGAAGGTAGCATCAGACACGGCGGGCAGGGTGGATCTGAGGGGCAGAATGCTGAGGTGGGACCTGGCTAACTGCAAGGAACTGCATGAGAAGGCGGTTGGGTACAGGTACTTTGTTCCTTGCAAGGACTCGCCCTTTGCCCTGCTGAAAGATGCGGTGGGGTACAGGTCAGTCTCCGCGTTCGTGATACAGGACACGTCGGGCGCCGTTGCCAACCATAAGAAGGCGGTGGCGGAGGCCGTCCAAGTGCTGTCGGGCGGGCAACACCAGGTCGTCCTGACGATCTCCTTCTCGAGGGGGAGGGTAGGGAGCAAGATCCATGTGGTGAGCCCGACCATTATTATGAAGGAAAAGGGAGGGGGCTTCGAGGAGATGGGGAACGAGGCCATGGGCATGGCGAGGGCGCTCACCGATGCCGTACGAGCGAGGGCGCCGACAATGAAGGTGAAGGTGTGCAGGGGCGGGGAGATCCTGCGCACGCCCGTGCTGGAGGGAGCGGAGCTTGAATAAGGGAGAGTTCCTCGACGGGGCGCTGGAGGGGGTATTCAGGGATGCGGACGCGGGGAAGGTGCGCCTAGAAGGGCTGAGGCTGAACTACGCGCCGGAGGGGGATACGTCAGAGGGCATATCGAGGGCTGACCTGATGAGGGCGTGCGTCTCCGGGTCCGATTCTTTGAGGAACAAGATCGCCATGGAGCTGGTGCTGAGGGAGGCCGAGGCGGGCGAGCGCCACGTTATAGTAGACCTGAAGGGGGTCTTTGTGCCCCTTATAGACTACATTCCCTCACTGCGGGTGTATAAGGTGGGGAGCTACGCCGCCATCAACCCATTCAGGCCCTCCGGCGATGGCGACGAGTACGCGAAGATCGTCTCTACGGCGGTCCAGTCCATCTACGGGCTCAGCCGGGACGAGCGGATCTACCTCGGGAGGGCGCTCCAGATGGCTTACAGGGACAGGGTAACGGAGCCGACGATGGAGGACATCACGGACAGGCTCCTGCAGATACAGGCGGAGGTGCAGCCGAAGGAGGGGTACAAGGTGGAGTGCCTCAGAAACGTGCTGTGGGAGCTGGAGAAGGGGGCGATGGGTAGGGTACTTAAGGTGAAGGAGAGGAGGGTGCAGGCGCCGGCTGTTTTTGATTTGAGCCCGTTGAGGACGTTCAGGGAGAGGGTGCTCCTTGCCACGTGTATAATGATGAGGGCTGGCGAGTGGGCGCCCACCTGCGTCGTGGTGGATCCGGCGGACTGGGTTCTGCCCCACGAATCTGCCATCTCCGTCGACCTGCTGAGGGTGGTTGAGGACGCGCTGGAGGGGTTCGAGAGGGCGGGGATAATGGTGCACTTGGGCGTTGCGAGCCCCTCCCTGCTCTCGAGGGGGGTTGCGGAGAGGATGACTTCTTACTTGTTCTGCGGGCCGCTGTGGGACAGGGACCTGTATACCATTGATAGGACCTTCGCCCTGACGAGGGAGGAGGCTAGGGAGATCAGGCACCTTGGTGACGATAGCGCGTTGTTATGCGTCTCGGGGAGGGATACACCCGTTTTTGTGAGCCCCCGCTTCTCGCAGTTCAGGAGCGTCTCCGAGGATGAGGTGGTGGAGCACATGAGGGTTCTGGGCGAGGAGCCGGAGGGGCTGTGGGCGAAGGTGCAGGTGAAGGGCGCCAGGATGCTGGAGAAGATCTTCAGGGACAGGGCGGCGCTCGTCTACGCCAGGGAGATGCTGAGGCTGGTGGAGGGGGGCAAGGTGCCGGTGGAGGCGGTGAACCAGCAGAAGAACGTTCTGTTGAGGGCGGTGGTGAGGGGGCTGAAGAGGTACTTCATGATAGTGGAGTACACGGACAGCATAGGGGCGAAGTGGTACAGGCTGACAAAGGCCGGGGAGAGGGCGCTTGCGGAGATGGAGGGAGGGGAGGGGGGAGATGTTGGAAACAATGAAAATGATGGTGGTAAAATGGAGGGTGATTTGAAATGAGGGTGAAACAGGTCTCCGGAAACAGGCTTTTTTGGAGCCTGGGAAGAGGGGAGGGGGACACCGTGATGGGCGTCGAGCTCTTCTCGGACGGGAGGGGACACCTCAGGAGGGCGATCTTCTCGAGGGGCAAGTACGGGAGGGAGAGCCGGATCTTCGAGGAGGAGTACACGGCGGAGGAGTTCAGGGAGATACTGTGGGCTGAGGAGGCGCTTCTGTCCTCGGTTGATGGAGGGGAGAACGGCGATGCAAGAAAACTGCTCCTCGAGGCGATGGATAGGCTGAGGAGGGCTTACGATGGGCTCTGATGATGAAGGTGCGGATGAGAATGGGAAAGGAAAGGAAAGGAAAGGAAAGGAGGTGGAGAAAATGAGCGAGGATGAGAATGAACATGAAATAGAAGAGGATGAATTGGAAGACCTTTCTGGGATAGGACCATCCACGGCAGACAAACTGAGGAGAGCTGGAATAAACTCGGTGAGGGAGCTGGCGGCGATACCGGTAAGGGAGCTCCTGACGATGAGCGAACTCGGCGAGGGCAAGGCGGAGGAGGCTACGAAAAAGGCGAGGGATGCGGCGCTGCCCAAGGTCTTCACGGCGAGGGAGTTCCTTGAGAGGCGGAAGAATATGCCGAGGCTGACCACCGGGACGAAGAACCTTGATGCGTTGCTGTGCGGGGGGCTTGAGCCAGGGATTACGGAACTGATAGGGGCGTACGGGACGGGGAAGACGCAAATATGTTTGCAGCTGTGCATGACGGTGCAGCTGACGAAGAACAGAGGGGGGCTGGACGGTGCGGCGTTTTACGTGGACACTGAGGACACGCTGAAGCCGGAGAGGCTGGACCAGATAGCCAAGGGGCTGGGATTAGAGGAGGATAAGGCGCTGGACAGGGTTTTTGGCTTTAGAGCGGTGAACACGGACCACCAGTTCGAGGGGCTGAGGATCGCGCAGGAGTACGTGAGGGAGAAGGGAGTCAGGCTGCTGGTTGTGGACTCGCTGACGGCGCACTTCCGGAATGAGTACCCGGGGAGGGAGAACCTGGTGGTGAGGCAGCAGAGGCTCAATAGTTTCATGCACCAGCTGCTGAGGATGGCGTCTTTGTACGACCTTATAGTGGTGGTGACGAACCAGATACTGGACGTGCCGGAGGTCATACCGGGGGTGAAGCCCTTTAAACCAGTGGGAGGGAATGTGGTGGCGCACGGATCGACCTTCAGGCTGTGGCTGGAGAGGAGCAAGGGGAGGAGCCGAGTGACGGTGATAGACTCGCCCAAACACCCCCGGGCGTCGGCGTACGTGGCGCTGACTGAGAAGGGAGTCGAGGATGCAGAGGCAGAGCATGAAGAAGGGTGACACGGGAGGGACTGGGCGCGGTGCATAAAAACTCCCCTTTTTATTGAGGCTGTTTTCCTTTATGGGGGCAATGCTTAAATCGTTATTTAATTCAGATATGTATAAGAAATATGTGTTGTGTTTGAATATGGTGAACGTAACCGTAAGCGTGTCAGAGGACCTCAGGAAGAGGATGAGGCGCCTCAAGCACGTGAACTGGAGCGATGCGGCGAGGAGGGCGTTCGAGGAGGAGGTAGAGCGGGAGGAGAGGCTGGCGGCGGCAGAAACCATCAAGAAGCTCAGGGAGGCAAGCCCCCCGGATTGGAACGGTGCGAAGGAGATACGCAGATGGCGAGACGCGAGGTAGTGGTGCCGGACTCCTCGGTGGCGGTGAAGTGGTTCAGCAGGGAGGATGGGTCGGAGGGGGCGCTGGAGCTGATGGAGGCGCATGCCGGGGGGAGGATCGAGCTTGCGGTCCTGGAGCTGCTCTTCTGCGAGGTCGCCAACGCCCTGAGGCACAACCCCGGGTTCGATGCGGAGAGGCTGGGGGATGCCATCGAGCAGCTGTTCAGGCTCCATATGAGGGTCGTGCCCGTGGACGGGGGGCTGATGAGGAGGGCTGGCGAGATCGCCTTCGACGCGAAGGTGACCGTGTACGACGCGCTGCCGGTGGCCCTTGCAGAGGCGGAGAAGGCGATGTGCATAACTGCCGACGAAGCGGCCCAGTACGCATGGCTGAAGCCGAAGGGATACCCCATCGAGCTACTTTAACAGCAACCCGAGACGGCGAACCGAGAGCGAATCCAAGCATCCTAGGGCTTCTACATGCGTGGCGCTGGCGGAGAGGGGTGTGGAGGATGTGGAGCCAGAGAAAGAGGAGTGAAACGGAAGAAGAAAGGTTAAATATTAAAATGAATAAAATTAATACAGGTGATCTAATGCCGATCACTCTCACAACCAGAGTGGACGATGACCTAGCGAAGCTGATAGATGAGGTTGCGAAGAGAGAGGGAATGGACCGCTCCACTGTCATGAGGAGGTTCCTTTCCGAGGCGGCGCGCGAGTGGCTGATATCGAGGGCGCTCAAGGACTACGAGGAGGGGAGAATAACGCTCTGGCAGGCGGCAACAAGGTGCGGCATCTCGCTCTGGGAGATCATTACCGAAGCCGGGAAGAGGAGGACCAAGGTACCATACACGGTCGATGAACTCAGGCAGGATCTCAAGGCGCTGGGACAGGCCTGACGCGGTGAATTTTGGGGAGAGACCAGTTGACCGGCATCATCTCCAACGCGACACCGCTGATATACCTTGCCAAGGCAGGGATGCTCCACCTCCTGAAGGAGGTATACGGGGAGGTTGCCATACCGGAAGAGGTCAAGATTGAGGTTGTGGACAGGGGGAAGCGTCTCGGTGAGAGGGATGCGTACATCGTTGAGAGGGCGATCTCGGAGGGATGGCTAAGGGTACTGAACGCTGAGGCCGTCAAGCTCCCCATAGAGCTGGACCCCGGCGAGGCTGCGGTCCTGTCGCTCGCGAAGAGGACAGGCGTGGTCGAGGTCCTGGTCGACGATGCTCCTGCCAGGGTGGCTGCGGGGATGCTGGACCTCAAGCCGAGAGGCACGGTGTTCGTCCTCCTGCAGGCGCTTGAGATGCGAAAACTTGATCTGGACGGCTTCCTTGAGAGCCTAAACCGGCTGATAGGATGCGGCTTCAGGCTGAGGGAGGAGGTCTACGTGGAGGCGGTGAGGGAGGCAAGGAGGATAGCCGGCGACAATAGGAACGGACGTGTGCGAAAGAGCTGACTGCTGTACTTATTTTGTTATATATGTGCGTTAAAAAAGCATTTTTGAGAGCAGAGGCTTGGCAAAATGGAATGGTGCCAATGACACCGGCGCAATTCACCAGACGACTTCCAGATCGAATGCCCTTGCGACGTAGATGAGGTCCTTGTCACCCGAGAGGATGGGCACCCGGAAGAGCTTCCCGAGGGCGATGGTTGTGGCGTCACAGGAGGAGAGGCGCCTGGAGCGGAGCGATGGATCCTTCGCCTCCTCGAGCATCGAATCCCCTTCCGCCTTCACCCGGGCTGCCTGCCCCGCGACCTCGTGGTTCAGACCGAGGCTCGCGAATGCCGTTTTGAGGTACTCGCCGACCTCGCCCTCCGCCGCGAAGCCCGGGAGCCTGCCCCTGCGCCAGTGGTAAAACACCTCGTAGGCGACGAGATAGTGGATGACCCCCCTGACCCTGCCGGACTTTATGTCCATCAGCGCCGCAGCAGCAGCCGGCGTGAGGGAGTCGGTGGCCGCCGCCAGGAAGGCGTAGGTGTCCACGAGCAGCCTCTTCAGGGAGCCTCGCCCCTGTCGAGCTCCACCTCTGCCTCGTCCGGGTCGTAGGACTTCTTCGCGCAGCCCATGAGCTTCCCCCAGAGGTCTACCTTGCTAAGGACCACCTTCTTGCCCCGGTCGTCCACGGAGACCCTCACCAGGTCGCCCTCCGAGATGGTGAGCTGCTCCCGGACCTTCTTGGGGAGAACTATGACGCCTTTTTTTCTGACTGTTACGCAGTCTGACTTTTTCATGGTCATATCTATAACAAGGCAGACTATTAAAGGCAACGCCCCTATGAACCCTTGGTGCGGGCGGGGGCATGGACCGGATACCAGACACGCCGGAGGTGATACCGGGGTGAAGCCGATGAGAACGGCAGGAGGAGGACGTGGAGCCGGAGAGGGAGGGGAATGGCGATGGAGCTTCTTACACCTGTTGCCTTTAAAAGTTCCTTACTTTTTCAGGGGATGTGCTATCAATGCGGGTGAAAAATGACAAATACAGGCAGGACAATATTGTACGTGGTGAGTTTATGGGCGCTCCGCACAAGGTCTACGAATTCGATACTGTCGTTGTGGAGGACGAGAGTGGTGGCTATGTAGTCTTCGTACCCACCCTTCCGGGCTGCCACACCCAAGGGGAAACCATCGGCGAGGCGCTGGGGAACGCAAAGGAAGCAATAGAGCTATACCTGGAAACCCTCAGCGAGGAGGAGAGGACCGAGTTCCTGAAGCTGAAGTTTGTGGGCATCCAAAGAGTGAAGGCAGTTGCATAGGATACGTCCGGTCACCCGCGCAGGCTGTTGAAGGTGCTTTTGAAGCTGGGCTTTAGAACAGTAAGACAAAAGGGTTCGCATGTTCTTATGAACGACAGAGGTGTGAGGACGGTCGTGCCCGTGCATCCTGGAAGGGGTGTCAAGCCGGCATTAATCATGGCGATAATCAAGGAAACAGGAATCGAGAGGGAGAAGTTCCTCGAACTTTTGGAAAAAGCATGACGACATATTGATTGTTATAGATGCGGGAGAAGGTAAGGGAGGGCATCGGGATATTATTGACAACGTGCTAAACGCCAGCTCGGTGCGCTTCGGTCTGAGGCTCCTGGCCCTCAGCGCCGGGCTTAGGTTCTTCAACAAGGAAAAAAGGCAGAAGAACACGCTGACCTCCCACACGAGCGTGATTTAGGAGGCGCCAGTGCCTGAAATTAAATTGTGTTTGCGATCCAATTAGGCCGCCACGAGCCCAAGCACCCCCGGGGATCGGCGTACGTGGCGCTGACGGAGGGAGGGACAGCGAATGTTGAGACGGGGTGAGGAGCTGGAAGGGTACACGCTGGGGAACCCGTGCACGCCCCGCCGCACAAACAGGATGATTGTAAAATCGACCAGTACCGATGGCAGGTGCACGGTTAACGGGACGATCTTCAAATTTAATGCCCCTGCGATGCGGATGAGGTCGTTGCCCGCAGACCGCCCGACCACTCCTCCGGGATGATGGGCTTTAAAAGGCATTATTAGGTGTGATAAACACGCAATTCGGGGGCATATGCCACCAATGAATACTACGCCAAGAATAGCATATCGCGAGCTGGAGTACGAGTTGGAGGAGTCGGGAATAATGTGCGCGGAGAAGGAGATCTCCAACGATCAAGTCTACGAAGCAGTCAAAGCGCTGACGGACAGGGCCTATCCGACCTCTGAAACGGAGTACGAACGACGGTGGATTCACTTCATCCTTCCGCTGAAGAGGAGGGGAAAGCTCATCGCAATCCCGTTCTGGGTGATGGAGTATGAGGGTGTATTCTTCGTATCCTTCGATATTATCGGCCTTCGACACATGCGCGTCGTGAGGGGGAGCGAGAGAGTAAGCGACATCTATGAGAGGATGTTCCGGGAGGCGATGGAGTTCATCGACGTGATCGAGGGGACGGGCAGGAGAGAGGTACTGAAACTGTGCCCGTACGATCTGAGGAGCGGGCGGATAAAGGGGAAGCACGTCATGGAGAGCACCATGCCGGCGGAGGAGGAGAGGAGGATCCGCACAGATTACGGGGGCAGGAGCAGGAGGGCTGCCCGCGGGGTCTCGCTGAATGAGTACCTAAGGGTCGCCGGGATCTGCTACCAGGCAGCTTTCGGGAACAGGACAGAAGGGTTGACCGACGAGGCGATGTATAAGCGATGGGCAGACGAAAGGGACTGCGGGATGCTGGAGATAGAGGACAGGGATAGCGATGAGGCGTTCGCGAGGTGGCTGAGGGAGAAGAGCCACTGTGGAGGGCATCCGTTCGAGATCGTCTTCAGCTGGCACAGGCACGGCATAGTCTTGTATCCACCCTACGAGCGGAGGCGCAGTTTCTCCATCGGTGTGGGCAATTACGTGCTGGCGGAGGCCTATTTGAGGATGGTCGACTGCCTCATCAGGAACAAGATCGCCTTTGAGGCACGGGACCTTAAGGATGTCTTGAAGTACCTGACAGGGGAGAGCTACTTCAAGGTCAACAGCCACGGCGATCTCTACAGTACCCTGTACTACTATCATACCAAGGAGGAGAGGGAGCGGTACTTCAGGCACATAAAATGGGACCGCATCAGGATTGTTAAGTTCAAGCCGCATACCCGGGGATAAGCAAGAGAGGCGATGGAGACCGGGACAGCGGCCATCGATATGGCGGAGGTCGAAACGATGACGCACTTCAGGAACGAGTAGCTAGGAGGGAAAACCCGGTGGTAAGGCCACAGAAGCTGAACGCTATAGGTCGATCGGAGTGTACGGGATGTAGAGGCTGGCGTCGCTTGCGCAGATCTATTGATTTGTGGGAGATCAGCGGCTGATACGCTTGGACGTTAAGCCCTCGGGGGGCTCTAGATGTCGCTCTCGCACTCCGAGGCTATTGAGGGCGGCCGGAGGCGCGTCAACGTGCGACAGCTCTAGCAGACCGCATCAACCGGGCGGAAAGTATTAATATTTATGTAACGAAAGTATCGTTTGACAGTACTATGGTTACACAAGAAGTAAGGCTGGGGCCGAGGGAGATACGGCTCCTGTTTACGCTCGAGAGAGAGGGCAGGCCGGCCTTCTCCTTCAGGGACGCAGAGAGGATACTCGCGACCTCCAATGCCTCGGTAAAGAACGTCCTCATGCGCCTGAAGAGAAAGGGCAGGATAGAAGAGATAGAGAGGGGGAGGTACCTGCTCATACCAGCAAGGGCAGGATACGAAGGGACGTGGTCGGAGGCCCCGCTCCTCCTGGTCCCCCATCTCATCGACACGTATTATGTGGGCTTCTGGACCGCCCTGAACTACTGGGGGATGACCGAGCAGGCGCCGAGGACGGTCTTCGTTGCCACCGTCAAGAGGAAGAGGGACGTCGAATACGGGAACGCCCGGTATGAGTTCATCACGCTCTCCAGGGACAGGTTCTTTGGCTATGCTGAGGAGGAGGTTGCGGGCGTCAGGGTGAGCATCTCAACAAGGGAGAAGACCATAGTCGACTGCCTGATGCTGCCGGAGTACTGCGGAGGGATCGAGGAGGCGGTCAAGGGCGTCTGGAGGGCAAAGGACGAGCTGGACTTTAACAGGCTACTCGATTATGCCGAGAAGGTGGGGGTGACTGCCGTCCTCAGGCGGCTGGGCTACATAATGGATCTTCTGAACGTCCGCGCCGGGCTGCCCTTCCCGGCATTCAGGGGCTTCATATGGCTCGACCCCCTCGGCCCTAAAAAGGTGATACATTATTCCAAGGAGTACGGACTGAAGGTGAACAGGACGAAGGAGGAGATGTTGAGGTGGATGCCGACGACCTGAGGATGGCGTCGCTCTACGACTTGATTGTGGTTGTGACGAACCAGATACCGGACGTGCCGGACATGGCGCTGGCGGAGAGGGGTGTGGAGGATGTGGAGCCGGAGAAAGAGGAGTGAAACGGAAGGAGAGAAGTTGGCGGTCGTCCACGGTGCCCTCGAAGGAAACCAACTTTATTAACAGTGTTCCAATTACTTTCTTTGGTGAGCTCGATGCAAGCCAAGACTAGGGTGGCAAAGCTGGAAAAGAAGGTCGATGCGATGTCAAGGGCGCTCAACCTGCTGCTGTTTGAGGGAGCTGAGGTCCTTTCCAAAGAGGAAGCCGAGGAGCTGAGGGAAAGGCTGAACGATTACCTCCGGGGCAAAAGGGATGCGTTTGTGCCGCTTGACGGGCTGTTGAGAGATGTTTAAGGTATCAGCGCATAAGAAGGCTTCCTGCAAACCAATCGCCTTTTTATAGGATTGAGATAAACTCCTTCAACGGTCGATCCGGATTGCTCTTCAAGCAGATCAAATGTAGCGGCGACAACTTCTCCTATGTTGTGGCAGATGCTAACACCAAGGAGGCTGCAGTTGTCGATCCGGGCTTCAACGCGGACAGGATAATCCCATTCCTGAAGGATCACGGATTGAAGGTAAAATATGTTGTAGCAACCCACCACCACGGGGACCATACGGCAGGTAATGAAAAGATAAAATCATTTTCTGGCTCGGCGATTGTGGCGCACAGGCTTTCCAATATCGACAGGGACATCGAGGTCGTTGACGGGGACGTGTTGGAGCTGGGCGATCTGCGCATCAGGGTGATCCATACGCCAGGGCATACCCGCGACGGCATCAGTCTTCTCGTCGATGGGAAGCTCCTCACCGGGGACACCCTCTTCGTCGGCGAGTGCGGAAGGACCGATCTCTCTGACAGCAGCGCGGAGGACATGTACGACAGCCTGTTCAACAAGCTGATGAGGCTCGAGGACGATGTGGAGGTTTACCCGGGGCACGACTACGGTCCGAGACCCTATTCGACCATCGGGGTAGAGAGGCAGACCAATTACACCCTGAAGAGGCGCTCTGGAAGAGTTCGTGGAGTTCATGAAGGAGCCGTAGGGTTGAATTGGTAGTGCCATGATTTAAATCCTGCACGGGACAACTAGAGGTAGAGGTAGAAGTGGAAGGAGAAGTGGAAGGAGGAGAGGGAGGAAAATCAATGTCATACGCCTTTAACATACCGTTTAAGGATAACGTGAAGCTGAAGAGTATAATTGAGCAAGTCGTGAAGGATAAGAAGCTGAACACGTATTGGAAATGCTCGAATGTGACGGCTATCGAACGGCTGGGCTACACCGACCACGGTCCGACGCACGTCAAGATAGTAGCCAACCTGGCGCTCAAGCTCCTTAGGGTCCTCGTCGAGAGCGGGATCTCGCCCAGCGTCGTAAAGAATTACGGCATGAAGAACGAAGATGCTGAGGTTGTTGTGGTTCTGGGGGCGATTTTTCATGATTTGGGGATGGTGGTCGGAAGGGCAAACCACGAGGTGTTCGGGGTGCTGCTCGCCAAGGACTTTCTTGAGAGGTACCTACAGACCATTTACACCGAGGAGGAGCGCGCCATAATCCTCTCCGAGGTGTTGCATGCCGTAGTGTCCCACGAGGAGCCGAACAGGCCGCTGACCGTTGAGGCAGGGATTGTGAGGATCGCCGACGCGCTGGACATGGAGAAGGGGAGGGCTAGGATCCCGTTCGATACCGGGAATATAGATATACACAGCGTCTCGGCGCTCTCGATCGAGAAGGTGAGCATCGAGAAGGGCGATAAAAAACCGGTAACGGTCAGGATAAGGATGTCCAACTCCGCCGGTATCTTTCAGATAGACGAGCTGCTCAAGCCTAGGATTGAGAACTCGGGGCTAAAGGACTACTTCCACGTCGTTGCGGAGATAACCGGGAAGACGGAGAGGAAGATCATCGGTAAGTTTGAGATCTGACGGTTGTACGCTGTTCTTCAGGAAAAGGAGGTTTTGGTGCGCGCACGCACACTTCCTTGTTAGGGGAAGAATCCTCTAAAAACCCCACTTTCTCCTTTCCTTTTCTTTCTATCTCTCTCAACTAACTCCAAACAAAAAATAAACAAAATGAACACTTCATCCTTAACAGGTCTCTTTTACACGCTATTAAGCATGGATTTGTCATCGTTAGCTTTAGTTTTTGTTATATCATTGCCAGTTTTGGTCTGGTTAGGTATCATTTTATTGTGTGTGAGACCAAAATGTGCTCCGGATGGGATTTTGGCACCAATTTACTGGTAAAAAGGCATATATTCCCAAGTCCCAAGAAAGATCGGGTTTTGTTTCATGCGAGCTCCTCGAAGAAGAAGAAATTGTGCCATGCTTTAAGGATCTTCGGGAAGTTCGCTATTTCCTCAGGTATAATAAACCAACGTTTTTCTTTGCAGATCCTCCTGACCTGCTCTATTAGGTGCAAGATCTCGTCTTTGGTGGTTGGAGTCCCAGCGTTGAGGATTTTTCTTGCTTTAGTGCCTGTTATGCTGCTATTGAGCACCTTTATGAGGAGCGCTGTTCGCGCCGCGTTGTAGCGAAGGTCGTCCCACGAGTAACTCGTTTTCTGGACAAGAAATGGTCGAAACCTTTGTAAACCATCTCTCAAGGTTCTAAGCTCTGATTTTGCCCTAGCGGCTTTAGAAGGCGATAGCTCTTTGATGGCTTCCTCTCCAACTCGTTGTGATAGGCTCGCCACTTGACAGGTAAATAACATATCATTGAAACATTCGTCCGGAGCGTATTCTTTACCTCTGACCATTGATTGAACCTTTATGGCTTCTTTGTATGCAGTTTTGCATTGTTCCAGTTCAAAAGCGGTTTGTTGAAGTGAGCCTATGTCAAAGAAATGTTTTGCGTATTCTAGACCGTTTCTGCTGTCATTTAAAGGGCGGCCGATTGTAGTGGGACCGATTGTGGAGAGCTTGTCTCCAAGTGCACCTATAGTGGGCGTTGTGACACTGGCTGATGACTCGAAAAAGAATGCCTTTAAAGGCGTTTGCTGCACGGCGAGTCTTGGTTTTATTCCAATCACGTCAAGCAATATCGTTCTGCTTCTTTCCGAAATGGCGGGTGTTTCTATTCTGTAAAGGTAAAAAGGTATGCGGCTACTGATCTCTCTGTCCCTTGGAGTGTATGAAAAGGATTTCCTGTCGAATTTGCGGTGTATTTTCTCTAAAATGGTTTCAAGCCCTTCATTCGACGCGTCTGTGCATACGTCAACATCGATGCTGAGGCGAGTCCACTTGTCACCTAAGAGTATCTGAACTGCCGAACCGCCTTTGAATATTAGATCTAATCCTTCTGCCTGTAGCTGTCCAACATACTCTAAACAGAATATCGCCCTCTCCAGATTAGTTATGTTTGTTATGACCCCCTTTGACAGCAGGCCGCGAATGTTCTCTGGCTCAAATGTCTTTTTTGTTCCAATTGTCTTACTGGTGTCGATCATTCTTTTGTTCCTTCCACCATTTCGTTTATGATCCTCAAAGCCTCTTTTCTTCCGACCAAGATCGCGTCGGGTATGGAAAGCCGCGAGGATTGTTTTAGAGCGTACAGGAATATTGTCATTTCGTCTCGGAGGTTTCTTCTTTGCGCATATCTTAGGAGGCGGTTGAAATTTATTCCTTCTCTGCGCACCATATTTGCAAAGATGGTTCCCAGTTCGTTAGCCGGGAAGCTTAGCTCCTTTCTGGTGATAAAATAGTAGATGTCTAACCATATTCGTTCTGGTGCAGGGATGAGTACACCTTCCACTTCGAAAAGCCCATATTTTTCACTCCTTTCCAAGATCAGTACCACTTTTTCACTATAGTACGCATATTCTCGGAAATTCCTCTTTTCCGGACTTGGTATGGCGTGATATCCTTGCTCTATGAGGGCGTCGCTTATGCTCGGGGAGAGAATTTTGCCTGTTTCAACGACTATTAGGTCCCTGCCGATGGCGTAGTTGGCATAATCTGCTAACATATTTATTGACCAAATAACGAACTTTGCCATGGGAAAGCGTTCTTTGATGTTCCGGGCGATCTGAGATAGTTCGGGGGAGAGTTTGACGGCCACCGTGGCTCCTTTTCCTACCTGGTATAGCCCCCTTCCTATCCTCTTGATGATGTCCATTTTTGCGAGACGGCTTAGATAGTTTTTTGCAGTTATTCGTGAAACATTAAGGTCCTGCATGATTTCTTCTATCGAGATTGTTTCATGTTTTGTAACGTAATCGATCACTTTTTGTGATACAGCCAATTCTGGTCCCATGATAGTCAATATACCTTTGTCAATATATATGATTTGTTGTCAGAAGTATACAAACCAACTCATATTCCCCGCAGCGCCCTTTGATTTGATGAAGCCGGAGGGGACGGCATCATGAATGTATCCTCTTCTGCACCGCCCTCCACGTATCCGTGGTCAGGAAGCTCTCATCCATGTTCTCGACCATCCTCACAAACTTCTCCATGGGGACGGAGAAGGTGAGCACGTCCTCCGGGACAAAGGGCCGCGCCGTAATGTCGAACATCCCGAGGACGCACCTGGGGCGGCTGGAGCCCCGCTCGAGGTACGGATAGGGGACGATCGAGGAGCAGCCGGCGCCGCTCGGCGCGAAGACCTCGTTCGGCTCTGCCTCATCAAAGTTTGCGAGCGTGAACAGACCCGAGAGGACATCGGGACGGGCGAAGAAGATGACGACCTCCGGATCGTCGGGCTCCTTGAGAAGATCCCACCTCTTGAAGACTATGAAGCGGGCGGTCGCCCTGAATGCTGGCCAGTGCCTGAGCACCTCCCTGACGAGCTCCGGGGACTTCCTGTGGCGTTCGCCCTTGACCCTGCCCGGGATCCCGAAGGAGAGGAAGTACTCGAAGTCGGGCCTGAGGCCTTCGCTGAAGCCGAGGTACCTTTTCCCGCCGGGGCAGGCGATCGACTCCGCGTCGAGGCAGAGGGGCATTCCCTCCCGGACAGGCGACAGCGCCCCTATCAGGCACCTGGGCAACGAGCCGGGCCTGGCAAGTTCGGCACGCCCCTCCTCGTCCGTGTAGTAGAAGGTTATGGGGAGCTCCGCACCGTTGAAGTACTTATTCCAGCGCGCGATAAACCCCTCCTTAAATTTCGTATCCATGACAGGTTCCCCAAGGCAGATTATGAGTTTGTACGAGATATATCTTTATCCGACTACTGCCACGGGCATCTTTCAGATAGGCACGGATCTAATAAATCCCCGAAGAAACATTTTCCTTTATATTAATCAATTTCTGTCATATCTACCGCGTTATAAATTACAAGTTATTTTGCAACGTGTTTACAATGATTAAGAATCAAAATCTCCTTGTGAATTAACCTGCCTTAGCCCTAAGTTGGTTATTTCTCTTGCAGTAAGTCTTGAATTGGAATAAGAATGCTTATTAATTATGTACCAGTTTTTCCGGATATCTGAACTGAAAATGGCAACTCCACTAAGATCATTGAACTTTTCCATATCAAATAATTTCACTACCCCTTCATAAATTGGCCTGAAGATAAACAGAGATTCGTCCATTCCAAAGACTGTCCAGTCATTTGCGTTAACAATTATAATGTTAGGTTTACTCGGTTCAAGTTGGTTTGCTTGACTCATAATATGGTCGCATATCTGTCTTGTGAAAGACTCCAACTGTTTTGTTGCGGCCTTTGACAGATATATGCCTTCTCTTTGCACTTCAGTTAACTTATCCGGCGCGGGAATAATCATTACATATTTGAGAAGTTTACTCGTCCCTCGCTTAGCGAGATTGCAATAGCTCATCCACTCTTTTATTTTAGGATCATCGTAAAGCTCTACAAGTCGCATTTCCATTCGTGCGTCGGGATGTATTGCTCTTAACGCCTCAATGTAATCTGCGTGTGACGCAGCATAGTGCGCATCTTCTAAAGAGAAACCTTTTTTCGTTCCTACCAACATATGCAAAGCATAATTGTTTATTTCCTCAGTCAATTTTATCACGGATCTCTCTTCATCAATCCGTCCTTGATCGTCAAAGACGAGCTCTGCTGTATCAATAAATACTGTAATAAAACCATTTTCCTGTAACTTGTCTTTCAGATAATTTGCCACCTCGCGACAGATATGCTCGATCTTCTTTTCTGGTGTGCGCTGTGCCAGTGCGCCAACCTCAAAATAAATTTGATTACCGTTTAATTTTATTAAAATGTCAGATTTACCCCCACTAGTGAGTGGAGGGTCTAATCGAACTTTATCTTTACCCAACAACTCGATGAGAAATCTGGAAACGTGCAATTCAACATAAACAGATTTGCTTATGTGGAAATCATCATTTCTGAGTCTGCTCGTTAATGCATTAAGTGCCTTGGGGCTCCAAGAAAGAACGTCAAATATTTCGAGTGCATTTTCGACATCTTTCAGACGCTCGCTCGAGATCGTTTCTTTTAACCCTTTAAAATTTGGCAGACACCAATGTAGAATGATATTCCCTATTTTACTATACTCTTTCTGTTCATAACCCTTTAATCCGTCAAAAAGTGTGTTCAATACACTGTAATTCCTAAGTTCTTTCTTGGCGGCATCCAAATTATTGAGATACCATTGTTGCATCAGATAGTTATCATTCGATTTACCCTCATTTTCGATTGGGAAAGGTACCATGGTCCGAATATAACTTGATTGTACAAATAGTTCTTGATCTTTTTTCATAATGATGTAATGATCAGCGCCGTGTCCCGTAAGAAAGCCGCTGATTTCATGTCCATCTTCCGTTGTAACCTTAACATAACGAATATTTCTCAAATTAAGGAGAACTCCCTCGCTAAGTGCAATTTGAAGAACACCCATGATCAATGAGAAGAAGATGACGATCCAAGCGATTAATGGGAGAGATAGATCGATGTAGGCAAAGTGACGTCCTCTCCATGGCTAAAGCCAGGAGCTTCCCACTTCATCACACAGGCTTGCCAATCCCCTTAAGGACGGCAGAGGCCCATGCTCCATGGGCGTGTTCACCCCCCGTCCGGGGGCATAGCCC